>WNGG01000763.1_pt1 | contig 70010 bp, 53 predicted proteins | sample 5400661 | NCBI WGS metagenome assembly WNGG01 (sample SAMN13153372, study PRJNA577476) | soil metagenome | isolation source: 100 cm soil or saprolite under Garry oak tree replicate 1 | place: USA:California | collected 2016-06-15
GGTCCTGTTGCTTGCGAATCGGTACGTGCCTCTGGCACTGACGATTCTGGGGGCCGTGATCGTCAACATACTTTGCTTTCACATTTTCATGGCGCCTGCGGGTTTGCCGCTGGCTGTCGTCGTTACGGTTTTGTGGTTTCTTACGACTTGGAGTGTGCGTTCGGCGTTCGCGGGGATCCTTCAACGTTAAGTCAGTAGTGACGCGAATGCGAGAGGGAGAAAACATGTCCTACAGCATATCGACCTCCGCAATCTTCACGACGTCTTCGGTGAAAATGACCCCGCGCGGCCATCGACGAGATCTTCACCGAAGATTGCGTGTGCTACGAGCCCAGAGGCGTCTACCGTGGCCGCGACGAAATCGATCGCGTCGCGGGCGCGATCAAGGCTACTCGCCCTGCTTTCGATATCAGCCAATTGCCGGGCCTGAAGAAACGGGCAATGGCGGGCGGATCCGATGGGTATCGGGCCGCCCTGGTGAGGCGGCAGCTTACGCCGGGACTGATTTCACCATTTCCCGGGACGGCCGGATTGCCGCCCTTATCTCTTTTTCGACAAGCTACCCTGAGCTGGACTTTGCCCCGCTATGGCCCAGTTGTGGACGCTCACTTGAAAACGGTTTCTGTCGGAGAGTGTTGCCGGTGGAGTCGTGGCTTCTCCCATCCGGGCAAAGCCTTGAGCGCGACCGAGAAGAGTCCACAGTGACCTTTTGCAGAACTGCGGAAGCATAAGAAGATGCAAATCGGTATTGATAGCTTTGTAGCTGCGGTGCCAGACACGCTCACGGGTGAGAACCTCGGCCCGGGAGATCGCTTGAGTCATCTTCCGTTCTGAGCGCGAATGACCCCGTGCGCATATTTCAACAGTTCGCAACCATAGACCTTCTCTCCCACGGACGCGCCGAAATGATTGTGGGGCGCGGATCGTTTGTGGAAGCCTTTCCTCTGTTTGGCCTCGAGCTTGCCGATTACGATTCTCTCTTCGCGAGCAAACTGGAACTGCTCCTGCAAATTCGAGAAAACACGCATGTTCATTGGGCTGGTCAACACCGCGCGCCTCTTACAGGACAGGCTGTGTATCCACGGCCCTATCAACGAACTCTTCCGATCTGGCTCGGGGTGGGCGGTACGCCGGCTTCGTTTGCGCGCGCCGGAACACTCGGCCTTCCGCTGATGGTGGCCATCATCGGCGGTGAACCGCGCCGGTTTCGCCCCTTGATTGATCTCTACCGCGAGGCAGGCCGTCGCGCTGGTCATCCTTTGGACCGGTTGAAGGTCGGAATTCACGCGCTGGGCTATGTTGCAGACAACGATCAGCAAGCGGCGGACGAATTCTTCCTAGGTTACGCCCGGTCCTTCACCAAGATTGGCAAGGAGCGCGGCTGGCCGCCGATTACGCGTCGTCAGTTCGAAGCGCTCCTTCAGCCGGAGGGTGCATTGCTCGTCGGCGATCCTCGAACGGTCGCCGATAAGATCCTCTCGGTCAGTGAAGCACTCGGAGGAATCGAGAGACTTAGCTTTCAAATGAGTATCGCTTCTCTGCCGCATGCGAAGCGCATGAATGCCATCGAACTGCTCGGAGCGAAAGTTGCCCCGACTGTTCGCAACCATTCGTCAGCGATTTCTGCAGCAAAAGGCTAGGCGTTTCGATCCGCACTGCAACTCTCTGCGAGCCCTCGCACACTCCTAGCTTTCGACCGATCGGCTGCCAATACGAGGAATATGTAGCTTGTCGAGCTCTTCGGAATCGCTACTATCAGGTTCTTCAGGCTGTCGAGTGTCGTGCCGTGCCCAGCTTGTTCTCCTTTTGACAATCAGTAGGAGAGGAGTATGCTCCTCCTGGAAGTCAGGGGGTAGAGTCTCTATGGCGGACAAGCCGAGTCATCTCGTTCAGGGCACGCTGGACATGCTCATCCTGAAAACGCTGGCCCTCGAACCCATGCTCGGATATGGGATCGCTGTACGTCTCGAACAGATGAGCAAGGGCGTTTTCCGCCCGAATGCGGGTTCATTATTCATAGCGATTCAGCGACTACTTCGAGATGGGCTGATCAAGGGTGAATGGAAAGCTAGCGAGAACAACAGGCGCGCCAAGTATTACATGCTGACCGATCAGGGACGAAAGAGGCTCAATAGCGAAACGCGAGAGTGGGGCAGGCAAGTGGCAATCGCCAGAATCTTAGAGGCGTCGTAAGGGGTGAGCTATGTCCTTGCTACGAAGCATCACAAGCGGACTCCGATCGCTGCTCCGAAAGGAGCAGGTCAGCCAGGAACTGGACGAAGAACTAAACGGCTTCCTGGAGATGGCGGCCGAGGAGAAGATGAAACAAGGGATGAGCCGCAAGGATGCGCTTCGCGCCGTGCGCTTGGAGAGGGGAATCTCGAAGTTACAAAGGAAGTCGTCCGCTCCGCCGGCTGGGAATCCTTTCTTGAGACCTTGTGGAAAGATTTGCGCCACGCGGTGCGGTTGCTCGGCCGAAGTCCCATATTCACGATCGTGGCTATTCTGTCTCTTGCACTGGGGATTGGAGCAAACACAGCGATCTTCCAGTTGATCGACGCGGTGCGCCTGCGAACTCTTCCCGTAAAAGAGCCGTCTCGGCTCGTTACCTTGCAGCTAGCGGACAGAACCGGCAGCCAGGCGAGTGTCTACCCTACTCTGACAAATACGGTCTGGGAAAAACTGCGCGACACCAAAGACATCTTCTCCGGCGTGTTGGCCTGGGGTAGCAATAATTTCGGTCTTAGTACCGGCGGTGAGGGTCGGCTCGCGCAGGGGCTTTTCGTCAGTGGTGATTTCTTCCGCGTACTAGGCGTGCAGCCCTTAATGGGACGCGTATTCACCGCTGCGGATGACCGCCGTGGCTGCGGCTTGGCGGGCGCCGTGGTCAGTTACGCGTTCTGGCAGCGCGAACTCGGCGGGGATCCTTCAGCTGTCAGCCGGAAGCTCGCCCTTAACTATCATTCGATCGAAATCATCGGCGTCACACCGCCCGGTTTTTTTGGGCTTGAGGTGGGCCGATCCTACGATGTTGCGGTGCCTATTTGCTCACAAGCCATTCTCTGGAGTGAAGGCACTTGGCTCGATGAAGGCACGGTCTGGTGGCTGAATGTAATGGGACGGTTGAAATCCAGCTCGACATTGGCAGAAGCAAACGCGCGGCTGGCCGTGATTTCACCCGGAATCTTTAACGCTACCCTTCCGTCGAATTACCCGGCCGAGAACGTAAAGGACTACCTCAACTTTAAACTAGGTGCAGTTCCCGCGGCCGGCGGACTCTCTTGGTTGCGTACGGAATATTCCGATTCGCTGTCGCTTTTGCTGGGCACCGCTGGCCTGGTTTTGTTGATCGCCTGTGCGAATCTCGCGAATCTGATGCTGGCCCGCGCCACTGCGCGCGAACACGAATTCGCAGTGCGGCTTGCCATCGGCGCTCCCCGCGGCCGCCTAATCCAGCAATTGCTGACCGAAAGCCTGCTGCTTGCGCTGCTCGGTGGCGCACTCGCCCTCTTCCTTGCCAGAACACTCAGCCAGTTTCTCGTCGCCTCGCTTGGCACTCAGGGCGACCCCTTGTTTCTCGACCTTAAACCAGATTGGCGACTGCTCACCTTCACATTGGGACTTGCGAGTCTTACGTGCGTCTTGTTTGGATTGGCCCCTGGCGTCCGGGCATCACGTCTTTCTCCATCCGCGGCATTCAGGACCACCGTCCGCGGTGTCACGACAAGTCACAGACGATTTGGACTGCGCCAGGCACTGGTGGTATCGCAAGTTGCCCTGTCACTATAATAGTTCTGGTAGTCGGTGCCCTACTTTTTTCCACCAGTCTGCACAATCTTCTTGCCGTTGACGCCGGGTTCCTGCAAAAGGGGATTCTTATAACCAATCTCGATCTCTTCCGCTTTCTTAACGTTCCTTACGCAGGACGCGTCGCGTTCAAGCGGGATTTACTGGAGAAGGTTCGCGCTCTTCCCGGCATGGTCTCGGCCGGGGAGGTTGGCACCCTTCCCCTGAGCGGAGGCGGCACAGAGAACCGGGTTTGGATCGAAGAGGCCAGTCGAGCCAGTGGGTTGGATACTTGGTTTAATTCGATCAGCGATGGTTACTTCAAAGCGATGGGCATTGCTCTGCTTGCCGGCCGGGATTTCAATGTTCATGACACGCTTTCGTCTCCCAGAGTCGCGATCGTGAACCGATCCTTTGCGCGCGACCTTGGCTTAGGCGTGTATCCCATTGGTAGGACGTTTCGGCGCGAGGCGACTCCCGACGAACCGGAACAATCATTCGAGATTGTGGGCCTGGTCGAGAACACCAAGTATTCCAGCCTGCGTGAGAAATCTGGCCCCATCGCATTTCTTTGTGCCGCTCAGGACTCCCAACCCGGCCCATACGCTCAATTGGTGGTTCGTTCGGCGATGCCCATGAGCGAAACGGTCTCAAATATCAGAACCTTGTCGCGCAGGTCAGCCCTCTGATCACCCTTGATTTTGTACCCTTTGAAAACACCATCCGCGAAGGCTTGATACGCGATCGCTTGATGGCCAAACTCTCCGGTTTTTTCGGCTTGCTAGCCGCCCTGATTGCCGCCGTCGGTCTGTATGGCGTCATGTCTTACCTGGTCGCCCGGCGGACGAATGAAATCGGGATCCGCATGGCGCTTGGTACACGGAGGCGAGACGTCCTTTCACTGGTGCTCCGCAAGGCCGCTTTGCTCCTTGCATCGGGGCTGATTCTCGGTGCCATTCTGAGCGTGGCCGTTGCTCAGGCCGCCAGAGCAATGCTCTTTGGCCTGAAACCAACCGACCCGGTGGTGCTGGTCGCTGCAATTGCCGGATTGGGATTCCTTGCCCTCCTGGCGTGTTTCTTGCCCGCGCGGCGCGCGACGCGCGTCGATCCGCTGGTGGCCTTGCGTTACGAGTAACTCATGGCTCTCGGAGAGCCACAACGAAGGATGAAAATGGACCCAGGCACCTATGCTTTGTTTTCAACGCGATAGGCAGCTATTTTCATAGGAGGAGTGAAGACTCATGTCGCTGCGAAACATGGCTAGCGGGCTTCGATCACTGTTCCGAAAGGTATCACACGGATTACGGTCGCTGTTCGGAAAGGAACGGGCGGCGTCCGAGTTGGACGAAGAACTGCGCGGCTTCCTAGAGGTGGCAACGGAAGAAAAGATGAAGCAGGGGGTGAGCCGCAAGGACGCTCTTCGCGCGGTGCGACTGGAGGAGGGGACGGTGGATATTGCGAAGGAAATCGTCCGCTCCGCCGGGTGGGAATCTGTTGTGGAGACCTGCTGCCAGGATTTGCGCTACTCCGCGCGCATGTTGCGCAAATCTCCCGGTTTTATCGCCGTTGCCGTCCTCACCCTCGCCCTCGGCATCGGCGCGAACACTGCAATGTTCAGCATCGTAGATGCGTGGCTCCTTCGGCCCCTCCCGCTAAAAAATCCGGAGGAACTTGCGGCCGTCTGGAGAACGCGGTCCCAAGCTACTCGCCAGCCGGCTTTCTTAGCGGTTTACGCCGCCTTTTTTCAAGGTGCGAACGTTTCTTCGCCCGAGGCCTTCGATGCGCAAACCCTATTCTTATACGTGCAAGGACATCCCCCCTTCTCTCCATCTGTGGTCGCCTCTGCGGTTCATGACCTTGATCCGGACTTGCCGCTTGGCAGGCTGCGGACGACCAGTGAAGTCGTAAGCGCGTTGCGATCGCAGCCGCGTGTACGCGCCACTCTGTTGGGCAGTTTTGGATTGCTGACATTGTTTCTCGCGGCCATTGGCGTAGGCGGAGTAATGGGCCAGATGGTGGAACAACGCCGACGAGACATCGGAATCCGCATCGCCGTTGGGGCGCGGCCCTCAGATATTCAGCGCTTGGTGCTCAGCCATGCCTTCCGCGTGACCTTGGCGGGGGGCATCGTTGGCTCACTGGCGGCAGGAGCCGTAGCGCGGCTGTTGCGTAGTTTCCTTTTCGGGATTTCCGCCCTCGATCCTCTGACGTTCGCCGCCGTGATAGCCCTTCTGGCCCTCCTGGCCGCTTACGTTCCTGCGCGTCGCGCGGCGACCGTTGATCCGATTGTCGCACTGCATCACGAGTGATGGAATATGTCGTTGCTGCGCAACATATCAAGCGGACTCCGATCGTTGTTCCGACTCGAGGGTCTCAGGGCCGCTAGGGACAGTCGGCGTAAGCTTCGGCTTGAGCCGCAGCTGCGGAGGAGTTTCTCCAGAGCGAGTTCCTCTCTCGAGTAACTCCTCCTCTTCGCGTTAAGCTTTCGCCGGGATAGTGGCTGGTTTGGCTAGCTTAAACGTCAACCGCGTCCTGGCTGAGAGTGTGGAATTGTCTTTCTTGTGCTTTCGAGCGTTGCTTCTCTCGCTCTTGTGCTTCGGTTGGACTTTGTCGGAAGGGCGACGCGTGTTCGTAGCCAAGTCGCAGTATATTCCATGGACGACGACAGACGAGAGAACCACCTTCAATTCGTGGTTCTTCGCCTCCGTGATGCGGCCAGTGACCTCAGCGCCTCGAGGAAGCACGGTCTTTCCGTCCACCTTGACGGGCCTGGCGATGCTGGCCGCGAAAGAATCACCCCAGTGATTCTTATCGCTGGCGAGGGTTTGGCCGACGGTCGCGGTGATCTCGGTGCCTTTCGGCAAGGTGACGAGGTGGAGTGGTTGCGTCGCATCGGCGAAGTCGCCAGCAGGGTTGTCTGTCGCGGCTCCGGAGGCAGCGCCGCCAGCAGCATGCACAGACTGGCGGCTGGCTACCATGCCGGGTTGGTTCGAGCACGCGGCCACGGTCAAGAAGCCGAGAACCGCGGCCGTAAGCGATAGTTTGCGATAGAGCTGACAGTCAAACATTGCACACCTCCTAGTACATACGTGAAGAAATGGGAGGAGGTGGCTGGGCAAACCCCTTCGCCGAATCAAACTGGGAAGTAATCTCAGGACTAGTGCGTATCCCAATGGACTCCCGTGTCTGTGGAAGATGTTCCGTCTCGGATGAGAGAAGTGATTCTTGCAGGACCCTGCCCAACAATATTGAGAAGCTTCCCACATTTTCGGAGCATCCCCGGGAACCTGGAACAGGGCTGGGTAGGATATCCGGTCCAATAAATGTAGTCATTTGGAGGTGACAAGTCAATATCTGTTCTCTTTGTTGTCTTTGTTCGTCTTAGCTTCCGTAGTGATTCGACGCGTGTGCGGAGGGGGGCGCGTATTTCGGCCGAGCACATCCATTTGAGTCGCGGGAGCGGGACCGGGGATAACAGGACATATCGGACCTGAGTTAGTCTCGAGAACTGCGGATGCGGTTCAAAGACAGACGCATTTCCATTTCGTATCTGACTGCATCAGAAGGCCTATACCTAATATTCCTTCCAACATTACATCGCAGCGCCCCGCAAGCAGCCTATCGATCTTCGGCCGACGTAACACCGCTCTGTCTCCGAGGAATGCGGTGCACGTCAAAAATGTTGGGACGCCGCTAGAACCAATGATTTTCAGAGACGACCACCCAGCGATGATTGCTGTCTGGCCGCATCCCTCGCGGGCCTATTTTCTCTTCATTGGCGACGGCCGCTGCGGCACGTGCCGCAACTTGGACGGGAGCGCTTTGAGACAATCCGCGATTTGCGCGGTGGTCCAGCGCAGCCCGGGATCTCGAAGCAAAGAATGCCGCGCGATGTCGAAGAAGGGCTGAGGAATCGTGGGGGGAACGGTCGGATCGGTTTGCCTGTCCCGGTATGAAACGGGGGTCTGTTGCGTAAGTATTTCGACCAGCGTCACACCCAGAGACCAAACGTCACTCGAAGGGGCAACCGGCGCGGAGCCTGCCTCGGGCGCGTCGTAAGCGTCAAGGGGGCGGTAGGCAGGGCGCGTCTCTCCGAGAGGCACAGCCGTGTCGCTTGAGAGCTTGAGTTGATCGCCGATGGCCATAATGTTTGAAGGTTTGATGTGAGAGTGGGCAAAGCCTTTGCTGTGGATGTGGCTGAGTGCGTCGAGGAGCGGTCCGAGCATTTCGTGAGCTTCTCTTTTGCTGAGTGGACGGTTGGGGAGAACTTGTCCGAGGTCCTGGTCAACGTATTCCATCACCCCGAAAACCAAATCCACGCCGGCAAGCCGGCAGCGGCCGCCGGGTAGCAGGCGGAGGAGATTTGGATGACGAAGCTTCGCAGCGCGGTGCAACAGGGAGGTCTGAGAATCTGCGTTCCGGGAAGAACTAATGAATTTGATGGCGATAGTTTTTGGCTGCGGCGGGGGGGATTGCGTTAAGAAGACCGCACTATGGCTCGTGCTGCCCAAAAGCCTTTGCAGCGGGAACTTGTCGTGGAAAACTTGGCCCTCGAATTGTTTCCAGTCACCTGTCATGACTCATCCCCTAGACGCGCGTGACGCGAGCGCTCGATTATTGATGGATCCCACTTTCGAAGGCTCCGCCCTCTGATCACGTGCAGTGGGTTGTGCAGCCAAGCTACAGCGAAAAGTTCGCGTGAATCGCTTGTTCCAGGTGCCGGGCACTGGCTTGACCAATTCTGCAAGAAAAGGCAGCGCGAGCACAAGGCTGGCGGCGCTATTTAGTCAAGGTCGGAACATCTCTCATAAGATGAGCCAGCATTTTCTGGTGCGCGCAGTCGTCGAGCAACTCATAACAACTCAAGTGCTATCGTTTCCCGCCGAAGCAGTACAATGTGAGTTGGATCAGAGCAAGTGGATGTTTCGGCTGGCCTGAGGCGGCGATGGGCCACCGTCGTAAAGCAAGAGATCATTTCCCGAGCGAAAGTGCCTTACCAAGGTCTCTCGACAACCGCAAAGAGCAGGTGCAGAAGATCCTGTCCCTTGCCGAGATAAGGATCGGCGGAGGGCGTGAGTGGGACATTACGGTCAACAACAATGGGTTTTATTCCCGAGTTCTGCGGCACGGATCACTGGGCCTGGGCGAGTCCTATGTGGATGGCTGGTGGGATTGCCCGCGCTGGATCAGCTTTTTTCGAGAATCCTCAGCGCCAAGCTGGACCAAAACGCGCCCTGGGATTGGCGGCTGGCCCTGCAATGGGAGGGATTCGCTGGATTGCATCCCGGGGATTTTGCTGCAACTCTAGATGTATGAGGTCCACAAGGCCATCTTCGGCAGGCAAGTGGGGCATGGTCCTCCTCGTAATCGCCGGCCAGAGCAATTGCGCTCCCGTCTCCGCCCCGGTCTCGCATCTGCCGGCGAGGCTGCAACTGGACGCTACTCGACTGGCTCGTGAGGTATTCGGGAACGAAGTCCAGGCGCAAATCCACGATCAATCTCTGTGGTGTTACCGCCAGTTGAAAGAAGACGCAGCCAAAGAAAAGCTCTTCGCCGTATGTGAGACAAACGACGGAGAAATTGACCGGCTCCTGGGAGTGAACGGCCAGGAATTGAATCCCGAGCAGCGGCAAGCCGAGGATCAGCGCATTCAGAAAATGCTGGATGATCCGGACCAGATGCGGCAACAGAGGAAAAAGTCGGAGGAAGACGCCAAGCTGGAACGAGACCTATTGAAAATGTTCCCGGACGCCTGCCGATTTCAGTACGTCGGCATGCAGGGCAATCTCATCAAGCTGAAATTCACTCCCAATCCTAATTTCCGTCCCTCGACTCGTGTCACGCAGGTCTTTCACCATATGGAGGGAAGCCTGCTGGTAGACGGTGAGCAGAAGCGCCTGGCGGAAATCGAAGGACAACTGACCAGCCCGGTGAAGTTCGGATGGGGATTGTTGGGGCACTTGGACAAGGGCGGCACGTTCCATGTCAAGCAGCAAGACATGGGATCGGGACACTGGGAGTTGACGATGCTGGATGTCGAGATGAGTGGAAAAGAGCTGCTCTTCAAGACCATCGGCGTGCGAGAGAAGGAGATCGATACGGATTTTCGACGGGTACCGGAGGGCATCAGCCCCCACCAGGCCTTTGAGCTGCTCCGCCAGGAACGGCCGCTCGGGATGTGCGCCGAAGCTGACTGCAGCAAGGCCCAGGGCACGCGTTGATCAAATGAACTTGCAGATGGCTCGGTCAGCTCGAAGTCGGGTTCAAGATCGATTTTCTGCGCTCAGAAAGCGTTCTTGGTACGTGAGCGCAAACTGCATCGGCGCGCTGACGCATATCCGGAGAATTCCAACGGTTCAGCGATAAATAAGTTCGCGCGGTACACTAGCATTTCCATTCGCACGAAGAAACTGCGTGCCAAGGGAGATGCGAAATGATCAAGTCGAAGTGGACTCGCCGCGAACTTCTTAAGACAGGGCTAGCTGCTTCCGCCGGCGGAAGCCGGGGACGATTCATGTACAAGCGAATTCGCCAGGGCTTGCGAGTGCAAGCATTGCAATTGCGGCGAACCCAGTGAAACGGCGGCCTGCTATTTAGGGCTCTTGGCCGGTGACATGAGACAGGGGCGCAGCGGTGCTGCGCCCCTGCCAAGTTTGTCCGAGGGCCTACTTGCGGGCGTACTTTTTCACGTCCATGGTGAATTCCGCGCCGTACATGTTGCCGCCAGCGTCGGCGGTAATGCCTTCCGGTCCTGTGGAATCGGCAGCAGCAGGGTAGGGTGCGGCGTCGGGCACGAAATACTTTACCGAACCGTCTTTGGCGCTGCCAATGCGAATGCCGCGGCGGCAGCCAGGATTGTACCCATAACCGGGCTCGCCATTGCGAGACTCGGAATCGGCCACGTAGATCACATCGTTCTTATCGATGTAAATGCCGCTGGGCCGGCCGAACTGCTTCCATTCGGCGATGAAATGCCCATCCTGATCAAAGATCTGGATGCGGTTGTTCTGGCGATCGCCGACGAATAAGCGGCCCTGCGAATCGAAGGCCAGAGTGTGCGGGCAATCGAATTCGCTGATGCCCGTTCCTTTTTTGCCCCAGGCCTTGAGGAACTTGCCGTGCGCGTCGAATTTCATGATGCGGGCATTGTCGGCAGGTTTCTCGCCGTGGCCGTCAGCCACGAAAATATCGCCGTTGGGAGCAACCGCGACTTCGGTTGGCTGGTCAAAAGTATCCAAACCGGGTCCCGACACTCCGGCTTTGCCAAGAGTCAGAAGGATTTTGCCGCTCTGGTCGAATTTGAAGACTTGCTGGCCCCTGCCGTCTTTGATTCCGTTGTCGGCCACCCAGAGATTGCCGTGGTGGTCTACGGTAATCTTGTGGGGACTCACAAACAGTCCTTTGCCAAAGCCCTTCAGGAACTTGCCGGAGGGATCGAATTCAAGAATGGGATCGAGTGGAGAGTCGGCGCAATTGGTGCCGCGCGAACCGTGAGCGCCGCAGCGATCGATGGCCCAGATGTTGCCGTCCGGCCCGACGGCGATGCCGGCCGTAGAGCCCCATTTTCTCCCGTCTGGGAGTTGGCCCCAGCTGACCCCGAGAAGATAGGGGTTTGGGAGATTGTTCGGAGCGCCAAGAGGCGACGCCGCCGGCGGTGGCTCCGTCGGAATCGCCGCGTTCTTCGAAGAGCCGGGGGATTGCGGGCGGGCAAACCCCGCCGAGCCGACAAAGGCTCCAATCGCCAGGAACAGGGAAGCCAAGCCAATCACAGATGTATTCGCGAGGCGAGAAGGGTCCATTGCATTTTCTCCTCTGAAAGAAAACAACAAATTTTGCCTCCGACAATAGAATCAACTCTTGGATATAGCAAGCCCTCCTAGCGTGGATAGGCGTCTGAACGGCGCGCCCGGTAGCGGTCGCCGAAGTTCCGTTCGCACTGAACGAAGGCACGTCAAGTGATACCTTCCTCTTGAAGCGTCGGGCGTGCGCGCCGCAATTCCCATGAATCTCAAAGGGTACCGGTGTGTCGTGACTCGCCAGCGGCGGTTGTATATAATCGCGCGAAAAATGGCTCTCTAGGGCAACGGTGCAACCGTGAGCCGCAAACCAGGGATGAGCAAAAGGGCCGTAGGTCCAAGCCCGGGTGAGTTTGAGGCATACCCGATGGACTTTGCATTCAGCGAAAAGACGAAGGAATTCGAACGCCGCTTGCTGGCGTTCATGGACGAGCACATTTATCCAAATGAGCCCCGCTATTACGAGCAGACAGAGCGCAACCGGTGGCAGCCAACGAGGATCATCGAAGAATTGAAACCGAAGGCGCGCACGGCGGGATTGTGGAACCTCTTCCTGCCGGATGACGAAAATGGCGCGGGGTTGACGAACCTGGAATACGCGCCGTTGTGCGAGGTCATGGGCCGAAGCCCGGTGGCACCGGAAGTTTTCAATTGTTCTGCACCCGATACCGGGAACATGGAGGTGCTGGCGCGTTACGGCACACCGGAGCAGAAGGAACGGTGGTTGAAGCCGCTGCTTGCAGGAGAGATTCGTTCGTGTTTCGCGATGACGGAGCCGGGCGTGGCGTCTTCGGATGCGACCAATATCAGTGCGAGGATCGCGCGCGAGGGGAACGAATATGTGATCAACGGGCGAAAGTGGTGGGCTTCCGGCGGCGGCGATCCGCGCTGCAAGATTGCCATCTTCATGGGGAAGACGGACTCGAGCGCTGCCGCGTACAAACAACAATCGATGATTCTGGTGCCTATGGATTTGCCCGGCGTGAAAATAATTCGATTGTTGAAAGTGTTCGGGTACGACCACGCGCCGCACGGCCATGCCGAGATTACCTTTGAAAATGTCCGCGTGCCGGCATCGCATCTGTTGCTTGGCGAAGGACGCGGATTTGAAATCGCACAGGGACGATTAGGGCCGGGACGGATTCATCATTGCATGCGATGCGTCGGCGTGGCGGAGCGCGCGCTTGAACTGATGTGCAAACGCGTGCAGTCGCGCGTGGCGTTTGGCAAGACCCTCGCGGAACAGGGAACGATTCGCGCGGACATCGCGAAATCGCGGATGGAGATCGACCAGGCGCGGCTGCTGACATTGAAGGCCGCGCACATGATGGACACGGTGGGAAACAAGACCGCGCGCACGGAAATTGCAATGATCAAGGTGGTTGCGCCGAACGTTACGCTGCGCGTGCTGGATCGCGCGATCCAGGCGCACGGCGGAGCGGGTGTTTCCGAGGATACGTTTCTCGCGAGCGCCTGGGCCAACGTGCGCACGCTGCGGCTGGCAGACGGACCCGATGAAGTGCACACCGAATCGATCGCGAAATGGGAGCTTGGGAAATGGGGCAAGCCCCAGCCGCAATCGACCACGCAATAGTTGCCGGCCCATTTCAAGCGCAGAACATGTCTTCGATGGAGGTGCGATGGCGGTGCTCGGAGTTGAGACGCTCGAGGCATTAAAGCAGTACGTCGGAAAAGAAATCGGCGTCAGCGAATGGCTGGCCGTTACCCAGGAACGAATAAACCAGTTTGCGGAGGCGACCGAGGACCGGCAGTGGATTCACGTAGATCCCGAACGTGCCACGCGCGAATCACCTTACCATGCGACCATCGCTCATGGATTCCTGACCCTTTCGCTCATCAGTCGTCTCATGAAGGATGCGATTCGAATTGGCAGCGGCATTCGGCTGGCAGTCAATTACGGACTGAATCGGGTGCGCTTTCCTTGTCCCGTGCACGCAGGCTCAAGAATTCGTGGCCGTTTCAGCTTGCTTGCCATGCGGGATTGCGTAGACGCCCGGGAAGTTGTGCTTTCCTGCTCCGTGGAATGCGAAGGCAGTGAAAAGCCGTGCTGCGTAGCGGAGTGGATTGTACGGTATTACAAATGAGCAGCGGCCGAGGGGAGATTCGAGTTGCGGATTCGTCCGGCGAAAACAGCGAACTTGGCGGCTAGATCTTCCCTGATTGTGCGCTTTGCCAGGAATGCCGCAAAAGAGTGCGAACAACTTCCGGCATGACGGCAAAGCGGGAATCTCTCGTCAGTCCAACGTGGAAGCGGTAATAAATCTGCTGCACGATGACCGCGACCTTGAAGCGCGCAAAGACTACGTAGAAGACCATATTCGAAACATCGCGGCCCGCGGTTTGCGCGTAGCGCTCCACCAGCTCGTTCCGCGTCATGCAGCCGCGATAGGCGGTCGGCCCCCAGCGCAATTTCTGCAAGTCCTCCGAGTCGCCCGCCTCCACCCAATAGGCCAAAGTAGTTCCCAGGTCGCTGAGCGGGTCGCCGAGCGTGCACATCTCCCAATCCAAGACGCCAATGATTTTGGTGAGGTCCTCCGGATGGAGAATGACATTGTCAAATTTGTAGTCGTTGTGAATGAGCGTGGCGTAACTCGAAGAAGGCATGTTCTGCTGCATCCAAGACGAGACTCGATCGACCTCGGGGAGATCGTGAGTTTTCGATCCGTGGTAGCGTTCTATCCAGCCGCGAACTTGACGCTCGAGATAGCCCTGGGGCTTGCCGAGATCGGCGAGGCCGACCGCAGCGTAATCGATGCTGTGGAGATGCGCAAGATTGTCGATAAATGACCCGCAGAGTCTGTGAGCAGTGTCCGGGGTGAAGGGAAGGCCGGAGGGAGGATCTTTGCGAAGAATAATTCCACTGATGGGTTCCATTAGGTAAAACGGAGCGCCGAGGACCGAGGAATCGTCGCAGTAAAGGAGAACCTTGGGCGCGGGCCGATAGGCATGGTGAAGTTTTGAGAGGACGTGGAACTCGCGCTCCATGTCATGAGCCGACTTGACTTTGCTGCCGAAAGGAGGTCGGCGCAGGACCATTCTTCGACGACCAAGCTCGACGCAATAGGTGAGATTCGAATGACCGCTGGGAAATTGCGAGACGCTCGGATGTTCTGCCTCACCGGGAAAATGCGAACGCAGAAAAGACTCAAGCTTACTGACGTCGAGCTCCTCCCCGGCCCGGAGGGAAGTGGGTCTGTCGCGGAAGTCGGTCATTTTCGTCTGTACTCGCACCTACCTGTAAGTGAGCAGGGATTCATCGTCCAGATGAGGAAATACGTTAAAGGAGCTGAGCGTAAACCGATCGGCCGAAAATAAGAATTCGCTGAACGAACAGTTTCGAGACATCCAGGCGACACGCAGAGTGTCTTCGGCGGAAAGATGCAGAGCGCGCTTGACGGCCACACTGATGGGGCCACCGGAGGTGAAGATGGCGTCGCTTTCCCCTTTGCAGGATTTGACAAGAAACGCCGATAGGGCCCGATTCACACGGGCGCAAAAGTCCCGCCAGGACTCCGCAGTGGGTGGCCTAATCCCACCGCCGACCCACATCGAGATTACCGCCTCGAACAAGCGCTGGAAACTAGCACGTTTGGCTACATCGTCGCTTGCGCATTGCAGGGCGCTATGCAACTCTCGAATCTTGGGATTATTTGCAAGCAGTTCAGGAAGACTCTCGGAAAGCACTGCTTCTCCCTGGAATTCATCGAATTCATTAGCGATCGTCGGGGGAGGGAAGTCGCGGCCGGCTTTCCGATAAGCCTCGCTGACGAGTTGTGCGGTGTGCCGATGGCGGATCGCCGGTCCACTGCAGACGCGGTCAAAAAAGACGTTGCGGTGAGCCCAGTATTCTCCGAGCAGGCGAGCCTGCTTTTCTCCTAGTGCGGAGAGCTGGTCGTAGTTTTGCGATAGAAACGCGGCCTGCGCATGACGAACTAAATATAAACGCCCCATCCGCCACCCGAACAAAGAGTGTGCTTGAAGCAGAAAACATTGTCACGGCCTCTTCAAAACAAACCCGCCATTTGAAAGTTACGTTGCTCCTTGCTGTAGACGGCGAAAGTCTTTCCCTGTGCGGCCAGCTGGTTGAGCAAAGGCGCGGGCTCCCAGAGTTCCCCGTGCAGCTTGTGAAATTCAAGAACGCGGCTGTAGACATTCTTGAGGTCAACGGTATCCGCGTACCACATTGGTCCGCCGCGATGAGCGGGGAAGCCATAGCCGTTGATGTAGATGATGTCGATGTCCCCGGAGCGCAGTGCGTAGCCTTCTTCGAGGATGCGCGCGCCTTCGTTTACCAAGGCGTAGAGGCAGCGGTCCACAATTTCTTCGCGGGAAATCTGCCGCTGAGGAATTTTCGCTTCCGCCGCCCATTTTCTTACCAGAGCGGTTACTTCCGGATCGGGGACGGCGCGCCGATTTTCGTCGTATTTGTACCACCCCGCTCCGTTTTTTTGGCCGAATCGCCCCATTTCGCAAAGGCGGTCTCCCGCGAAGGGCTGGCGAATGCCGGGTTTCTCAAGATGTCGGTGCTCCTTGCGAATTCGCCAGCCAACATCGAGTCCCGCGAGGTCTCCCACGGCCAGCGGTCCCATGGCCAAGCCGAAATCGTAGAGCGCGCTGTCGACTTCCTCAACGGTCGCTCCTTCTTCCAACAGAAATACCGACTCCCGCATGTAAGGATGGAACATGCGGTTGCCCACGAAGCCGCGACAGTTGCCGACCAGCACGCCGACCTTGCCGAGCTTCTTGGAAAGCTGCATACAAGTGGCGATGACTTCCTTGCTGGTTGCTTTGCCTCGAACGATTTCCAGCAAGCGCATGACGTTCGCGGGACTGAAGAAATGCGTCCCGATGACAAACGGCGGCCGACTGGTCGCGGATGCAATCTCGTCGATATTCAAGGTGGACGTGTTGCTGGCGAGAATGGCACCGGGCTTGCAGATCTTGTCGAGCTGCGCAAAGACCTCTTTCTTGAGCGCCATGCCTTCGAAAACCGCTTCGATGACCAGATCCACACTCGCAAATCCGTCCAGGCTTAGGGTTGGCTGGATTAGCTTGAGTCGCTCCTCCACAAATTGCTCCGTGAAGCGGCCGCGTTTGACGGAGTTGGCGTAATTCTTTTGGATATTCGCCATGCCCCGGTCGAGAGCGGCCTGATCTGCTTCTTTGACCAGCACCGGAATGCCGGCGTTAGCGAGCACCATGGAAATCCCGCCGCCCATCGTGCCGGCGCCAACCACGCCGGCGGTCTTGATTGGAATCAGCGACGCGTCTTTCGGTATGTCGGGGATTTTTGCAACCTCGCGCTCGGCGAAGAAAACGTGCATGAGAGCCTTGGCTTGCAAAGAGACGAGGCAGTCGGCGAAAAGCTTCTGTTCGACTTGACAACCAACCTCGAACGGCATTCGTGTTGCGGCTTCCACGGCGTCAATGGCGGCGAGCGGGGCTATCAGCCCGCGGTATTTCCTGCGGGCATTTTCACGAGCCGCGGCGAAGATGGGAGCATTTTGCTCCGGCGCGCCAAGCTTGTTATTGCGTTCGCGTGTTTTTGGAAGGGGCTTCGCTACGATCTCGTGAGCAAAAGCCAGTGCGCCGGTCAACAGATCGCCCTCGATGAGTTTGTCAATGATGCCTAATTCGAATGCTTCTGGTGCGGCCATGGGATTGCCGTCGGAGCACATCTCGACCGCCTTGGCGATGCCCGCGAGCCGCGGCAGGCGTTGGGTTCCCGCAGCGCCGGGGATGATACCGAGCTTGACTTCGGGTTGACCGACCTTCGCGCTTCGAACGGCAACGCGGTAATGACAGGCCATGGCAATTTCCATCCCGCCGCCCAATGCCGTTCCGTGAATGGCAGCGACGACGGGCTTGCTGCAATCTTCGATTTTCGAAAGCAGAGCAAGCAGACCGGCCCCGCGTGGCTTTCCCAAAGCCATCTTGGCAAGTTCCTTGATGTCCGCGCCGGCAATAAAAGTACTGCCGCCTCCGATCAGAACGGCAGCTTTCAGCCCGTCGTCTTTGTGCAGCTGGTCGATGGACTCAGAAATCCCTTCCGGGACTCCAGGACTCAACGCGTTTACCGTCGGATTGTTGATGGTGATGACGCCGATGTTCCCGGACTTCGTAAATTGAACAAGATCTCCCATGACCGCCTCTCGACTTGTCTCAATTAGATCCGTCTTGATTAAACTACTCTAAGCCCTCTGTGCCGAAAGCGCCTCGACGTCAATAGTCAGCCGCGCGAGCCGCTCGCGATGAAAAGTTGCATCACCAAACATGGTCTCGGAAGCTTTCGCGCGCCGGTAATACAGGTGAAGGTCGTTTTCCCAGGTGAAGCCCATGCCTCCGTGAACTTGGATTCCGCGATTGCTCACCGTGCGGCTCGCGTCGCTCGCGTAAAGCTTGGCGATGGAAACAGCAGCGGCGGCATCCGGAGCGTGGTGCTCGAGAGCCCAGGCCGCGTAGTAAACCGCGGAACGGGCGCTCTCCGTTTCGAGGTACATGTCGGCGCACTGGTGCTGCACGGCCTGAAAAATGCCAATGGGTTTGCCGAACTGTTTGCGCGTTTTCGCGTATTCCACGGTGATATCGAGCGTGCGGTGCATTCCGCCTACCATTTCGGCGGCAAGGGCGGCCGTGGCGATAGCACGGGGCCTCGACAAGGCGGTGGTTTCACCAAGCTTTTCTGCCGGTGTGTTGTCGAATTGTAAGGAATAAAGTTTGCGAGTGAGGTCCATGCCGTGCATCGGCTCGACTCGGATGCCCGGTGCTTTCGAATCGACGAGGAAAACACCGTTTCGAGCGACAACCAAAATCCAATCGGCAACGGCGGCGTCCGGGACAAACAACTTTTCGCCTTGCAACCTGTCGTCGATGGCTGTTAGGCGCACGTCGGCAAGGTCCCAGCTCCCTTCAGCCTCAAGAAATGCGACTGTCGAGCGCCGCTCTCCACGGCAGATAGGCGCGAGGTGCTTCTTTTTTTGATCTTTTGTGGCGAGGGCGTCCACGAGAGCTCCCGCCATGACTACGCTGGAGAAAAAAGGGCCCGGAAGCAGCGCGCGGCCGGCTTCTTCCATCAACAAGATCAGCTCGACAATGCCAAGGCCGACACCGCCCAATTCTTCCGGGAAAATAATACCGGTGTAACCCTGTTCGGCAAGCTTGGCCCACAATTTCGCATCAAATGCGGTGTCGGTCTCCATAAGACGACGGACTTCCGCGATGGGGCACTCGCCCGCGAAGAATTTACGGGCGCTGTCGCGAAGGAATTCCTGGTTTTCATTCAATCCAAATTGCATGGCAAGATCCTCAATAACTTCGTGGCAGACCGAGGACGAAGTGCCCGATGATGTTGCGCTGGACTTCGGAAGTACCGGCTTCGATGGTATTTCCGCGCGAACGGAGATAACCGTAGGACCAGATGCCTTTGTCAATGGCGCGGGCGTCGCCGCCGGCCAGTTGGCCATAGGGTCCCAGCAGTTCCTGGGCGAGCTGTTGCAGGCGCTGGTTGAGTTCGCTCCAGAACAGTTTTTGAATGGAGCCCTCCGGACCAGGTGCGCCCGCAGCTGTGATGCGGCTGAAGGCGCGCAACTGGTTCAAGCGCATGATTTCGACTTCGGCATAGCATTGAGCGAGTTTTTGCCGAAGGACGGGATCCTGCGACGCCGGCCGGCCATTGTGCTCGGTGACCCGCGAGAGTTCGATCAAGCGGTTGATATTGCGCTTGAAAATCAGGATGAGACGCGCGCCGTAAGCTCCGCGCTCGTGCATGAGGGTGCTAACAGCTACGTTCCAGCCATCGTTCACCTTGCCGAGAACGTTCTCCGCTGGAACATGCACATCGCGGAGGAAAATCTCGTTGAATTCGCTCTCGCCGGTCATCTGTCGCAAAGGGCGAACCTCGACGCCGGGCGACTTCATATCGACGAGAAGAACCGTGAGACCTTTGTGTTTGGGAGCCGTCGGGTCCGTGCGCACGACGAGCTCACACCAATCTCCCACCCAGCCGTAGCTGGTCCATACTTTCTGACCATTGACGATATAGTGTCCATCCTCAAGCCGGGCTTCGGTTTGCAGCGCGGCAAGGTCAGATCCCGCATTCGGTTCGGAAAAACCCTGGCACCAAATCTCTTCCGCGCTGAGAATCTTCGGAATGAAGCGCTTTTTCTGAGCGCCGGTTCCGTAAGCGATGATCGTTGGGCCGATCAGGCCCAGACCGAGAGCATTGGCCATCGGCGGGGCTTCAAGACGCGCCATTTCTTCCCAGAAAATCGCTTGCTGCATCAATGTGGCGCCGCGGCCACCATATTCTTTGGGCCAGGAAACTGCCGCCCAACCGCCTTCATGAAGTTTTCGCTGCCAGGCCCTCAAGTACGGGAAGGATTCCTCCAGCGGCTTTTCGCGCCATTCGGCCCGGTCCTTGGGAACGTTGGCCTGCAACCAGGCGCGGAACTCGTCGCGAAAGGCGAGGTCTTCCGGAGTGAGGTTCAAATCCATTTTTTCCTGCGCTCCTTTGTTTTCACCGCGCAACGCGGGCTAGTCGTTTCGCGCAGCTTGCTTCGCCGCAGTCTCAGGAGAACTACTCCTCGGCTCTGACGACGCGTCGCTTGTTCCCGGCGAGGAAAACTCCGGGCGAATCGTATCTCTGCCGTGCCAATATTTCTTTCGCAAATCTCTTTTCAAGATTTTTCCAGTGCCTGTTCTTGGCAAGCTCTCCAGGTACTCGACCGAGCGCGGGCACTTGTAATGGGCGAGCCGCGCACGGCAATGATCGATGAGCTCGCTCTCATTGGCGCGGGCGCCCGGCTTTAGCACTACCAGCGCCTTCGGCACTTCTCCCCAGGTCGCGTCCGGCACAGGCAAAACCGCGGCTTCCAGAACCGCCGGGTGCGAAAGAAGAACTTTCTCCACTTCGAGTGACGAAACGTTCTCGCCGCCGCTGACAATGATGTCCTTTTTGCGATCGACAATGAGGATGTAGCCTTCCTTGTTCCAGGTGGCCATGTCGCCGGTGTGAAACCACCCGCCACGGAGCACTTCCGTCGTTGCTTCGGGCTGCCTCCAATAACCTTCGAGGACGCCATCGGTACGGGCAATGATTTCACCCATCGAATGTCCGTCGCGCGGCACATCCTGGTCGTTCGCGTCAACGACGCGTAGTTCGACGCCGGGAATGGCGTAACCGGTCATCGACTGCCCGACATATCGCTGCTCGCCTTCCCAGTGAACTTCCGGCTTCATGGGAGAGATGGTCAACACCGGCGCGGTTTCCGTCAGGCCGTATCCTGAAAAACAGGCGCAGCCCAGGTTTTCTTCCACTTCGCGGATTAAAGTGGGTGACGACGCGGCGCCGCCGAGGGTAACTCGCTTCAAGCTACTCAAGTCATACATCGAACGCTCCGGACAATTCACCAGGGCGGTGGCCATGGCCGGGACCAGGCTGCAATGGTGGACACGCTCGGCTTCGATGAGCCGAAAAACTTCGAGCGGGTCGAATTTCTGAATCATGACGTGCCTGCCGCCAAGCAGCGTCAGAAAGTGGGCGACGCCCCAGCCGTTGGCATGAAAGAGCGGAATGGTGTGCAGTTCTACGGATTCATTGTCGGTGTGCAGAGCCAAAGTAGCGTTGAGGGCGTGCAAGTAGATGTTTCGGTGCGTCAGCATCACCCCCTTGGGCTCGGCGCTGGTACCGCTGGTGTAAAAGAGCTCGGCAAGAGAGTTTTCATCGACCTGCATGATGTCAGCGCGATACGCGGGAGCGCTGGAAAGGAGCGCCTCGAAGTTAGGCGCGGAGGTCCAACCGGCTTGAGGGACGCTGTCGAGAGAGTAGAAGGTTTTGACAGTTGTAAGTTTGGAGCGAAAAGATTCGACCAATTCGAGGAAATGGCACTGCAGGAAGAGCACGCACGCGCCGGAGTCATTCAGGATATAAGCAAGCTCTTGCGGAGCAAGCCGAATGTTCAGCGGCAACAGAACGGCTCCCGCTTCGACGACACCGTAATAAGCTTCGAGCAGGCGATGGCAGTTGGTGCTCAGAAAGGCCACGCGGTCGCCAGGCCGAACGCCGGATTCACGCAAGGCGCCTGCAAGCCGGCCTACGCGCGCGGCAAATTGCGTGTAGGTAAACCGCTCTTTTCCACACACCACTGCGGTTCGTTGCGGATACTGCTGCTCGGCGTAGCGGAGAAAGCGAATCGGTGTCAGCGGAACGTTCATCGCCGGTGGCGCCTGGGGTCAGGCGGTTTGCCCTCCGTCAACCACTAATACATGCCCGGTGACAAAATTGGAAGCATCCGAGGCAAGAAAAACGGCGGCGCCCTTCAAGTCATGGTCGCTGCCAAAGCGGCCAAGAGGAATTTTCTTCAGAAAGGCGTCCCGATTCCTTTCGATCATCACCTCGGACATACGCGTGGGAAACCACCCAGGGGCGATGGCGTTCACCTGGATGTTGTGAATGCCCCACTTACAGGCCAGATCCTTGGTAAAGGCGATGACACCGCCTTTGCTGGCGTGATACCCAATGGCCTGAAACTCCGCCGGCGCACCTCGCATGCCCGCTACCGAGGCCATGTTAATAATCTTCCCGCGGCGTTGCCGCACCATGAATCTTCCGACGGCCTGAGAAAACAGGAATGTGCCGGTCAGATTCGTCTCGATGACTTTGTTCCAATGCTCCAAGCGCATTTCCTCAACGGGGGCGCCCCAGGCGGTACCGGCATTGTTGATCAACACGTCGATGCGGCCGAACTCGGAAGCAGCTTGCTGCACAACATCGCGAATTTGGTCCAGATCCTTGACGTCGCAGGCAAGTGCCAGCGTTTTGACGCCGAGTTGTTTTAACTCTTCAGCGGCTTGCTCGCAGCGTTCTTTCTTGCGCGCGCAAAGCACCAGGTTTGCCCCCATTTCTGCCAGGCCCTCGGCCATTTGGCGTCCGAGGCCGATCGAGCCTCCGGTGATGATGGCGACGCGCCCAGACAGATCGAAAAGCTTCTTGGTATTCACCCGGATGCCTTGACTTGAAGCGGTCTTCTTCGCAAGCACTCTGCAATTTTCATGTCAATGGCAATCCTGGCGACGCAGCGTTCTCATCCGCTGTCCGTGCCTGCGGCTAAGCCGCTCGGTTGCTCGTTCAGAAAGTAAGCCGCAGACCCAGCTGAATTTCTCGTTTTGGAAATGCCGACGTAAAGCCGAGCGGTTGGCTCGGCGATAAGAACCTGCTTCCATGTACGTTGAAAGTGGTGAAGCCCGGCGCAAAGCCGAAAAGGGGCCCCACTTCGTTGTTTACGCTGGCAAAATTCGTGTGGTTCGCGATGTTGAACCCTTCCGCGGTGAGCAATAGTGTGGCCTTTTCCTGGATTTTGTGATGCCAGCTCAGGCGCATGTCGAAGGCGGTGTAGCTCGGCCCGAGGCCGGTGTCGCGGCCAGCGCCAATAGGCCGCTGGTTGGTGGTGTGATTATTTCCGTTGACCTCGCCGCCCGCAAGCAGGTTGAAGGGGTGCCCGCTGTTGTAAGAGAAGATCGGAGCGAGCTGGAAGCCCGAGATGACCGGGCTCTTCCACGGGCTATCAAACACGCCGGCGATGACCACTTTATGGCGCTCATCGAACGCCGAGAGGCCGCGGTCCAGGCCCAGATTGGTCGGGTCCTGCGGTCCGTAGTCACTGTTGAAATCCGTGGAGGTGTCGAAACCTTTGCTGTAGGTGTAATTCCCCAAAAGCGTGAAGGAATTGCTGAAGCGCTTCTTAACTTCCAGGATTCCCCCCTCGTAAAGCGCCGACGCTGCAGCCGTGTACTGGTTGTTCTGCACAATCAACGGGTTCACAAAACAGGCGAAAGGATTTGCGCACGGGTAGCCGGCGGTAAGGACACTCTTGCCTGCGTTGGGGCCGCTGACAATTACCTCTTGGCCACCGAGCGGGTCGGCCGGCGCTGCGCAGGTCTGCTGCCCCGAGGGAGGCACACACCCATTCCAGTTGCGGTACTGGATGATCTTTCCATTCGCGAGCGGCGCAGCTGTGAACGGTGCTTGCAGGAGGTTAGTGTCAATCGCGACTGGGAGCCGGAGCGTGTGCGAGTATATACCGCTCAGAGAGATGGAGAAGCCGGCAGCGATTTCACGTTCAATGCCCAACGAAGCTTGCTGCGAGTAGGGCGGCTTATAGTTCGGCGGATTGCTGAATAGCACGGTCAGCGGCGAAAGCGGGCCGCTGTTCGCGACAAAGATACCGAACTTCGCTACGTCCGCGGGCGTGATGCAAGCGGCGTTGCCGGGCGCGGGAGTGGTGCATTGAATCAGCCCCTGAGCGAAGAGCCCCTGGAACACTTGCGGGGCGGTTTGCAGCGTCGGGGCAAAGGGCGTTGGAGAGATCGGATCCACATAAATGGAAATAAACCGCAGGCAAGGGCTCGTGCCCGTCCCGGGAACGACCGCCACCGGTCCAAAACTTATACCGCATGTCCCCACGACGTTATTCACTTGATCGGGAACTTGGGATTTGTTGTTCTGGTTCTCCACAGTACTGTAGTTTTTGTTCAGAACTCCCAAGCTCAGGTCCACCTGGGGAATCTGCGTATCGATGGGCCCGAAGAAAATCCCGTACCCGCCACGGATCACCGTCTTGTGGTTTTTGAACGGGTCCCAGGCAAAGGAAACGCGAGGCCCAACATCTTTGTAGTACGTGTTGAGAGGCAGATACCCGGAATCGACTTCGTAGCGAAGTCCGTAGTTGAGAGTAAAATTTGCGGCCATACGCCACGAATCCTGCAGGTAGACGGCAGTGTATGGCCGCGTATAAGCGGGGTAGTCGGCGTTCCCAAAACCCTGCTGGAAGACCTGAGGCGCGCCGAAATTGGCGGACTGCAGAGAATTGAGCAGCGCGGAATTCACGGAAGAAGGAAGCTGACAGGCGACCGGCGTGGTCAGGCAAGGACTCAGCAGGTTTCCCGGCAAAGAGCCGAACACAAAACGGCCGGGGAAGAAAGTATGAGACTCGCTGTGATTCCCGCGGAGCAACTCGGAACCGCCAAATCTCAAGGAGTGCGTCCCGCGGGCCAACGTAAAGTTGTCGGCAATCTCGGTGCGCCGGGTGATGGTGAAGTTTGGCAAGAAGATGTTGGTCCCCAGATTGTTGATGAATCCGAAGATTTGCAGTCCTACTTGTCCCGGCTCGTTGGGAATCACATTGAAGCTGTCGTAATTCCACTGGATCCGGAACTCGTTCTGCGTCTTCGCACTAAACGTGTGGTACCACCCGAGCTGAATGTTGTTGTCGTAATTGTGGATCGAGCTGCCCGCCGAAAAGCCTGTCAGGGATTGCACATCCGGGTTTTCCTCGAGATCGTGGCCATACCGATAGCTCAGATAGAGCTGGTTGTTTTCGCTAAAATGATGGTCCACGCGCCCCGAGGCAAGGTACTGGCGGGTGTTGTAGTTGAACACGCCTCCGTTGTTTTCAAACTGGTTTACCAGGAAGGCGCTCAAAGGAGAAGTAGCGGGATTGAGGGTCAAAGTTCCACCAAGAATCGCGGCGCAAGTGCCGGCGGGCACATTGGTGGTCGGATTAGGGGCGGGTAAGCCGAGTTTTGCCGCGACGGCAGCACCAACGGGGCCGCTCAGGCAAGGGACGCTGGGGTTGCCCGACTGAGTCGCCAGGGCCTCGAGCCCGCCAATAACCGGCTGTTGCGTGGCATCGGGACGAAGAGTGCTCGTGCTCGTCAGCAACGGCACGGCGTTTTGCGAGTTTTGCAGCAGGCCCTCGAACGAGCCGAATAAGAAGGTCTTGTCTTTCTTGATGGGAAATCCGAGCGTACCGCCGTATTGGTACCGGCTTAGGGAGTTTTTGATCGGGCTGCCGGTCGTGTCGGCCGCCAAAGGGTCGAACACTTGGCCGGGTTGCAGCGCCTGGCTGAAGGCAAAGGGATCGCGCGCGTCCATTGCGTCGTTACGGAAATAGCTGTAGAGACCTCCATGCACTTCGTTGGTGCCTGATTTCGAGATAATGTTAATCGAGGCGCCGCTCGCACCGCCCAGGTCCGCGCCGTAGTTGCTGCGATTGACCTGGAACTCCTGGACAGCGTCTTGGCCGACGGTGAGGCGAACGCCACCCGAATCCCCATTGGCCTCGCCTCCGTCGACGGTGACGCTGTTGCCGCGGCCGTTACTGCCGTAAAAGGAGAGACCGCTTTGCGGCGTTTGCTTGACGCGAAAATCCTGATCGTCGGCTAGCCGCGTGGAATTGGAAACGCCCGGCATCAGCAATGTGAAGGTAAGGTAGTCGCGGCGGTCGATCGGCAGGTCGGCGATGTACGTCTGCGTAAGGGTATTCGCTTGGCTTCCTCTCTCGGTCTCGACGACGGGAGACTCGGCACTCACTTCCACCTGCGACGACATTCCCGACAATTTGAGACGAAGGTCGAAGACCAGCGTTTGCCCCACGGTCAAGACCACGCCGGCAGCTATCTCGGTTTGAAAACCCGCGTGTTCCACACTGACCTTGTAGCTTGAGGGGGGCAGGCCGGACACGCGGTAGAAACCATGTTCGTCGGTCATCGCGCTGCGTTCCACGCCCTTCCCAGGATCCGTCGCCGTTACTTTCGCCTTCGGCACTCCGGCGCCGGTCGGATCGGTGACCGTTCCGGTCAGGTCCGCCGAGGCCCCCACACCCTGTGCAGGCGTTGCATGGCTACCGGGAAGCAAGTACGCCGCAAGGACCGCAACTGCTAACAAAGTCGACTTCATAGCTCCTCCTGGTTCATGAGGCGGCGAGACGCTGGTTTGTCGGGAATCCAGGCGTATCGTCCCCTATCCATTACCCTGCACCAACGGCGGGCTCGAACTCTGCCGCCATGTCCTCGACTAGAATGGAAGCCCAACAACGAGCGGGGATCGGAGCGTCGCGAAGATTTCGATCCCGCGTTCCCGGGAAGAAGCATCCAAGATTGTGATAGTCGGTATCACATTTTACGAACTAACGTCAATACGAAATTTAGAAACGGCGGAATTGCCAGAATCCGCGCACCTCGAAGCAGCTTCCGGTCGATCGACTTAGGCGAATTGACTGTCAAGTTTTTGAGACCCTGGACTCGAAACGCGCCGAAGAGGCCGCCCCTAGGAAAAAAAGAGCACCACCCGGCCCGGCACTTGCCCTTGACGCAGTCGATCCATGATCCGATTTACATCGGACAAGGGATGTGTAGTGACGTGACAGTGAATTTTTCCCCTCCCGGCTAGCGCCAGCACTTCGCGGAGGTCCTGGCGTGTGCCGACCGCACTCGCTTGGATGCGCACTTCTTTGGCAGCCATGAGAATCGGCGGGAAAGATATATTTTCCGCCGGCAAGCCGACAGCAAGAAGGGTTCCCGCTGGACGGACACACGCAAACGCTGTGTCATAAGCAACTTTGGCCGCGGAAGTGACCAGCGCAACGTGAACACCGCCGTTTGCGCGCAGCGCTTTTGTGACGTTCGTCGAAGCGGCGTTTAGGCAGGTTGCTGCGCCCAGAGTTTCAGCAAGATGTAATTTTTCGTCGGCGACGTCAACGGCTATTACTTCGGCTCCCAGCTCTCTCCCGACTTGCACGGCAACGTGGCCCAGACCTCCGATCCCAAAGATCGCCAGCCGTTGTCCGGCAGAAATGCGAGCGTGCTTCAAGGCCCGATAGACCGTCACGCCGGCACAAAACAGAGGCGCGGCTTGCGCCGCCGACAATGCATCCGGAATCTTCACAGCGTGGCTTGCCGGGGCTTTGATAAATTCGGCGAAGCCGCCATCTACCGTCACGCCCGTAATTTTCTGCCGTGCGCAAAGATTTTCGCTTCCTTCACGACAGAATTCGCATTCGCCGCAGGTCCAATAAATCCACGGGACGCCGACTCGGTCACCAATCTGAAATTCTCGAACCGCTCCGCCCTTTTCAACGACGCGGCCGGCGATTTCATGCCCAGGTATCAAGGGCATTTTCGTAAGCGAGGTGAACTGAGGCCAGTCTCCATCCGCGACGTGCAGGTCGGAATGACAAACACCACAAGCTTCCACTTGGATGAGCACTTCGTTCGCGTCCGGCAGCGGGCGGACGATCTCCTCGATCACAAGAGCTTTTTTGAATTCATGCAGGACAGCGGCCTTCATGGCTTCTGTTTCGAGGACAAGAGCACGCCATCGCGGACCGAACATGCCAGGTGCAAACGATGCTTGCCTCGGATGAATGTGAAGTGGAGGAGGGAAGGAAGCAAGCCACTCTCCGCTCGGGGCTTACGCTTGTACGCCCTTAAGAAAAAACGCAAGTGCGCTGCGGACTCGTTCGCTCAAACTGTGTGGCCCGGAAAGGTCCACAGCCCAGCGTCGGACCACAGTCGTATAGAGTCCCTCCATGAACTCCGCGAGATGCGCCACCGGAAACGCCTTTGTGATTTCACCGCGCTTTTGGCCTTCGGCGAGGATTTCCCTCAGCAGGCTTACCGCAATTTCTTCGGGCCGCCGCATTTCAGGGGAGCGCACGGGATCCATCGCTCCGGAAAGCACCACGGCTCTCCACAAAGGCCGGTCCGATTCCACTTCGCGGGCCATGCCCTCATACATTCGCCACAACCGTTGCGCCGTTGTGACATCGCTCGAAAGTTCCGTCTCGAGATGCTCCTTGATACAGCTGAAACCGCGGCGGCCGACCTCGCGCAGCACGCCATCTTTGCTTGGAAAATAACGGAAAAAGGTGGGCTGGCTGATTTCGAGGATCTGGACGATGTCCTCGACTCTGGTATTCTCGTAACCGTGCTTGCGGAACAAGCGAATCGACGTGTCAATAATCTGCTGACGCAGCCGCGCTTTTTTGCGCTCACGGAGGCCCAGGGGTTCTCTGCTGTTTGGTCCCGCGACTCGGGAAAGGCGTCTCTGTTGCCCTGACTTTGCGAGACTTCGGGCCGCTGCGCCCCTTGGGACAAGCGGCTCATTTCGGGCGACTCTCCTTCGCCGCATTTTCGGTTGTTCTCCTCGACGGTGTGAAGCGCTAAAATCACTCTCACGACAAAATTGCAAGAGTTACTCTAACATGATAGAAGCTTACGTCAAGTTGGGTTCCTTCCCGTGAGATTCGATCGACCAGGGTTGGGATTATTGATGATATTTTAAGGAGAGCTTATCGGCCGCGAGAACGGCAAGCCGCCTGAAGAGCACCTCTGCGTGAGCTTCTTTTTCATCCGCCGGCTGTTTCAAATGCTGTTCGACCTCTGATTCCATACCCGCGAGCTCTTTGGTTGGCGCGGTATCACCCAAATGTTGAAAAAGCATTTTGTGGGCTCGCTTTCGTTCCATCACTTCGAGTCCATCCAGAATCTGGCGGTGTGAGGTTCCCTCCCAGATCGCTAGAATCATTGCTTCGCGAAACCAGCGCTCCACGCCATACTCTGCCAGAACGCCGAGCCCGCCGTGCACCTCCATCGCCCATTTCGCCGTGTCGGCAGCGAACTCGGCGGTCCAATATTTCGCCAGGTGGGCTACTAGCCGGAACAAGTGATAGCGTTCGGAATATGGCGGCCGTTCCATCCATACCCCGTCCAGGAGCCGGACAGCTTCCCACGCCAGGGCAAACGCAGATTGAAGCGCATTTAGGCGGCTTTCAAATTGACGCCCAAGGAGTGGATGATCGAGAATCCGCTTGCCAAACGCGCTGCGACGCTCCGCATACTCGAGCGCATCGGCCATTGCGCGCTGCGCCAGCGCAACGCTGACCACACTGTTGGCAACGCGCGAGAGGTTCAAAACCTCCAAAATCAGATAGATTCCTGAGTCCGTCGAGCCCAGTAAGTATCCCTGGCTGTCTCGCAATTCCACTTCTCCGGTAGGAACCGAGCGTGTGGCGATCTTGTCTTTCAATCGGCGAACGAAGTAATTGAGACTGCCGTCTCTGTGATAGTGAGGCACCAGGAAGAGCGCCAGCCCGCGCACGCCCGGCGAGGCTCCCTCCGGCCGAGCGGCCACAACGGCCAACTCCGCTCCAGCGTTGCTTGCAAAGTACTTGTCGCCTGTAAGCAGCCAGCAGTCGCCGGCAGGCCGCGCGATGGTCTTTACGCTCGCGCCCAAATCGGACCCACCATCGATCTCCGTCATCCACGTCGCTCCTTGCCATGAGCTATCGTCCTTCCGCAAGAGGTGTGGCGCGAACTGCGCCTGCAGCTCAGTGCTCCCATATTTCGCAAGAGGAACAGCCGTACCGAGCGTCACCGTGTACGGACAACAAACTCCGGGATCGAAGAACGAAATCGTGTAAATCAATTGGTACGTCGCAAGGAGTGACTTTCTTTCCAGTGCACGCCAGACCACGCCGGATTGGTAGCCCCTTCGCAAAATCGCCTGGTATTCGCGAGGGTAGAGAATTTCATCGACGCGCCTTCCCGATTGATCGAACATGCGCAGCCATGGCGTTCCGGCGCGATCAATCGTGGCTGATATAGCGCGACCTTCGGCCTTCCACCACCGCTGCTCTGCTTCGAGAGTGTCGAGGTGCTCGATATCAGGAAGCCTGCTCTGCAAAAAGCTCAAAGGAAAACGCAGGGTATCGAGAACGGTCATGTGGGCGCATGTTAGGCCGCGCGGCCCAAGAACGTCAAGCGTGCAAGATGGCGCGGATGGCGCGTGTTTACATCAGCTGCTGCCCCGCCCTTCTCTGCATTCGACACCGCATCTTGCGTCAGAGTCACGTTTTCGCGCGCTCCAGTCAAGAAAGAAACGTGCTCTTTTCGGTCTCTCGCTTTCACCGCTTCGCGATGGCGCGCTTCCCGCTCTCTGTCAATTCGTAGAAATCGCCGCCGCACTCTTTTACCATGCCTACATTCAGCAATTCATCGATGGCGTCGAGCACGCGGCTCCGTTCTGCTGGCTCATTGCCGCCGGCTTCGAATAGGGCATGCAGATCGAGCCGTTCTCTCCCCAACTCGCCGAACATTCGCAAAACTCGTACCGAAAGTGGGTTCATCGTGGACCTCGCTCGCACAATCCGCTCTCCTGTAGGCTATACGACTCGCTGTGAAGTCTAGTCAAGGGAGAACAATATGCTCTCACGAGTGTGGGACCGGCCTTGGAAGGAACGCTTTTCTGAATTTCTTGCAAAGCAGCTTACCTGAGGTCATTCGGCAGGTGTTTTTCGCTCAGCAGCTTAGCGAAATACAAACTCGCAGAGGGGGGCCGGAGGGGCAGAGAACGTCCAGTCAGTGTCGGAACACCGACAGAGCTCCGTCGGCTCTTTGCTCGCGACAACAAAATGGATACGGGGGAGTTGTGAGGAAGCCACAGGTCACGATGGCCCGGCGAATCTTTGCCCGGTGTGCTTCTCGACAACGTCTAGATTGAGGGAAATGCCGAGGCCCGGCCCGTTGGGCACGGCGAGCATGCCGTTATCATCGAGTTTCCACTTGTTCTCCACAAGGTCGTCGATAAAAGGCGAGCCGGGGAGGTATTCCACGATGTCCGTGTTCCGGCTTGCAGAGGCCAGATGAAGGTCGGCAGCCAAACCCAGGGCTGTGTTCCAGCCATGCGGAATAAAACGGACACCATTCTCTTCGGCCATCCACGCAATTTTGCGCTCTTCGCTGATGCCACCGACTTTCGTCACATCGGGCTGGACAATATCCAAAGCGCGGCCCTGGAGCCAAGGGACGAACGACTGCCGGCGGGTCAGCACTTCGCCGCCCGCGATGGGCACAGGCGAATTTTGCCGCAACAACGTGTAATCGGACAAATTGTCGGGAAGCAAAGGCTCTTCAAACCAATAGACGCCGAAGTCAGCCAACATCCGAGCGGTTCGCACCGCCCATTTGAAACTCTGGGGCCAGAAAGCGTTGCTGGCACCGGCGTCCACCATGAGCAGGCTTTCGGGACCAACGGCTTCGCGTGCTGCTCGTACAATCTGCTCGTCCATCGCGTTGCTTTGCCAGCCGAACGGTCCCCAGCCAATCTTAAATGCCCGAAAGCCTTCCTCGCGGATGGCCAACAGATGGTCTGCGAGTGCCCGCGGCTCGCGCATCAGCACGGAAGCATAGGGAAGAACGCGACTGCGGTAGCAACCGCCCAGGAGCCTGCCGACCGGCTGTCCAGTCGTCTTGCCCAGAATGTCCCAGAGAGCTATGTCGATCCCGCTGATGGCGTGGGTGACTGTTCCGCCGCGGCCCATCCAGAAGGTGTTGGCGTGAAGCTTCTCGCTGACGCGCTCCGGCTCTTGCGGATTTTCTCCGAGATACAGCGGTTCCAAAAGATGCAGGGCGGCCTCGACCAATTCGTCAGTGGCAAAGACCGAGCCCCATCCAGTGATGCCTTCGTCGGTAAGAACGGCAACGAGGGTGTGCACACAGTCCTGCGGCTTTATTTCGTTAGCCCATCCGCCTTCCGGTGTGCCGCCGCGCAGGCCGGCCGCTTTTATTTTGGTGATTTTCATGGCTCTATTGTCGTCCTAAAGGAATGCGTTCATACGCTGATGGATGCTTTTGCGAGAATACCGCCATCGCAAATAAAGTGTGATCCGGTGACATAAGAGGACTCTTCGGAAAGTAACCAGGCGACCGTGCGTGCAGGCTCCTGTGGCTGAGCTAAACGACCCAGGGGAATCTCTTTCGAGAGGATTTTGCGCATGTGCGGGATGCTCTTGGCGGGGACATTGCTCCACATCAGGCGAGTTTCCGTTGCTCCGGGGACAACCGCGTTCACGCGGATGCCGTAAGGAGCGTAATCAATGGCCATGCATCGCACGAGGGAGGAAATCGCGCCCTTGCTTGCACTGTACGCACCGCTCGCACCAGCCGCAAGGGCGACGAACCCCGTTGGCGAAGATGCGCACACGATGGAACCTGGCACGCCTGCGTGGCGCATTTTCCTGATAGCGTGCTTGCACGCGAAAAAGGTTCCGGTCAGATTGGTGTCCAGAACCCGTCGCCACGTCGCGGCGGGAAGTTCGTGTACGAGGCCTCCCAAATCAATGCCGGCACCCGTGAACAGGCCATAGGGAGCGCCGATTTTGTTGGAGACAATCTCAAAGGCTTTCTCGATTTGCTTTTCAGAGCTAACATCGCACGCGAGGCTCAAGGCGCACTTAGCGCCTTGTTTCATGGCTTCGGCGGCGGTCTTTTTTGCGGCTTCGGCATTTTTGTCGAGTATGGCGACGTTGTCGCGGCGCGCCGCGCAAAGAAGCACGACCGCGCGGCCAATGCCGTCTGCTCCGCCGGTGACGACGATCGTGCGTGTTTCGATTGATTTAGATGGCGCTTCAGACATTTTATGAAAAAGCGGTTCCTATTCCCAAGCCTATGCGTCGGGCTTTTCCGAGCCTTGGATTCGTTCCGGGTGACTTGCTTGGCTCGACTACTGTACCTTCGCGCCAGCCTGGTGAAAAGAGGGTTACAAAAGACTTTGCGTGTTTGAGGGAACGAACATGACGATAGCGATTTGGCCCGTGCGGGCAATTCTCTTGATGGGAACATCGCTTCTGCTGGCCGCGGCCGCGGAGAGTGGAACGTTAGAAGCGGGAGCGGCGAAGGTTGACATCACACCTTCCGCGGATGCCGGGCTGATAATGAGCGGGTATGCCGACCGCAAGGAGGGTTTCAAAGGCGTCCATGACCACATCTATGCCCGTGCCATTGTGCTTGGCGACGGCAGCAGACTGGCAACGTTAGTGGCGTGGGAGCTGATCGGTGTGCCCGACCCCGTTTGGGAGGAGCTGTCCCAGCGGATTGCTCGTGAGACGGGCATACCCAGCGAGTATCTGCTGCTTTGCGCCGTGCATGACCACAGCGCGCCGGCTCCCTTTGGGATGTACGGCAACGACTCTCCGAAGTCTGCGGCTTACACGAAACAGGTTGAGGATGCGACGGTCGCGGTTATTCGCAAGGCGAGAGAAAATCTTCAGCCAGCCAAAATCGGGATCGAAACTGGAAAAGCCTACGTGAATATCAACCGGCGCGAATACTCGCCTGACACCGGATGGTGGCTGGGCTACAACCCCGAAGGGCCGTCGAACAAAACGGTAACGGTCATCCGGTTCGACGCACCTTCTGGCAAGCCGATCGCTTTGTTGATCAACTATGCCGCGCATGCGGTTGTAATGGGAGGGGAGAATGATCAGATTAGCGGCGATCTGGCCGGAGCAACGTCGCGCTATGTCGAGAATTATTACCGCGGGAAGGCAGCAGACGCCCCGCGCAGCGACGCCGGCGTCGCGATCGCGCTACGGCCCGAGAAGACCAGCGAGAGCGTCGTAGCTTTGTGGACCAGCGGCGCCGCGGGGGACCAGAATCCTATTTCACTCGCGCGCGGGTCGGATTTCACGATGGTAGAAAGTCTCGGGAAAATTCTTGGCGAGGAAGCAGTACGCGTGGCGGGCGCTATCCACGCTACGAACCAGAACCGCATTTGGGGCAAGCAGCAGGCGATCGGTTGCCCCGGCAGGATGGTTGAACCGGGTCCGTTGCCGCGTAAGGAATACAAGTGGCAGGACTCGGCTCCGGTGAGCATTCGTCTGAGCCTTTTGATGATAAACGATATCGTCCTGGCCGGCGTCTCGGGTGAGGCAATGACGATGATTCATGAACACCTCAAAAAGGAGTCGCCGTTCAGCCATACGGTGATGGTCACACACGCCAACGGATCGAGCGGTTATATCCCGGATGATGCGGCGTTCGATCAGGTGAGCTACGAGATCACTACCACGAGGCTAAAGCCAGGCTGCGCCGAGAACGCGATCGTCAATAGTTTCTTGCAGTTGATCGGGCAAAGGTAGGAGCCGGCCTGTGGAAGGCGGGCCGGCACGCCTCCGAACAGGAGGTCCGGGCGCGCGGTTCATTCGCGCAGCGTGGCAACATTCGAGTATGCGGAATGGCCCGCAGCGTTCTCCGCGAGCACTCGGTAAGAGACCGGTCGCTTGTCGTGGGAAACTTGTTCGTCCAGAAACGAAGTCTCCGCGGCGGGCAATATCGCGACCGACCGCCACTGACCGTGTTCGCCGATACGGCGTTCGACGGAGACAGATTCCGGATTGCCCGCGTGCATCTTCCATGCGAGCCGAAGGCCCTCCGGTTCCTTGGCTAACGTCAGTTCGCTCGCGGCCTCGGGCAATTCCGTCCAATCAAAGTAACTTTCGTCAGCAATCGCCATGAGGCCGTCGAAAAGCGGCATCCGCTCGAGCGTGTCCGTGGTGCCGGGCTTCCAGGAGAGCGGGGTCCTTTCGCCCGAGGTGACGTCCACGAGCACGGGATGCTCGATGCCTGAGTCGCTTATCCGCAGGTTCACGTTTGCGGCAGCTGACCGATCTCCGGCCTTGCTAAGCACCGGCAGCCAGTAGGCAATGATGGCCCGGTTCTTCGGGGAACGGAATCCATAACCAAGGAGCGCGGGCGAAGTTGTTGCGCCCTCGCTGTGAACCTCGATAGCCGGATCAAACTTGGTATCGGAAAATAACGTGATCGTGTTCCGAAGCGCGGCAAAAACGGGCCGCGGCGTAAAGTCTTCCGGGCGAAACATGAGGCCGTGCAGCATGCCGAAGTCATCCGATTCGTTGCCATCCGTGGCCCCGACGATGAGCCAGACAAAGGTCCGAACTCCCGCGGCTCTGTCGGCAATTAAGCCGCGCGGGAGGTATTTCGTCTGAACCGATTCATCTGAGCCTTGCCAGGAAGGAATCGAATTGAACTCGTCGTTCCAGAAGACCAGGTCTTTTCGGATGCCGGGATAGTTGCGGACCATGTCGCGCAGTGCCTTAGGAGACTCGCTCGTATGCCGTTCGTCATCCATAGCCTCGGGATTTAGGTTTTGACCATAGTCCGGGTAAATATGGTAGGCGAACACGTCGATGCCCTCCCCGCACGCGCAGGCATCCAGCGCGCGTTTGGCAAACTTGCGATCCGCACCAGCCAGCCCGCCAAAAATAATCTTGGCGCTTGGGTCTGCGGCGCGAATCGCCGGGGCAACCGCTTTAAATAACCTGCCATACTCTTCCGGGCTGGGTGCCGGATTCCAGTAGTCAATGTTTGGCTCATTCCAGATCTCGTAGTACTGAGCGCGCCCACGGAAATGGTTGGCCATCCATCTTGCGTAATTGGAGAAGGCCTGAATTTGCTCGGGCGTCTTGGGCGGCCAGAAGACGGAATAGAGGCTGCGGTCGGGGTTGTGAAAACCGCCCGGCGCCGGCGTTACCGTCTGTGGAGCGCGTCCCGCAGGTGAAGTGTAAAGAGGGTTTCCGTAGAGCAACTGGATCTCGATGTGCACGCCGTTTTCCACCAGAGAGTCAATCTGGTCGTCGACTTCCTGAGCGATTGAGTATTCTCCGCGTTTGCGCTCGACCCAGTCCCAGCTCGTGGGATCCGAGCTGTTTTCATACTGACCGATGCGGATGAAACTGATACCGGCGTCGAAGATGCAGATAATTTTGGAATTTCTTGCTGGTTCTCGCGCTCTGCGGATGCGCGGCCGTGGTAAACCCCAGGGCCAGTAGGAATATCGCGAATAAGGCGACAACATGGGAGACAACTCGACGAGCATTGTAAGAATGAATCATTTCCATGAACCTCGCGGGTGGGCCAAAAGTCATTGATTGCCGTGTTGTTTATCACAAAAATCCCGGCTCGGGGCAAGCGCTGCGAAGTTCGGAGAGCGACTTCTCATAATAGGAGGGCGCAGTTGAGAAGCGGAGATTTATCGTGCTGCTATGGGCACCGCCGAGGGAATGGAGGCCACGCTTCCCGAACCTGGAACAACCGGGTGAGACTGCTGCGGTTTGCGCGCGCTGGAGATTTGATTTACTCTTCCCGCCCATCTTTCTTCGGAGGAGCACCAGCCAATGGTTTCACCGAAAGTGAGAATAACCGTCCTTGCGGCCGTGTTGGCCGGATTGATCGCTACCGTCGTCATTTGCCGGGCAGAGAATTTCACGGATCTGAAACCATCACCCCAAGCGCTGGAGTGGCAAGATCTCGAGTTCGGCGTCCTCATTCACTTCGGACCGAACACATTTCTTGGCAAGGAATGGGGAGACGGAACGGCCAGCCCCTCGACTTTTAATCCAACGCAGTTCGACGCCGGGCAATGGATGACGGCTATCAAGTCCGCCGGGGTTAGGTACGTTGTGATGGTTGCAAAACACCACGACGGATTTTGTCTTTGGCCAACGAATCAAACCGAGTATAGCGTCAAAAGCAGCTCGTGGAAAAACGGGCAAGGTGACGTCGTAGGAGAGGTCGCCGCAGCAGCCAGAAAGCATGGGCTAAAGCTGGGAATTTACCTTTCACCCTGGGATCGTCACGAACGCCGGTACGCCAACTCTGCCGAGTATGACAACTACTACTTGGCTGAAATGGACGAACTGATCCAGCACTACGGCGAACTCGTGGAATGGTGGCTCGATGGCGCCGGGGGCGCTGGCCATGTTTACAACTTTTCTCGATACATCGAGGAACTCCGCACCTACCAACCTGATACGCTGGTGTTTGCCGATATGGCTCTATTTGATTATGGCGATATCCGCTGGGTCGGCAACGAGGATGGAAGAATTCCCTACGAGAACTGGAACGTGATTGATCGTCACGGCTTCCTACGTTGGCGGCCCGCGGAGGCCGATACCCCGCTGCGGAAAGGACATTGGTTCTGGAGCGCCAACGCAGAGGACACGATCAAGTCTGTAGGCGAACTCCTGGCAGTATATGACAACACGGTTGGACGCGGAGGCCAGCTGATGCTGGGAGTGGCCCCTGATACGCGGGGCCTCCTTCCCGACACGGACGTGAAAAGGTTGGAGGAGTTTGGAGCTGCGCTCCGCGAGCGTTACGGGCAGAACTTGGTGACCAAGGAGAATGGCAGGCCGAGCCCGGGGGCGGCAGCGGCCTTCGACGGGGACCCCGACACGTTTTGGTCGGCGCCAAAAGGATCTCACCACGCATCGATCGAAGTAGATTTTCCTAAAAAGATAACCTTCGATCGATCCATGACGATGGAATGGCTGAACGATGGTCAGCACGTGGAGCATTACCGAATTGAGGTATGGAACGGTAAGGCATGGAGTGTTGTGGTCGACGGTAATGCGATAGGACATAAGAAGATCGACAGTTTTCAGCCGACAACCGCCTCAAGAATTCGTCTAAACATCCTGGGGTCAACCCGCGAAGCGCACATTCGTGAGTTTCAGGTTTTTCGAAGCAGCAAGCGTCCCGCGGATGTGGATTAGAGGGTGTGTGCTTGGCTTTGTTAGTGCTACCGGGAGTGTCATGAACTACTTTCTCCTAACCTAGGAATGCCTGGTTGCGAAAAGGTCAAGAGAACCACAGGACGAGCAAGTTACAAGAAAAACGCAAATTTACAAGATGGACGGTTGCGTGGAGAATATTGATCCGGACACAATGACTCGGGTTTCGTTGGTGAGCGGCGACCAGCTGTTGATGACGGGAAGGAATTGGGAATTCGTGAGCAAAGACTACGACCTATCTGGGATGGATCAGCCTATTAGGCGAACGGGATTTCATCAATGGTGCGGCCGTGGTCATAGGCGGTGCTCTCCTTGCCGGAACCACGCTTGGCGAGGGCCGACCAGACATCGGAGAATCGCACCAGGCTGACGACACCGATTCTGGGGCGACGGCATACCCGGATGTTGCTATCGATCAGGCGTACCGCTCAGTACAGGAACTTCTAACTGCTTGAGGAGTGTACGATAGACAATTTGAATCTTCACTGAGGATAACGTGACAACGCATGTGACGGTACCAGGAATGACCGGGGAGGAGATGATCGCCCTGGTCAAGAAACACACATTGTTTGAATGGTCGGCTCAATCAAAAGTCGACCCGTTGCCGGTAGCGAAAGCCAAGGGCGTCTATTTCTGGACGCCCGAAGGGAAGCGCTTCCTCGACTTCAATAGTCAGCTGATGAGTGTCAACATCGGCCACGGCGACCCGCGGGTCATCGAAGCGATTCACCAGCAAGCCTCCACGCTGGCCTACGCGAACCCATTCATGGCTACAGAACCACGTGCGCGCCTGGGAGCGAAACTTGCCGAAATCACGCCAGGGGATATCGATACTTTCTTCTTTACCAATGGCGGCGCCGAATCGAACGAGAACGCGATCAAGATTGCGCGGCTATTTACCGGGCGGCACAAAATTCTAGCGCGCTACCGCTCCTACCACGGAGCCACCGCCGGGAGCATGTCGCTCACAGGCGATCCAAGACGCTGGGCGAACGAGCCGGGCATACCCGGTGTCATTCGCGTTTTCGATCCGTATCACGGGATAGAACGAGGATGGGATACTGTCGAGCAGGCCCTACGGAATGTTGAAGAAGTCATCCAACTCGAAGGACCGCAAAACATCGCAGCCTTCATTTTGGAGCCGGTTACCGGCACGAATGGAGTTCTCGTTCCGCCGGATGGCTACTTACAGGGAGTGCGCGAAATCTGCACCAGGCATGGGATTTTGCTGATTGCTGACGAAGTCATGTCGGGTTTTGGCCGCACCGGAGAATGGTTCGCGGTGGACCATTGGAAGGTCGTGCCCGATCTGATCACTATGGCCAAGGGGCTTACGAGCAGTTACCTTCCGCTCGGTGCTGTTGGCATGCGCCACCACATTGCAAAGTACTTTCAGGACCAAGTCTTCTACGGCGGTCTCACTTACAACAGTCACCCGATGGGTTGCGCTGCGGCGTTAGCGACCATCCGCGTCTACGAAGAGGATCATCTAATCGAAAATGCAAGAAGGATGGGTCAGAGCTTGAAGCAACTGCTCTCCGAACTGGCATCCCGGCATCCCTCCGTGGGGGCGGTTCGCTCGATTGGTCTGTTTGGCCTGGTGGAATTGATACGCAATCGGAAGACGCGCGAGCCGATGGCGCCGTTCAACGGTGGCTCCGAAGAAATGGCAGCTCTAAGAGCATTCTTCCTTGAGCACGGACTCTATACGTTTGTGCGGTGGAACACTTTCTTCACCAACCCGCCGTTGTGCATCTCGGAGAAAGAGCTTCGCGAAGGCTTCGCCATTATAGACCGGGGGTTGGAGGCCGCGGACAAAGCGGTCGTGGGCTAGCAGCCAGCTATCGCACAAACCCATCTTACGGAGTTACGACCGTTGCACCACCGCGCGTGATGGTTCAAGAATCTGCGATTTTGTCCTGCCAGAGAGCGCCCGCTTTTCTAACGTTGCCGGTGCCAAATGAACCTTACATTCCTATAGTAGGGTTTGTAATGCGCCTTTTTCGTTCGAGAGGTTTGCCGCTCCTTGCTCCACTGGAGGCAACCGATGGCCTATGAGCATCAAGAAAAACAATTGGGCATGGACCGGCCCATCGCGCGGCGCGACTTTCTCAATGGCGCGGCGATCGCGGCTTGCGCAAATTGTGGACTCCTTCGGCTTGCGCCACCTTGCCAGTATATCGGATGAATTCTCGTGGGTTGCCACTCTGCGGCCATATCCACCGGTAATCTGCGTCGTGCTGAATTCAAGTTTTCTCAGGTCCCTGTAAGGGGGAAACCCGAACTCAGTGATCTCGATGAGGAGCAGGCTCGGGTCAAACGACCAGCGCGAATTACTCGTAACGCAACGCTACCATCGGATCGACGCGCATGGCTCTGTTGGCGGGGACATAGCAAGCGAGCAGGGCGATCACGGCAACGATGATGGCGACGACGCCGAAGGTAAGGGGATCGGTGGCGCTGACGCGGTAGAGTTCGCTTGAAAGCACGCGCATGAGTGCAAACGCCGCAGCCATCCCCAAGGCAATGCCCAAAAGCGAGGTTCGACCGCCTTCTGTGAGCACCGACCGCAGCACATCCTGCCTTTGCGCGCCGAGCGCCATGCGAATTCCAATCTCCCGAGTCCGGTTCGATACAACAAAGGAAAGAACACCATAAATGCCGATGCTGCCCAGGGTGAGTGCCAAAGCCGCAAAGACAACAAACAGAAGCGCCGTCGATCTGGGCGTGGCGACCGATTCCGAAACCACCGTACTCATGGTCTTGACTTCGCTGACGGGGGCGTCTGGATTGACGCCAGCGACGAGTTCGCGAAGCGTGGCTCCCGTCTTAGAGCTGTCCACAATCGTTCGGATCACCATCGAGAGATCGGCAGGCATACGGCCATCTTCGAGTGTGGCGGCCGAGTTGTAGGGAACATAGACGCTCCCGTTCATCCAAGCGGGGATGTTCCGTTGCAGGTCGTAAGCGCGCACGTCGCCAGCGACACCGACGACCGTGCTCCAGTTCTTGTCATCCAGCAGCCGAATGTGCTTCCCAATAACGTTCTGGTTGGGCCAATAACGCTGCGCCGTCTCGGCGGTGATAATCGCCACGGGAGCGCCCGACAGGTCGGCATGAGTGAACTCTCTGCCGGAAAGAAGGGGAATACCCATAACGCGAAAATAGTCGGGAGTTACGATATGCAGCCAGAAGAGCGGCGAGGTCCGGCCGCGAGAAACGATGAAACCTTCCAGGTCCAGGGAACGTTTGGCGACACGGCCGCCGAGAGGAAGAGTATTCACAAGAGCGGCCCCGTCGACTCCGGGCGAGGTCTGGATCCTGTCCAACAAAGTGCGGTAGAAGGTCAGGCACCGCTCGAGATCGCTGCAAAAGGATTGGTTGGGAGTAATGCGAGCCGTCATGACGTGCTCAGAGCGAAAGCCCGGATTCACATGAGAAAGGGCCCAAAAGCTGCGAATCAAAAGGCCTGCGGCAGTCACCAGCAGCACCGCAAACGCAACCTCGGCAACCACCAATCCGCTGCGCAAGCGCCGGGAGAGAGCGAGGGTGCTTGCGCGTCCTCCGGCGCGAAGCGTTTCTGTTGGCGATGTACGTGATGATTGCAGGGCAGGAGCCAACCCAGACAGAAGGCCGGTCGATATGGCTAGGGCGCCGGTAAAGACAAGAACGCGCCAGTCCATGTGTGCATCGTTCAAGCGAGGTGTATCCGCGGGGAGGACCACCTTCAGCAAAGAAAAACCCTTCGTGGCCAGGGCGAGTCCCAGCAAAGCGCCAAATCCGGCGAGCAAGACGCTTTCCGTGAGCAACTGCATAACGATGCGCTTGCGGCCAGCGCCGAGGGCGGTGCGAACAGCGATTTCCTTTTCGCGCGTGGCCGAGCGCGCGAGCGTCAGGTTGGCCACATTGACGCAGGCGATGAGAACAATGAGTGTTACTGCTCCGAGCAACACGAGCAGACGCAGGCGAACGTCCGCGACCATGCCGTTGCGCAAGGGAACCACGCTCACGTCGGCGTTCCAGTCCGCGGGCATGGGCCAGGGGAACATCGCACTGACGCGCGGCTGGAACAGGCGAATCTCCGTTTGGGCTTGTTTGAAATTGAAACCCTGACGAAGCCGCCCCAGCGCGGGCATGAAGTCATCCGCCCAATACAGAATCACGTTTCGCGGATCGTTGTGCAGCGGAATCCAGACTTGCGTTTTCGCAGAAGGGAAGCGGAAATTCTCAGGCATAACCCCGAGCACTTGGCGGTTGATGCCTTCTAATTGGATCGAACGGCCGATGATCGTGGGATTGCCTGCGAAGCGTTGTTGCCACAGCGTATGACTAAGGATGACGTAATTATCCTGCCCGGGAATGTCCTCTCCCGGCAAAAACGTTCGCCCCAATTCTGGGCGTGCCCCAAGAACAGAAAAAAACTCCGCGGAAACACGCGTGCCTGTCAGGCGCGCAGGTTGGCCAAGGCCTGTCAGGTTGAACTCATGGCCTTCGTAATACGCGGCTACGTCCATAGCGCGCACCTGCTCGCGCATGGCCACGACGCCGCCCCTTGGATATGTTCCGGTGATGCCGACGAGTCGTTCAGGGTTGGGAAACGGCAGAGGAACGAGCAGAATTCCGTTCACCAGGCCGAAGATGGAAGTGTTGGCACCGATGCCGAGGGCGAGTGTAAGGACGGCGACGGCACTGAAGCCGGGAGACTTGCGCAGGGCGCGGGTGGCATAGCGCAGGTCGCTGGCGAATTGCTCAAGCCAGACCCAACCCCAGGTGTCGCGGGTTTCTTCTTTGAGCAAGGTAGGATTGCCGAAAGTGCGCATGGCGGCGTAGCGGGCCTCTTCGGGGCTTCTGCCCGCGGCGATGTTCTCAGCGATCTGCTGGTCGAGATGAAATTGAATTTCGTCATCCAATTGCTGGGGAAAGCGGTGCCGATGAAACAAAGTCTGCAACCGAAGCGCCAATCGCCGAGCCCACACCATCGCCCCTCACTCCCACGCTCTTTCGAACGTCATTCGTACCGCAGCGCTACCATCGGATCGACCCTCATCGCTCGGCGAGCGGGCGACCAGGACGCAAAAAGTCCAAGCAAGGCAATGGCGATCCACGCACTCACTATCACTAGCGGATCGCGCGGCTGCATTTCGTACACAACGCTCGAAATCGCTTGTCCAACGGCGAGAGCCAGGGTCAGACCGACAAGCGACCCGAGAACGAGCAGCGCCGCCGTCTTGCCCAGCACGAGCCGAAGTACCTCACCGGGGCGGGCACCAATGGCCATGCGGATGCCAATCTCATGGGTGCGCCTGGAAACTGCGTAGGCGACCAGTCCGTGAATTCCAGTCGTGGCCAACATGATGGCGAGTATGCCGAAGGCGCTCAGCGCAATGGCGGCCGCACGTGTCGGGAAAAAGGCAAACCCAAGCATCTGCTCGAGACTCCCAACGCCATAGAGCGGCAGCTCCGGATCAAGCCGCGCGATGGCCTGGCGTATTTCAGCGACCATCTGCGTAGCGGGCAGAGCGGACTTCACTTCGACCGTGGTAGTGGAGTTATAGGATTGCAGAATGGACCAAAAAACGACTGGCTCCGGTGATTCCGTAAGGCTCTCGTATTTGCCGTCTTCGACGACGCCGATCACTTCCGCGAAAGGACCGAGCACGCCGCCGCGAAAGTGCTTGCCCACGGCATCGGGGTTGTGCAGGATCCGCCTTGCGAAGGCCAGGTTGACAATGGCAACCTGCGGGGATTTCGTGTCGTCATGCCAAGTAAACTCGCGGCCAGCGAGCAACTTCGTTCCCATGGTCGCGAAAAACCCCGGGGAAACCTGATAGAAGGCGACGCCGATGCGGTCAGAAGGCTGCAGATCCGTTTTGTCGGCGGGAAAGACGCCAGTGTGAGACTGGTCGATACTGAGCGGAACGGAATTCGAATACGCAGCGGACTGTACGCCGGGCAATTGCTGGATGGCTTGTAGAGCTTGTTGTTGAAAGGCGCGGCCACGTTCGGGAGTATATCCCGCCAGATTCAACTCGAACGCCGCCGTCGCGACTTGCTGGGGTCGGAAGCCGAGGTTCATCTCGAGGGCTTGCTGAAGTCCCTGCAAGGCAAGGAAGGAGGCGGACACGAGGACAAAGCAGAGCGCAACTTGGACAACGACAAGCAGGTCGCGAAGCGCTAAACGCCCTCTGCCCCATGCCGTCGAGGCTCCCCGCAGAGCGGCATTCGGGTCGATCCTGGAAACCCGCCACGCAGGAGCAGAACCAAAAAGGGCCCCCGCGATGATCGCGCTGGCCAAAGCAAACAGGAACACGCGCCAATCCGGCTCGACGTCGAATTGCACAGGGAAGTCCATGGGCGCCCGCCAGCGGCTCAGGGCCCGAGCCAGGAACGCTGCGAGCACGTAGCCTGCGCCTCCGCCCACCAGGGAAAGCAGGAGGGTCTCGGTCAAGACCTGACGCACGACGCGGCCGCGACCCGCGCCAATAGCAAGGCGAACCGCGAGTTCGCGCAGCCGGTCTGTAGCCCGCGCTGTGAACATGCTGGCAAGATTCGTGCAAGCTGCCAAGAGAACCAAGGCCGCGAGCACCAGCACGCCGAGTGCGAAAGCCTTCGCCGGCGTGCCCACCGTGTTTCCGATTAGACCGGGCTTGGTTACTTTGAAGTGCAGGTCACCATTCACGTCGGGAAATTGCCGAGCCATCTCGGCCGCGACGGCATTCAGGTCAGCTTCTGCCTGGGTCGGAGAGACCTTTGGCTTGAGCCGACCGACTATCCAGGTATTCCAGGTGTCCCGCTCGTCGAGCCATGCATTGCTCTCGATTCGCGGCTCCATCATCATGGGCACCCAGACTTCGGGCCAGTAAAAGAGCTCGGTACCGTGGAAATCAGGGGGGGCCACGCCGAGCACAGTGTACGGCAGCCGGTTCAGCCGAATCGTTTTGCCAACGATCGCGGGGTCGGCTCCAAACCGCGACCGCCAAGCGCTATAGCTGAGGACGGCGTAAGGGTTGCCGCCGGGATGGCGGTCTTCGCTTTGGTTGAAAAAACGGCCCAGGACAGGGTGGACACCGAGAACATCGAAATAGTTGCCTGTGGCGAGGTATCCCCATATGCGCTGAGGACCGGTATCGGTCTCCATCTCCATGGGAGCGATCCGGTATCCGACGAGGCCCGCAAAGGTGTGATTGCCGTCACGCAGGTCTTTGTAGTTCGGAAATGACTGGCCGGGTCCATACCGAGCGTTTTCGAGGAAGATCAATTCGTTCGGTCTCTCCACTGGCAACGAACGGAGAACGAGGCCGTTCACGACACTAAAGACCGCAGTGTTAGCGCCGATGCCGAGCGCCAGCGTTAGCACGGCCACCGCCGTAAAACTCGGGGACTTGCGTAGAGTTCGCAACGCGTACCGTGCGTCGAGCCAAACCGTTTCAAGAAGAGGCACGCCGCGGGCATCGCGGCACTCTTGCTTCGCCAGTTCGATGCCGCCAAATTTGATTCGCGCGCGCCTCGTCGCCTCTTCTCCGCTCATGCCTGCCGCGATGTTCTCGGCGATCTGCTGGTCGAGATGAAACTGAATTTCGTCGTCCAATTCGTCAGCAACCCGGCACCGATGAAATAAGGTTTGCAACCGGAACCACAATCGCCGCGCCCACACCATGACATCACCTTCTGGTACTCCAGTCATTCGTACCGGAGCGCCACTACCGGGTCGACGCGCATTGCCCTGCGTACCGGAACGATGGCAGCGGCCAAGCAGACACCCGCAAGAGCCAGGATCGCCGAGGCCATCGAAAGGGGATCTGTCTTGCTGAGACCGAAGAGCATCGCCTCGAACACACGCGTGGCGGCAACCGCAGCGGCGATTCCAATCGGGCCGCCAATGGCAAGCTCTATGCGGGCCTCGCGCGTGACCATCCAGATCAAACCTTCTCGCGGAGCGCCTAAGGCCATGCGCACGCCGATTTCTCGTGTGCGCCTTGCCACGCTGTACGTCATGCTCCCGTAAAGCCCTAGGCAAACCAGAAGGAGCACCAAGCCACCGAAGAAAGTGGAGAGCTCGGCCATCAGCAGTTGTGAAATCAGGGTATCCGTCACTAGTTCGGAGGCAGTTTTGATGTTGTCCACGACCAGGTCAGGATTCAGGTTGCGAATTGTCGTGCGGATGGCATTGACCAGCGCGTGCGAATTGCCAACGGCGCGGATTTCAAAATTGTAAGCCCCGAGATCGTCAAAGCTAGCAGCTGCCAGCGGCGCGTACATGCGCGGCCTTACGGCGTCCCGGACACTGTGGTCGTGTACGTCGCGTGCCACGCCAACAATCTCGAAAGTCTCGGGATGTTCGGAATCCTGCACGGTGATCCTGTGTCCGATGGGGTTTCGTTCGCCAAAGTAAAACTTCGCAAACGTTTCATTGACAACGGCAACGTGGGCCCCCCGGGTAAAATCCTCTGAAGTGATTTCGCGCCCCAAAACCATCGGATCGCCGATCGTGCTGAAATAGTTGGGCCCCACTTCATCGTCGGCAGTTGCGTTGCCCTGCTCATTTGCCACTCCATCGACACGAATAGCGTCGGACGATTCGTCGCCGCTGAACAGCCCGTTGCTCGAAACAGTGGCACGGCGTACTCCGGGCAAGGCTAGGAACCGATCTAACAACTCTTGCGTAATGTTTCGAATGGCCGCGCCCCGGTAACCGCTTTCGAGGATATCCACTCGCGCTAGCAAGAGCCGGTCGCGGCTATAACCGAGATCAACCTCTTGAAGATTACCGAGACTGCGGACCAGCAATCCCGCTGTCATCAGCGCCAGCGCGCCTAGGGCGATTTGCGCGCTTAGCAGGAAGCGCTCGAAGCTGCTCTTCGCACTGGTCTCGGCACGCCCGCCTTCTTTGAGCGCGCCGCCCGGTCCCACGTTTAGGAATCGCAACGCTGGCGCGAGCCCAAACACCATTGCTGCAGACAAACAGACGCCGCCGGTAAACCCGAGCACACGCCAGTCCAATCCCAGCGAAAGAGGACTGCTCGTGCGGTCGCTGGTGTTTGCCAAGCTTACGAGTGCGGCCGAACCCCATTGAGCCAGTAACAAACCCAACGCACCGCCAAGGAGCCCCACCAACAGCGATTCCGTCAGCAATTGGCGAACAATGCGCCCTGGCCCAGCGCCCATGGCCACGCGAACGGCGATCTCCTGGCGGCGTGCCTCAGAACGGGCCAGCATTAAGTTGGCCACGTTGACGCATGCGACGAGCAGCACCAACGCAACCATGCCAAGGAGCAGTAGCAAGGGGGTCGAGAATTGCTGACGGAGCTTGGAAAGTCCGCGGCTCCCGGGCGACACCTCGACGGCAATCTTTGCATTCTGAATAGCTTTGCGGTCATCGGACGACATCCTGGCATTGAGCGTCACCGTGAGCGCCTGCTTCACGACCTCATTCACATTCGTTCGCGCTTGTTCGACGGTCACACCGGGCTTCAATCGACCGATCAGCAGAAGTGCGGCGTCGTTTACGCTCTCCAGAAAATTGCGGCCGGGCAGGAGTTGCGGCTGAATCATCATGGGTGCCCACAGATCGGGACGGTCACCGACAACCTCGCCAAAGAACCCAGGTGGAGCGACTCCGATTATCGTGAAAGGATAATTGTTCAGCCGTATCTTTCGGCCGATCACAGACGCGTCGGCGAAAAACCGCCGCTGCCAATATCCATAACTGATGACCAGCACGGGATCGCTTCCGGGCGTGGGGCCGTCGTCGGCCGTGAATGTGCGTCCCAGCAGCGCTTCGACGCCAAGCGTCTCGAAATAATTCTCAGTGACGAGTCTGCCGCTGGCGGTCTCCGGGCCGCCAGCGGTTGCGATCCGCAGGTTGCCGAGGTTCGAGCTAGCAAGGAGGGAGGAAAATACCCGGTTGTTGTCTCGAAGTTCGCGATAAAGGGGATAGGAGAATACATCCGTCCGCGGCGTTCCCGTGCCCCAGGAATGAACGCGGGCGGGATTGCCCACGGTTACAAGCTCCCCTGGGTGCTTTACGGGCAGGGCGCGCAGCATGACCGCATTAATCACGGTAAAAATGGCGGCGTTCGCGCCGATGCCCAGCGCCAGTGTGACCACGGCCACGGCGCTGAAGCCGAAGTTCTTGCCCAACATGCGCAGCCCATAACGCAGGTCCTTGGCGATTTCTTCAACCGCGATCCAGCCCCAAGTGTCGCGCGCTTCTTCCTTGAGTACCGTAGGGTTGCCAAAAGTGCGCATGGCGGCGTAGCGCGCTTCATCGCGGCTCATACCGGCGCCGAGGTTTTCAGCGATTTGCTGTTCGAGATGAAATTGCATTTCGTCATGCAATTGCTGCGCATTCCGGCCGCGAAGAAGCAAACCCTGCAAGCGGATCCAGCATCGCCGAGCCCACACCATGACATCACCACCCTACGTTGTTTCGACGACCAAATTGATCGCCGCAGACAGACGACTCCAGTTTGCAGCTTCCTTTTCGAGCTGCGCGCGCCCAGCAACTGTTAACGAATAAAACTTGGCTTGCCGGCCTGTTTCGGTTTCCTTCCATTTGGCTTTAATCCAAGCTTTTTGCTCCAGGCGGTGTAAGGCCGGGTACAGAGATCCTTGCTGCACTTGTAGCACTTCACCGGATATCTGTTGAATGCGTTTCGCAATCGCCCACCCGTGTTTCGGTTCGAGCGAGAGCGTCTTGAGAATCAAAAGGTCCAGCGTTCCTTGGACGAGATCGTTCGGCTTTGCCATACTATGGTTATCTACAATAAGTATTGTCGATTGTCAAGGTATGGTTTTTCAGCACGCCTGTGGCCAGCACGGCGGTGCAAAAAAGCCGCAACCGGTCCGGCGGGCCCCATGGCCGTGCCCGCCGGGAACGGGAACCGGGCAATGTGCGAGCACGGAATCGCTGCCGAGTCCCTGATAGGTGTCCTGACTGTTCGTCAACTATATTTATAGGACTTCGCGGGGCAGGGACCATAGGCAATATCCTTGATCGCTTCGGATGGGGGCTTGGAGCGGCCGCGCTCGTCCTTTTGGTCTGCAAAGATCCCGATACTCTTGACCAGAATGTGTTGTTCTCGCCTTGTCCGAGCCTATTCCTGCCGTAATGCAATCGCAGGATCGATTTTGCCAGAACGACTCGCCGGAACGTAGCCAGCAACCAGCGCCACTACGCCTAGGAGGAGCGCGACAGCCACATAGACTAATGGATCGTTCGGCTGAACTTCAAACAGCATGGATTTAAGCAACCGTGTGCACGCAACAGAGGCTGCCAATCCTAGAGCCAGGCCGATGCAAGCGAGGGCCAGTCCCTGGCCTAGGACGAGCCGCACCACGGAACCTGTGCTCGCGCCAAGCGCCATGCGCAGTCCGAACTCTTTTGATCGTTGGCCCACCGTGAACGCCATCACGCCATAGTCGCCAGCCATGGCAAGACACAACGCCAAGCCCGCGAAAACCGCAAATAGGATGGTGCGGAACCGAGGAGCGGCAACGCCCTCGGAAAGCATGGCCTCCATGGTCGTGAACTTCATCGGGGCATCCGGATTGATCTGGTGCGCCAGACGCCGCAATGTCTGTGCGAGCGTCCCGGGATCGCCTGCAGTCCGCACAACCAAGCTCAAGGTCGCTCCGTTGAACCCATGCTGCAGATACGGCATGTAGCACTCCGGCATCGGTTCACTCTCCGGGCCGCGTTGCCTCACGTCGCCAACGACACCAATGATCTTCATGCCCTCCAGCGAATCAAAGGGACAGAAGATGGTCCTGCCGAGCGGACTTTGGTTGGGAAAGGATTTTCGAACCAGCGCCTCATTCACCACCGCAACAAAGGGTCTGTCCGACGTGTCGCTGTCGCTGAAGCCGCGTCCGCCCTTCAGAGGAATTCCGAGCGCCGCGAACGTGCCGGGGGCCACAACAGAAAGCACCACGCTAGGCACACGACTCCAATCCGGATGCGCTGGCAACTGATCGATAAAATACGCGCCCGTCGAATCTACATATCCAGGTGGCGCCATCGTTGCTCCGGCCGCCAACACGCCGGGTAAGGTGCCAACTCGTGCAAGCATATCTTTGAATAATTCGCGGGTGCGTGCGATGCTCACGAAGAAGGATCCGGGGGCGGTTGCTCGCGCAACGAGCACGTTTTCAGGCCGAAAACCCAAAGCGACATTGTGCAGGGCTACAAAGCTCTTAATTAACAGACCCGCTGCGGACACAAGCGTCACGGTTAGAGCGATTTCAGCCACCACAAGTACACCGCGAATGCCGATCACCCGGCCGCCAGCCGCAATGCTCGTTCCCCCCTGCTTCAGCGCGTCGCTCAATTCTACTTTTGACGCATAGAATGCGGGGACCAAACCGAATAACAGACTCGTGATCAGCGAAATTCCAAGAGTGAATCCGAGCACCCATCGATCGATGCCCGTTTCGGCTAGCCGCGGCACATCCGCAGGAGCCAGCGCTACTAGTATTTGCGATCCCGAATACGCGAGCATAAGCCCCAAAAGACCTGCCACGAAGGCCAGCAGTAAGCTTTCCGTGACCAACTGGCTCACAATGCGCTTCCGGCTCGCTCCGAGTGCAGCGCGAACAGCGATCTCGCGGGCACGGGCAGTGGCCTTGCCGAGCAGCAGTGTCGCGGTATTTGCACACGCGATCAGAAGCAGGACTGTCACGGCTCCCAACAAGAGGTACAGCATCATGCGAACGTTGCCCACCATTTCATCGCGCAGCCTTGTCACGGCAACGCTCCGGCCCCTATTGGTTTCAGGAAACTGCTGCTCCAAACGCCGAGCGATGGTAGCCATCTCGGTTTGCGCCTGTTTGAGCGGAACGCCAGCTTTGAGCCGCCCGACGGCAAGGAAGTTTTGCCCTCCCCGCGATCCGGGTTCCCGGACGTCCGACACCCAAATGTCCGTGCTGTTAGGAAACCGGAAACCCGGCGGAAGCACTCCAACAATCGGTTTGGAGTCGGGGCAGCGCACTGTTTGCCCCAGCGCGTGGGGGTCGCCGCCAAAATGGCTCTGCCAATAGGTGTAGCTGATCAGCGCGGCTCCGCCGGCACCCGGCTTCATTTCTTCAACCGCGAAGGACCGGCCGATCAACGGCTCAACGGCAAAGACGCCGATGAACTCAGGACTCACGCTGGTGATTCGGGCGTAATCGGCTGTGGAGCCCCGGATCACCGCGGTTTCACGCGAGGAGTAGTAAGCCATCGCCTCAAAGGAGGAACTCTGGTCGTGCCAATCCTGAAAGTCGGGGACCGATACCTGCTTCGAAAGCGCCGTAGGGGCCTCACGGCTCGTCGAAAGATTGGATACAGTAACGATTCGGTCCGGATCACGGTAGGCTAGAGGCTTCAAGAGAACGGCATTCACCACGCTAAAAACCGCCGTATTTGCCCCGACACCAAGCGCCATAATCAGAATTGCGAGTAGGGAGAAACCGGGACTGCGCCGTAGATTTCGCCATGCATAGCGCAGATCCCGCAGCAGGTCATCGATAAAGATAAAGATAAGGTGACGCATATCGCGGCATTCCTCCTTGCTTTGGGTGATCGTGCCCATCGCACGCAATGCGGCATGGTTCCGGAGCTACGCCGCGCTTAAGTTCTTCGTCGATCTGGGGGTCTAAGTGGTATTGGAATTCTTCGTCGAGGTCCTGATCGGTCTGCCGTCTATGGAAGACAGAGCGAACGGCCAAGCAAATTTGCGTCAGCCAACGTGACACCTTTGGCCTCCCTTCAACGGCGCGGACCAGAGCGGAAATTGCCGTCGACAGGCGCTCCCAGTTTGCGGCTTCGTCGGTCAGTGCCTTGCGGCCGGCACGCGTAAGCGAGTCGTACTTGGCGCGGCGGTTGTTTTCCGAGATCTTCCACCCCGCCGTGATGCAACCTTGCTGCTCCAGCTTGTGCAGCGCCGGGTGTAGGGCACTCTGTCCGACTTGCCACACCCCGCCTGAAATCTGGCGGATTCGCCGTGCGATGGCCCACCCGTGCACCGGCTCAAGCGCGACAACTCTCAGGATCAGCAAGTCCAGAGTGCCCTGGACAAGATCCCCTGGTTTGGTCATCGTGCCCTCAGTTACTGACACAAGCATGGACGCGCCGGTCCAAGCATGGTTAGTTTAGCCTTGATTTCACGGCGGCCGCCAGAGCCGGGCAGGCTATCGGCCATTGCAGCTCACCCGGATGAGGGCGCCGTTTCGCGGTGCTCTGGCTGTCCTGGTATATCCCATTCCCACACTTTCGAAGGGAGTAGTCTGGTTCACTTCTGCTGGGGAATGATTGACCCGTAGCCTATCAGGTCTTTACCTGATTGCGGGGCTCCGGATACTGCCCTACAAGGGTGAGACACACCTACCTGACAGTCCGAATTAGGCTGGACGACGAGTGTGCGTGCCGTACAATGTATGCGATTCTATCGCGGCGTAAACGCAGCCCGATAGCCAGCCTTCACAGGGCGCGAAAAAGCCAAGCTGGTTAAAACTCGGAGAGGGATCGTTTGTCGACGGAGGAATCATGGGCGGTAATGGAACAGCGCAGTTCGCCTACCAGTCGCCGGATCTTGTAAAAGTCTTGAATGCAGCGCGGAAAGGGAACTTTAAGGTCCGCATTCCCGCGAAGAACGGGGCCGTTCCGCCCGAGGTTGCGGCAGGATTAAACCAGGTGTTCGCTGTCAATCAAAGAATGGCGCAGGAATTGGAGGAGCTGCGCCGGGAACGGAAAGACCTTCTGCGAGCGCTCGAAGCGTTTGAGGAAGGCGACTTTGCGGCGCGCGCTGCTGAAGGACCATCCGGGAGTCCGGTGGTCCGCGCACTGAACAATGTTATCGGCATGAACCAGAAGGTCGCCGGTGAATTGGTGCGCGTCAGCCGGGCCGTGGGGAAAGAAGGCAGGCTTTTTGAGCGAGCAGTGCTGAAAAAAGCGCGCGGGTCGTGGGGGACGTCCATTGCAGCTGTCAACACGTTGATTGGCGACCTGGTCCAGCCAACGATTGAGGTTGCGAGCGTCATCGGCGAGGTGGCGGAGGGCAATCTTTCGCGCACTATGCCCCTGGAGATCGAAGGGCGTCCGGTGAAGGGCGCGTTCCTGCAAATGGCCAACACCATCAACACGATGGTCGGCCAACTGAAAGCCTTCGCGTCGGAAGTGACACGCGTGGCGCGCGAAGTGGGAACCGACGGCAAGCTGGGCGGGCAGGCGCAAGTGAAAGGCGTGGCAGGCGCCTGGAAAGGCCTCACCGATAACGTCAACTCGATGGCCCGCAACCTGACGAACCAAGTGCGCAACATTGCCGACGTAACGACGGCGGTCGCCAAAGGTGACCTCTCGAAAAAAATCACCGTCCAGGCCAAGGGAGAAATTCGGCAGCTCAAGGACACGATCAACACGATGGTGGACCAGTTGAATGCGTTCGCCTCGGAAGTGGCGCGTGTGGCGCGCGAGGTGGGCACGGCCGGCAAACTGGGCGGTCAGGCTGAGGTTGAGGGCGTGGCTGGGGCTTGGAAGGACCTGACGGACAACGTGAACTCGATGGCCTCGAACCTAACGAATCAGGTGCGGAACATCGCCGAAGTGACCACGGCGGTGGCCAAAGGTGACCTGTCGAAGAAGATCACCGTGGAAGTGAAAGGCGAACTGCTGCAGCTCAAACAGACCATCAATACCATGGTCGACCAGCTGAATTCATTCGCTTCGGAAGTGACGCGCGTGGCGCGCGAGGTGGGTACGGAAGGGAAGCTGGGTGGTCAGGCCGAAGTAGAAGGCGTGGGCGGTGTGTGGAAAGACCTGACCGACAACGTGAATTCCATGGCGTCGAACCTCACGAACCAGGTGCGCAACATCGCGGAAGTAACCACGGCGGTGGCTAAGGGCGACCTCTCCAAGGAAATCACGGTAGAAGCGAAGGGGGAAATTCTGGAGTTGAAAAACACCATCAACACGATGGTGGATCAGCTCAACGCCTTCGCCTCGGAAGTGACACGCGTGGCGCGCGAAGTGGGTACGGAGGGCAAGCTGGGTGGCCAGGCACAGGTCAAGGGCGTGGGGGGTACCTGGAAAGATTTGACGGACAATGTGAACTCGATGGCGTCAAACCTGACCAACCAGGTGCGCAACATCGCCGAGGTCACAACGGCCGTGGCGCGTGGCGATCTCTCGCGAAAAATCACCGTTCGCGTCAAAGGCGAATTGCTGCAGTTGAAGCAGACCATCAACACGATGGTGGACCAGCTGAACGGGTTTGGATCGGAAGTGACGCGCGTGGCGCGCGAGGTGGGCACCGAGGGCAAGCTGGGCGGCCAAGCCAAAGTGAAAGGTGTGGCGGGCACCTGGAAGGACCTGACGGATAACGTGAACTTGATGGCGTCGAACCTGACCAACCAGGTGCGTAACATCGCTGAAGTCACCACGGCGGTTGCCAAGGGCGATCTCTCAAAAAAGATCACGGTCGAAGTGAAGGGCGAGCTCCTACAGCTCAAAGAGACCATCAACACGATGGTGGACCAGCTGAATTCGTTCGCCTCGGAAGTGACGCGGGTGGCGCGCGAAGTCGGCACCGATGGCAAGCTTGGTGGTCAGGCACAAGTGAAGGGCGTGGCGGGCGCTTGGAAAGACCTCACCGACAACGTGAACTCAATGGGTTCGAACCTGACCAACCAGGTGCGCAATATCGCAGACGTGACAACGGCAGTCGCTAAAGGTGACCTTTCAAGAAAAATCACGGTGGACGCGAAGGGCGAGATTCGCCAGCTCAAAGATACGATCAACACGATGGTGGACCAGCTCAAGGCGTTCGCCTCGGAAGTAACGCGCGTGGCACGCGAAGTGGGCACGGAAGGAAAACTGGGCGGACAGGCGCAGGTAGAAGGCGTAGGCGGTGTCTGGAAGGATTTAACCGACAACGTCAACTTCATGGCTTCTAACCTGACCAACCAGGTGCGCAACATTGCAGACGTGACGACCGCCATCGCTCGCGGTGACCTGGCGAAGAAAATCACCGTCGAAGTAAAAGGAGAATTGCTGGAGCTCAAAGAGACCATCAACGCCATGGTGGACCAGCTCAACGCCTTCGCTTCGGAAGTGACGCGCGTGGCGCGCGAGGTAGGTACGGAAGGAAAGCTGGGCGGGCAGGCGCAAGTAAGGGACGTGGCCGGCACCTGGAAGGACCTAACCGACAACGTAAATCAGCTGGCCGCCAACCTCACGACCCAGGTGCGAGCGATCAAAGACGTGGCCACGGCCGTAACCAAAGGCGACCTGACGCGGTCGATCGCGGTTGAGGCACGGGGCGAGGTCGAGGTTCTCAAGGACAACATCAACGAAATGATTCGCAATCTCCGCGTCACCACGCAAAAGAACGCGGAGCAGGACTGGCTCAAGACCAACCTGGCCAAGTTCAGCCGAATGCTTCAGGGGCAGCGCGACCTGCAAACGGTTGCGCAGCAGATTCTTTCTGAACTGGCGTCCCTGGTGAATGCGCATCAGGGAGTGTTCTATACGTATGACGACAGAGAGAATGCCGAAGAGCCGCTTTTGCTGGTGACTTCGTATGCAGGAAGCCGCGATTTGCCCGTCAGGCTGAAGTTGGCAGAGACCCTGATCGGCCAGTGTGCTCTGGACCATAAAAGGCTCGTGGTCGATGAGTTCACCGAAGACGCTTGGCATATTAGCGCCGGTCTAGCCGAGGCCAAGCCGTCTCACGTGGTCGTACTTCCGGTGCTGTTCGAAAAACAAGTCAAAGCGGTGATCGCTCTTGCGTCCTTCAAGCCTTTCGGTGAGGTACATCAGACGTTCTTCGATCAATTGACCGAACTTTTCGGAATCGTGTTGAACACCATTGCCGCCACCATGCGTACGGAGGACCTGCTCAAGAGGTCCCAGGCACTTACGACCGAGCTCCAGCAGACGAACGCGGAACTCAACGAAAAGGCGGAACAGCTCCAGTTGACTTCCAAATACAAGAGCGACTTTTTGGCCAACATGTCGCACGAGTTGCGCACGCCGTTGAACAGCCTCCTCATTCTGTCCAAGATGCTTCATCAAAACGCTGAAGGCAACCTTACGACCAAGCAGGTGGAACACGCAAAAACGATCAATCTGGCGGGCAGCGACCTGCTGTCACTTATCAACGACATTCTGGACCTCTCTAAAATTGAGTCGGGCACCATGTCCGTGGACGCGACGCAAGTCCGGTTCAAAGACATTCAAGACGAGGTGGAAGCCAACTTCCGACCCCTCGCGCACTCAAAGAAGCTGGATTTCGAGATCCACACAGGTCCCGAGCTGCCCGCTAGCTTTGAAAGCGACGCGAAGCGCGTCCAGCAGGTCCTTCGGAACTTGCTCTCGAACGCCATCAAGTTCACTTCCGAGGGAATCGTGCAGCTTCAGATCGGTGTGGCCACTCATGGCTGGTCAAGAGATCATGAAATTCTAAGTCGCGCGGAGAAAGTGATCTCTTTCGCGGTCAAAGATACGGGAATAGGAATCTCTCCGGCCAAGTACCAGGTCATCTTCGAACCTTTCCAACAAGCCGACACGTCAACCAGCCGAAAATACGGGGGGACTGGCTTAGGGCTGTCGATCTCCAGAGAAGTGGCCAAGTTGCTTGGCGGAGAAATCAAGCTCGAGAGCACGCCCGGCCAAGGGAGCACGTTCATCCTTTACCTGCCTGATCGCTACGTCCCAGTTAGGACCAAGGCTCTCAAAGAGGCAGCCTCGATGGCTACCGAGGAAGAGGCGCATGCGGCGTCCAAACCGGCTGGCGTGGGAGAGGCCATCCTTGAACTGCTCCCCACGGATGTGCAGGACGATCGCGAAAATCTAAAGCCTGGCGATCAGACATTGCTCATTGTGGAGGACGACATATCTTTTGGTAGCCTCCTTCTTGATCTGGCGCGGGAGCAGGGTATGAAAGGGCTGCTTGCTTTTACGGGCGAGGCCGCCATCGTCACGGCCCGGAAATTCCGTCCGCAGGCTATCTCGCTCGATCTAAGACTGCCGGATATGGAAGGTTATGCCCTTCTCGACTACCTCAAACATAATGCGGAGCTGCGCCATGTTCCTGTGGTCGTTCTCTCGGGGGGTGACGACCCCGAGCGGGCGCTGCGGGCCGGGGCCTTTGCCTACATGAAGAAGCCGGCGGAAAGGGAAGACCTCGTCCAGGCATTACTGAAGATTCAGGTCTTCCTCAGCCGCCAGCCGAAGCATCTGCTTATTGTGGAGGATAACGACATTCAGCGGCGGAACCTGATCGATCTACTTGCCGGCGAAGACGTCGCGACAGAGTCGGCGGGAACAGCGGACGAAGCCCTGGAGATACTCAAATCGAAGCCCTTTGACTGCCTGGTCCTCGATCTGATGCTGCCGGATATGAGCGGCATCCAATTGCTCGAGAAAATAAAATCCGAAGTGGGAATTCTCCAGCTACCTATCATTGTTCACACCGGGAAGGACCTTTCTGCGGAAGAGGAAGCGCGTCTTTCCTTGCTCACCAGTGCCATTGTTGTCAAGGATGCAACCTCGCCGGAGCATGTCGTCGAGGCGGTTACCCTGTTTCTGCATCGTCCCGTTGCGGTGCTCGCCGCGCCGCTCCGCAAAATGCTGGAAAGCGCCTCCGAGAAGGAGCCGGCGCTTGCCGGCAAGACCGTCTTGGTCGTGGACGACGATATGAGGAATATCTACGCACTCTCGAGCGTGCTGGAAATGAGCCAGATGAACGTCGTCTGCGCGCAAGACGGGAAGAAGGCGATAGAAGAGTTAGCTTCGAATCCGGTGATCGACTTAGTTTTCATGGACATCATGATGCCGGAAATGGACGGGTACCAAGCGTTGCGCGAGATTCGCAAGATGGAGCGATTCAACTCGCTGCCCATCATCGCGGTAACGGCCAAGGCCATGCCGGAGGACCGCGAGCGCTGCATCGAGGCAGGCGCCTCCGATTACATCCCCAAGCCGGTCGATCCGGCCAGGCTCCTGTCGCTGCTCCGGGTATGGCTCCATCCCAAGCAGTGATGAGGTAAAGGACCAGCGGGTTCCTTGAAGGGGACGGGAACTAGAGACGGAGCGGCGGCAATGAGGGCCAGTCGACGGCGGTTTCTTTGACGGGTTTCACTTCTTAGAAGAAGCCGTGCAGGAATAACCTGAGGTTTGATCCGGAAGATTCCCACAGTTAAACCCCCGAGCGCATTCATGGAAACCTCCTCAGACAAAAACCCGGCGGTAACTGGATTGTCGTGCCGTTTTGTACGCACGCACTATCTGGTAGTCCAGCTCGTCTCACAGCCGCTCTCTGCGGCTCGGCACTTTTGCAAGACTACGGCGTCAGCGGCGTCGGGGAGGGTTCCCAGGTGTATCTTCGGGGCCGGTGAGCTCCCTTTTCGAGCAGGGGAGAACCACCGTGCCCGCTTAAATTCTTTGTTCTAGGCAAGAGAGCAGAAAAGATGTAAGAGTTCTCCACCAATGTGGTGTTTCAGCATGGCGCGGGGACGTTCTCTCATGTGCAGCAGCGGATTTGCAAGTGGTGAGCACCCGGAGAAAGGTGACTAAGTCGAATCGTGCATGCATCGCCGTTAACAAAAGCGAGCACGGAGGGCTTCGAGACTGAAGCAAACATCCTTCTTGTGGACGACCGCGAGGACAACCTCGATGTGCTCGAAGCCATCTTGAAGGATTTCGGTCAGAATCTCGTCCGTGCGCGCTCTGGTCAAGAGGCCCTCCGGTTGCTTTTGGACAAGAACTTTGCAGTGATTCTGCTCGATGTCCGCATGCCCGACATGGACGGATTCGAGACGGCGGAATTGATCAGGAAGCGGCAACGGTCCAGGCATACTCCGATTATCTTCATAACCGCTGCGGATGCCACTTCCGAGCAACTCGCTCGTGGTTATTCTGCCGGGGCCGTTGATTTCATTTTCAAACCGTACACGCCTGACGTGCTGAAAGCCAAGGTCCGCATCTTCCTCGAACTATTCAAAAAGTCAGAGGAAAGCCGCGAGAGCGAACTTCGCTTTAGGACGCTGGTCACGAACGTTCCCGGCGCTCTTTACAGGCGCAAGGCCGAGCCACCCTGGGACGTTTCCTTTATCAGTAACTACATCGAAAAAATATCGGGTTACCCGGCTTCCGATTTCATCGAGCGACGGCGTAGCTACGCGAGCATTGTCTGCCGAGACGATACCGATACTCTTTCGGCCGCACTGGAGGAGGCAGTTCGAAAGAAAGCTCCCTATGCTCTCGAATATCGGATTCTCCACTCGGACGGACGCATCTCTTGGGTTTTGGATCAAGGACAGGCCATCGTCGAAGAATCGGGGAAGACCGAGCGTTTGCATGGCTTCGTTTTCGACACCACGGTTCGTAAGGTTGCCGAGGAGGCTCTTCGAGATGCCTTCGCGCGTTTGATCGAGACACAGGACAATGAGCGACGAAAGGTTGGCGTGGACCTACACGACAGAACCAGTCCATTGCTCAGTGCGCTTCTCGGAAAGCTTTACACTCTAAGGCACGGAAGCCGCAAGCTCGATCCGGGAACAGCGAAGAGCCTCGAAGATAGTTTGAAGCTTGCGGAAGATGTCTCGGGCATCCTGCGGAACGTTTCTCACGTTTGGTATCCGCAGTTGGTTGAGAAGAGTGGCTTACTGACGGGCTTACGCGGGTATTTCGGCGATTTTACCAAACGAACGGGAATTCCCGTGGGCGTCAACTTCCCCCCGGATCTAGCGCCTCTGTTCCATGAGTCCGAGTTGGCACTTTTCCGTGTTGTGCAGGAAAGCCTTGTCAATGTCGTTCGCCATTCCGTCAAGCCGACCGTAACGGTCTCCATAGAGGTGAAAGTAAGTGATCTGATTCTAGAAGTAAGCGATCAAGGCCGCGAGCTGGCTCTAGGTATGCGAGACAGTAAGCCCGATAATATGGTCGGTGAGCTTGGCTTTGTAAGTTTGCGCGACCGTCTCAAACAACTCGGCGGTGAGTTGGAGGTACGGACGAGAGGATCAGTCAGTATGGTCACGGCCGTGGTCCCTTTGAGATCCTCCGGAAAGGCGTTGAAAGGACCGCTAAGTTACTGACGCAGGCCAAGCCTAATTGGACTCACGGGTTCTTGTAGGGGCGTTGAAAGTTCCAGACCCACAGCAAAACGCTTCTCGCTCAGTCGCTCGCAGTAGATGACCCGGGCTGGGACGCGGCTCCCTGTCTTTGGGGTGGTGAGGAGGACGCGTTCACCCGGTTTCCAGCCTTGTTCTGTGACCAAGCGCAGCCCCTGCTCGCTTATGTTTTCCGTTGTTGCCGGATGCTCGAGCCCCAAGCTGTCGGGGCGAGCAAGAGCCACCACTTCTCCCTTCGCCACGCGCTTCTTGCCACGGCCAGTAAATAGACCCATAACCTATCGCTTACCATCACGGTCCTCTTTAGGAAAACGCCGAACCATTGAGACCAGAGGTGGTTGTCTCCATTTCCATGAGTGGGTGTGCTCAGCGTATAGCCGGGCTTACGGCCTGGCAATCCGGTGTTTTCTGTAGGCTTGTGAAGGGATTCTTCCGCAATCGCCGCGGAGTCTCCAAAAAATTAGCAGATCACCGTACGAGGCGGGAACTTCCAGAAATCTCCGCGTCAAGGTGTAGCATTAAACCTCCGCAAAATGGACCAGGGAATGCTTTGCTCGAACCCGGTGAAAACCTCAGTACCAGGAATGACGCGGAGCGGCCTATCGGTTTCCGATATTCCCACGTAGCAGGTCATAGCGGAAACCAGGGGAGGGGAGTCTTGGCAAGCGGTGAGAGCACCAAAGGGCGCAACCGTGTCGACAATGTCCCTGGCTGCTCAATTAGGCGAAAGGGCTTCGGATAGATTTGCCGGGAAACTCGGGAGGAGAAGGGCGCAGCTGGCTCTGTCGTTCGCGAAATGTTGATGCCCGACTCATCACGTGAAACCCGCATCCCCGCTGAATCATCACCGCAGCGCACGCCGGGTCGTATAAATTGCGCTGCCGAGGAAACTAATCATGCCTCTGTCAGCTACGCATCTCCCGGGTTCCTATGATGCTCTGGGGCGTAATCCTCTCGATCGTGATTGCCGTGGCGGCCTCGTACACCGCGCTGGATCTTGCCGGGCGCGTTGCTGCCCGCAAAGGATGGACCTTCGCAACGTGGTTGACCGGAGGGTCCCTCACTATGGGCGTTGGCATCTGGTCCATGCACTTCCCGGCGGTGCTGGCTTTCCTGTTCCTTCCGTCCGCTTCCCGTTGCCTTGTCCGTCGCGTTTGCGATTGCCTTCTCCTATTCCGCGCTGCGTCTGGCGTTCTATTTTCGTGAGGCACACAAAGTGGTTTTGACCCGCGGCGGAATTTCTCGGCACCAAGCGGCCGGATGTTCCCAGTTGCCTTGTTCTCGACGTTCGATTGCCGGGAATGAGCGGCCTGAATCTCCAGCAAAGACTGTCGCAGAGCGGCGTGCGCATGCCGATTATTTTTATCACCGGACATGGAGATATCCCCATGTCGGAAGGCGGGCGCTATCGAATTCCTCACAAAGCCATTCCGCGACCAGGACTTGCTTGACGCGAAACACAAGTGGCGCCAGAAAGGGCCCGCGCAAGGCATCAGCGGGATGCAGAAGTAGCCGTCTCGCTAGCGCGCTTCGCATCGCTCACGCCTCGCGAACGCCAAGTATTTCCTTTCGTCGTCTGCGGTTTGCTCAATAAACAAATCGCCGGACGAGCGAAGCCGCCGCCAGAGTCCATCGCAGCCAACTCATACGCAAAATGCAAGCGGATTCGTTAGCCGAGCTGGCCCGCATGGCTGAAAGAGGGGAGTCTCCGAACATTCCTGACTCTTCACCAAAGTAAAGCCTCCCTTTACGACCTTTACGAAGAGCCGATAGACTCTACTTGCTTGCTTTGTTATAAGAAGTCAGCTTCATTGGCTTCGCCTGGAGCTGTGGCTGGTTGGAGGGAGACCAGTCCCGATGGCGAAATTGCCAAACGGCAAGATTGTTGCGGTCCATTCGCCTGATCGGCAGCTGCACGGCGGATCACCATGTGAGAGTGAACCGCCCGGAAAACTGGTTTCCCATTGTCGCGCAACAGTTACAAGATTCCTTCGGTAGCCCAAGATCAAGCTCGGCTCCCACCAGCGGTGAGTAAGAGGAAGCTTATGGCCACACCTCAGCGCACCGGACAATTTCACGTCCCCTGCCATGAACACCATGTTGAAATGAGGTTGACAGACATTGTGCTGCAAACCATCGCCCCTAAGCACGGAGACCTCGCATTGGAGATGACGCCGCGCGTCACATGTCCTCGCGATGGTCAACCGATGTATCTTGCGGAACTCAATCCAGAAAAAAGGAGCTTCCGCCCGTGGCGATGCCCGCAGTGTGATTCGAGTCGGACGAACGAGGAGAGACCCGTGAAAGAGACCTTTTAACCTGAGGCCCAAGGTGCCGTTTTGCGCGTGGACCGCGCTCTTTCCTGCTCAAACGTCTCGTGGCGGCGCGCCCAGGTTCGCCTTCGGAAGCTGGATTTTGGCCGACGGGAAAACCATCAACAGGTTAACCACGGGCCAGTGCAACGAAATCATTCTGAGCGAAGATGACGAACTCCTGGGAATTCGCTTCCGCCATGCCGATCGCGCCATCCCAGGTTTCGAAGCCAGTGTTTTTGTAAAGGCGAGCGTCTGGACGACAAGAGTCTTGGAGTCTTCCGCTAATCAGCAGACTTACCCGGTGATTCCGTCGTCGTCGAGATTTGGCTACTGATGATCGCGAGTCACAAGGTGAAACACTTATTTGTCATTGCGAAGACGATAGAGTGGTGGTGGCGCGATCATGCGACACCATATCCCTCGTGTTGCCCGAGAGTTAGGCATCACGACTTGGCTGACTTTTCGACGCTGCTTGTTCCCATAAATGTTCCTTCCAAGCGTAGGAATTCGGAGCTCAAATGGCGGATTGGCACCGACCTAAGTAGACACTCGTCAAAATCACCAGATTAGCCGCGATTCCCACCGCCGCGACCAACCATCCTTCTGATTGGCAGATACTTAGCGACATCTATTGTTAGCGCCGGTTTAAAAGGGATCCACTTTCGCCGTTTTGCGCTGAGCCATTTGTCTGAAGGGCTGCCTTGGGGCACACCCACACGCTGACTGTGCATGAAGCGAGTAGTCTCAGTTTCGAGTTTATTTCCCGCCAGATCACGCGGTCAGCTCACTGGCGTTCCTCCCGCGCCGTCAGCAGGATCGTGATCCGTAGAATGTCGGTTGTGTTCGGTGTTACGCGGCGCGCTGACGCAGGCGTTCAACTGCAGACTGCTCCAGGGTTGAATCACACCGCGGATGGGCGAATGAATGTGACGTAGTCCTTGAGCCTTCCCTTCCCGTTCTTCACTAAGGAGCGGGAACGGAACGACCGTGGTCTGGCCGAATGCAAGAACCGGAAAAGGAGCGCCGGCAAAAAACGCCGGCGAGCGTCGCGTTGGTTTTCCGAGGGCGTTCCGCTCAGAAGCCGAACCGGCTGCATCGGGGCGCAAAACAGTACCCCGCCGGATGGAAAGACTCCGGCGGGGTTTATGGACTGAAGGGAATGAGCCGTATGCGGATCCTCGCCTCAGCCCTCGGGGCCTGCCTAACGCGGCAGGCAGGTTTCACCGCGGCGCGACCCGCGGCGAACTCGCTTCGATCATCAGTGGCAGAGCGGAGTTGTGCGGCCGTACATAGCCTTGAGGCAAGCGCACGGCTTTGCCTTGCTCGCAGAGTTGGCGCAGAGCTTCGACGAGACGCTGATTGCGCACCTGAAGACGGGAGCGGAGATTTTCCGCGGTGCACGGTTCGGAAGATCGGCTTAGCAAAGCGAGGATCTGTTCCAGGAGAGGATCGCCCTGCGCAAGCGCCACAGCATTGGCCGCGGAAGTCAGTTGCAGGTATGGCCCAGATTCCGACATTGCCAGTTCCAAGGCCATAGGCCCAGCGCCGGGCGCGGACCGGTGCTCGGCCGAAAGCTGAAGTTGGCCGTGATGGCGGCGCAAGTAGAGAAACGAATCGACCCAGGCATAAAGGTCGGAGGAGCCACGAAGACTGTAGCCGGCTCCGCCCGAGGCAGAGACTTGTTTTCGGCTATGGTGAATGAGCGCAATGGCGGCGCCACTCTTGCGTTGCAACAGCCGGAGATAGCCGAGCAATGTCGCAATCTCGCCGGCGGCGTTTTCATCGATGGCGTGAAGGCGGACCAAGGGATCGAGGATGAGAAGAACCGGGCGATGAAGCAAGAGAGTGGCCTCGAGCCGCTCTTGGTCGGAGGTGCGGTCCAGGCGCAGTGCATCTGCGGTGATGATGTGAAGATCCAACTGCGCCAGGGCGAGACCGTGGCGCTGAACGAGCGATTCTAGGCGCAACCGCAGCGTGGCTTCGGAATCTTCAGCCGCATAGAGAAGCACCGGGCCCGGTGAGGGGACGGCAAAAGTGGTCAAGCACGCGGAGCCGGAAGCCACTGACACCGCTATTTCCAAAGCCATCCAGGTCTTGTAGCTTTTGGGGGCTCCCCCGATGATGCCTACCGCGTGTGCCGTCCAGAGCTGATCAATCAGCCAGGGCGCACTCGAAGCGGCTGCGGTGCGCAGTTCCGAAGGCCGCACGACGGGAAAAGGCGCCGGAGTAGTTGAGACGTTCACAACAACGCCTCCGCGCAATCGCGGATGGCGGCTTCGGCGACGGTGGCATCCACGAGGTTGGACTTTCCTGGAGCGGCCAACTCCAAACAGCGCGTCGCCAGCACGTCGATCCGGCGCATGATGCCGCCGGTGGCCTTGGAGATCAACAGCAAGCCATCCTGGGCGAAGACCTCGCGCTGGCAACCAGCTGCGGCCATGCGATGACGGACATACTGTTTGACCTGATCGGCATCGAGAGGTGGAAGGTGAACGCGTATGGCGATCCGGCCGGTTAACGACTGCAGTACATTGCGCTTGAGGATCTCGCGCAGTTCGGGCAGACCTACAAGAACGATCGAAAGCCACGGTTTCGAGTCGCGTTGAAAGTTCAACAGGATATGCAACTGATCGAGAACAGGCATCGGCAAGAGGTGCGCTTCATCCAGCAGCAAAACGACGCGCAGCTTATGCTGATTGGCGAGATCCTCGATATGCTGGCTGATCGAAGCGAACAGCGCCGCAAACGTGGCGCGCGGCTCCAGTCCCATGCCGATGGACAGTTGCCGGTAGAAATCGCGCCGGTTTACCGTGGCGTTGTGCACGTAATGGATGCGATAGCGTCCTTGAGGAAGATGCTCTTCCATTGCGCGCAACAGGCAGGTTTTGCCAGAGCCGGAATCTCCCGTTACCACGGCCGAGGCGCGGCCTTCCAAGGCGGCTTCGAGACGCTCACGCGCAGCTTGCAAGTTTTCCGTATCGAGCATCTCCGAGGCAGGGATGTCCTTGCTGAAGGGGAGCCGCGTCAGACCGTAGATCGACATCATTCTATTCATCGTCTCCTCCTTGGGGATCCTTGCCCGCTGCCCGCGCCAGGATCAGCTCGGCAGCGTTTAGACCTGTCTTGGGGGTATCGCCGGAAACCGCCGGCGCCACCGTTGCACGCGAGCGGTGCGCGTTATCGACAGGCCGGACACGGTGCAGGGGAATCTCGGTTCCACCATCGAGAACGCAGACACGGGTTGCGTCCAACAACGCATAACGCAGCCGCACTCGCTGCCGGCGCAGATAGGGCGGAACCTCATAGAAGTGACCGCGCCATTGCACGGTGGAATCGTTGCGGACCAACCGTTCGACTTCACCGTAAAAGTTCTGTTCGAGTTGGCTGTGATCCTCGACCCAACGAATCTGCTCCGCATCGCTTTCCCAAACTTCCAGCGGGGTGCGGCCCGAGAGCGAAGCATGCGGCTGGTGGTGGTATTCGCTTTCCACCCAAGTCCAAAGGCGCAGATTGAACTCATCGGTCGTCGTGACACGTTCCCGATCCAATCGCTCGATGAGCTGCCCCCGAAGTGTTCTCCAGACGCGTTCGATTTTTCCTTTCGAGGGAGCATCACCGGGTCGGCTGTGCACCAAGTGAATCCCCAAACGCGCGCACAACAGACGCAGGTCATAGCCAGAGAAGCTGGCATGGTTGTCGAGTAAAAGCTTCCGGACGATACCGCGTCGAGCGATGGCTTGATAGAGAACGGTCAGGAAACGTTGCTCGGTTTCGCCAAAACCGCCTTCCAGATAGGGAATCAGCCGGCTGCGATCATCGATTAGCCCAAAGACAATCACGCGTTGGGTTCGTCCCGTCGCCGGATTCATCAGCAGGGGCCCATGCAGCGCATCGGCTTGCCAGAGTTCCCCGCACATCGAGGCTTCCCAGCGATAGCGCGCCGCGTGTCCCACTTCCATGCGCGGAACTGACAGACCGTGCCGGTGCAGCAGCCGTTGTACACTCGACACGCTCGCCTGTCCGGTGACGATCCTTCCGGCCAGTTCCAGTTCCCGCAAGATCAGATGCGCGGAGCGGCCTGGATCTTCCCGTTTCATATCCAGGACCAGTTGTTGGAGATCTTCGGCGAGCACCCGGCTCCGGTTGCGGTCCGAGCGCGGACGTGGTTTCAAGGCGGCAAAGCCGCCGTGACGATACTTGTAGAACCACTCCTCCAGCGTCTTGTAAGCGACGCGGCGTGGCCGTCGGTGATGATCTTGATAGGTCTGTTGCGCTAGCTGCTTCAGCTCGAAGCGCAGTTGTCCCCGACGCAGATTCCGGCTGAGTACATCACCCAGAATCGCATGGCGAAACAGCGCTTCTTCATTCCGTTCTTCGTCGGTCATGAGTTCCTCCTCCACGGTCGTTCACGTGAAGGAGCTCAGCATGACGAGCGCGGTGGCCCTCGGCCAGAGTCTTCCTCTGTGGGCGTTACCGTTGGCTTTGCTCCAGAACCAGACTCCCGAGCGGTCCCCGGATGGAACTGCGCCATCGGCCAAGCCCACCGCCGGTTGTGCAGCAGTCCGCTCAACGTCGCGCGTACCGCTGCCTGCAACACTGCGAGCGAGAACTTGCGTGGCCGATTCCCAAACCACCCGCATCTCGCCCAGCAGCCGGCTCAGATGCAACCGGCCTTGGTTTCGAGTCTCTGCCGACCGGCTTATCCCCAGCCGAGATCCGAGCCAACCCCATAGGGTCGGCGATACCACTAACTGCTTCTGCCAGCGCCGCAAAGTTAGCCATTCATCCGCACTGCGCCCAAAGCGGTGACTGATGTCGCGCACCGTCTCTTTCAGAATCAAATACCGGTAGAGCGCTTCGATGATTACCGTAGCCGCATACCACCGCCACGGATGCAGCCAATCCGGCAAACAGCTCATCGTGCGGCCGCACTTCACGCATAGGTATCGCCGCACCCAAATCACTATCCACCCTTCGCTCAAGCCGCAGACTTGCCGGCTATAGAAGCCGTGCCCTTGCACCCACACTTTTCCGCCCTCGCGCGACAACTGACCACAGTGTGTACAGAATGGCGGCCGAAGCTCTTCAATGGATGGAGTGCCCTCACTTCGGGCACAGAGGGTCTCGACGGAAGTTGCCAGGCTGTGTAGACTGACCACTGTCTGTTTGGGCGGTGGTTTGAGGCTTGTCTCTCTGCTAAAGAAAAACTGGCCTCAACCACCGCCTTTCCTTTCAAAAAAGACGGGAAATTATCTTACTCAAATTCTTGAAGGTGTGTTGTAGGGCCTCACCGACATTCCCGAGGCCTTGTCGGTCTTGGAATTCGCGAGCGCGTGACGGCTGCAATCCCGTTGAGCGCCCCATGTCGTCGTTTCGTGATAAGTTAAGAAAGTTCACCTCATTCATTTGGCGGGTTCATGATTTCGAGGTCACCTGAAGGTTCCATCATCGTGCGGTCCAAGGACGAAGGCACGGGCACCGTGGCACCGATCCCTGGAGCATTCTCCGAAGTGAAGTTCGACGCGCACGACTCGAGTTTCCTGATGTCCTATTCAGCGTGTGAAAATCCAAGCTGCTCCTGCACCGCCGTGGTCGTCATGTTCTGGGAAAAGTCTCAGAGGCGGCCGGGGCACTCGCGGACCGAATTCGGCGTCGAACTTGATGTCAACACTTGGCAGGTGGGACGGCTCTTGGGGGCGAGTTCAATCGCCAGACCCTTGGTCGACCAATTTGTAACGGGGCTCAACGCCGATCAGAAGGAGGATATCCTGGTGAAATACCGCAGCTTTCGCCAGGCGGTCGAAAATGCAGCGCGGTTTTCCGTACCTGCTGACAAAGTAAGAAAGGGCTACATGGTGGCCGCAAGCGAGGTCTTTGGCGTGAGCAAAGTGTCAGACAGCTGCGGATTAACCCGGGCTTTGCTTGAGGAGCACCAAGGGATCGTTTACCGCCTCCTCGACTATTATTGCATCAATCCTTCATGCAAGTGCGGGGAGACCCATCTGAGCGTGATTCGAGCCCACAAGGACTCCGCTGCCTCGGACAAACCCTGGATTACCGTACGCCTCCACTTTGAGGGAAAGGTGAAGGTAAGCGATGTTACAGGGTCTCTTATCCCGAAACAGGCAACGGAGGTTATGGCAGAATGGATCCGGAAAGATCCTACGCTCCTTGGGGATATCGAAGCGCGGTACCGGCGAATCAAGGACACGGGCAGACGGATTCTCGCTCGCGCGGCGAAATAGAAGTGCCTGCCTCAAGGCAATTGTGTCCTGACATTTAAGACCTCAAGACTCAAACAGTTGTAATGAATTGTGACGGATCAGGGTTCCATCGCCAACGCGACCGTGGTACCCTTCGCAGTTTTTCTATGCGGATGGGAGGCAAGAAACGAACTCTCTTGCCGGCTGCTGAAGCTTCATTTCCCGTTGTCACCACTCGAATTTGAGCACTTTCTGGTGAGTTGCAGGGATTCTCCGTGACAGATTCAGGCGGCTGCTGTTCAAATTCCTTCACTTTTACTTGCGCGCGGAAAGTTGAGGCGCACTCCGGCAGGGAATTCGCGATCAGGAATGACCTTTGTCCCTGAAGCGGGATGATGCAGGAACCCTTGTTAACCCTGGTTCAATCGGCGGCATTACACGGGGAAGGGTCGACTCCAACACTTCTGCGCTGCGGTCTGCTCGCGGCGCGGCCATGCTCGCGCTACTGTTTGCAACGCTCTTGTGTTCAGAACGCGCGTTCGGTCAAAAACCGCAGTACGAGTTCTACTACGAGTATCGAACAGTTTTTTCGGCCAAAGTACAAGAGGAGAACCACTGGTCGCTGACGAATGAGCAGGTTTTTGAAAGATATGCTGCCAGGCTCAAAAGCGATGGAATCGCCGAATCCGAGATCGCCCGAAGGCTCAGATTGCTCCGGACGGAGCACGACGCTTTAGAGACCGACTACTACAGTCGCTACTACCTCGACAGCAATTCCAATTTCAGCCACGCTCCGAACCGCTTCCTTATGCAGATGGTGAAAGGGCGTCAGCCGGGAGTTGCGCTGGACTACGGAATGGGGCAAGGCCGAAACTCTATCTACCTCGCGAGCCTCGGGTGGCAGGTGTGGGGGTTCGATCCTGCCGAGGCCGGTGTCGCAATTGCTCGGAAGCAAGCAAAGGACCTTGGGCTTACCTTGAACACCTCCCCAGTCGCAACGCAATGCTTCATCTGTTTGATCCTCTTGAGATCGAACAGTATGAGATCGTGCGGGATAAGTCGGACTGGGAAGGTCGCCGTGTGGTGAATATCATTCGGCTGGTCGCAAAAAAGCAATAGGCGTATGGCGTTTGGCATAGTTTGAGCAGTGCCGCGATGCCACGCTCAAGTACGTAAAAGTCGTTCTCGGGACATCTGCAGACGCCTATCACTCCGTTATCGTTTGCTACCTCCTCATTAGTGCCGTTCACGTCCATTGGCCGTGCCACTTTCTCGAGCAGCAGTGAGTGCTGCACATTATCGAAATAGGCTCGGAGATCCAATGCTTCCTAAGTCATTGCTTTAAAAAGGCTTAGCCCCTAGGGCAAGGACGTCCGGGTGTGAACGTCGCGACTCTTGCGTGTTGTTAGGCGTCGGCCGTGTGAGCCCCCTCATGGCGTTCCCACAACCCAGGGCGCTCACGACAAAGTGCGACACCTCTCTTGGCATTTGTGACTGTCGCGCGATGTCACTTGCGTTGAGTCGCAGCCCTGCGTACGGTGGCTGCAGCTGCCGGCAACGGCAATTCTTCGCGAA
>WNGG01001043.1_pt1 | contig 69877 bp, 60 predicted proteins | sample 5400661 | NCBI WGS metagenome assembly WNGG01 (sample SAMN13153372, study PRJNA577476) | soil metagenome | isolation source: 100 cm soil or saprolite under Garry oak tree replicate 1 | place: USA:California | collected 2016-06-15
TGCCGTGTCTCGAATCCGAAGGCGCGGGCTTGTTCGGCACGGGAGGGGTTGTCGGTCACGAAGGCCTCTTCCTCGGCGTCACCCGTCGGCCCTGCCCTCGGCCAGGCTGTGTCTGCTCAAGAAGTGGCGGATGATGGGTGCCTGGCGCGCTTCCTCGAGCAGGAAGCAGTCGTGGCCGTACGGCGCCTCGATCACGTGGCACTCGACCGGCTTGCCGAGCGCACGGAGCGCGTCCTCGACCTCCCTCGACGCGGACGGCGGGTACAGCCAGTCGGAGCTGAACGCGATCAGCAGCGTCCGCGCCGAAACGCCGTGGAGCGCCCGCCCGAGCGATCCGCTGCCGTGCTGCCGCGCGAGATCGAAATATGTCAGGGCGCGCGACGTATAGAGATAGGTGTTGGCGTCGAACCGCCTGACGAACGAGTCGGCCTGGTGGCGCAGGTAGCTCTCGACCTCGAACTCCGGCTCGGTGATCGTGTAGCGGATGTCGTCGGCGAACTGCAGCCGCCGGCCAAACCTGTCGCCCATCGCCGGTGCGGACAGGTACGTGACGTGGCCGACCATCCGGGCCACGCCCATGCCGGCGTCCGGCTTGCGGCCCGTGCCGTAGTAATGGCCGCCCTGCCAGGCCGGGTCGCGCATGATCGCGTCACGCGCGATCGAGTTCCAGGCCACGCCCTGCGGGTGCAGGGCGTGCGTGCTGGCGATCGCCACCACGGCATCGACCCGATCGGGAAACAGGATCGACCACTCGAACGCCTGCATCCCGCCGAGCGAGCCGCCTGTTACCGCCGCGAGCCGCTCGATACCGAGTACGTCGAGGAACGCGCGCTCGGTCCGTACCATGTCCGCGACGGTGATCACGGGGAAGTCCGGCCCGTAGGGCCTGCCCGTGGCCGGGTCGATCGACGACGGCCCCGTCGTGCCGCGGCAGCCGCCGAGCAGGTTCGTGGAGACGACGAAGAAGCGGTCGGTGTCGAAGGCCTTGCCGGGGCCGATCATGCCGTCCCACCAGCCGAGCGCCTTGCCGGCCGCACCGTCGCGATCCTCGGCCGCGAACCCGTCGCGGGTGCTCGCCTCGGGCGGCGCCTTCGAGAAGCCAGCCGCGTGGGCGTCGCCGCTGAGCGCGTGGCACACCAGGATGACGTTGTCGCGCCGGGGTGAGAGGGCGCCGTAGGTCTCGTACGCCACGCGGACCGGGTGCAGCTCCCGCCCGCAGTCAAGCCGCACCGGCTCCGGCAGGTCGAGGTACTGGGTTTCGACGCTGCCGACCGAGCCGGCCGCGAGCGTCGAGGCAGGCGCCATGAACGCGATCATAACTAATCGTGGTTCGGCTCCGGACGAGCAGTTCGGCCCGGTGAACGGCCGGATCGCGTGGGCTCCTCCCCCGCCCGCACCCGGCCGCCCCGCCCGGTGGTGTAGGTCCGGCGCAGGCCCGCGACCGCCGCGCCCTGCTGTTAACGTGCGGCCATGGGTATCCCGCTCAGCGACGCGACGCTGCGACTGGTCGATGGCAAGAACTACGCGGTCCTGGCAACGGTGAATCCGGACGGCAGCCCGCAGACCTCGGTGGTGTGGGTCGGCCGCGAGGGCGGCGACATGCTGTTCTCCACGGTGGAGGGGCGCGTCAAACACCGCAACATGCTGCGTGACCCGCGCGTCAGCGTCACCGTGATCGACTCCGCGGACCCGGAGAACTATGTCGAGTTGCGCGGCCGGGTGTCGATGACCCCCGACATCGGCCGCCGGCTCGACACTCGGCCGTCGTGGAAGTACGACGGCAAGGACCCGGGGCAGGACCGCCCCGGCGCGGTCCGGGTGGCCGTGCGGATGGCCGTGGAGAAGGCCACCGGCTACGCCGCCTAGCCCCGCCCAGGGCATTCGCCCGTTCGGCACCGTGTGAGCCTCCCGAGGGCATGTTGCCGGCTGGCGCCCGGCGGGGCGCCAACGGGGTGATCATCTTTGCCTCAGCGGGTCTCGGTTTGGTGAACTTTTGAAGCCCGGAGCAGCCTCACGGATGGCTCAGGCATCCACGTTGTAGTGGATTGTCCCGGCAGATGCTGTCCCGTGGGCGGGCTGTTCTCCTTCTGCGGCGGCCGCACCCTGCCTCCCAGGAAGGAGAAGGCATGCGGCGGAGCTGGTGGTTAACAACGGTGACAACGGTCCCGGTGACCGTGCTGGCGCTGGCTGCGGTGGCACCACAGGCCGGTGCCGTGAGCGCACCACGGGCCAGGCACGTGAGCGCTGCGCGCTCTCGGCCGGTCCCCGAAGCTGGGCGCCTGACCACGGGGGCCCAGGCGGGCAACCCGTTCTGCTCCCGGCTGGGCAAACAGTACGAGGCATCATCGGCGGCACAGGCGTACTGTTTCGGCCCGCAGCTCAACAAGGGGGCCCATGGGCTCCCGGCCATCGCCGAAGGGCCTTCGGCGGCGCGCAACGTCGACGCGGCGAGACCGAGCGAGGATGTCAGCCCGGCCGGAGTGTCGGCGCAGGGGCAGTCGGAGGTCTCGATCGCGGCCGCCGGGCCGTACGTCGTGGAGGCGTGGAACGATTCCACCGGCTTCATCACGGCGTGTCCCGCGCCGATGTCCAAGGAGGAAATCACCGGCCTGGGGTTCTCGGCCAATGGCGGGAAGTCGTTCACCGACCTAGGCGGGCTGCCCAATGCCAACTGCGGTAAGCTCACCTACTTCGGGGATCCGAGCGTCGCGGCCTACCGGGTAGCTGGCCATACGTTCTTCTACATTTCCAGCCTCTACCTCACCAACAACGGGCTTGGCCGTGAGCAGATCGCGCTGGACGCCTGTGAGGTGGCCGGCACCGGCGGCACGGCAACGCTGAGCTGCGGGCAGCCGGTCATCGCAGCCGCCAGCAGCCAGTGCCAGCTCATCAAGATCAGCCCGACCAGGACGGTCAAGTTCTGCAGTTTCACTGACAAGGACTTCCTGGCGATAGATCCAGCTCACGGCAAGCTCTACCTCACCTACAGCGACTTCCAGGTCACCCGCCCCTTCGGCGACCCAGTGGACATGTCCGCCTGCGATCTGGGCAACGCGGCGGGTGGCGCCGGCCCGGCCGGGGGCACGCCCGCGGCCCCGGTCTGCGAGCACGGCACGCCCCTGGTCCAGGTTTCCAACAACCTCCAACTGGCCAAGCCCTACCTGCAGGTGGCTGAGGCAAACAGCCTGGGCTGCGTGAACGAAGGAGCCTACCCAGCGGTGGACACCAGGACCGGCACCGCTTACGTCGGCTATGAATTCAACTGGTCCAGCAGCCTGGGCTTCCCGCCCTGCGAGAGCGCCAGCACCCCGGTGCAGAACGTGCTGGACAAGGTGGCTGCCCGCTGCCTCACGCTGACGGCGGTCTCGCCCTGCAAGGGCCCCTCGGCACGCACCGCCGTGCCGGTGGTGTCGATGGAGGGCGCCTCCATACCCGGTTACAACCGTTTCCCGGGCAGCGACTTCCCGAGGCTCGCGGTCAGCGACAAGTTCGGCACCGTGAGCATGGTCTGGAACGACGCCCGGGCCCATCCCTACGGCGACATCTTGATGCAGAGCTTCCACAAGAACTCGCTCGACCCGGTTCAGGCCACGCCGGTAAGGCTGGACCAGCCGCACAACGGAGGGCTGTCATTCCTGCCGGCACTGCGCACGCCCAGCAGCTCCGGCCGGCTGGATGTGACCTGGTACACGCGGGCCTCGACCGCAACTGCCGTCACCAACGTGGCGGCGGCCATCGGCGTCAGCCCGGTCACCACGGCGACACCAACCAACGTCAGGATCACCAACGTCGCCTCCAATTGGCTGTTCAATTCGTCGCTCATCGTGCCAAACTTCGGCGACTACACCGACAACGCGGTATCGGTGACTGCCCAGGCACCCTTCGTGGGCAGCACCCTGTTCGTCGCCTGGAGCGATGGCCGCTCCGGCATCCCGCAACCGTTCGAGGCACACCTGCCATCCCGATGACCGCCGGCCACCCGGCAGGCTGACCGGCAAATCATCGATGGCGCCGTGGGCGCGGCATTCCCCAATGCCGCGCCCACGCTTTGTACGTGGGCCGGGCAGGGCGCCCGGAGTAGCCTGTTCTGGGCCGCGGCGCGGGAGCGCATACGAGGGCTCCGTGGCCGGTTAACGTGGGCCGCGCAGGTGACTGACGATGTGAAGGCCGTCATGACCGATCCGGCCCAGCTCAGGCTTCGCGACTACCGTCCGGTGCCTAGCCTGTCCACCCCCAGCCACCGTGTCGAGCGTGCGCGCGCACCGGTCATCGACGCGCACACCCATCTTGGCCGCTGGACCACCGGCGGAACCTGGGCCGTGCCAGATACCACCCGGCTGGCCGAGCTGATGGACTCGTGCAACATAGCCGCCGCCGTGAACCTGGACGGCCGCTGGGGGGCCGAGCTGGAAGCGAACCTTGACCGTTACGACCGCCCCTATCCGGGCCGGTGCAACGCCGAGGACATCGCCTGGATCGCCCGGATGCTCGACAGCTATCCGAACCTCACGATCGACATAGCCGCCAGGATCGCCGAACTCGGACGGCAGCCGCGCCGCACGAGGGCGCTGCTCCTGCGGCATCCTGACCGGGTTCTCTTCGGTACCGACCTGATACCGCCTCAGCGCGAAACCTACGAGATCTACTTCCGCTTCCTCGAAACCGAGGACGAATACTTCAGTTACTCCCCAAGCGATCCGCCGCCCACCGGGCGCTGGTGCATCTCCGCCCTCAACCTGCCCGCGGAGGTACTGTGGCTCGTCTACTCAGAAAATGCCCGGCGGCTGATTCCGGGGCTTAGTGAGGGTCTGATTAATGGGCGGCCTGGGCGAGACGCCGGGTCATGAGGGCCCGGACGAGCGTCCCATCGCCCGCCGCGATCGCCACCAGCAGCCCGGCGAGGTTTTGGGTGTGAGCCACAAGGCACGCTACCTCGCCGGCATGCCCGGGTTGGAGCGCACCGCCCGGGCCGTTGCAGCAGGCCGATTTGGTTGCCGGTGGCTACCCGCTGACTGACCCGGACTCGATCAGGGTCCTGGACGCACCCAGGTTGTTAATGTCCTGGGTGCCCACGGCCGTGCACGCGGCCGCCGAGACGCATGACACGCCGTCGAGGCGGTTGAACCCGGGTCCCGGGCTGGGGCTGGGCACGACCGACCAGCTGGTGCCGTCCAGCGACATGATCAGCGTCTTCGTGTGGGAGCCGCCGCCGGGGTGGTAAGTGCCCACGGCCGTGCACGCGGCCGCCGAGCCGCACGACACGCGATTGAGCTCGGGCTCGGGCCGGGACGGGCTGGGCACCACCGACCAGCTGGTGCCATTCCACGACTCGATCGAGGTGTGCTCAGAGCCGCCCGCGTAGATGCCCACCGCGATGCAGGCCGTCGCCGAGGCACAGGACACGCTACCGAGGACGTCCCAGAACCCGCGGCGCGGGCTGAACACCTTCGACCACCGGGTGCCGTTCCAGGACTCGATCAGCCCCCGGGTGAGGAGGCCGCTGTCATAGCTGCCCACCGCCGTGCACGCGGTCGCCGAGAGACAGGACACGCCACCGAGGCGGTCGTTGTTCGCTGACGGGTTACGGCTGGGCACCACGGACCAGGTGGTGCCGTTCCACGACTCGATCAGGGTCTTGTCGAGGCCGTTGACCCTGCGGCTGCCCACCGCCGTGCACGCGGTTGCCGAGACGCACGACACGTCGGAGAGGAAGTTGCGGGTGGCGCTCGGGCTGGGGGACGGCACCACCGACCAGTTGGTGCCGTCCCACGACTCGGCCAGGGTCGCATAGTGGTTTTGGGTGCTGCTGGTGCTCTTGAAGCCCACCGCGATACACGCGGCCGCCGAGACGCACGACACGCCATTGAGCCAGTTGCCGGTGGCACTCGGGCTGGGGCTGGGCACCACCGACCAGCTTGTGCCGTTCCAGGACTCGATGAGCGTCCTGGTGCCACCGCTGCCGGGGGTGTAATTGCCCACGGCCGTGCACGCGGTCGCCGAGATGCACGACACGCCATAGAGGGCGTTGGTGACGGGTCCCGGGCTGGGGCTGGGCACCACCGACCAGACCAGGGTCTGCGCGCTCGCCGGAAGAGTAACGGCTGCCGCTGTGGTCACACTGACGGCTACGACGCCGATACCGGCCAGCGCGGCCCAGGCATGCGTGAGGCTGATGATTTTCATCGGGGTTGGCCTCCCCTTGACGTTTTCCTTACTGTTAGGACGCCCCGCTTGCTAAGGGCGTTGACAGCATTGCCTTAGCTAGCCGGGACGGGCCGCCCGTCTTCGAGGTAAACCAGGCCCCGAGCAGAGGTCGCCGCGCGCACCCGCCGCCGGATGGGGCGCCGGAGCAGCGACAGGGCCTCAGGCAAGGCAGCGAGCCGGTACTCGGAGATTTCCTCGGGCTGGATCACGATCGCGGCCAGGCTCTTATCGCCGATGGCCCCGCAGTGGAACAGGAACCGGATTCCCCCGGGGCTACCCGGGCGGGGGCGGCGGAAATCCATGCATACCAACCGGCCGTGGCGCACGTCGATGCCGCATTCCTCGCGGACCTCGCGCTGGCATGCTTGCCACGGCGTCTCCCCGTCGGCCTCCATCACACCGCCGGGAATCGTCCAGCCAGACTTATAGGTCGGCTTCAGGATCAGCAGCCGGCCCGCCCGGTCGAAGATCAGCGCCCCGGCCGACGCCGGGATCGCCGGCAGCGGCGGCGCTTGCGGGTCCGGCAGGGCCGCTGGTGCACTATCACCGGTCACAATCGCCACGTTACGGCGCTGGCGGCCCGCCCACGTGTCCGAAGGGAGCAACCATGAGTGATGTGTGGTGCGGTACGAGGTGCGGAACCGCAAGGCCTACCTGACCTTGAACCGGCCCGACCGGCTGAACGCGATCACGACCGGGGTGGCGCGCCCCCGCCCGCTGGTTCGGTGTCACCGCGCTACCGCTCACCGGCTCCGGAAAGATCCAGCGGGCACCAGGGCTAGCACGGCCGCACCCGCCAGGATCAGTGATTTCCGCATGATTCCTCCCGGATCGTTATCGGGGCAGCGCCTGCACCTCGCCTCGCGCCCGACCCGTCCATGGGCGGTCACGATGACATGGCGGTGTGCGGCACGCGCGGCGCTTCGCGATGAGTTCGCTAGCCGCCTACCGTCATACCCGGTATGCCATACGCACCGGTGAACGGCCTGCAGCTGTACTACGAGGTCCGCGGCAGCGGGCGGCCGCTGGTGCTGCTGCACGGTGGCCTGCTGACCATCGACCTCAATTTCGGGCCGATGCTCGAACCCCTCGCGGCGGGCAGGCAGGTGATCGCGGTGGAGCTGCAGGGCCACGGGCACACCGCCGACACCGGCCGCCCGATGACGATCGAGGCGCTGGCCGGTGACGTCATCACGCTGCTCGACCAACTCGGGGTCGGCCAGGCCGACCTGTTCGGGTTCAGCCTCGGCGGCCTGGTCGCGTGCGCGATCGCGCTCGGCACGCCCGCCCGGGCCGGCAAGCTGATCCTCGCCTCGGCGGATCCCCACCGCCCCCCGGGCCGGGAGAGCGCGCCGCTGGGCGCGGACCGGCTGCCGACACCGGCCGACTTCCAGGCGTGGCGCGAGGCCTACGAGGCGGTCGCCCCCGACCCCGCGCATTTTGAGGAGTTCGCGGCCCGGCTGTCGGCGATGGTGCACCAGTTCCCCGGGTGGACCGGCGAGCTGCGCTCCCTGCGGGCGCCGGCCCTGCTGATCTTCGGCGACCGCGACTTCACCCCGCTGCCCCACGTGGCAGAGATGTTCGACCTCCTGCCCAACGCGCAACTCGCCGTGCTCCCCGGCACCACGCACGTCGGCGTCACCCGGCGCCCCGGCGACGTGCTCGCCCTGATCACACCGTTCCTCGACGCGCGCTGACGCGCGTCACAGGGTCGTGGACCTGGGCCCGTACTGGGGCGCTATGGGCTGCTGCCGCGCCGGCATCGCCGGCCACGATCAGGGATGCCCCCGATGCCCTCGGGATGCGCACCAGGGTATGAACCAGGGCTGATCCCGATCGACGGGAGCGACCGTCAGCGGCAGCCTTGAAACAGGAAAACAGCCTGACCTGAACGGAGACCGATCACCATGCCCGGGATCATCGCCCTTGTCCTTATCGCCATCGTGGCCCTGACCGTCCTCAGCTTCGCCGTGCACCTCCTGTTCTCCCCTTGGCTGCTGGTGGCCATCGCCATCCTGGCCTTGATCAAGTTCCGGCCGCGCCGTTCCCACCGGTAGCCCGGTCGGGGCTGGAGAGCGCGGGGCGGGGCTTGCCGGGGGCCACCGTGCGGGCCAGGATCCCGAGCGTGGCCCGCAGCGCGCTCTCCGGGATCACCGGGAAGATCGCCGCGTCCTTCCAGCTCTGCTCGGCCGCCGACCAATCGTAGTAGGACGTCACGAGCGTGCCCTCCTCGACGGGCTCCAGCCGGTAGCCGTACACGTGGCCGAGGTCCAGCTGGCCGTGGACGGTCCAGGCAATCTCCCGGTCCGGCTCGAACGTGACGATCTCGATGGTGACGTCGTAGAGGCCGAGGGGATAGTCGTTGAGCGCTTCCCGGTCCATGTGCACAACGAAGGTGTCCCCGGCCTTGGCGACGATGTCCCCGCTGGCCTCCATCAGCATGCCGGAGCTGTCTATGGCCACGTGCCCCCGGGGATCGGTGAGCACGGCGAAGATCTCGCCCGGAGAGGCGGCCACGGCCCGCTGTACTTCGAGTCGTTCTGGCATGCGCCGATTGTCGCACCCCGGGGCCCGGGCCCACGGCCGGGCCATGTCGCACCCAGGTGAAATGGGCACTCCGCTGGTTCCTCGGGGCCATTCGGTCCTTGTTGACACGCTGCACCGGGGGAACAACACTGGTCGGGCGGGCTCAATTGGGACATGTTCGGGGGAGGTGGTGCCGGGGAAGGGCTGGCGCCCTTGCGGTGACCTTCTCGGGAGTGGTTGTTGGCCAGGTCACGGCCATCGCTGAACACCTGCCAGACAGTCCGCCCGCTGTTTTCTTGCTGTAGGGCAACCATTGATTCGCGCCACTGTGTAGTTAACTCATAACCGTGAGTGGAAGCTAAGAATCAAATCAAGAGCAATCTGACAACGGGAGGGCTTCATGTCACTTCGAAGCCATTGTCGCGGCAGTGTCCTGCGGCAGGCACGCGCGGTAACAGGCACGCTCGCACTGGGGGCCGGCCTGCTTGGCGGCACCGCCATGCTGGCCGCAACGCCGGCGTCGGCTATTCCAATCCCGCCGTCCACATCGACCTGCACGTACAACGGCAGTCCGGTAGCGTTCGGGGCCAGCAACACAGCGGGGACACCGGTCACCGTCAACTGCACCGGCCTGCCGCCGAACACCTTGCTGATCGTCGCCCAGACCAGTCCCCTTGCCGGGGTGATCAGCCCGTCATCGGCCGCGACGCAGGAGGCGGACCTGTCCACGGGCACGGCCGTCACGACGGACGCCAGCGGTAACCTCACCGCCACCATCACCGTGACGGCCACCGGAGGATCACCAGCCTTCTCCGCCCTGGACAAGAAGGCGGTCTGCCCGCCCACCCAGGCTCAGGTGAACGCCGGCCTCACCAACTGCGTGGTGACCGTCGCCGATCTGTCCACCACGACCGGGCTCAACTTCGGCAACATCATCTATGGCACCCAGCCAACGCCGCACCGGCCAACCCTGGCGCTCACCCCCAGCCACATCGGCAAGGGCGGGGGGACGCTGACCGCCAGCGACAAGGCCGGCGCCTGCCCGACGCCGGTCAAGGCCACGAGCAGGTGCTGGTGGGGGGCGGCCCTCACCGGGGCTCCTAACGCGGCCGCCGGTGTTCCCGGCTTCACCGTGCCCATACACGGCAAGCCAGCCAGCAACACCCTGGCGGCCAGCCCAGCCGTTTACTGCTTCAAGGGGGCCACGGCCGCGGCTTGTGCCGGTCTTCCCGTGGGCACCCTGATCGGCCCGCATCTGAGCGGGACCATTGCCTACCCCCGCTCGGCCACGGTGGGCAGCCACGAAGTGGTAGCCCTCGAACCCAACACGACGCCCGATCCGGGCAATGGCCCAAGCAATACGGTCAGAGCCAGGGCGTTCGTGTGCGTCACCAGCCCTACGTTCCCGTCGTGCTGAAACGCTTCCTGGGCTGAGCGGCACAACGACGACTCTTGAAGCCCCGGGCCAGCGCAGGCTATCCCAGTTGCTGGGATTCACGCTGGCCTGGGGGACGGGTGGCCGGCGTTGAGGTGACAGATACGCCCGCGTCGGCCAGCCGGTTCTCGATCGTGGTGACGGCGGTGCGCAGGTCGCCTGCGTACCGCTGGACCACCTCGGTGAGCGTGAGCGCCTTGCGCCGCCAGGTCAGGTTGACACAGCCGAGCACGTGACCGCCGGTGCGGATCGGCATCGCTATGGAGCTGCGCCCGTCGTCGGCCTCCCGCCGGGTCTTGCTGTAGTGCCCGCCGAAGTCGGGCGCCCGGACGCTGAAACCCCGGCGGCGGGTCGCCTCCAGGATCCGCCGCATCGCGACCGGGTCGCGCGCCAGCTCATGACCGGCGACATCACGCTCGGCGAGCCGGCGCAGCACCGCACCCCGCTCCGCGTCCGGGCAGAACGCGAGGTATGCGCGGCCCGAGGCCGAGCGCAACACGTTGGCCCGGAACCCGATGGGCCCGGCCGGCAACTCGTCGTAGTGCGCTCGCGGGCTGTTGGTCTCCACGACTTCCATATGGTCCAGGCGGGGCACCGACAGCACCGACGGCCACATCACCCGCTCGCAGAGTTCCTCCAGTACCGGGGACGCGATCTCGACCAGCCAGGCAATGTCGTCGAGACGCCCCCGCTGAAGCATGATGTGGCTCGGCAGGAACGCGCCATCGGCCATCCGCTGCCACACCAGGCCCTGCCGGTACAGGGTGTAAAGGATGCGGGTGAGGGTGGGCTTGGGGATGCCCGTGTTCAGGTGCAGATCGTGCAGGCTCGCGGCCCGCATCTCCCGCAGTGCCGCCATTACCTGGACGCCCCGCTCGAGCGCCTGGATCGTTTTCACCTTGTAGTGCCGCACCGGTGCTCGCTCTCCGCCAGCAGGTCCAGGGAACCAGCATTTCACAAGGTGAAAAGGTGTCAGGTTTTCCTTGTCATTCCCGGGCAGGCTATGCGACCTTCTGGCGTATGACTCCTGGCGGGTCTGGGCACGCGAGGAGCGGGCAGTCCTAATCCGCCCTCGTCCGGCAGGAGGAAGCCCATGGACTCAGCCGACCCCACCCGCAGCTTCCCGCTGCCGTCGGAGATCGAGGCCGTTCCCGGCGCCGAGAACTGGCGGTCGATGTACCCGTACTTCACCCGCTTCCAGCCCGGGGACGACCAGCGCTTCTGGTTCTACAACTCGATGCACTTCCCCGAGCCGATGCCCGCGTTCGACGCCATCACGGCCGAGATCCCCTATACCGCGATCGGCGCGAACACCACGCGCCTGTTCGTGCTGCCGACCACGCTCGGCATCGAGCACCGGATCGTGAACGGGCGGGTCTACATCACGGCAATCCCGGTCACCGACCCCGCCGAGATCGGCCGCCGGGCCGAGATCTTCGGCGAGCGGGCCGGCTACTACTACCAGAACTGGGACCGCCTCTACGCGGGCTGGAAGGACCGCATCGCGGGCCTGATCAGCGAGATCGAGGCCGTCACGGTGCCGGAGCTGCCGGAGTTCGAGGACGAGCGCGTCGTCATGGAGTCGACCGGTGTCGCGCAGAACCACTACGTCCGCGAGAACTTCCACAAGTGCCTCGACCTGTACTCGAAGATGTGGCACCACCACACCGAGTTCCTCATGCTGGGCTACGGCGCCTACGTGGTGTTCTTCGAGTTCTGCAAGAACGCGTTCCCAGAGATCAGCGAGCAGACCGTGGCCCGCATGGTGGCCGGCATCGACGTGATCATGTACCGGCCCGACGACGAGCTGAAGCGCCTGGCCAAGCTGGCGGTCTCCACCGGCCTGGCCGGGGAGTTCCCGGAGGGCTGCGATCCGGAGGCGGTGCTCGCCGCGCTGCCCGGGCGGGGCGAGGCGGGGCGGGCCTGGCTGGCCGCCTTCGACGCGGTGCGCGACCCGTGGTTCCACGTCTCAACCGGAGACGGTTTCTACCATCATCACCGGAGCTGGAACGAGAACCTCGCGGTCCCGTTCGCCGCCCTGACCCGCTACGTCCGGCTGGTGTCCGCCGGCGAGTCGCTGGACCGGCCCACGGCCACGCTGCTGGCCGAGCGGGAGCGCATCGCCGCCGAGTACCGGGCGCTGCTTTCCACCGACGAGGACCGGGGCGCGTTCGACCAGATGCTCGGGGTGTGCCGGCTGGTCTTCCCCTACGTGGAGGACCACAAGTTCTACTGCGAGCACTGGTTCACGACCCGGTTCTTCCAGAAAATACGGGCGTTTGGCGAACTGCTCGTGCGCAAGGAGGTCCTCGCCGACCCCGATGATGTCTTTTATCTGCACCATAACGAAATTGACCAGGCACTCGCCGACCTGATGCTGGCCTGGGCCTCGGGCGGACCGCCGCTGGGCGCGGCACACTGGCGCCCGGTGATCGCCGAACGCAAGCGGATGCTGGAGGTGCTGAAGACGTGGTCACCCCCGCCGGCGCTGGGCCCGGTGCCGGAGGCGCTCAACGACCCGGCCGTGCAGATGCTGTGGGGCATCACCCAGGACACCATCGAGTCCTGGTACAGCCAGAGCGCCGCGGGCGACGAGCGGGAGGTACGCGGCTACGGCGCGTCGTCCGGCATCGTCGAGGGCACCGCCCGGGTGCTGCGGGACGTCAACGAGATCGGCACCATCCGCGACGGCGAGATCCTGGTGTGCCCGGTGACGGCACCGAGCTGGGGGCCGGTCTTCGGCAAGATCAAGGCCGCGGTTTCCGACATCGGCGGGACGATGTCGCACGCCGCCATCGTCGCGCGCGAGTACGGCATGCCCGCGGTCGTCGGAACCGGCCAGGCCACGAAGCGGATCAAGACCGGGCAGCGGGTGCGGGTCGACGGCGACCGCGGCGTCGTCACCATCCTCGACTGACCGGTGCCATGATCCCTCCGCCCGCCCAGCTCGCCCGGCCGCTCACCGCCCTGCGCGGCAATGACCGGCCGGCGGTGGGCGGCAAGGCTGCCTCCCTCGGCGAGCTGACCGCGGCCGGTATCCCGGTGCCCGCCGGCTTCGCGGTCACGACCGCCGCGTACCGGCAGGCGGTGGCGGCCCTGGACCCGGACGGTGCCCTCGGCGGGCAGATCGGGCGGCTGGATCCGGCGGACCGGGCCGGTATTGCCGCGGTCACCGCGTGGGTGCGCGAGGCCATCCTGGCCACGCCGATGCCGGCCGATGTGCGCGATGCGATCACCACTGGCTACCAGGCGCTGGCCGGCGAGGACGGCCGCGGCGCCCCGGTCGCCGTGCGCTCCAGCGCGACCATCGAGGACAGCGAGTCGGCCAGCTTCGCCGGGCTAGGTGACACCTACCTGTGGGTGCGCGGCGAGGACGCCGTCGCCGACCATGTGCGCTATTGCTGGGCGAGCCTGTACAGCGTCGAGTCCGTCACCTACCGGCGGCACCAGGGCGTGCCGGAGCGGGGGCTGGCGATGGGCGTGGTGGTCCAGCTCATGGTCGACCCCCGCTGCGCCGGCGTGATGTTCACCCGCAGCCCGGTGACCGGCGACACCTCGGTCATCGTCATCGAGGCGAGCTGGGGCCTGGGATCCGCGCTCGTCAGCGGCGACGTCACCCCGGACAGCTATGTGGTGAGCAAGGTGACCCGGGAGATCGTGAAGCGAACCGTGGCCTCGAAGCCGCGCCAGCACGAGCGGGACCCCGCCGGTGCCGGGGTGCGCGTGGCGGAGGTGCCTGCGGAACTGCGTGACGTGCCCTGCCTGGCGGACGCGGAGATCCTCGCGCTGGCCGATCTCGGCCGGCGGGTCAGCGAGCACTACGGCGCTCCGCAGGACATCGAATGGGCGATCACCGGCCGCGGTGCCGCCACCGCGGCGGGCGCCGGCGGCGGCCGGGGCATCGTCCTGCTCCAGAGCCGCCCGGAGACCGTGTGGTCGCACCGGCCGGCCACGCCGGTCGCAGCGCCCAAGGCCCGGGCGTTCGACCACGTGCTCGAGCGGCTGCGGGTGCCCGGGACCGCCCGGTGAACCTGAGTGACGAGGACGTGCGGGACATCCTGAGCCTGCTCGACTCGCTCCCCTACGCCGAGCTCACGCTGGAAACGAGCCGGTTCACCCTGCGGCTGCGGCGGTCAGCGGAGGGCGGCTGGACGCAGGAGACGCAGGTGCTGCCGCGGCCGGAGCCCGCGGATCCGCCGGCCCGCGCGGCGCCGCCCGCCGGGTCTCGCGAGCCCACGCCGTCCGGCGGGCCCGCCCCGCCCGGCGAACACCGCTCCCCCGCCAGGCCCGTCGCGTCCAGCGTGCCCGCCGCGCCCGGCGTGCCCGGCGCGGACGTGCGGGACATCGTGAGCCCGCTGCCCGGCACCTTCTACCGGGCACCCCAGCCCGGCGCCCCGCCGTTCGTCGAGGTTGGCGGGCCCGTCGAGCCCGGCAGCGTGGTCGCCATCATCGAGACGATGAAGCTGATGAACCCGGTCTACGCGGGCACGGCCGGCGCGGTCACCGAGATCTGCCTGGACGACGGCCAGTTCGCCGAGCAGGGCACGGTCCTGATGCGGGTCAGCGCCGGGGCCGGGTAGCCGGCGATGGTGCGCCGCATCCTCGTCGCCAACCGGGGCGAGATCGCCGTCCGGATCCTGGCGACCTGCCAGCGCCTTGGCATCGAGACCGTGCTGGCCGCCTCCGAGGCGGACCTGGACTCGGTGCCGGCCCGGCTGGCCGACCGCACCATCTGCCTCGGCCCGCCACCGCCGGCGGCCAGCTACCTGAGCATCGGGGCCGTGGTCGCGGCGGCCGCGGCAACCGGATGCGACGCGATCCACCCCGGCTATGGCTTCCTCTCGGAGAGCCCCGGGCTGGCGCGCGCCTGCGCCGCGGCGGGCCTGGTCTTCATCGGGCCGCCCGCGGCCCAGCTCGAACTGGCGGGTGACAAGCTGGCGGCCCGGGAGCAGGCGGCCGCGGCCGGGCTGCCCGTGCTGCCCGGCGGGGAGGTCACCACCGCGGCCCAGGCCCAGTCGCTGGCCGCCGACATCGGCTGGCCGGTCCTGATCAAGGCCGCCGGTGGCGGCGGCGGCCGGGGGCTGCGGCCCGCCGGTTCCCCCGCCGAGCTGGCCTCGGCGGCCGGGCAGGCGGCCGCCGAGGCGCGCGCCGCGTTCGGCGACCCGAGGATCTACCTGGAACGCTTCGTGCCCGGCGCCCGGCACGTCGAGGTCCAGTTGCTCGGCGATGGGGAGCGGGTCATCCACCTCTCCGACCGGGACTGCTCGATCCAGCGGCGATACCAGAAGGTGGTCGAGGAGGCACCGGCGCCGCTGCTGGAAGATGACCTGCGGGCGGCGATCCACGCCGCCGCGGTCGCGTTCGGGGCCCGGCTGCGCTACCGGGGGCTCGGCACGGTGGAGTTCCTCGTCGACCCCGGCCGGGGCGCCTTCTACTTCCTGGAGATGAACGCGCGCATCCAGGTGGAGCACCCGGTCACCGAGGAGATCTGCGGGCTGGACCTGGTGGCCGGGCAGATCGCCCTGGCGGAAGGCGGGCCGCTGCCGCTGGCCCAGGAGGAGGTCACGGTGACCGGCCACGCGATCGAGTGCCGGATCTGCGCGGAGGACGGCCACGGCCGGCCCGCCCCGGGCACCGTGACCCGCGCGGTCTTCCCTGCCGGGCCGGGCATCCGGGTTGACACCTGGATCCAGGCGGGGTCGGTGGTGCCGTATTTCTATGACTCCTTGCTCGCCAAGCTGATCGTGACCGGCGCCGGCCGGGCGGCCGCGGTGCGCCGGCTCCGGCGCGCGCTCGCCGCCTGTGAGATCGATGGGGTGGCGGCGAACCTGCCGCTGCTCGCGGGCCTGGCCGGCGACCCGGGCTTCGCGGCCGGCGGCGCGGACACCGGGTTCTGGGCCCGCGTCACCGGGCACGCGGCGGTGGCGGCGCATGGCTGACATCGAACTGCTCGACGTCTCCTTCCGGGACGGGAACCAGAGCCTGTGGGGCGCCACGGGGCTCCGGACCGGCCAGATCCTGCAGATCGCCCCCGTCATGGACCGGGCAGGGTTCCGGGCGCTGGACTTCACCTCCAGCACCCACATGGGCATCGCGGTCCGTACCCACCGGGAGAACCCGTGGGAACGGATCCGGCTGACCCGCGCGGCCATGCCCCGCACCCCGCTGCAGTTCATCGGCACCGGGTTCCGGTTCATCTCGTGGGAGTCCGCCAGCGAAGAGGTGATGCGGCTGGTCTATGACCGGCTGGTGGCCAACGGGATGACCCGGTTCATCGTGCTCGACCCGATGCACGACATGGCGGCCATCCGCCGCACCGCGCACCTCATCCGGCTCGCCGGCGGCCAGGAGATCGTCGGCGCGCTCACCTACACGCTCAGCGAGGTCCACCACGACGCCTTCTACGCCGGGCTGGCCGCCGGGATGGCCCGCTGCCGCGACATCGACCGGGTCTACGTCAAGGACCCGACCGGCCTGCTGACGCCGGAACGGGCGCGGACGCTCATCCCGGCGGTCCGTGACCGCCTGGACGGCAAGCCGCTGGAGCTGCACTCCCACTGCACGCTCGGGCTGTCGCCGCTGACCTGCCTGACCGCGGCGGCCGAAGGGGTGAGCGTGCTGCACGTGGCCTGCGGGCCGCTGTCCAGCGGAACCTCACTGCCCGACGCCCAGCGCCTGGCCGCGAACCTGCGCGAACTGGGGCACCGGGTGGACGTCGACGACCACGCCCTCGCCCTGGTCGCCGCCTATCTCGGGAAGCTGGCGGCGGCGGAATCCCGCCCGGCCGGCGCGCCCCGCGAGTACGACGCGGCCTTCCTGCGTCACCAGGTGGCGGGCGGGGTGGTGACCACGATGCAGCGCCAGCTCGCCGAGCTGGGGCTGGCCGACCGGTTCGACGCGGTACTGGCCGAGGTCGCCCGGGTCCGCGCCGAACTCGGATACCCCATCATGGTCACGCCGTTCCCGCAGATCGTCTGTTCGCAGGCGGTCTGCAACGTGATCGGCACCGGGCGCTATGCCACCGTGCCCGACCAGGTCATCCGGTACGTGCTCGGCACGTTCGGGCGGCCAACCGGACCGGTCGACCCGGACGTGCGGGACCGCATCATGGCCCTGCCCCGCACCAGGGCCCTGATGGCCGAGCCGCCCCCGCCCGGCCTGCGTGAGCTGCGGGCCCGCTTCGGCGGCGCCGGCGACGAGGAACTGCTGCTGCGCGCGGTCATGCCCGCCGCCGAGGTGGACGCCATGCTCGCCGCCGGCCCGGCCCGCCGCCACTACAACCCCGGCCTCGCGGGCGTGCTCGGGCTGCTGGCCGAGCTGGGATCCCGCCCCCCGCTGGCCTACTTCGCGGTCAGCAAGCCGGGCTTCCGCCTGGAGCTGCGCGGGACCGGATCGCCGCCGGCGGCAGGTGAGCGTGCCCGGTGACGGCGCGGCGGCGCGCGAACGGCTGCGCGCCGCCCGCGGGTTCGTCTTCGACCTGGACGGCACGCTCGTGCTGACCGACCGGGCGAACAGCAGCTACGCGCCGCTGCCCGGCGCGCTGCCGCTCACCCGGTGGCTCACCTCGCGCGGCGTGCCGTTCGTGCTGCTCACCAACGGCACCGCCAAGACGCCGCAGGCCTACGCCCGGGCCCTGGCCGAAGCCGGGTTCGGTGTGCCCGAGGGCGCGGTGCTGACCCCGGCCGTGAGCGCCGCCGAACTGTTCGCCAGGCGCGGCTACCGCCGCGTGATGGTGCTGGGCACCGAGGGAGCGGCCGGCCCGCTGCGTGCGGCCGGCCTCGAGGTGGTGCCGCCGGTCCGGGGGCGGGCGGCGGACGCGGTGCTGGCCGGCTGGTACCGCGAGTTCTCCATGGACGCGCTGGAGGCGGCCTGCGACGCGGTGTGGCAGGGCGCCCGCCTGTACAGCTGTTCCCAGTCGGTGTTCTTCGCAACCGCCGAGGGCCGGGCGCTGGGCACGTCCCGGGCGATCACCGCGATGATCCGCAGCATCACCGGCTGCCGGGTAGAGATCGCCGGCAAGCCGTCGCAGCATGCCCTGGGCACCGCCGCCCGCCGCCTCCGGCTGCGCCGCCGCGACCTGGCCGTGGTCGGCGACGACCCGGACCTGGAGGCGCCGATGGCCCGCCGGGGCGGGGCGCTGGCGATCGCGGTGGGCACCGGGATCGGCACCGCCGGTGCCTTCGCCCGCCTGCCCGGCGGCCGCGCGCCCCACCTGTTCCTCACCGGGGTCAGCGAACTGCTTGACCTGTGCGCGGGAGGAGGCCAGGGCACCTGACAAGCCAGGCACGCCGGCCGCCGGGCCTTCCGGCCGGCACCGGCGGAGTCAGGCCTGGTCTCAGTGCTCGTGCACGATGACGCCGCGGACGTTCTTGCCGTCCAGCAGGTCCTGATAGCCCTGCTGCACCTCGTCGAGGCGGTACCTGGTGGTGACCAGCTCATCCAGCTTGAGCTTGCCCACCCGGTACATGTCCAGCATCCGCGGAATCTCCTCGAAGGGGTTGCCACCGCCGAACAGGGCGCCCTGGATCCGCTTTCCGAACAAGGTCAGCTCGAAGCTGGGCACCTGGATGTTCTTCTGCCCCGGGCCGGCCAGCCCGGTCACGACCACGGTGCCGGCCTTACGTACGGCAGCGAAGGCGGCCGCGATGACCTCTTCGGTGACTACCCCGACGGTGATGAGGGCCTGGTCGGCGCCGACGCCGAGGGTGAGGTCGGTGATGAGCTGCTGCGCCTCCGCCGCGTCGGCCACGGCGTGCGTGGCCCCGAACTGGAACGCCGCCTCGCGCTTGTTCGCCAGCGGATCGACGGCGACGATATGCCGCGCACCGGCATAGGCGGCGCCTTGCACGGCATTGATGCCGACGCCGCCGATGCCGTAAATCACCACGGTGTCGCCGGGGCGCACGCCGCCCGCGTTGACCGCGGTGCCCCAGCCGGTCGGCACGCCGCAGCCGACCAGCGCCACCACCTCCAGCGGCAGGTCGTCGGGCACCTTGACGCAACTGTGCTCGGACACCGTCCCCCACTGGGAGAACGTGCCGAGCAGGCACATCTGGCCGAAGTCGAGCCCGTCGGCATGCAGCCGGAACGTGCCGTCGGGCAGGCAGTTGTCCACCAGCAGTGCCCCCAGGTCGCACAGGTTCGTCATGCCCCTGGCGCAGAACCGGCAGTGGCCGCAGACCGGCAGGAACGAGCAGACGATGTGGTCGCCCGGCGCCAGCCTGGTCACCCCGGGCCCCACCTCCTCGACAACGCCGGCGCCCTCATGGCCCCCGACGATCGGGTAGCGGACGGGGATGTCGCCGGTCCGCAGATGCTCGTCGGAGTGGCACAGGCCCGCCGCCGCCCAGCGCACCAGCACCTCGCCGGTCCTGGGCGGGTCAAGGTCCAGCTCGGCGATCTCCCAGTCCTTGCCGAGTTCGCGGAGGACCGCTGCCTTGGTCTTCATGGGCGCTCCCTATGCGCTAGACACTCTTGACCATTGGTAACGAGCCGACCAGCTCGTCGCTGGCGTCCGCCGCCATCTTCAGCTCGGAGCTGTGATGGGTGGCGTGCACGGCGAGTTCCGGGCTGTACCGGGCGATGATCTGCCGGATACGGTGAGCGGCGAGCGGGCCGAGCAGGTCGTAGGTGGTGGTGAACAGCTCGCGGGCGGTGGCTCGCGGCCACGCTCCGGGGAGCAGCTCATCCGGGAGATCGGGATCCAGTTCAGGGAACCCGCGCCATTCATCCATCATCCTGGTGCGGGCGATCAGCGCCGCCACCGGCGAGACCTGGCCCGCGAGCGCGCGCTCCCGCAGGCTCCCCGCGCTGGCGATGAACCGGTCGTATCGCACCCGGAGGCCGTCCAGATCCCAGGCGCGCTGCGGCAGCCCCTCCGGGCTGACCCCGGGGATGGTGCTGGCGCGGAACGCCGTCGCGGTGGTGATGCCCAGCTCGGCGAGCTGCGTGATCACCTCGGCCGTCCGGTCCCGGGGCGCGACCCACAATCCGTCGTAGAGCGGTGCGAACCCCAGCCACCGCAGCTGCTTGCGCAGCGAGTCACGGGCCGCACGGTTGCGTTCGGGGATGGAGAAGGCCACGAGGCTCCACATCCCATCCCATGGCTGTGACGTCCGGCCGAACGAGAAGATCTGACGGCCGCCGTCGTCCAGTATCCGGGCCGCACGCTCGCTGAGCCGGACCACGGTGCGCCGCCCGCTCTTGGACGTGATCAGCAGCCTGTTGCGGGTCAGGCGGGACAGCGCCGCGCGCGCCGCCGAGTCGCTCACGGCGAACTCCGCGAGCAGCGCGACGAGCGCGGCCGAGGGCAGCGGCTCGGTCCGCCGCCACCAGTAGTCGCCAAGCAGGGTGAGCAGCAGGCGCGGCGGCCGCTGGACCGCATCCCCGGACCAAATCGCCGGCACCTCGTCGGTGGCGAAAACACGCTCGCCCGGCTCCGGCTGCGCGGCGCGGAGCGGCCCGAGCATACCGTCCGGTCCGCTGACGTGCGGTATCTGCCCGGGGGAGCGACCCCCCGGAACCCCACGGGACGACGTCTTGGTCACCAACTCAGGGTAGCGAACACCGTGCATAGCCGCTGTTCTCAGCACACGCGTAGTCATCTATGTCAACTATCTCGCAGGGCGATCCCGCTGTCGATCACCCACATGCCTGCGGTTGTGCTCTGGCCCAGGAAGCGCCAGGCGCATTTAGGGCCTGGATCATTGCCACCTCAGCATTGAAGTGCGAGGCTCTGCTTATGCTCGTGGCGTGGCCTTTGACCAGCATTGTTAGCAGACGGTCCGGATGCTGCGCGTGACTCCCCCGGGCATCTGCCGTCCCCGGCGAAGGAAGTGAGAGCGCGGATGCTGGCGGCGGTGACCAAGTCCCCCGGCGTGATGGTCCTCGATGACGTGGCAGGTCCTGGGCCGCCCGGACCGGAACATGTCATACTTCGGCCCGAGGTCGTTGGCATCTGCGGGTCGGATCTTCATATGTACTCGGGCGAGGTGGGGGCGCTGTCCGGCGCCCGTTCCTTCTTCCCCCGGATCCAGGGCCACGAGCTGTGCGCGGTCATCGCGGAGACCGGCGCGGACTGCCCGCGCGGCCTGCGGGCCGGCGACCGGGTCGCGGTGTGGCCGCTGCGGGGCTGCAGGCGCTGCTATCCATGCCGCATCGGGCGTGGCAACGCGTGCGTATCGCTGGAACTGGTGGGAATTCACCGCGACGGCGGGCTCCAGCAGCTTCTGTGCGTCCCGGCTACCCAGGTGTTCGGCGTGGGAGACCTTGACCCCGAGTCCGCCGCTTTCATCGAGCCGATGTCGATCGCGGTGCACGCCCTGCACCGCGCCGACGTGCACGCCGGCCAGCGCATCGTGGTGCTCGGCGCGGGCCCGATCGGGCTGGCCACCGTCGTGGCCGCCACAGCGGCAGGGGCGCAGGTGATGGCCACGGATCCGGTGGCCGGCCGGCGTGACCTGGCGGCCCGGATGGGAGCAGATCTGGTCGCCTGGGGTGACCATGGCGAGTTGCTCGCCGCGGTCGCCCGGTGGACCCGCGGCCACGGGCCGCCCCGGGTGATCGACACCACCGGGGATCCCGCCGCCCTGGCGCAGGCGACACAGCTGGTGTGCGCCGCGGGGCGGGTGGTCGTGGTGGGCATGTCCGCCGCCGCCGCACCGCTGCGCTCGGGCGTTTTCCCCGAGAAGGAGATCGACGTCGTCGGGTCGAGTTGCGCGACGGCCGCGGAGTTCCGTGCCGCGGTCCGGCTGGTGCAGGCCCACCGCGGCTCGGTCGCCGCGCTGCTCACCCATCGCTTCCCGCTCACGCGGGTGCGGGAGGCGATCGAGTGCGCGGCCGGTTCGCACCCCGGCGTCGTCAAGGTGCTGATAACCGTCAACGACCACAACGGACATGGAGGTACCCGCCATGAGTGAGACCAGCCTGGACCGCGTCGTGCTGGAGTACCAGCGGCCCGACCTGTTCATCGCGGGTGACGAGGAGGCATCCCCCTGGGTTCCGTTCGGGGACGACGCGTTCATCCGCCATCTGGCGTTCGATGTGCGGAACAACTCCTTCACCAACGTGCTCTGGGTGAAAGCCGGGGGCAAGCTCGGCCGGCATCGCCACCGTGGCCCGGTCTCCGGCTACGTCCTCGAAGGAAGCTGGCGCTACCTCGAATACGACTGGGTCGCCCGGCCGGGCGGCTACGTGCACGAGAGCCCTGGCGTCATCCACACGCTCGTTTGCGATGACCCGAACGGGATGAAGACCGTCTTCTGGCTGAACGGCTCGCTGGAGTTCTACGACGACGACGACAACCTCACCCAGACGTTCGACGTGTTCTGGTACATCGACCATTACCTGAGCCATTGCAAGGAGCACGGGCTGCCGGTCAACCAGGCCCTGTTCGTCTGACCGTGCTCCGCGCCCGGTGCGGCTATGCCGGGCCGGCCGGCCCCGGGGGGTCGGCCGGGGTGGGTGGCCCGCCCGGTGCGGCCGGTCCCGCCGGTGCGGCCGGTCCGGCCGGTGCGGCCGGTCCGGCCGGTGCGGCCGGTCCCGCCGGTGCGGCCGGTCCCGCCGGTGCGGCCGGTGCGGCCGGTCCGGCCGGCGGGCCGCCGGGAAGGGCGTCGCTGCCGCGAAGCAGGTAGGCCGACCGGAGCAGTTCCGGCTTCGCGCGCAGCTCGGTGGCCTGCCCGCAGAACCGCAGCAGGCCGCCTTCCATGATGTAGGCGCGGTTGGCCAGGCCCAGTGCGACGGGGGCGAACTGCTCGATCAGCAAGACCCCGATGCCGGACTCGGCGGCCCGGCGGATCCGCGGCACGAGCCGGTTGATGACGACGGGGGCCAGCCCGAGCGACAGCTCGTCGATCAGGATGTAGCGCGGCTGCGACACGAGGGCCTGGGCCAGGACGAGCATCTGCTGCTCGCCACCGGAGAGGGTCCTCGCGCGGGCCGTGAGCCGCCTGGACAGTTCGGGAAACAGTTCGAGCACCCGGGTGTGCCCGGCCTGGGCCGCCTCGCGCGAAAGGGTGTAGCTGGCGACCCGGAGGTTGTCCTCGACGGTCAGCTCCGAGAGCAGCCTCCGCCCCTCCGGCACGATCGCGATCCCTGCCCTGCGGATCCGCTCCGGGCGGCGGCCCGCGTAGTTGCGGCCCGCCAGCAGCACCGAGCCGGCCTCCGGCCTGAGCACGCCGCCGACGGCCAGCACCAGGCTCGATTTCCCGGCCCCGTTCGGGACAAGCAGCGCGGTCACCTCCCCGGCCGGGATGTCGATCGAGACCTCGCGGACCACGGCACGCCCGCCACGCGCCACCGTGATGTCGCGCAGCTGGAGCATGCCGGCCGCCGTCCCGTCGCCACTCACTTCATGGCCTCCCTCGCGGGCGCTTCGCTGGCTTCGGGAGGCGTGTCCTCGCCGCCGGGACACCGCAACGGCGCCTGGGGCTGCGTCGTGCCGGAGGCGCGCAGGCCAGCACCATGCGGCGTTCGGCCCGGCGGCTGCGGCGTAGCTTGCCGAAGTCGAGCACGGCGGTCGTCGCGCAGCAGGCGGAGACGAGGCTCATGTCGTGGTCGACGAGGATCGTCAGCGCGCCGACGTGCCCGGGAATCGCGCGGATCACCTCGCCCATGTGCCGGGTCTCCTCGTCCGGCAGCCCGGCGGCGGGCTCGTCGAGCAGCACCAGCTTCGGCCGCCCCACCACGGCGCGGGCGATCTCGAGCAGGCGCCGCTGACCGGCCGCGAGCGTCTGGGCCCTGGCGGAAGGGTCGGCGTCAAGCCCGGCGAAACCGATCGCGCCGAGCACGTCCCGGCGCCGGGAGGCGCCGCCCAGCCCGGAGTGCTCGTGGACCATCGCGACGTTGTCGAACACCGACAGCTCCTCGATGGCCTGCTCGGTCTGGAACGTCCGCCGCACTCCCCACCGCGCCCGCCGGAAGTGGGCCATCGACAGCAGGTCCTCCCCGAACGCGCGCACGCTCCCGGCGGCGGGCCGGACGAACCCGCTCAGCACGTTGAAGAACGTCGTCTTCCCGGCGCCGTTAGGCCCGATAAGACCGCAGGTACCGGGCTCGAAGGTCAGGCTCAGGCTGTCCAGCGAGGTCACGCCGCCGAAGCGGACCGTCAGCCCGTCCACCTCGATCATGGCGGCCCGCCCCGGGGCGGTGCGCCCGGGCGCAGGCGGCCGGCCACGCCGAGCACCAGCCGCCCCAACCGGGCGAGATCCTTGGGGACCTGGTCCGCCAGCCCGCCCGGTGCCGTGGTGAGCACCTGGACGACACCGATGCCGAACAGGATCGTGAGCCAGTCGGCCGACACGCCCCAGTTGTGCAGCAGGGCGGGCAGGAGTTGCAGCAACAGCGCCGCCACCAGCGCGCCCCACAGGCTGTAGACGCCGCCCATCAGCACCACGGCGAGCAGCGTGATCGAATCCTGGGTGGGGAAATCGATCGAGTACAGGTACTGCACGGCGCCGGCCAGCACGCCCCCGGCGACGCCGGTGATGAACGAGGCCAGCGCGAACGCCCACAGCTTGTACAGGGTGGTGTTGATCCCCGCGGCCAGCGCCGCGGGCTCGCTCTGCCGGAGCGCCGCCCAGGCACGGCCGGGCCGGGTTCTGAGGTGCACGATCACCAGCAGGAACATCAGCGCGGCGACAACGACGGAGTACCGGTAGTAACCGGGGTCACTCGCCGCGATCGCCGGGCGGCGGATCGCCGGGATGTGCACCAGGCTGCCGTTGTAACCGAGGAACCCGTGACCGCCGTTGGGGAAGTTGGTGGTGGTCATTACGATCGTGATCCCGCCCGCCAGCATCAGCGTGATCAGCGCCAGGTACAGCCCGCGCAGCCGCAGCGCCGGGAGCCCGATCAGGGTGCCGGCCGCCATGGTGATCACGCCCGCTTCCAGCAGCACCACCGGATAGGGCTGCGCCGTCGCGAACAGCAGCCGGGCCGCCACCCAGGCGCCGACCGCGAGCACCGCGACCTGGCCGAGCGAGACCAGCCCGACCCGCCCGACCAGCACCCCGAGCCCGAGCGCGACCATGGCATAGACCGCCACCTGCGTCATCGCGTCGATGTAGTAGATGCTCAGCAGGTCCGGCAGCGCGACCAGCGCGACCAGCAGCAGCGCCGCGCTGGCGCACGCGTTGGCCAGCGTCCTTCCGGCAGGCCTGCGCAGCGGTGCACGCTGCCGCGCGCCCGCCCGGCGGCTCGCCGTGTCAAGCACGGGGCCCCCCGTCCGGCATGAGCCATCCGGCCGGCACCGGGCCTCCCGGCAGCACTAGGCCTCCTCGCGGGAACGGGACAGCAACTGCCGGCGGGCGGGCACCAGCAGCGCCACGGCGGCGAGCACGAACGGGGTCATATCGCGGTAGTTGGACAGCGCCTGGATCGGGGTGACCAGGTCGTGGATGAGGCCGATCGCGATCGCGGCCACGAAGGTGAGCACGATCGAGCGAAGCTGGGCGATCAGCGCCGCGGCCAGCGAGGAGATCACCAGGAAGGTGAGCGTTGTGGCGTCGAGGGCGACCAGGTCGGCCAGCAGCAGGCCGGCTGTCCCGGCGATCACGCCGCAGCCGAGCCAGGCCGCCGCCTCCACCCGCCGCACCGGCACCCCGAGCGTCGCGGTGATCTCGCGGTCGTTGGCCATCGCCCGCATCGCCGTCCCGGGCTTGGTGTAGCGCAGGAACACCTCGGTCACCACCACGATGGCGATGCCCGCCGCCAGCCCGATCACCTGCGTCCAGTTCACCTGAACCTGGCCGGCCGTAAAGCCACCGTTGTCCGTCGGCAGCGTGATCGCGCGGGACTGCCCGCCGTTGGTCGTCCACAGCAGGTCCATCAGCCCGAACAGGACCAGCGTCAGCCCCAGCGTGGCCACCGCCTTGACCAGCGGGTCCCGCCGGGCCAGCGGCGGGCCGAACACCATGCCGTAGGCGAGCGTCACCGCCCCGCCGAACAGCACGCACGCCAGCCAGGCAAGCCACTCGGGGGTCCCGGCATTGATCAGGGACCAGGCGATCAGGGCACCCATGGCGCCGACGGCGCCGAACGCCAGGTACACCACGCCGGTCGCCTGGTAGAGAACGACCATCCCCACACCCGAGAGGGCGTACACCCCTCCCAGGGCGAGACCGCTCACTATGAACGGCTGGAAGTCCAGCCAGCTCGGCATCACCGGCCTACCATGGGCGCTCCGTCGCTTTCTCTTCCTGCCGGCCCGATCGGCCCGCCGCGCGCGCTATCCGCCCGCCGCCTTGCGGTACGCCGCGATCTGCGGGTCGACCGCGGAGATGAGCGTGCACCCCTGGGCCGTCACCATCCTGCCGTTGTCCGGCGTGACCGTGTAGTCCTCGTTGTTGGGGATGTGCAGCGGGTAGCTGCCGTATGTCCAGCCCTGGCACAGCATCCCGGTGTTGAAGTTGGACACCGCCTTGATCGCGGCGTTGACGCTCTGCACCGTGTACGGGCCCGTGACCGACTCCAGCGCGTGCACCATGATCTCCGCCTCGGCGAAGCCCATCTGGCTGAAGCTGCCGATGCCACCGGACACCGCGTGGCCGTACTGGGCGAGTATCGCCTTGTACAGGCTCATCGACGGCGAGCTTGTCGAGTCCGGCGGGGTCAGCTCGGCGTTGACGAACAGCTTGTTGTTCCACTTCGGCCCGAGCGCGTGGGCGAGGAAGTCGGTGTTGCACGGTGTCGAGCAGCCCCACAGCTTGACCCGGTTCTCCAGGCCAAGCTTCTGCGCGGCCTGGAGGATGATCAGCGCCTCCGGCGGGGTGAAGTTGAGCACCACGGCGCCCTGCGAGCCGGCCGCGTCGACCTCCTTGATCGCCACCGAGTTGGCGTCGGTGATCGGCACGGTCTCGGTGAGCTGCACGATGGGCGTGTGCGCCGCCTTCGCCAGCGCCGCCGGGCCGGCCGCGATGTAGCCGGTGCCGGGGACGGCCGACTGATCGAAGACAACCTTCGACACATGCTGGGCGAGCGCGTACTGCACGGCCCCGTCGGAGCTGTAGCGCGGCCCCATGTTGACCGCGGCGCTGTTGGACGTCGAATAGCACTCGGGCGCGATCCCGGAGTCGACGATGAAGAAGCCGAGCTTCTCCCAGTAACTGTGGTCGACCGTGCATTCGAGGATGCTCGTGTTGCCGACGATCCCGACCACGTGATCGGTCTGGACAAGCTGGGCCGCATCGGCCGCGATCTGGGGCGGCTTGGTCTGCTCGGTCTCGATGTAGTACTTGATCGGGTGGCCGTTGATGCCGCCGTTGTCGTTGACGCAGGTGAAGTAGGCGTTGGCCATGTTGGCGATGTCGGTGAACGACGTCCCCGGCTGGTTCGTGACGATCCCGCCCAGCGGGATCGGCGTGCCGGTCGCCTTCACGCCCGGCTTGGTGCCGCACTGCGACGTCAGCGACGCCGCGCTGCTCGGCTGGGGCGCCGTTGCCGGGCTGCTGGACGATGAACCGCTGCCGCATCCGGCGGCGGCAACCAGCCCCACGGCCGCGATCAGGGCCGCGGCTCCCCGTGCTCCGGGCGCGCGCTGTCTTATCTTCACCCAAACCCACCTCCTGGTGGTGCAGGCATGAACCAAGCCCCATGAGCGACGCGGCTACCATCCGCGTTCCGCCGCCGCCGGTCGGCGGTGGCGGCATGCGATCTGACATCTATGACAATGTCTGAGTCGGGAGTGCTTTGATTTGCCTCGGATGCTAGATGTCGGCTGACACGAACGCAAGGGTCCGTCGCTGCGCTCGGGATCGAGCGAAGCGATCCTGTGTCCGGACGCAAATCGGCTACCGGCCGTCTTGTGGATGCGGCACAAAAACCACCCGTCCGCACCCCGCGGGCGAGTCCGCGACCTGCTGGTTTCACCCTCTTACCGCGGTTGCCTGCCCGGCCGGTCCCCGGCCGGCGGCGGCCGCGCCGGCATTGCCAGGGCCTGCCCGCCTGTGCCAACGTCACTCGTGTGAACTCGACGCCCGTGACGCATGACGGCGACTTGCTCTGGACGCCCAGCCCCGACAAGGTGGCCAGGGCGAACCTGACGGCGTTCACCGCCTGGCTCGCCCGCGAGCGCGGCCTGCGCTTCGGCGACTCTGGCTCTGGCCCCGCCGCCCCGCGCTCTGCTGGCTCCGGCCCCACCGCCCCGCGCTCTGCTGGCTCCGGCCCCGCCACCCCTCCCTACGACGCGCTCTGGCGCTGGTCGGTCACGGATCTCCCGGGTTTCTGGCAGGCGGTGTGGGACTACTGCGGCGTGACCACGTCGGCCCCGGCCACCGGCGTGCTGGCCAGCCGGGCCATGCCCGGCGCCCGGTGGTTCCCCGGTGCCCGGCTCAACTACGCCGAGCACGTGCTGCGCAACGAGCGGCCGGGCACGACCGCGCTGCTGTGCTGCAGCGAGACCACGCCCGTGACGGCGGTCGCCTGGGAGACGCTCGCGGGCCAGGTCCGGGTGCTCGCCACCAGGCTCAGGGAACTGGGCATACGCCCCGGCGACCGGGTCGTGGCCTGCCTGCCGAACACCCCGCACGCGGTCGTCGCGATGCTCGCCACCACGAGCATCGGCGCCATCTGGGCAAGCTGCTCCCCCGATTTCGGCTGGCGCGGCGTGATCGACCGGTTCGCACAGCTCACGCCGAAGGTGCTCTTCTGCGTGGACGGGTACCGCTATGGCGGCACGGAATACGACCGCACCGCGCAGATGCGGGATATCGCCGACGGGCTCGCCAGCCTGGAGTACGTGGTGTCCGTGGACTACCTGCACCCGGGCCAGGCCGGGCCGCTGGTTCCCGGCGGGCGCGGGCTGACCTGGGACCAGCTACTTGATCATCCGCCGGTCCCGGCGGCCGGGTTCGCCTTCGAGCAGGTTAGCTTCGACCATCCGTTGTGGATCTTGTTCTCTTCCGGTACCACCGGCCTGCCCAAGCCGATCATGCACGGTCACGGGGGAATACTGCTGGAGCAGCTCAAGCTGCAGCGCTTCCACATGGACCTGAGCGCCGGGGACCGGATGTTCTTCTTCACCACTACCGGGTGGATGATGTGGAACTTCCTGGTCAGCTCGCTGCTGCTGGGGGTGTGCCCGGTGCTGTACGACGGCAGTCCCGGCTATCCCGGGCCCGGCAGGCTATGGGAGCTGGCCGCGGATGCCGGCGTGTGCTTCTTCGGGGCCAGCCCTGCCTACGTCGACGTCATGGCGCGCGCGGGCATCGTGCCACGTGAGGACCACGACTTGGCCGCGCTGCGGACGGTGATACTGGCCGGCTCGCCGGTGTCCGCCGCGTGCGGGGCATGGTTCTACCGCAACGTGAAGCAGGACCTGTGGCTGGCCACCGGCAGCGGCGGCACCGACGTGTGCACGGGATTCGTCGGGGGGGTGCCAACGCTCCCGGTGTACGCGGGCGAGATCCAGGCCCGCCATCTGGGCGTCGCGGCGCAAGCCTTCAATGACCGCGGCGAGCAGGTCATCGACGAGGTGGGCGAGCTTGTCATCACCGAGCCGATGCCGTCGATGCCGGTCGGCTTCTGGGGCGACACGGACGGCACCAGGTACCGCGAGTCCTATTTCGCGGACTTCCCGGGGATCTGGCGCCAGGGGGACTTCTTCCGGGTCAACGCCCGCGGCGGCTGCTTCGTGCTCGGGCGCTCCGATGCCACCCTGAACCGGCACGGCGTGCGGATCGGGACCGCGGAGATCTATGCGGCGCTCGCCTCGGTCGAGGAGGTGCGGGACGGGATCATCGTCAACCTCGACCTCCCCGGCGGCGGCTTCTTCATGCCGTTGTTTGTCACGCTGGCCGACGGCCAGGCACTCACCGACGAGATCCGGCGCAAGATCTGCGATCGCCTGCGCGAGCAGTACACGCCACGCCACGTCCCGGACCGTGTCATCCAGGTGAATGACATCCCGGCGACCCTCACCGGCAAGAAGATGGAGGTCCCGGTGCGCAAGCTGCTGCTGGGCGTTCCGCCGGAGCGGGCGGCCAACGTCAACGCGATGGCGAACCCCGGCTCGCTGGACGAATTCGTCAGATATTCGCGCGAACAGCAGGATTACCAGCTCGGGTAACCCCTCCCAACGCAGCGGCACCGCCACAGGTTCTGCCCCGGCCCGAACTCAGCCAGACCGCGAAAGGACCCGCGATGGCCCCGCGGCGCGATGAGGGCGCCGCGGGGCCATCGCACACCGGGGCCGAGTCAGTCACCGCCCGGCAGCTGGCCCGGGTGGTCCACGATGGCGCGGTTGAGCACCACGCTGCCCATCGCCTTCCCGTGCAAGCTGCCGTCGGTCTCGCCCATCCAGAGCAGGGTGCGGGGGTTGAAGATCCAGATAGGGCCGTTCGGGTCGAAGGCCTCCCGGTAGGGCACGCCGGGTGCGGGCGACTGGAGCACCCTCCTGGCGAACTGGACGCCGACGCCGGACCGGCCGAGGATGTCGGTGGCGTGCGGAATCACCCGCACACCCGGGATCAGCGCTGCCGCACGGTACAGCGCGGCGCTGATGTCCGGCGGTGCGACCGCTTCCCTGAGCATGTCCCCGATTGTGGTGAACGCCTCCTGGTCAGGGCTTTGCCCAGCCCCCTTGGTCGCTGCGTAGATCATGTTCAGCAGGGTGTGCGGGTCGGTCGGCAGTGACTGCAGGAACCGGTACGTGGGGTCGCCCCAGCCGCCCCGGTTCGGGCATGAGGCGCCGGCGCCGTCATTCAGTTTTGTCGCCGGGCCCGGGGACGGGTCCCTGAGCAGCCCGGGCTTGCAGATATTCGACACCGACAGCCAGATCTCCCGCTTGTGCAGCGGCTCCAGGGCGGTCCGCTGGCCCCCGTTGGTCACCGTGGTCACGCTGTAGCGGTCCTCGCTGGCGATGTACATGTACTGGTCGTCGCGCACGTTCAGGCGGGGCTGCCGGGCTGCCGCCTCGGCGATCTTGGCTAGCAGCTGGGCGGCGGTGACCTGCCCGGCCTGATGGTGACCGGCGGCACGCGGGCTGTGGTGCCCGGACAGCGTGGTCAGGGTCAGGCCGGCCGCCGCCACCACGGCAGCCGCGGCGGTGGCGGTCAGCGCGACCAGCCGCCGCTGTCTGCCCGCCCGCTCGCGGCGGACGTCGCTGTGATCGGCCTGGCGCAGTTCGGTCATCAGATGCTCCCTGAGGGTTTCCTGACGGCCCGCGGGCAGATCCCGTTCCGCCGGGACCGGCAGCGACTCCGCCAGCTCGGCGATCAGCCGCTGGTCACTGTCGCGGCGGCGGTTGGCGTTCATCGGGACCTCTCCTGATCGGGCCGCGCCGCGGTCGGGCGGCCACCCTCTTCCTGTGCGGAGCGGCATCCGGGTTCCCGTTTCCGCCCGGCGGGATGTGCTCCGGCCTGATCCGCGGCGAGCTTCGCCAGCCTGGCGCGTGCCCGGGACAGCCGGGAACGCACCGTGCCGACCGGGACGCCGAGTGCCTGCGCCGCCGCGGCGTAGTCCAGCCCGGACCACACGCACAGCGCGAGCACCTCCTGCTCTCCGCGGCGCAGCCGGGTGATGGCGGACCGGACCGCCGTCAGGCGGGCGGCGTCGTCGATCCGCCCGGCCAGGTCGTCGGCGAAGTCGGGAATCACCAGCGCCGGTGGCAGCCTGCCCAGGGCGGCCCGGTGGCGCCGGGACGCCCGGGCGGCGTTCCTGGACACGTTCACGGCGATGCCGAGCAGCCAGGGCCGCAGCGGCCCGCCGGCCTGCTGTACCGTGCCACGCAGCCGCCACGCCTCCAGGAACGTCAGCGACACCACCTCTTCGGCGGCCGACCAGTTCCCGGTCATCCGGAACGCCAGGTTGTACACCGCCCGGCTGCACTCGTCGAACAGCACCCCGAACGCGTCGGGGTCACCGGCGCGCACCCGGGCGCGCAGACTCAGCTCCACATCCTGTGCTGTCCGCGGCCGCCGGCTGGTTCCCGGGTTTCTGTCAATGAGAGCGGCCGCCGACGCCGACCGCGGCGGGCCCGCGCCCGCCGTGGCGCCCCTGGCCGGACGCCGCAGCCGACGTGCGATGCTCATTCCGCCAGTGTGCCGGTCTCCTGTGCATCCCCGGGACCGCCGCTCACAGCTCTCTCCGGGCGCGGCGGCACCGGTCAGCCGTTGGGCGCAGGCGCCGCAGCCCTCCTCCGTCGGCACGGCCCTGCGCGGCAGGGAAGCACGGGCGGCAGGAGCGTGCTGGCTCAGGCCAGGCCTGCGTCGATGAAGGCGAAGGTGAGCTTCTCGAGGCGCTGGCGGCCGGCGTCGGGGATATCGCGCAAGGGTCCTTGCCCGGCGAGCATCGCCAGCCCGTGTACCGCGGACCAGATGGGGTACTCGATGCCGTCGCGGCGCCGCCGGTTGAGCACGCCGGCGTCGACCAGCTCGTCGAGCACGGCGCGGAGCTGATCCAGGGGCATGCGGTCCCGCCCGGTCCCGCGGCCCGGGGCGGCGTAGGCGTGCTGTTGCGGCAGGGCGAACGCGGTTGCGAACAGCCCCGGTTCCTTGCGAGCGAACTCCAGGTACGCCACACCGATCGCGCGCAGCCGCCGGCGGGCCGCGGCGGCATCGCCGTGCTTGCCGCGGACGCGTGCGACGCCAGCGGTCATGCGGGCGGCGAGCTCGCCCATCGCCGCCGTGCAGACCGCGGCGAGGAGCTCGTCGCGGTCGGCGAAGTGCCGGTAGACGGCGTTGGGCGCGACGCCTACCATCCGTGTCGCTTCACGGAGCACGACCGCGTCCGGGCCGCCAGCTCGTGCCAGCTCGAGCCCCGCGGCGACCAGGCCGTCGCGAACGGCGCCGCGCGGCCACCGCGGCCTGGCCTCGGTTATCTCCCCTGTGGGTTGGTCGGCCGTCACGGCGACATATTAGTGGACAGCGTCCACTACCTCAAGTATGGTGGACGCTGTCCACTAAATAGTGGACAGCGTCCACTAAGAGGGAGGCTCCCGATGAGCAGGACCAAGACGGCAGGCCCGCCGCGGCAGGGCCAGGCGCCGGTGACGGCGGCGGAGTGGTTCGCCGGCGGTCAGCGGATCTGGTACGACCCGGCATCTGCGCGCACACTGACCGGGCAGGAGGCCGCCGTGACCCCGGGCGCGCTCCGGGTTTTCGAGCGCGTGGCCGGCGCGGGACACGACGCGGACACCGTGTGGCTGACGCTACTGCCCGGATTCCCGGACGGTTCCTACGGCTGGGCCCAGGTGGACCGGATGCTCGGCGACGCCCTGGGCCCGCGGCTGTACGTGGAGCCGGTGGGGCAGGGTGACTCGGACAAGCCCCGGGACTACCCGTACTCCACCGTCGAGCGCGCGGACCTGGTCGAGGCGTTGTGGCGGCACCACGGCGTGCGCCGCACGGTTGTCGTCACCTTCGACTACACCTCGCTTGCGCTGCTCGAACTGCTGCGCCGCCAGATGGCGCGGACCACCGCCCGCGACACCGCCAGCCCGGCGATCACGGCCGCGCTCATGGTGAACGGCGGCCTGTTCGCTGACGCGCACACCCACCCGTGGCAGGGCACCCCGCTGCTGCGCACCCCGCTGGGCGCCCTCGCGATGCGGGGATGGCAGCGCTCGCCGCGCGCGTTCGACTCAGGCTGGCAGCGGGCCCGCATGTACTCCCGCGGCTACCGTCCCGCCGCCGGGGAGCTCGCCGAGCTGCGGTCAGCGATCCTCCGGCGGGACGGAGCGGCGTTCCTCCACAACGCCGCGGGATTCGTCGCCGAGCACCGCCGCCACGCGCAGCGCTGGGACCTCGCCGCGATCGCGGCCGGCCTGGACGGCACGGTCGCCCTCTACGTCGGCGGCAGCGACGAGGACCCCTACGAGCACCGGCAGATCCCGGCCGCCCGCGAGCGCGTGCCCCAGGCCGAAGTCCTGACCTTCCCCGGCGGCCATCTGACCACCAGCGAGCACCCCGGCCTCCTCGCCGCGGCGATCCGCGACATCGCGGCCCGCCACGGCGTCGGCATCCCGGCCACCGCCCGCCGTTGACCCGCACCCCTCGGAAGGAAACACAATCGCCATGACCAGGATGACCCCCCTGCTCGAGCGCAACGAGCGGTTCGCCCGTACCTACACCCCCGTGGCACTCGGCCTGCCCACCGCACAGGTGATCATCGTCGCCTGCCTCGACCACCGAGTCGACCCCGCCATCGTCCTCGGGCTCCAGCTCGGTGAGGCTCCCGTCATCCGCAACGCCGGGGGACGCGTCACCCAGGCTGTCATCGACGACATCACCTACCTCGCCTTCCTCGCCGAGCAGCTGTTCGCCGGCCAGCTCGAAGCCGGCAGGCTCTTCGAGGTCGCGGTCGTCCACCACACCCAATGCGGAACCGGCTTTCTCGCCGACCCCGGCTTCCGGCAGCGGGCCGGCGCGGCGACCGGCGTGCCGGAGGCAGTGCTGGAAGACTCCGCGGTCGCCGACCCGCACACCACCGTCAAGGCCGACGTCGAGCGCTTGCTCGCCGCACCCTTGCTCTCACCGAAGGTGAGCGTCTCCGGCCACGTGTACGACATCGCCACCGGCCGCCTCACCACCACCCTGGACGCCCGGCACCCCTGAAGGCCCGGCGGCGGTCGCCCGCGGGGCCTCCAACCGCGAGATCGCCGCCGAGCTGTTCGTGACGCTCAAGACCGTCGAGTTCCACCTGCGCCAGATCTACCGCAAGCTCGGCGCCCGCTCCCGCGCCCAGCTCGTGGCCACGCTCGCCGGCAACCCGGCCCTGTCCGCGGGCGACCCGGCCCTGTCCGCGCCCGCCAGCGACGAGCCGCGCGCGTCCGCCCCGCCCGTCGGCGAGCCGCCCCGGTTATCCGTCAAGGGGTAACCGGCCGAGCAGCGCCGCGTGCGCGCTGCGCGCCGAAGGTCCCCGCCCGCGGGGTCTTCCGACTCTCGCAGCGCGCTACCGTCGGGGGCACGGTCTGAGTTGTGGTAATCCTCTTCCGGCCCAACCGGGTGGCCCTGGCGGCGTACGCCGGGTTCATCGCACTGTCGGCCTGCCTCGGCTCGATCGGGATGATCAGCGGCCTGCTTCCGGTCAGCGCGCCGCTGGCGGAGCGGCTGCCGTTTCAGAGTCCGGTGTTCGGCGGTGTCGCGCTGGCGCTCATCGTCGGCCTCCCGACGAGCCTTGTCGCGGTGTGGTCCTGGCGCAGGCACCCGCGCACCGCGGACGCATCTGCGCTCGCCGGGCTGCTGCTGGTCGGCTGGATCGCGGTCGAGCTGGCCATCGCCCGTGACTTCAGCGCGCTGCAGGTGGTCTATGCCGCGGCCGGTGCCGGGCTCATCGCGGTTGGCAACGTCGCCGTCCTGCGGCAGGTTGCCGCGGTGGTCGTTGCCTTGCCGTTGTTCGTGACCGCGCCGCTGTGGCGGCACTGGCACCTGCGCTGGGGAGCTACCCCGGCCGAGGTCGCGGCCGCGATGCCGGGTGACGAGCTGGTGCCCGTGTCGCATTTCACGGCCACCCGGGCCATCACCATCGACGCGCCGCCGGCGGCGGTCTGGCCGTGGCTCCTGCAGGTCGGGTACCTGCGGGCCGGCTTCTACAGCTACGACCTGCTCGACAACCTCGGCCGGCCCAGCGCCAGGACGGTGCTTCCCGAGTGGCAGCACCTGCACAGCGGCGACATCGCCGCGCCCATGGCGAACCCGACGGCCCCGGCGACATCGTTCGTGATCGCCCATGCCGACCCACCCGGGCAGCTTGTCTGGGCCAAGCCGGACTCGACCTGGTGCTGGACCTTGCACGCGATGCCCGACGGGCGGACGCGGCTGGTCACCAGGCTCAAGCAGCGTTACCGGGTGGCCCCGGCAACGCTCGTCACGGTGATCCTGGCCGAGTTCGGTGACTTCCCGATGATGCGCAAGATGCTGCTCGGCATCAAACAGCGCGCGGAAACGCCGTGCCCGCATTCCGCGTCCCGGCAACGGGAGGGCGACGATGCCGGCACGGGACGGGCCCGCGGTGCCGCCGGGCCCGAGGGTATCGATCTGTACTGGCTTCCGCTCGGGGCCGGCGGTCGTTCGGTGCGCTGGAACGGCAAGGTCTACGAGGCGCTGGCCGCGTGGCACGGGCGACGGCGCAGTCAAGACCTCTACCACTCGGCACTCGCGGTGCGCCACGGCGGCCGCCGGTACGTCATTGAAATGGCGCCGGTATGGAATGAAGCATCCCCCGACCGCGGCGTCGTTTGCGAAGGACCGGTAGGCGCCCGATGGCTGGGCCGGTTTCGCGCATTCCGGTACGAGGTGCGCTGCTGGCCCGAGGGCCGGATCCCCGACGTGCTCGAGGCGGTGGACAGCCCCCGGCAGCTCAGCGATGACCCAGCCACCGTTGTGGAGCTGCTGCAACGGACCCGTGACGTGCCCGCGCTCACCTGGGGGCGTGACGAACTCGGTGCCGGTGAGATGTGGAACTCGAACTCGCTAGTCGCGTGGCTGCTGGCGGGCGGCGGGCACGACATGGCCGCCATCACGCCACCGGCTGGCGGGCGGGCTCCAGGATGGGCCGCGGGCCTGCAGCTAGCCCGCCGCGAGCGAGGCAGCGCGGGCCGCCGGCATGTGCCACTGGCGCTGGCGCGATGACCGTGCCACGGTGCTGTCGGTGGTGCATGATCTTGTGGCCGCTGGTCACGCTGCGCTCTTGGTGACCCTGACGGCTGGGGCGGGTAGCCGTTGAAGGCACTGTGGCCTGAATAGCGGACCGGGAACCCGGCTGAGGTCGCTGCGCTGGCTCATCGGTCATGCTGCTGCTCGGCTTGGGCGAGGCGACGGGCGAGTTCATCGAGGTCGCTGGCGCCGATCAGGCCGCGCTGGGCGGGGTGATCGCGTGGCGGCAGCGCCCAGTAGGCGCCGGTGGTGTGGCCGCGCCAGATCCGCCACCGCGGGTACCGGCGCATGAGCCGGTCAAGCCCTTCGGCCCGGCCGCCCGGGCCCTGGCCGGAGGTCATCGGGGGTGCCCGCTCATCGCTGGTGCGGTCAGCCGGGCAGCCTGCTGGCAGGTGGTGGTGGCCTGGAGATGGGCGGCTGGCGGGACGCCGGGGTAGCCGGGCACGGGGTCACCTGGGTGGCGCCGCCGCCGCGGCGCGGTCGATGATCACTGGTGGCGCGCCTTTCGTCCTGGCCCTGGTTCTGCGGCCAGGGCCTGGCTCAGGCTCGGGTAGATCGGCAGCAGATCGCCCATCCCCACTAGCGTCAAGGCGCGCAGGACGGTCGCAGACGCCACCACCAGCCGCAACTGGGTGTTGTTCACGGCGGCCTGCTTGTGGGCCCGCACCAGCATGCTGATGCCCGATGAGTCACAAAACGTGGTGGCGGTCATGTCGGCTATGACCGTTCTGACTCCGGGGGTGCAGGCTGAACCAAGCTGCTGGCCGGCCCGGCCGGCGTTGGCCATGTCGATCTCGGCCGGCAGCGCAATGACCACCGCGGGCAAGTGCTGTGGGTGGGCCACCCGGGCCATCCTCTTGGTAGGCGGCAGCTAGGCCGCTGCGGGCTTCCCGGCGGCCACCGGCGCACCGGGCTGGGCTAAGGCCGGCCGCTTGCGGTGCGGCCAGAGCACTCCCCGCTCCCACGGATTACAGCGTTCGGGCGAGTCACATCGTTACCCGGCACCCCATGAATACAAACGTTACGGGGCAGGGCGTTTGCCCTGCCCCGTAACGGCGCTGGTCTAGGGTGCTGTTGTCGCACCGAAGATGTCGTTGTTGCCGAACTTCGCTGGGCAGTCTCCTAGCGGCCAGGGCGCCGGGAACACCCGGTGACCGGCGTTGAATGAAGCCTGCCGCCAGGTGTCCATGGCCGGGCAGTCGGCCGTGTTCTGCACGTCGGTCCACACCCCGGCTCCGTATGCGCGGGTGGCGATGGCGTAGACGTAGTCGCCCAGGAACTCGTTGTAAAGAATCCGGCCCTGGCTTGTGCCGCGTGCGTCGCCGCTCTGGCCCACGAACTCGGCCGTGAATCCCGTCGGCGCGCCGCCCGCGCCGACCGGCGACGACAGCAGGACCCCATGTTCCAGCCGTGGCGTCGAGGTGTCGGTGCCGAGCGGCGTGGTGAAGGCGTTATACGTCACATACACCCGGGACCCGTCGGGGGCGATGGCCGGCGCGGAATACATCGCCCGGTCGCCCGGCAGGGACACCGTCGCCGGCGCGGACCAGCTCTGGCCGGCGTCGGTGGAGAACGACAGCAGGGACACCTCGTGGTTCACGCCGAACCGGCCGTCGCTCCACGCATCTACGATCTCGTTGGTGGCGTCCGTACCGGTGGGAGCGCCGTTGGCGATATCGATGCTGGGCATGGCCATCAGGTCGTTCCGGGCGCCCGCGGGCCCCTCCATGTTGCAGCGGCCGGCGACCGGGTCGAAGAAGAAGCAGCCGGTGTTCATCTGCATGAAATCGACAGGCCGACCCCAGGTATCGCCGCCCGTCGTCGACTTCACCAGGGTCTGCGCGCCGTTGAGGTTCGACGTCATGGAGGGGAAATGCGTGAAGAACGCGAACACGTTCCCGTGGCTGTCGGTGCGGACGGTGCACCCTTGGTGGACTCCTTGGGGGGTCGCAGTGGTGGGCGGGGCGACGTGGTGTGCTGTCCACGTCTGGCCGCCGTCGGTGGACACGGCCACCGACGGGAACTGGGCGAAGTTGTTGCTCCGGCTGAAGCTATGGAAGTCGGTGTAGCAGACGTAGACGCGGCCAAAGAATGGGCTGGTGGCGGCGTTGTCCGCCCAGACCTGCTCCTTGTCCAGGCCCGCCGAGGTGGCGACGTGGGCCGGCACGAAGACCGGCTTCGACCAGTTCGACTGGTCAGCCACCCGGGTCGGGGTCAGGTTGTCGATGTGCGAGACGGTGATGGCTTCGGTGGAGTTGATGCCGCCCTGCGTGATCTTGGTATCGGTCAGGTTCGTGGCCAGCGTGGCGAGATACATACGCGAGCCGTTGGTGTAGGAAAATTGCCCGTTCTTGGGCACCGGGCCGAAGGCCACCCCGGGGTCGCTGCGGGACCGAAGGCCGTTCTCGAAGTAGTTCGGGACCGTGTGGATCGGGCCCAGCTGGGGCGTGCACGGCTCCGCCGTCGGGTCGCAGCCCGCCGCGATGTCGACGAGGTCGTTCGCGCCTGCCGCGAGGATGTTCGGGCTGACGGGGTCTACCGCCAGGGCCGGCTCGTTCTGCGCGTTCCTCGGGTGCATGTCGGTCGGGCTTCCCACCGTGACCAGGGCGCCCGTGCCCGTTGCCTGAGATGCCGGGCCCGCCGCGTGGGCGGCCGGCAATCCCGCCGACAGCGCCCACACCATGCTGCCCGCCGCGACCGGTACCAGAAACCGCCATTTTCTCCGCACGTTCATCGAGACTCCCTAGGAGGTCTGCCGATCGTTCGCGGCGATCGTCATGACGAACGGGACGCAGAGCCGAAGGCAGGCCACGATCGAAGATGGGAGGGTCCCGGAAACCGGGATACGGGGATACCGGGATCCGCGAGTCCCGAGGATCCTCTTGTCCGGGCAACAAAAAGCTTGCAACCAGCAGAACGCGGAAGGCCCCGGCGCCGTTACATCCTCGGGCCACTCCGGCGCCGATGAAAGCGAGACTCCCGCGACCGGGCCGCTCCGGCGCCAGGCAGCGAGCGCCCCTGAGCGGCCGCCGGGTAGCCGCGCTCGCAGCTGATGAGAGTGGGTCCGGAATGGGCCCGCTGGCCGCTGGTAGGGTCGCGGTTCGTGCAGCGCGTGTCGATGGTCGGTGTCTCCGGATCGGGGAAATCAACGCTGGGAAGAGAGCTCGCCGGCCGTCTTGCGGTGCCGTATGTGGAACTGGACGCGATCTTCCATCAGCCGCAATGGACACCCCTGCCGGAGGAGCAGTTCCGCCGCCGCGTGGCCGCCATCGCCTCGGGGAGGGGATGGGTGATCGATGGCAACTACAGCGCCGTCCAGCCGCTGGTCTGGGAACGCGCGGACACGGTGGTATGGCTGGACTTGCCCCGGCGCACGGTGATCCGCCGGCTCATCTGGCGGACAATCCGCCGCGCAGCCGGCCGGACCGAGCTGTGGAATGGCAACAGGGAGCGCTGGCGCAACCTGTTCACCTGGGATGAGCAGGAGTCGGTCATCTCCTGGGCCTGGCACCACTACCCCATTTACCGGCAGCGTTACACCGCTGCGGCCCGCGACCCCAGATACGCCCATCTCACGTTCAACCGGATCGCCACCCGGGCCGATGCGCGCAAGCTCCTTGATTCCGCCCGCTAGCCACGTCAATGCGGCGAGGGCCTCCTTCCCGATGGTGCGTCATACGCGGGAGTTGCGGCAGATGCGGACATGCGAATTCACCGTGACCCGGACTGCCACTCATCATGCAGCAGGGCATACACCAGGTCATCGGTCCATTCGCCCTTGGCCCAGGTGCTCTCGCGCAGGTGACCTTCCCGCCGCATGCCCAGCCGTTCCAGCAGCGCGACCGATGCCGCATTCCGCGGGTCGCAGTATGCGATGATCCGGTGCTTGCCCCGCGCGGTGAACAGGTAGGTCAGCAGCAGGCCCACGGCCTCGGTGGCGTAGCCGTGGCCCTGATGCTCAGGGGCGATCGTGAATCCTACCTCGCACTGGCGTGGGTCATCGGCATGCGGCATGGCCGCGCAGTCGCCGATCAGCTGCCTGGCCGAACGCAGCACCACCGCGAACTGGAACCATTCCCCGGCCGTATCGGGATGCTCCTTCGCTATCTCCCGGATAAAGCGTTCGCCTTCTTCCCGTGGGTACGGTGCGTCCCAGCTCTGAAAGCGGGCCACCCGCTCAGACGAGCGGTACGCCACGAACTTGGCCACATCGTCTGGGTGAAACCGGCGCAATGCCACGCGCGGCCCGGCCAACTCGGTGAAGCCTTCATCGGGCATGACGTTCCCTTCACGCATGACGCCGCCATCGGCTGCCCGGCCGGCCCTCCGGTCGGCCAGCGCCGGGCCGGCAGCAGAGGAGCTACCAATTCAACCTAACGCGCGCTCATCGGCGGGTCCGCAGCCGATGGTGGCCCCTCCACGGATCACCGCCCCCACGCCGGCGCGGGGGCGGTGAGTTCGTCGAACTCGACGCTTATGCGTTCTGGTCGGGCTCGGTGAAGGTGACCTGGAGGGTCCGCTCGTCGGTACCGCGCACGACCTTTAGCTCGAGGGTGCCGCCGCGTGCCGCCGCGAGCGCGTCGAACAGGTCATCGGGTGTGTTTGCTGGCTGGCCCGCGGCCGCCACGATCAGGTCGCCCGAGGCGAGGCCGGCGGTGGCGGCGGGGCTGGCTTCTACGACCTCGCGGATGAGCAGGCCGTCGGTGTCGGGGAGGCCGACCGCGCGGCGCAGTCGCCTGGCCACGTGACCCGGGGCGATGGCGACGCCCAGCCGTGGCGATGTCGCGGTCTCTCCGCGGGCGAGCGCATCGGCGCGGCCTCGCAGTGTCTCGTCGGCGGGGATGGCAAGGTAGAAGCCTTCACCGAGGCGGTTTGTGTTGATCCCGAGCAGTTGCCCGCCGGCGTCCAGGACCGGGCCGCCGGAGGAGCCGGGCAGCAGCGGGGCGGTGTGCTCGAGGCTGCCGGTGATGCGCCGGCCGCGGGGACCGCGGAATGTCCGCTCGATGCCGGAGACGAACCCGAACGTCACTCTCAGCCCGCGCCCGCCCGGGTTGGCCAGGGCGAACACCGGCTTGCCGAGCTCCGCTGATGCGCTGCTGGCCCACGGCAGCGCGGGAGTCTCGCCGGTGTCGGCGCTGATGACGGCCAGGTCGCTGTCGATGTCGTGCCCGGCGACGCTCCCCTCCGCGGTGCGCCCGTCGGCGAACGTGACCGTCACCTGATCGCCGCGCACGTTGTGCGCGTTGGTCAGCACCTGGCCCTCCCCGAGCACGATGCCCGAGCCGGCCCCCCACCGTTGCCCGATGCCCACCACCGAGGTCCCGGCACCCTCCGCCAGTTGCCTGATGCTTGCTCCGATCTCATCGAGGATCGTCATCGTCGCCTCCAGTAAGTTGTAACTTGCAATCTACTATCAACTATCGCGGCGTCAACGGAGCTACGATTCGCTCATGGCTGAACCCGGGCACGGCTCCTCACCGCTCGCCGAGGCACTGGCCAGAGTCGGCGACCGGTGGACGCTGCTGGTGGTGGAGGCACTGCTGCCCGGGCCGCGCCGGTTCAACGACCTGCTCAGCCAGATCCCGGGCATCGCCGCGAACATCTTGTCCGACCGCCTCAAGCGGCTTGAACGCGACGGGCTGCTGGTAGCCCGGCCCTACTCGCGGCGGCCGCCCCGTGCCGCCTACCAGCTCACCGCCGAAGGCACCGAACTCGCCGGGGCGCTCCGCCTGCTCGCCCACTGGGGCAGCCGGCACACCGGCCAACCCGACTCCCCGCGCCACCCCGCCTGCGGCACTCCCATCGAGGTCCGCTGGTATTGCCCCACCTGCGACCAGCTCGTCGACCACGAGCCGGATCACGCCCAGGTGCACTACGTGTAACCGGCAGGCCGGTGCCGGAATCGCCGGACTGGCCCGAGGGGCTTTAGCGAGAAGGCCTCGATGTCAGGGGCCGGCCTGGACGAGGGCGGCGATGCCGTCGAGGATGCGTTCCAGGCCGAACGAGAACTCCGTGTCTGGCGGGTCCGCACGGTCGAACACGCCGGCCGCGATGAATTTCGTGAGCGCGGGGAACCGCTGCGGGTCGGCGAGCCGGGTGATGGTGCGGGCGTAGGAGGACATCCATTCGTCGGGCGCCTTGCCGGACTGCCGGACCGCCGCCTCGATGTCGGCGTCGATGCTGGCCGCGTTCCTGACGTAGCCGCTGACCAGCATGATCACCGAACCCTTCGCGGCCTCGGCCAGGCCGGTGCCCGCCAGGCAGCGCAGGCCTTCCTCGAACCAGGCGACCTCGTTGGGCAGGCTGGGCAGCCCGGCGATCGGAATCTGCAGGACCCACGGATGCCGCTGGTAGGCCGCGCGGACTGCCCGGGACCACCGGGTCAGGCCCGCTCGCCAGTCCTCATCTGGCGAGGGCCTGGCGGGGGGCGGCCCGTACGCCGTGTCCACCATGAGCGCGAGCAGCTCCTCCTTGCCGGCCACGTACCGGTACAGCGACATCGGCCCGGTGCCGAGTTCGGCGGCGACCCGGCTCATGGACACGGCCGCCAGGCCCTCGGACCCGGCGACCCGCACCGCCGCCGACACAATGCGCCCCAGGCTCAGCCCCGGCTTGGGCCCCTTCAGCGGCCGTTCGCGTACCCCCCACGCCACCGCCAGGGTGGTGGGCAGGTCAGCGCCGCTCTGGTCACTCATCCGCGGCCTCCCTTCGCACCCGCGTTGACAGTCACCCTAGTACTGCGTATATCCTACGCAGTACCGCGTATGACATACGCAGAAGTGTACGCGACGATCACGGCGGTAAGGAGAGCATCCTCTGATGGCAGCCGAACCAGCGGTCGAGGCGTCCGGCCTCGAGAAGTCCTTTGGCAATGTGAAGGTCCTGGCCGGGGTGGATCTGACGGTCGCTCGCGCCAGCCGATATGCACTACTTGGCCCCAACGGGGCCGGGAAGACGACAACGGTGCGGATCCTGTCCGCGCTGACGCGGCCCGATGCCGGCCGTGCCCGGGTGGCGGGCTGCGACGTTGTCGGGGACCGGCACCGCCTCCGCCACCGGATCAGCCTCACCGGCCAGTATGCCGCGCTGGACGGGCTGCAGACCGGTGAGGAGAACCTGCGGCTGGTCGGTCGGCTGTCCGGGCTCAGCCCCAGGCAGGCCCGGCGGCGGGCCGCGGAACTGCTGGAGCGGTTCGGCCTGGTCGACGCCGCGCGACGCCGGGTCGCAGCCTATTCCGGTGGCATGATGCGGCGGCTCGACCTGGCCGCGAGTTTGGTCACCGAGCCGTCGGTGATCTTCCTCGACGAGCCGACGACCGGGCTCGACCTGCCCGGCAGGCTGGTGCTGTGGCAGGTCATCACCGAGCTCAGCCGGTCCGGCGTGACGGTCTTCCTCACCACGCAGTACCTGGAGGAAGCAGACCAGCTGGCGGACCGCATCGCGGTCATCGACGCCGGCCGCGTGGTCGCCGAAGGCACCCCGGCCGACCTCAAGGCGCAGGTCGCGGCGCAGCGCCTGGAACTCAGGCTCACCGGCGCGGGCGCGTTCGACGAGGTGGCGCGCGCCGCTGGAGACCGCGTCGTCCATGCCGACAGGAGCGACCTGATCATCGGCGTCGCCACCGACGGCAGCGCGGCGCAGGTACGGGCGCTGCTCGACGAACTCGACCCGGGCCGGAGCGTGGTCCAGGCGTTCAGCGTGCGCAGCGCCTCCCTCGACGATGTGTTCCTGGCCCTCACCGGTCACGCTAACCAGGAAGTCCGCACCGGGCACCCGTCCGGCCGCGCCGCCCATGAGGCAGACCACGAGAAGGAGACCATCGGTGTCTGATGCCGTCCTTTCCCTCCCCCGCCGCCCGGCGGCCGACCGGCCCGCGGCGGCCCTGGTCAGGGCCCTGACCGATGCGCGGGTCATGATCGGCCGGTGCGTCCGCCTCAGCAGGCGCAACCTCGACGCGCTGCTGACCTCGCTGATGCTCCCGATCCTGCTGATGCTCCTGTTCGTCTACCTGTTCGGCGGCGCGATCGAGACCGGCCTCAGCTACGTGAGCTACGTCGTACCCGGGGTGCTGCTGCTCTGCGCCGGGTTCGGCGCGGCCAGCACCGCTGTCACCGTCTGCCAGGACATGTCCGGCGGGATTGTGGACCGGCTCCGCTCGCTCGACGTCCCGGCACCGGCGTTCCTGGCTGGCCACGTGGTGGCCAGCCTGGTGCGGAACGCGGTCTCGACGATCCTGGTGCTCGGCGTGGCGTTCCTCATCGGGTTCCGGCCACACGCCGGCCCGCCGGGCTGGCTGGCGGCCGCGGGCATCTTGCTGTCCTTCATCCTCGCCATCTCCTGGCTGGCCGCGGCGGCCGGGCTGCTGACCAGGTCGGCCGAGGCGGCCAACGGGGTCACCTTCCTGGTGATGTTCCTGCCGTACCCGAGCAGCACCTTCGTGCCCATCCACACCATGCCGACCTGGCTGCAGGGCTTCGCCGCGAACCAGCCCATCACCCCGGTCGTCGAAACCCTGCGCGGCCTGCTGCTCGGCACCCCAGTCGGGGCCAGCCCCTGGCACGCGCTCGCCTGGTGCGGCGGCATCAGCCTCGCCTCGGTGGCGGTGTCCGGCGCCGCGTTCCGCCACCGCACCGCGTGACCAGCGCTGCGATGAACGGAGGGCTCACTGCCATCCCGGCCAGGCCCGCTAGCGCACGACGGGGCGGGGCGGCCTGCCGATGGTGTTGAGGTAGCGCAGGGCCTGGGCGTAAGAGCTGCCGAAGCTGGTCTCGCAGTAGGGCAGCCCTCGCTGCTGGCAGAACTCCTTGATCAGGGCCTGGGAGTGCCGCAGGTTGGGCCGGGGCATGGAAGGGAACAAGTGATGTTCGATCTGGTAGTTGAGGCCGCCTAGGGCGAGGTCGGTGAGCCAGCCACCGCGGACGTTGCGGGAGGTGAGTACCTGGCGGCGCAGGAAATCGCTCCGGTCAGCTGCGTCCAGGATGGGCATGCCCTTGTGGTTGGGGGCGAAGGAGGCGCCTAGGTACAGGCCGAACAGGCCCTGCTGAACGCCGATGAACACGACGGCCTTGACCGGTGAGAGCACTAGGAACACGGCGGCGAGGTAGCCGGCGAAGTGGGCGGCGAGCAGGGCCGCCTCCGTAGCCCTGCGGCCCGAATCCCGGGTGGCCAGGGCGCGGATGCTGGCGACATGCACACTGAAAGCCTCGCCGAGCAGCAGCGGGAAGAACAGGTACGCCTGGTAGCGGAACGCCAGCCGGGGCAGCCCCCGGCTGGCACGAGCCTGGGTGGCGGTGAAGGCCAGCACCTTCATCGTGATGTCGGGGTCCGCGCCTTCGGTGTTGGGGTGAGCGTGATGGCGGTTGTGCTTGTCGACCCACCAGCCATAGCTCAGCCCGATGCCGAGATTGCCAACCAGGATGCCGAGGATGTAGCTGATCCGCCGGGAGCCGGAGATCTGCCGGTGCCCGGCGTCGTGGCCCAGAAACCCGGCCTGGGTGAACATGACCGCCAAGAGCGCGGCCACCGCCAGCTGCCACCATGAGTCACCCACCAGGACGAAGACAGCCCATCCGGCAGCCAGCAACGCGGCCGTGACCGTGATCTTCCAGACGTAGCGCCCGGGCCGCCGTTCCAGCAGCCCCGCCTGCTTGACCTGACGGGACAACTGCGCGTACTCACTCCCCCGCTCCCGCGCAAGCGGCATTCGCGCCGACAGGGACGGCCGGACGGGCTGCCGGGTAGCAGCAGCCGCATCTTCGTGGGATCGCATCGCGGGGTGCTCCTGGGGTACACATCGTGACCGGACTGGTGATGTGCCGCCAGGGTCTTGAGCGGCGCCCGCCGGCCAGCAACCGCGTCACGAAAGGCGCCGCTGGCCAAACGGGTGAATGCTCCAACAGTACCCCCCAGGCCGAACGGCTACGGGGGCTAGGTCACCCATCGCCCGGACGCCAACGCCGGGTCCGGCGTCACCACCCGCCAGATCCCGTAGCCCGCTGCCCGGACAGGCCGGCCCGGATCCCACCAGCCACCGCCTGCCCGCGCGACCTTCATCATCCTCGCGTGATTCCGCCATGCTGGGTATCGGATGTCTGCGCGGCTGCCGACGAGGGGGCCCCAAGATGATCATTGATTGCGCTCACTACCAGGACGGCCGCAGGCGCGATGAGGGCGCGGTGCCGCTGGAGGAGGCTGCGGCCCGATGCGGGCAGGGCGGCTTCGTGTGGCTGGGCCTGTTCGAGCCCGGGGAAGAGGAGCTGGCCCAGGTCCGGGACACCTTCGGCCTGCATGAGCTGGCAGTCGAGGACGCCCAGAACTTTCACATGCGGCCGAAGATCGAGCTGTATGACCACGACGTGCGGCTGGTCATCTTGCGTACCGCGCGCTACGACGACGCCGCCGAGGAAGTCGAGTTCGGCGAGATCAGCGTCTTCCTCGCGCCGACCTTCGTGATCACCGTCCGGCTGGGCGCGGCGAGCGAGCTGCGCGGGGCCAGGCAGCGGCTGGAGCAGCGGCCGGAACTGCTCGCCGCGGGCAGCTTTTCCGCCCTGTGGGCAATCTTGGATCAGGTGGTGGACGCGTACGCGCCCGTCGTGGCCGGGCTCGAACGCGACATCGACCAGATCGAGGCCACCGTGTTCTCCGGCGCCGTCGCGCCGACCGAGCGGATCTACTCGCTGCGCCGCGAGGCCACCGACTTCTACCGCGCCGTCCACCCGCTGCTCGCCGTGGTCACCACCATCGAGCGCGCCACCGAAGCCCCCCAGCTGCAGCCCTACCTGCGCGACGTTCACGACCATCTGCTGCTGGTCAACGAGGAGGTCGCCGCGCAACGTGACCTGCTCGGCACCGTGCTGGAGGCCAACATGGCGGTGATCTCGGTCGAGCAGACCAAGGTCAGCGTCCGGCAGAACACCACCATCGAACAGCTCACCATCCTGGCCACGGTCTTCCTGCCGCTAACCTTCATCACCGGCTTCTTCGGCCAGAACTTCGGCTGGCTGGTCGGGCACATCGCCGGCCCTGCCGCCTTCGTCATCTACGGCATAGGCGGCCTGGTGGTGCCGCTGGTGCTGCTGTTCTGGTGGCTCAGATTCCGCGCGCTCCACAGAAATACCGTCGTCGAGGTCCACGACAACTGACCCGAACGTGGGGCCCAGGCCGACGGCAACGATGAGAGCAACGGCGAGTATCAACGCCTGCCACCGGCACCGCATCGTTACGGCCGCGGGCGGCAGAATTTCGCGCGCGTTATCTCACGTGCCATGCGGTTCACCGGAATCACCGTCCTGAAGGTCGAGAACGGGCTCATCACCGAGGAAATCGGCCTCGACGACGGCGTTACCGTGCTCCAGCAACTCGGGCTGGTCACCGCTGCCTGAGCACGCCGACAATTGACCGGTACCGCGATCTCACGAAGGCCGGATGCAGGACGTTTACAGGGCATGACGGGAAAGCAGCCGTTTGACGCGGTCGTCACCGAACACGGCGCCACCGTGCTGCGCGTCTGCCGGGCCGTGCTCGGCCCGGCAGACGCCGACGACGCATGGTCGGAGACGTTCCTCGCCGCGATGAGGGCCTACCCGGACCTGCCGGCGGACGCCAAGGTCGAGGCGTGGCTGGTCACGATCGCCCACCGCAAGGCGATCGACGTCACCAGAGCGGCCGCCCGCCGCGCCATACCGGTCGCCCAGCCGCCAGACGACGTGGTGGCGCCCGCCGCGGACAGTGCGGGCGACGGCCTCGACAGCGACCTCGCCGGGGCCGTCGCCCGACTGCCCGCCAAACAGAAACAGGCCGTCGCCTACCACTACCTGGCCGGGCTGCCCTACACCGACGTCGCCGCCATCGTCGGCGGCAGTGCGGACGCGGCCCGCCGCGCCGCCGCCGATGGCATCGCCACGCTCAGGCGCAGCCATCGCGGCGCCACCGGAACAAGAACGAAAGAAGAAGGCCTGTGAACGGGTATGAGCTCACTAGCGAACTGACGCGGGCCTTCCCTGGCGTCCCAGGCGACCTGCGCCGGCTGCGCGCCCGGCTGGCCGCGGCGGCGCAGCGGGACGGCATCCTTGACGTCGCCTACCGGACCGCCGACAGCCCGGTCGGCCCGCTGCTGCTAGCCGCGACCGAGGCTGGGCTGGTCCGGGTCGCTTATGCCAGCGAGGATCATGACGCCGTCCTGCAGGCCCTGGCCGATCGGATCAGCCCGCGCGTCCTCAACGCTCCCGCCCGCCTCGACGCCGCCGCGCGGGAACTCGGCGAGTACTTCACCGGGCAGCGGCGTCGCTTTGACCTGCCGCTGGACTGGCGGCTATCGGCTGGGTTCCGCCGCGCGGTGCTGAGCCACCTGGCCGAGATCGGCTACGGGCACACTGCCAGCTACGCCGAGGTCGCCAGGCTCGCCGGGAACCCGAAGGCGGTCCGCGCCGCGGCCACGGCGTGCGCGACCAACCCGCTGCCGGTCATCGTGCCGTGCCACCGCGTCATCTACTCCGATGGCCGGATCGGCCGCTACCTGGGCGGCCCCGACGCCAAGCGCACCCTGCTCACCCTGGAGGCAGCGGCATGAGCCGTACCGCAGCCAAGAGAGCCACGGCGGCGCACAGCACCAGCGCCGGTGGAAAGACGTGTCGGGACCGGGTCGAGGCAGTCGACTGGAGCGCGGTCCGCGCCGACCTGGACCGCTACGGCTGCGCCCTGACCGGGCCGTCCTGAACACCCGCCCGCCCCGACCATGACAGCGAGCGCGCCGCCGGGCCAGCAACGAGAACCGCTGGAAACGCGTGCCCGTTTATTAACGCGGAGCAAGTCGGTCGGCGCTGTGTCAAGCGTGCGGTCATCGCTCCCGGTGCCCACCATGGACGGTGGGCACCGGGAGCGATCGATCAAGGCTGGCGCCGGGGGCGCGCCCGATCCAGCGCCATGTTCTTAGGGCCGATGTGCACTAGGTTCGGTTGCCGCCGCCTCCCGGTGCCTGTGCCAAGGGCGTGGCCACCAGCCAGCTCGTGTCCGCCGCCCATCCGGTGGCGGTGTCCCAGGGGTTGGTGCCGCCGTTGGCAGCGAGGTAGACGACGTTGTTGAAGTTGCGGATGTACCGGCCGGGGAAGTTCACCGATTGGAAGGACGTGCCCTGACCGCTGTTGCCGGCCGCCGGGCAGAAGGTCGCGTCCTGGGAGAACAGACCACTGCCGTCGTTGGGTTGCAGGTGGAACTGGAAATTCTGGTGCCGCAGGTAGCTCCCAGGCTTGTTGACCGACTCGAACGAGACGCAGTTCGGGTTGGCCAGGCCGGCCGCTTCCACGAAGGTGGCGTCCTGCTTGTCGGTGCTCGAACTGTCCGCCGTCACCGGCGCGACGACCACGAGGTCATCGGAGTCGTCGTGCTTGATATAGCCCGAGTTGCCGGGTGAGGTGGTCTGCAACGAGACCAGCGGGCCCGGGTCCAGAGTGAAGCTCTGGTTGGCGTCACCAGGCGTGGGATGGTTGGTTATCGAGAAATCGGCGCAGTTGCTGTCGGTGTCGGTGCCGTCAGGCAGGCGGATGTCGCTCCTCCCGGCGCCACTGGCCGAGACGGGCGAAGGCGCGAAGCAGCCGCCCCGCCCTGATCCGGAGGCGCCTTGGTAACCCTCGGCGGACCACGGGTCGACAAGGCCTCCGTAGTTGAGGCTGTCGACTGCCAGGCCCCGGGCGTCACGCAGCACCATGTTGCCGGCGCTGGTGGAGAGGGCGGGGCCGCCAAACCACTGGTCAGGTGCTGGCGGGCCCTGGTAGCCCCCGTTCGTCACGGCGGCGTCGACCACCGGCGCGTCGATCGAGTGGCTGCTGCCGAGGGGCTTATCGAGGGTGATGCTGCTGCCCAGTGCCCGCACGGGCTCGTTGCTCGAGTGCGCGAAGCGTGTCGCCGGGCTGAAGGTGACACCGGTGCCCCGGTCGCTGAAGGGAAGGTTGGACGCGTGGTCGAACTTCAGCGGGGCGGTCAGGGTGAGGCCGGTGCCGCCAGCGCCGGGGGTGCCCACCGACGCGACGGTGACCCTCTCGGTCTTCGGGCCGATGTCGAGCCGGATCGTGTCGCCGACAGTGATGTTGGTGGTCGAGGTGACCTGGATGCTGGTCGCGCCGGCGGGCGCCGCAGCCGCGAGGCGGGCCTGCGTGCCCGGCTTACCGACGGCGGTCACCGTGGCTGTTTCCAGCGTGGCGCCGTAGCCGATGGCCAGCTTCTGGCCGACCGTGAACCCCGAGGTGCTCGTGACGGGCACGTTGGTTGAGCCGGCGGGGACCGTGATGACCGGGCCGTCGGGCAGCGGCTGCCACAGCGGTGTGCTGACGTTCCCGGTGCTGATGATTGTCGCGTTACGGCCGTTGCCCGATGAGTCCACCGCGGTTTCACCGGAGTCCTCGTCGAACTTGTACGAGGCAACGTCGCCGGCACCGGCCTGCCCGCTGGCCAGCGCGGCGATCTCGGCGGCGGACAGCGCGCGGCTGTAGATCTGGAAGTCATCCACGGTCGCGCCCAGGTAAGGATCGGCGCTGAACTGCGAACGGCCGATCCAGTCCTGGTTGGTGGCACCCAGATCGGCGGGGGTCACGGTCATGTTGGTGTTGGTTGCCACCGGCTGGCCGTTCACATACAGCGTCCCGGTGTTGCCGGACAGCGTCACCGCCACGTGCGACCAGGTGTTCAGCGGCAGCGTGCCGGGGCCGGTGATCACATCGCCGCCGCCGCTGGGGGTGGCGTCGGCGAAGAGGAGCGGGCCGCCGCCTGCGCTGAGTGTGAGGAACATGAAGTTGTTGGTGCCGGTGCCGAAGTCGAACACCCGCGACCAGGCCGAGTTGGCGGACGGGTTGACCCACGCCGAGATGGTGAAGTCGTGCAGCCCGCTCACGATGCCGTTCGGCAGGTTCACGTACTCGCCGTTTCCCGACAGCTTGACGGCGTTGCCGATCTCGCCCGGTACCCGGGGCCCGGTCGCACCAGAGTTGGTGACGTGGGCGATCGTGCGGGTCTCCGCAGCGGAGCCGGTGCCGATCTGGACCTGCTGGCCGGGAGCCATGCCGGTCGTGCTACTGAGGTTGATGGTGGTGTCGCCCGCGCTGGCAGAGGCTGCCAGCCCCGAGCTGGAGAGGCCGAGCAGGTAGAAGCGGTGGCTCGCGAGCGTCGTTCCGGCCGGGACGGTCACCGTCGAGAAGATGGGCTGCTGGGCCGGGTGCTCGGTCAGGGTCCAGTTCGACAGGTCGACGGTGCTGTCGCCGGCGTTGTAGAGCTCGATGAACGCGTTGGTCGGGCTGGTGCTGGTGCCGGCGCGGAACTCGTTGATCTTGATCGGGCTGACGTTGCGCACCTTCTCGGTCGTTATCTCGGATTGTTTCGCACCGTTCGTCGGGTTCGTCCACGCGGCGTTGCCGATCAGGTCGCCGTTGAAGGGCGCCGGTCCCGAGGTGACCTTGAAGGTCGCACTCACGCTCGCGCCGGGCGCGACCGAATCGAACGTCTGCGACGTGTCGGTGGTGCCCGGGATGAAGGAGGTCCACTGCTTGCTGGGCACGGAGATGCTCAGCTTCACGCCCGCCGCGCGCGACCCCGTGGTATTCGTGAACGTCACGGTGGAGTTCTGCGAGGACCCCGGTGTGAACGTCTGGAGTCCCGGCGGAGTGGTCGTTGCCGAGGCCGGCGACAGGCTCAGCCGCTGCACGTCGTACTTGGCGGCCACGACGTTGGCCTGAACCTGCTGGTCGGTGGCGTCCGTCGGGAATCCGGCCGTCATGACGCCCTCATAGAAGGTGCCCTGCGAACCGTTGCTGTTGTCGCCGCCGTTGCCCAGGACGATGGCCCCCTGCTTGCGCATCGGGTCATAGCTGGAGTCGACGCGCGGTCCGTCGAACATCGTCGACAGGGCGCCCGTCTGCGCGTTGCCGCCCAGGGAGGCCCAGTGGTGCGGTTCGCCCTTCGCCACGGCGGTCACGAACCGCGAGGTGATGCTCGGCAGGTCCGCGCAGAGCTTGGATGTACTGCCCGGGTTGACGCAACCAACCAGGTTGTTCTCCTGATCGGTCATGATCCACGGGCCGGGGGGGTTCCCGTGATACCAGGCGGTGGCGTTGCCGTAGTAGCTGGTTTCCATGGTGCCGTTGCCGTCGTCGCGGCTGTCGATCTCGGCGTTGCCGTAGTCGTAGCAGCAGCCATCGTTGAAGTGCTGGCCGTCAAGGACCCAGTACATGCCCTCCGGCTGGTCGCCGGTCGCGATGCCGGTGGTGTCATTGTCGCGCAGGCCCATGCCCGGCTCGATGAAGACGCCGTAGGCCTTGTGGCCGCTGATCGTAACCGGCGCCATATCCGCGATCGGGAGGTTGTTGAAGCCGCCCAGGGCTGGGCCGCTGAATGCGCCGCGAGGCGCCTGGGTGAGGTCGTTGTGGCTGGGGGATTGGTCGTAGACCTTGGTGATGAGGCAGGTCGTGTTGGCGCAGAACGCGTCCTGCGCGGCCGCGTCGGCGTAGCCGCCCGCATCGGGGAACGGCAACGCGCGGGGGGCCACGACGCCGATGTCCTTGACCCGGTTGTCCGTCAGGCGCATGACCTGGTAAAGCGGGCCGTTGTAGGAGGCGTACAGCGCCCGCGTGGTGCTGTGAGCGGCCACGCAAGGGGTGCCGGCGGCGGCGTAGATGTCACATGGGCCCTGCGGTCGGGGCGGGGTGGCTGTCTGTGCCGCGGGCGCTGCTGTAGCCGTGGCGAACGTGACGCCAATCGGCAAGAGCGCAATCGCCACACCTGCGGCGAGGGTCCTGGCGCGTGTGCGCCGGATGGGTGATTTGAACATGATGGATAAGCTCCTATGCCTGACTGGGTCGAGCGGGGGCTAGGCCGAGAAGCGAGCTGATAGAGCGATCGTTTGGCGTAACGGATATTCGTTAGCGCTGATGAATAGCTGACGGCGCGACTGCGGTCCATCGACGGCCCGCAGCTGCACGTGGGATCACGCGGCGGTGCTCGCGTCCAGTTCGCACCCCGCGGCCATGCCGGTGTGGGTGCCCGCCAGCCGCGCCGCTTCCTGGTTGCTGGCCACGTAGGGCGACCGGCCGAACCTGCGTACCAGGCCGAATTGTTAGCGCTAACATTGTTAGCGGCCCGCGCGGTCGTCCTCACGTGATCGACCTACTCCTGGTAACCGGCCATGCATCGAGCGCTCGCGGTCAAGCTGTGGCGAGCTTCTGTAATGGGCCATGCGCTGGATTTGTTAGCGCGCACATAGACGAGCCTCAGCCGCCCGGAGATATCTGTCAAGGGACGAGCGCTAATTTCTGGTCGCGTCATGTAGCGGTCCGGCTGCGAACAGTAGCCCGCCCGCACCCACCGCCCCAGCGTTCGAGCGCTAACGCCGCGGGCTCCTGGGCCGGACGGGGAACTCCTATTGTTGGGGTGTGCTGAGCGGACCGCGGTTGCGCCAGGTGGCGCTGGCGGCGGCTGACTGCGGCCAGGTGGCTGACGAACTGCGCCGGGCCTTCGGCTGGCCGCCGCCGTTTCACGACCCCGGGGTGGGAGAGTTCGGCCTGACCAACGCGGTGTTTGCGGTCGGCGACACGTTCGTTGAAGTGGTGGCGCCGGCGCAGCCGGGCACATCCGCCGGCCGCTACCTCGAACGACGTGGCGGCAACGGCGGGTACATGGCGATATTCCAGGTCCCGGACATCGCGGCGGCCCGCCGCAGGATCGCCGGCCTGGGCGTGCGGGTGATCTGGACGGCCGACTTGCCCGACATCGCCGCGACCCATCTTCACCCCAGGGATGTTCCGGGGGCCATCGTGTCGCTGGACTCGGCGATCCCCGAGCAATCGTGGCGGTGGGCGGGCCCGTCCTGGACAGGGCGGGCGCCCAGCCACGCTCCCGGCGGCGTGACCGGGCTGACCATCGAGGTCAACGGCCCGGCCGCCGCGGCAGCGCGCTGGGCGGAGGTGCTCGGAATCCCCGCCGTCGGCGTCCCGCCTACGGCGCCGGCCGCTGGCGGTGGGCAGGCCATCATGGTGGAGTTGCCGGACTCGGGCCAGCGGCTGCGGTTCGTGCCCGCCCGGGGCGGTCATGGCGAAGGCATCACGGAGGTGACCATCGCCGGGCTGCCCGTTGGCGGGCCACGGCTGATCGGCGGGGTCCGCTTCGCCGGTACGGAAGGATGACATGACCACGCTCGACACCGGAACCGAGGACCTGCGCGCCGAAATTGATGACGGCGTCGCGGTCATCACCATGAACAGGCCGAACCGGCGGAACGCCTTCTCACCCGCCATGGTGTCCGCCCTCGGGACGGCGCTCGGCCGGGTGGAAACCGACGAGGCGGTCGGCTGTGTCGTGCTCACCGGGGCGGGCGGCGCCTTCTGCGCCGGTGGCGATGTAAGGAGCATGGCCGCCGCGCCGGCGGACCGCGGCGACAGGCCCGGCCCATCGCTCGACGCCCTCATCCACCGCCAGCGGCTCAACCAGCAAGCCACCAGCGGCCGCCTGTGGCACATGCCCAAGCCGACGATCGCCGCCATCGGCGGGCCCGCAGCCGGGGCTGGCCTGTCCCTGGCGCTGGCCTGCGACCTGCGCTACGCGGTACCGGATGCGGTGCTGACCACCGCCTTCGCCAAGGTCGCGTTCGCCGGGGACTACGGCGGGACGTGGTTCCTCACCCAGCTGGTGGGCAGCAGCAAGGCCAAAGAGCTCTATTACTTCTCCGAACGGCTCAGCGCCGAGGACGCTGAACGCTTGGGAATTGTCAACGCCATCTTCCCGGCCGCCGACTTTGACCGGGAGGTTATGGCACGCGCTCGCCGGCTGGCGCAAGGCCCGTCGATCGCCTACCGCTACATGAAGGAGAACCTCAACCGGGCCGTAACCGGCGAGCTGGCTGACTGCATGGACCTGGAGGTGACCCACCATGTGCACACCGGGCTCACCGAGGATCACCGCGAGGCCGCCCAAGCCTTCATGAATAAGCGCGAACCACGCTTCCACGGCCGGTAGCTCAACGCGGTCCTTCGCTCCCCCGGCCAGCTGTATCAGCCGCCGGATCCGCTGGCCGCTATGCGCGTGCGTTACGTTGCGCGTGTCTACTGGTGTCGTGCCGTTGCCAATGGATGAACCTGGCCTTCGTGTTGACCCGCTGACCAGAGCTTTTGTGGTTGTCACGCCATGGCGGCAAGCCCGGCCCAACCTTCCCGAGAGCGGCTGCCCGTTTTGCCCCGGTGGGCTGGAAGCCCCCCGCCCCTACCGCGTGGCGTGGATCCCTAATCGGTGGCCGGGCCTGCCGGATGGACGTCACGAGGTGATCCTGCACAGCCCAGACCACGACTCTTCGTTCCCCGCCCTGGGGGTGGCCGGGACCGCTCGGGTGATCGAGTTGTGGTCGGCGCGTACCGCCGAACTCGGGGCGCGCACCGACGTCAGCTATGTCTTCGTGTTCGAGAACCGGGGACGGGCGGTTGGCGCCACGATCGACCATCCGCACAGCCAGATTCTCGCCTTCAACCTGGTTCCGCCCATCGCCCAGGCCGAACTGTCTCAGGCCACGTGCGATCTTTGCGGTGACCCTGACGACCGGCTGATAGTGGCCCGCCACCCGGCGTGGCTGGCCCGGGTGCCCTGGGCGCCCTCATGGCCTTATGAGGTGCTGATCTTCCCACGGCGCCACGTGGCTGACCTGCCCACCGCGGGCCCCGGATTGCGCGCCGGGCTGGCGGCGATCCTGGTGGATTGCCTCAGCCGGGTCGACCGGCTCTTCGGGGCCGCTGTCCCCTACATGCTGTGGGTTCACCAGCGGCCCACCACCGGCCAGAACTGGCCTGCCGCACACCTGCACCTGCACCTGGCGCCGCTGCTGCGCCGGCCTGGGACGATCCGCCACCTTGCCGCCGCCGAGCTCGGTGCCGGGGTGTTCTTCGACCCGGTGGACCCGCTTGCGGCGGCGGCGCAGCTGAAGACCGCGACCGGGCCGTCGTGACAATGCTGATGGCCTGGCTGGTGCCCGCCGCCGGGCCCACGCGCGACCATCTCGCCGCCACCATCAACATGCTCGCCGCCGAGCACGATGCGCCACGTTTCGAGCCCCATGTCACGATGGCTGGCCTGTTCCACTCCGGCAAGCAGGCCGCCGTCCAGACGCTCTCCTCGCTGGCCGCAGGCACGCGCCCGTTCGAGGTGAGATTCGTCGCGGCCGGGTACGAGCAGGCCTACTTCCGCGCGCTGTACCTGCGCGCGCAGCCTTCCGCACGGCTCACCGCGCTCCACAAGGCGGCCCGGGCGGCATGGGCGCTGGAGCCCCGGCCCTACATGCCCCATCTCAGCCTGCTCTACGCAGACATCGCTAAGGAACACAAACGCGCCATTATCGACGCACTCGACATCCAGCTGCCGCTGACCATTCGTATCGACGCGGCCGAACTATGGGCAGACCACCGGGCTGGAGTTCCCGGCTGGCACCGCGTTGCCCGGGTGCCATTCTCCGGGCATCCGTGAAGGAAGGTCTATGCGATTGCGGCTCACGTGCTCAGCCTCGGGCCTCGGCAAGCATCGCTGTCGCCTCGTCGTCGTCCAGGAAGCCGCCGGACTGGTGTTGCCATAGCCTGGCGTAGATTCCGTCGAGACGGAGCAGTTCGTGGTGCGTGCCCTTCTCAGCGATCTGGCCGTGGTCGAGCACGACCAGCTGGTCCATGCGCGCGACCGTGCTCAGCCGGTGCGCGACCACGAGCGCGGTCCGGCCCTCCATGAGTCGCCACAACGCCTGCTGGACAAGCATTTCACTTTCCGAGTCCAGCGCGCTGGTCGCCTCGTCGAGCAGCAGGATCGGCGCGTCACGCAGGATCGCCCGGGCCAGCGCGACGCGCTGCCGCTGCCCGCCGGACAGCTTCACACCACGCTCGCCGACCATCGTGCCGAATCCGTCCGGCAGGGCGCCGGCGAACTCTGTCACGTGCGCTGCCTGCGCCGCCTGGTGGATCTCCGCGTCGGTCGCGTGCGGGCGCGCGAACGCGATGTTGTCGCGCAGCGTCCGGTGGAACATCGCAGGGTCCTGCGGTACGTAGGCGATCAGGCTGCGCAGATCCGACTGGCGCAGCTTGCTGATGTCCTGCCCGCCGATCAGGATCCGGCCGTCGTCGACGTCCATCATCCGCAGCAGCAGGCGAGTCAGCGTGCTCTTGCCACCGCCTGACCGGCCGACCAGGCCGAGCTTGATCCCGCTCGGCACGGCGAGGTCCAGGCCGGTGAACAACGGCAGTCCGCCCGCGTGCGCGAACGTCACGCGCTCGAACCGGACGTCGCTCGCCTTCGGCCGTAGCGGCTCGGGCGTGATCGGATCGACCACAGTCGGCGGCGTAAGCAGCAACTCGGTGAACTGCGCGGCTTCAGTCAGCGAGCTCTCCAGACGACGGTAGATCTGGTTGAACTCGAACATGATCCGTGTCGCGTTGGAGTAGTAGGTGAATGCCACGACGATCGCCTCGACTCCGTGCTGGCCCCCGCCAAGTGCGACCGCGAGCAGCAGGCCGAACGCGTTGACCAGCACGGACATCGGCGCGACCAGCGCGTCGATGCGCAGGTTCCCGTAGTCCCACGACCGTAGTGACTTGCGGCGCTGGTCGGCGACGCGCGACCTGTGCTCGGCGGCCTCCTGGTCCTCGGCAGCGAATGCGCGGATCGTGTCCATGTTCATCAGGCTGTCGGCGACGTGTCCGGACACACGTGCGATCGCTTCCTCGCGCTGGTCGACGAGCCTCTGGCGACGGCGGATCAGCGGTGCGATACCGGCGCCGGTGACCGCGATCAGGCCGAGGAGTCCGGCGACGAGCAACGGGTCGTAGCGCCACAACACCACCGACGCGAACGCCAGCGGTACGAGGCTGCCGACGATGTTGAACACCAGATTGTCGGTGAAGTCCTCGAACCGGGAAGCGAAGCTCAGCACCCGCTTGGTCAGCGAACCAGCGAAGTTGTCATGGAAGAACGCCGCGTCCTTCGCCAGCATCTCGTCCATGCCGATCACGTAGAGGTTCTCGATTCCGCGACCGTCGAGGCGGTTCAGGCAGTGGATGCCGATCCGCCACACGATCTCGGCGGAAAGCAGCACCCCTGCGAAGCCGAGCACATACGGCGTCGCCGCGCCGATTCCGGCCGGCCCGTGGCCGGCAAAGCGGCCGATCAGGTGAGCGACAATCAGCGGCGCGACGTAGAAGATGCACGTGTTCCCCAGCGCGGGCAGCAACATCGCGGGCACCGTGAAGCGCCAGAGCCTGGCCATCTGGCGGCCGTAGTAGCGCAGCGCGAGCAGCACCGCCCGTTTCCGGGCCGGCGAGCCACGACTATGTTCAGGCGTAATCATTGTTCCCGCTCCGAGCAACCAGCCTGGCTATGGTGCCCGACGGGGGGCCGCTATAGCGACCGGTTTTCCTGGCCGGTCCAGATCCTGCCTGAGATCCGCGCTGCGGCTCAGTGGCTGCCGCCGCGCCGGGGCAGGCGCCACCGGTGTGCTGGCCGGCGCCTCACGGACTGCTCAGACGATCTTCGGCGGGGGTCTGGGGTCGCCGATTCCGCCGCGCTCCGGCCCGCTGAGCCGAGCCACTCAGTGATGGCCGCCGCACACTCCTGCGGCGCTTCCAGTTGAGGCACATGTCCGACACCGGGCAGCACGACCAGCGACCAGGACGGGTTGGCCCGCGCCGCGGCGCGGGCAGCGGAGGCCGGGACAAGCCGGTCGCGCTCACCGTGCAGCAGCAGCACCGGGCAGGTGAGTGAGCGGATCCCCCGCCGGTAGGCCTGGCCGGTGGCGACGCCCGCCGTGGCGATGACCGAGCGCATGGCCGTGGAGATGTCCCGGCCGGTCCCGCTGAAACCAGCACGCTGACGTGCGATCTCCACATGATGGGCGATCACCTCCGGGGGCACGCGCGAGGCGTCCGCGCAGCACAGCGACAGGACTCTGGCGACGGCCCGCTCCGGGGGCAGACGGTGGACGTGGCCCAGCATCGCCCGGCCGAGTCCTGGCACAGCGCCCACGACGAACAGCGCGGCGACGAACGGATCTGGCCGGGCGGGCACGAACGGCAGGGCTGGGTCGATCAGTATCAGGCCGGCCACAACGGGAGGGGCGGCGCTGGCTTCGAGCAGCGAAATCATTCCGCCCATCGAGTTGCCCATGAGGATCACCGGGCTGGTGGTCACAGCCGCGATGAAGCGGTGCAGCAGGGCCCGGTTCGCCGCCACGTCGGTGCCGCGGCCCGTCGACCGGGTCAGGCCGTGACCGGCCAGGTCCGGGGCGAGTATGCGGGAGCGGACGGCTAGCAGCGGCGCGATCGCCGACCAGTTCACCGCGGAACCGCTGAGCCCGTGCACGCACACGATCATCGGCCCGTCCGCCGGGCCACCGAAGTCCAGGTAGTGAACCGGGCCGTCAAGGTCGATCCACCGCGACTGCCCGCCGAACTCAGGCGCGGTATCGCCCGCGGCGAGTTTGCGCTGGCCGCCCATCATCGGCACGCGGCCATCATGCGGCACGCGCGATTGGCTGCCACGGGCACGCCGCTGGACTGTCTCGCGGTGCGGCCCGCCGGCCGTGGTCTGCGTTGGTCATCCTGCGTTACCGCCATCGGGATCCAGGGACCGGTTGAAGATCACTTCCTAAGCGGGATCATAAGCTGTGCCGGCTCCAGGCCGATCGTGCCGATAGTCCCGTATGCGGGGACTTCCGGGCCTGGCCGGCCTGCGGTCAGCGGCGCGGTGGCGGAAGGCTGGCAGGCCTGCGGGTGGCTCCGTCCGCCCTTGCCACCGGCCGCTGCCTGGGCTGCAATAGGACAGTGGACCCGCCACCCGTGCGCTCCGGAGGACTTGTTACCCGGTGGCTCGCGCGTGGTGAGGATCAGTTGCCTCCTGCGGCCGAATGGCTCACCGCAGCCGAGCGCAGCCGGGCCGAGGGCCTCCGCTACACCAAACGGCGAACTGATTTCTTGCTCGGCCGGTGGACCCTCAAGCTCGCTGTAGCGCGAACTCTCGGCTGGCAGGACGATTTCGCCGGGCTGGCGCGGATTGAGGGCCGCACCGCGCCTAGCGGCGCGCCCCGGCTGTACGTCGATGGCCGGCCCGCCGCCCGTGGCGTATCGCTTACCGACCGGGCCGGCTGCGCGGTCTGCCTGGTGACGGACCGCACAGCCGCCGTGGGATGCGATGTCGAGATCGTCGAACCGCGCAGCGACGCGTTCGTGCGCGACTACCTGACGGAGGCAGAGCGCTGCCGTGTCGCCGCGGCCGGCCCGGCTCGGGACAAGGCGGCCAACCTCCTGTGGTCGGCCAAGGAAAGCGCGCTGAAGGTGCTGGAGACCGGCCTGCGGCGGGACACCCGTTCGGTCGAGGTGACCGTGGCGGAGCTGAGCCCGCCGGAACGCACCTGGTCTCCGCTCCAGGTCCGCACCACCGAGGGTGTCGTATTCCCCGGCTGGTGGCGGCAAAGTGGGGCGTTCCTGGTCACGGCCTGCTGGCCTGGCGGCGGGCCGCCACCCGTTGCCCTCGAGGCCGAGTCCCCGCTCGACACGATGACGCCGTCACACCGCTGGGCTGACCGGCCGGTCACCTAGCCGAAGGACGCACCCGCTCCCTCGCCGGGGATGTGGCCGACCCGGCGCCCACGGTGGTGGCAGCCAGCCGGCGTTCCAGGGCACGGATCACGAACGGCCGCAGTTCCGCGGGGGAGATGATGCAGTCGACGGATCCCACCCGCATCGCGCGCCTGATGTCGTGGATGCTGTCGAACTCGTCGGCGACTTCCTTCAGTTTCTCGGCCCGGACCGCATTGATAACCTCGGCGAGTTCGTCGTGCAGGTCAGCCAGCGCCTTGCCGGTTTCCGACGACAGGCGCGCCCGCAGGTTTGCTACCCGCGGATCATCATTGGTCCTGGCCGAGACCTGACGGGAAAGGACCACAGCGGCGGCAGGTGCCCCGCCGATCACCGATGCGTAGGAGCCGGCCACGGCTGCCGTTTCCATGTCGCTGTGCAGCCGCTTGGAGAAGACCACAAACGCGCCGCCGTGGTAACGCGATACCACCACGAAGACAATGGGTCCCCGGAAATTGGTCACCGCACGGCCTATCTCCGCACCGTACTCGAGTTGCCACTTGCGCATGCTTTCCGGCGACCCGTCGAAGCCGGCGAGATTGGCCAGGACCACAAGTGGGCGGTTGCCGCTCGCCGCATTGATGGCCCGGGCGAGTTTGCGCGACGCCTGCGGAAAGAGGGTGCCCGACGTCCAGGACGGCGGGCCGTCCGCGGGGACGAACCCGGGCCGGGTCATGGTGCGCGACTCGATGCCGATGAGGCAGACCGCGAACCCGCCGATCCGGGCCTCCCAGACGATCGCGGCCTCGGCATCGCGCCAGCGGGCCCAGCGTTCGAACGGCACATGGTCGCTGTCGGTGACGGCCCACATCACCGACCGCATGTCGAAGGGCTTCTTGCGTTCGCCGTTCAGCTCGGCCGAGAATACGTCGCCGACCGACGTGAAGTCCGAGCCGGTGACGCGAGAGTGCGGGGACGCGCACACGTCGCGGTCGGCCGGGTCGGCCGTCGGCGCCCGGCGCGGATGCTGCTCGCCAGGGACGACATAGGTGTGGGCGTAGTGCTGCAGCAGCAGCGTGCACGCCCCGGTCAGCGTGGGCGCCCAATACTGCGCCTGCCCGTTGGGGCCCATGATCCGCTCGAACCCGCCAATGCCGAAGTTGTCCTCAGCGGACACGCCGCCCGAGTAGTCGAGCGAGCTCTTGCCCGTCAGGACCATGGCGCTGGCCGGGGTCATGATCAGGATGCCCCGTGTGTGCATGAGCATGGTGGCTTCGGCGTTCCAGTACGGCTGTGCGCCGACGTTAATTCCGGTGACGATCACGTTGACCTCGCCACCGGACTGGGTGAACTCGATCAAGCGGCGCAGCACGGCGGCGATCCAGTCCATGTTCTCGGTGCCGCTATCCCATGCGATCCGGGCACCAGACGACAGGGCGAACCACTCGACGGGCACCTGCAGCCGGCGGGCGAGGTTCAGGGCAGCGATAATCCGGGAGCACTCCGGCTCCGCGAGGTTGCCCAGGCCCGCGGTCGGGTCACCGAGAATCGCCACGCGGCGCATGCCCTCCGGCACCAGCGGGGTGTAGCTGGTGATCACACCGGTAACGATCCCGGCCCGGTTGCGGCCGTATGGCCGGTCCACTGGCATGAGTTCACCAGCCCCAGCGGCACTGCTCCCCAGGGCGCCGGCGCGGCCGGTCCCTTCTGCTTGGGTGCCGTCGTCCTCACCCAGGTCGTACTCCGCGAACTCGCCGGCCGGGAAGTCGGCCGGCGCATCAGATGGTGGCGTGAGCATGCGGATGAGCTCGTACGGATAGGGCAGGCCAAGCCGCTGCGCGCGGAGAGCTTTCTGCTTGTACTCGGTAAGGGACTGGATGGGCCGCTCGGCCGGCGGGCGGATCCGGACCGCGACGGCTTTGTCCTCGATGTTTTCAACATCGAGAACCGCTGCCCGCGGTTCACCGGTGGCGTCGTCCACCGTCCGGATCCGTACCGCGACCTTCTCCAGCCCGAGGTCTGCCGTCAGCGGCGCCAGGCGGTGCGCGAGGCTGCGCCACGTGCCGGTAGGGATATCCCAGAGCGGGCGGACGTAGAGCACCACCCGGTTGCTCAGCGGCCGCTCGCGCGCTGGCTGCCCACCGAGCGCGCGGCGGATGTCGGCGAGGGCTTGTGCCAGCATCCCTTCCATGTGCGGGTATCCGATGGTCGCACCGGATGAGTCACGGGCGGCCGTGAGGTCGCGCACCTCGGCGAGGGCGATCAGCCGTTCGTCCTTGGGGTTCGCGTGGGCGACGGCATGGAAGAGGTAGATATCCTCCGCGCTGAGCAGCCGCCGCAGGGAGAAGTTCGACAGCCGCCATAGATCGAGGCGCTCGGCGATCATCGGGTGCATGTTCCGGAACAGCGGGTCCTCCGCGAACCCCCCGGCGGTCTGCCGGTAGGTGAAGCTCTGGGTACGCTGATGCTCCTCGGTATGCCCGGCGCCTCCGGTTGCGCTGGTCACGGTGACGACGAGCCGGTGCAAGTCACGGCCAAACTGGGTGCGTGCCAGCAGGTCAGCGAGTTCGCCGGCCATCTGCTCGTTGGGCAGCAAGGGCTCGTTCCGCCACGACTCGACGTCGACGACGACGCGGTGGCCCGCGCTGAGCCCGCGCAGATACGTGGTGAGGGTACGGGCAAACGCGGGCAGTTCCGCGATGGGCACGTAGGCGGTGACCAGGTGCACCGGCGTAGTGTCCGGCCTGGGGTCGAGGTAGTCGGCCAGGCAGGTCAGATGACGGCCGAACGTTTCGCACCGCAGGTCCATCAGGTCGCGGATCCGGTAGAAGCGGCCGGTACGCGCCTCCAGCAGCCGCGCTCTGGTCGTCTCGTCGGCGTCACGGTATCTGTCCCGCAGCGTCGCGCGCATGGGCAGCGGGAACCAGACGATGCGGCTGGTGAGCTCGCGGATGCGCACGGGCGGGGGGTGACCGGCCAGTTCGTCGAGGCTGCCCCCGATCTCGGCGTAGGCCCGATCACGGGTGCGCTTGAGCAGGGGCGCGTCGACGTACGTGAAACGCACCTCCCTGGCCAGGTCACACACCTCTGGGCAGCGTCCCTGGCTGGAGCCGATGAGCCGGTCGAGAACGGCCAGCCCTTCGTCGGTCATCGCGGGGGCAAGGGCGTCGTGAGCCCGGCGCCAGCGGTCCAGGATGGCGATCACGATCGGCGCCGCGGCCGGCATCCGGCTAACCGACCGGTATGCGCGCAGCAGGGCTTGTTCGAGCTCCGGCGTGCGGGCCAGTGACAGGACGCCATAACGCGCCAGCACGGCGCGGAGCTGGGTGACGAAATGGTCGGGTGTGCCACCGCGTTCCGGATCGAGAAACGCGAGATAGGTGAGCAGGTACTCCTGCGAGCTGCCGGCGTGGGAGTCCTCGGCGTCGTCGGGGACACGCCGGCACAGCGCGGCGGCGTCGGCGAAGATTTCCAGCAGCTCCTGCTCGGTGCGGAGCACGGCAGGATCGTCGGGCGGCAGGGCGGCCACCCGCGCAGCCTGCTCGCGGTTGAGGTCCCGGGCGTCGCTGTCCTCGAGGTCGTAACCGAGCAGGTAGGCAGCCAGGGTACGGCCGCTGTCGCGGTGACTGGCGGTCCCGTCAGCACCGGCCAGCCCGGCGAAGCTGGCCACGTCGCCGCCGGGCTCGCCCGGCTCAGGTTCCTGCTGATCCGGTGACTGCAGCCGGACTAGCGGCGCCCCGGCCTCCACCTGGGTGTTGACCATCGCCGGCACCGACCTGACGGTGCCGGCGTAGGGAGCGGTGATGGTGGTCTCCATCTTCATGCTCTCCACCACGACCAGTGGATCACCGGCTCGCACGGTGTCGCCCGGGGCGACGAGCACTGCCACGACGAACGCCGGGGACGGGCAGCGGACTTGCCCACCGTCGTCGCGAGTGATGAGGTGCGGGATGCCGTCGACCTCGACCAGCAGTCGCGGGCCCTGGGCCGCGGCGACAACCTGGTAGCGCTTGCCCCGGCAGGTGATGGCCCGCTCATAGCGCCCGAGCCGCTGGACGGTGACGTCGACGGGGCCGTCGCCGGTGGCGACGCGGTACCTGCCGCGGCCCAGGCAATAGACGTGAAGCTGGCAGGCGCTACCGCGAACCCGCAACCGCAGCCGGTGCCCGACCATGTCCGGGAGTGCGGGGCGGCCACGCGCGGCGGCGGCCAGGAAGTTGGCTTGTACCGCGGCCTGGTCGGCTTCCGCGGCCTCGATGCCCGCCGCCAGCAGTGCCACCGGGTGCTGTGCGGGACGAAGGCTCCCGGCCGCCATCAGCCGGTCGAGCCAATGGTTGTCATAGCTGCCTTCGCGCACTTCCGGATGGCGGGCCAGGGAAAGCAGGAATGCCTTGTTGGTCATTCCGCCCTCGATCACCACGAGGGACTGCGCCAGGCCGCGCTGCAGCCGGGTGAGTGCCTCGTCTCTGTCCGTGCCCCAGGCCACGATCTTGGCGATCATCGAGTCGAACTCCGCGGCGATGTCGTCGCCGTCCGCCAGGCCCGTGTCGACCCGGATGCCGGGGCCGGCTGGCAGCCGCAGGGCTGACACCCGCCCCGGCGTCGGCGTAAAGGCGTGCTCGGGATCCTCGGCGTTGAGCCGCGCCTCAATCGCGTAGCCACGGATGGCTGGCGGGGCATCGGCCAGCCGCCCGCCGCGCGCGACGTGCACTTGCAGCTTGACCAGGTCGACGCCGGTCGTCATCTCGGTGACAGGGTGCTCCACCTGGAGCCGCGTGTTGACTTCCATGAACATGAACCGCTGCGTGGCCGGGTCGACGAGGAACTCGACCGTGCCGGCGCTGCGGTATCCCGCGGCGCGGCACAGCCGGACCGCGGCGTCGCGCAGTTGCCGCTCGGTGCGCTCGTCGAGCACGGTGCAGCCGGACTCCTCGATGACCTTCTGGTTGCGCCGCTGGATGCTGCAGTCGCGGATACCAACGGCCCAGACGGTGCCGTAGGAGTCGGCGATCACCTGCACTTCCACGTGCCGGACCCGGCCGAGCTTTCGTTCGATAAACACCGTCGGATCACCAAACGCGTGCTCCGCCTCGGCCTGGGCCGTAGCGAAGGCCGCCGCCATCGCGCTGTCCGACTCCACCAGCCGGATGCCCCGGCCGCCACCTCCGCCGGCCGCTTTGACGAGCACGGGGTAGCCAAGCAGCCGGGCCGCGACCCGCGCGCTCTGGGGGTCATGCACGGCGCTGCCGCTCCAGGGCACCACCGGCACCCCCACGCGCTCGGCAAGCTGCTTGGCGCGCACCTTGTCCCCGAGCAGCCTGATGACCTCGCTCGGCGGCCCGATGAACGTGATTCCCGCCTGCTCGCACCGCGCAGCGAATTCGGCGGATTCGGCGACAAAGCCCCAGCCCACCCAGACCGAGTCGGCGCGGGCTGCCGTCAGCGCCGCCATGAGCCGGTTGATATCCAGGTAGGGGCTATGACAGTTGCCGCCGGAGCCGGTGAGCAGGGCAGGCCCGAGTGGCACCGCCTCGTCGGCTTCCCGGACGAACCATGAGGCGGCGTCCGGCTCGGTAAACAGCGCGATTGAGGTGATGGGCTCGCCCGGACCGCGAGCAAGCTCGCCGACGGCGGCCAGGCACCGCATCGCCGGTTCGCCCCGGTTGACGATGGCAAGCCTGCGAACGCTGGACATCTCGACTCCCTGCTGGCAGGCCGTTGCCCTCAGCCGCTCATCGCATCGTGGATCGGTTGTTGCAGGTCGGCTGTAAGCGGGCTCTGCATTGGCACGGTCCGGTAGCCGTTGACGCGGAGCACGACGTCCCCGTCGTGGTCCACGACCTGGCAGTCGAAACTGCCATCACCCGCCGGACAGGCCATCGCGAACAGTTGCGCGTCCGGCCGCGGCCGGCGCAGCATGCTGACGAGGTCGGTGTGCGCGGGCAGCGCCAGATGGCCGTCCCGGCCGATCTCCCATAGTCCGGCCGTCTGGAAACATGCTTCTGCCAGCCGCGGCTCGGTCGCGGTGTGCTTGCTCTCCGGCGTATGGCCCGCGGGCAGGTGCCCGGCCAGGCGGGCCACGGCGCCGCCGCTGCTGCTGTGCCATGCCTCGTCGATAACCTGGTACGCCGGGCCATGGAAGAACACGCGGTAGATGTCGCCGTGTGTGGCGGCCGCGTCGGCGTGTGTCCCCGGCGCCTCGTCCCGCTCTGGCCGCGGCGCACCGGCCGCGAGCCTGACCCGGCCGGTGAAGTGCGTCGTCGTGCGCGGGGCCTGATCACCCTTGATCGTCCGGCTGGCGCTCAGCGTGCAGTCCGCGACGAGGTCGTCTCCTTCCGGCCGAATCACCGCCGTCAGCACGATCGTGCGCGGCTCGTCCCGGTAGAACTTCAACGGGGCGAGGAAGTCCACCTGTTCGATGTCGGCCACCCGCAGGTCCGGGGCGGCGAGGCTGGCCAGTCCCGCGAATGCTTCGATGCCCATCACCCCCGGTAGTACCGGCGCCGAGTCGATGCGATGGTCGTGCAGGAACGGCTGAGCCGCGGGATCGAGGACCGTTTCGGCGGTAAGCCCGGAGAAGACCCCCATGCCGGTGACGGCGCCTACCATGGGGCCGCCGGCGCTGAGGTCGATGGCGCTGAGGTCGAGCCCTCCGGTGGGGTCGAGTTCGGCGGTCAGCACGCCAAGCTGCCCGCCGACGACGACCTCTCCGCTGAAGGCCCCGGCCGTCAGCTCCCGCCTGATCCAGGGGATGCCGGCCTCCGGTGCCAGCATCTCGATGCCGGCCATGGCCATCACCTTCGGGATGGATCCCCGGGTGGCCATGCCCAGGCCGCCCCATGCGGTCCAGTCGAGCGCTATCCCCCGGGTGCCGGGCCGGGTGGTGCGGAAGCTCGATGCGATCTTGCAGAGCAGGTCGTTGGCGGCGCTGTAGTCGGTCTGGCCCACGTTGCCGAACCGGCCGGCCACCGAGCTGAACACCACCACCGACCCGACCGGGATGCCGGCGGCCGCGTGCAGCAGGTTGAACAGGCCGTCGCTCTTCACGTCGAAAACCAGGTCGTACTCGCGTGGTTCCTTGTCGGCGATCGCGTGGCTGATGTCCAGCCCGGCCGCGTGCAGCAGCACGTCCACCCGCCCGTGCCGGTCCCGGATGCCGGCCACCACGTCGGCGACCGCGCCGGGATCGGTCAGGTCGACCGCGTGGTAGTAGGCCTCACCGCCGGCCGCGCGCACCGACCGGATCGCGATCAGAGCCGACTGCAGCCGCTCGTAACGGGCCAGTTCGCGCTCGATGAGCACGGGCGTCGGCCGGGTGCCGGATGCCGTGAGACGCTCGGCGATCACCGACTTGAAGCCTTCGCGGTCAGCGGCGAACCTGATCAGGTCCTCGTCGGCGGGATCGGGTTCGGGTGCCAGGTCCAGCAGATGGAAGGTGCCGCCACTGGCCTTGGCAAGGTCGGCGACGATGGCCGACACGATGGCCCCGGCTGCCCCGGTCACGGCGAACACCGTGTCGCTGCCGAGAGCCATGCCGCCGGTGCCGTCGCCGAACGGGACCTCACGCAGGCCTACCGCCCAGCGGCGGCCACCAGCGCGGCCGATCTCGATAGCGCCCGGGTCGCGGAGGGTTTCTTCGATGAGGGCGTCCGCGAGCGCCGCGGTCTTCCGGGTGGCCGGGAAGTCCACTGCCTTGACAAGGACATCCGGCCGCTCGCGGCGGTACGCCTTGGCGAAGCCGGTCACCGCCCCGCCGAGCGGCGCTACCGCTCCCTCGTCGTCATAGCCGTGGTAGCCGCCGAGGCGGGTTCCCGCGACCAGGAACGTGCCGGCCTGCCCGAGCTGGCCTGCGGTGTCCAGCCGGCGGACGACGGCGTGCAGGTTCTTCACTCGCCGGCGCAGGGCTTCGCGCCAGCCGGCCAGGTCGAGTTCGCCGATCGGCGGTTCGCTGTCCAGGCCCGCGAGCCAGTACAGGCCCTGCACCGGCCCGTCACTAAGCCAGGCGGTGAGCAGGGAGTCGATGTCGGCGGTCGCGCAGCCGGGCTCCAGGACCAGCGCGCTGACGCCGAGCGAGCCTAGCCGCCTGACGAGCGCCTGTGCTACGCCGCCCTCGTCGCTCATCACGATCACCCGCGTGGCCTGGTCGAGTGTTATCCCGGTGGGCTTGCACCATCCGGCCGGTGGCCGCAGCACCGGCACCGGGATGCGCCGCGGCAGCCGCTGCGCGGCTTCCATGTCGCCGGTGAACGCGGGCCCGGTGTCGGGCACCGCGCCCGGTGTGCCCTCGGCCGCCTCCCGGGCCTGCCCGGTTTCCGGCGCCTGCCCGGTTTCCGGGGTCTGCGGGGTCTGCGGGGCCGGCACCCTGGCCCGTGGCGCGGCGGGAGCGCGGTCGTGGACGAAACCGATCACGTGCGCCAGCGTCGGGAAGTCGCGGAGCTTGAGGTCGTCGTCGCGGGGGATGGCGAACCGCTCCCGGACCGCGGCGAACACCTCGGCCTGCTTGACCGTGTCCACCCCGAGGTCGGCCTCCAGATCCAGGTCCAGATCCAGCAGGTCAC
>WNGG01001129.1_pt1 | contig 69621 bp, 66 predicted proteins | sample 5400661 | NCBI WGS metagenome assembly WNGG01 (sample SAMN13153372, study PRJNA577476) | soil metagenome | isolation source: 100 cm soil or saprolite under Garry oak tree replicate 1 | place: USA:California | collected 2016-06-15
CCGTGAAAGCGGGAGAGGTGAGGAGTGGAGTGGGGACGCTTGCGTCGCCCATGGGGGGCAGGTGGGAAGCGGCAGGGGAACAGGACGCAGGGCGACCCAAGGGTCCCCACCCTTCCTCCCTGCCACCCCCGCCCCTACGGGACTGTTCGTTTCACAAAATTCTTATCCTTGAGAGCCTCCCGCAATGGGGTCTTGCTGTCGGTGTAAAGGAATCTGATTCATGACTGTCACAATGAGTGCCGGTCTTCTCATTCTCCGCCTTGTGGTGGGATTGACGCTGGCCGTACACGGAACGCAAAAGCTCTTTGGCTGGTTTGCCGGGCCTGGTCTCGCCAGGTTGATGCAGGGGTTCGAGAAGCAGGGCTTCAAACCGGCGTGGCTGTGGGTCAGCCTGGTGATCCTGGGGGAGGTGGGTGGCGGCGTCTCCGTCGCCCTTGGGTTCTTGACGCCCCTGGGTGCAGCCGGCATCTTCGGCGCGATGTTCATGGCGACGTTCAAGAGTCACTGGAAAAACGGCTTCATCGTGAGTAAGGGCGGCTACGAGTACACGCTGGTATTGATGGCCGTGAGCATCGCCATAGGGATTGGAGGACCCGGAAACTATTCCCTGGATGCCCTCTTTGGGTTGGCTCTCCCGGAGGCGCTGCTGTTCGGCGTGCTGGCCGTCGCTGCCCTGGTCGTCGATGTCATCGGACTCTTCATCAGCCGCCCGGCTGCTGTCGCGCCTCCTGGAGGCACATCCAGAGCTTCCTGATGAGGCACTTCGGCCAGCTAATCAGTTTCGATGACATCAAGGAGCAGTAAGGCGAGACCTGCGCCCTCTCGTGAGATCGATGAACTGGAGAGCTATGCCTGGGTAAAGAAAAGAAAGAAAGTTGATGGATATGATGGAAGCCTCTGAACGCGAGCAACTCTTGCGCATCTACGCCGAAACCAGGACCATCGCGGTGGTTGGCGCTTCTGCTGATGAGTCAAAGGCGGCACACCAGGTGCCGCGCTACCTGCAAAGCCAGGGATATCGTATCCTGCCGGTGAACCCACGTGGTGGCGAGCTCTTCGGAGAACCCGTGTTCAGCTCGCTCGCTGAGATTGATGTGCCCGTGGACGTAGTGGAGGTGTTCCGCCCCGCCCAAGAAGCTCCCGAGATCGCACGGCAGGCCATTGCGATTGGGGCAAAGGTGCTCTGGCTCCAGATGGGGATCGTTTCGGAGGAAGCCCGGCGGATAGCTGAAGCAGCGGGGCTGGTCGTCGTCATGAACCGGTGCATGGGTGCAACTCATGAGCTTCTTGGCCTGGGACCCGGACCTCGTGCCCCGATCGATTCCCGCTAGTACAGTGAGGCTGAATAGCCCCTCTCATCGCCGATGCTTTCTTTGCTTGACAATGCCTTCTTCGACGACTTATCATATCAGTAGTTAATGATGTGATGATATGAAGGAGTTGATGAGATGGTGGTACAGGTGCCTCAACGGACGGCTCTTAAGGCGAAGCTGTTTCGGGGCTTTTCTGATACGTCTCGCCTGGCGATTTTGGAAGCTTTGCGATATGGGCCGCTTACAGTCAGTGCCGTTGTTGAGAGAACGGGGCTGAGTCAGTCAAATGTTTCAAATCATTTGGCGTGCCTGCGTGATTGTGATTTGGTCGCTGCGACTCAACAAGGGCGGTACTCGCTCTACCAGTTGAGCGATGAGCGGGTTGCCTCACTGCTGGGTCTGGCTGATGAACTGCTGGCTGATGTCGCACGCGGGGTTTATGAATGTACCCGCTACGAGCCGATCGATGGTACCACGGCGGCAGTTGAGCAAGGGGAAGCAGGTCATGACTAGTGCCACGCCGCCCAGCGCGTCTTGCTTGATGGAGCTTCCTATTAGTGGGATGGATTGCGCCGAGTGTACCCAGCATGTGCAGCACGCTCTCGCTGCGGTTCCTGGGGTTGAGTCGGTTGAAGTCTTTCTCACCTCGGAGAAGGCGGTTCTGCGGCTCGATCCAGGTGGAGTGCCGGTGGAAACTTTGCGCAAAGCGGTGGAGTCTGCTGGCTACTCGGTGCCAGAGACGACTACTGAGGCGCAAGGACAGCACCCTGCTCTGACGAGCTTTACTCGCCAGGTTCTCACGCTCTTTGGCTTAGTGGTGGGAGCTGTTCTGCTGATTGTGGCGGCCGGAGAGTGGCTGGGTCTCTTTGAACAGGTGACGAATGTGATCCCGTGGCCTGTCGGAGTGGCCCTGGTTTTGCTGGGTGGCGCGCCTATTTTCTGGAATGTGCTGCGTGCCGCGTGGCGACGGCAAGTCACCTCTCATACCTTGATGAGCCTGGGCGTCGTTGCGGCCCTGGTGGTTGGACAGTGGCCCACGGCAGCGGTCATTGTTTTTTTCATGCATATCGGCAACTTTGCCGAATCGTTCACGACGGAGCGATCGCGGCAGGCGGTCAAACGGTTGACGCAGCTTGCCCCTAAGACAGCACGGGTGGAACGCGAGGGCAATGAGGTGGAAGTGCCTATTGGTGAGGTCCAGGTGGGTGAGGTCATCGTTGTGCGCCCTGGGGAGTCGATACCCGTGGATGGCGAGGTGGTGAGTGGACAGGCGACCATCGATCAGGCGGCCATTACGGGCGAATCCATGCCAGTTGAGGTGAGTACGGGGAGTAGGGTATTTGCCGCGACCATTGCGCGGCTGGGCAGCGTCCGCCTGTGCGCAACGCATGTTGGTGCCGATACAACCTTTGGACGGGTCATCAAGATGGTGGAAGAAGCCGAGGCTCACAAGGCCGACGTGCAGCGCCTGGCCGACCGCTTTTCGGCCTACTTCTTGCCAGTGGTGGCAGGCATTGCGGCGCTTACGTTCCTCATCAGTCGCAATCCCCTCTCTACCGCAGCGGTGCTGGTTGTCGCCTGCTCCTGCTCGCTGGCCCTGGCAACGCCGATCGCCATGCTCGCCTCAATTGGCGCGGCAGCCTCGCGCGGTTTGCTGATCAAAGGCGGCAAGTACATTGAACAACTGGCACGGGCCGATGTGTTGCTGATCGACAAGACTGGGACGATCACGTTTGGTCGTCCACAAATCACAGATATCATGCCCCTGGCTGACATTATGAAAACCGAACTGTTGTATCTTGCCGCAAGCTGCGAGCGGTATTCGGAGCATCCTCTGGCGGAGGCTGTGAGGCGAGAGGCTGTTGTTCAGGGTCTCTCACTGAGCTTTCCACAGGACTTCGAGGCAATCCCAGGGTATGGTGTACGAGCACATGTGGATGGTGTGTGCATTGCCGTGGGTAGTACCAGGATGATTCCAGCAGGATGCGCATCGTCTGAGGTACAAGCGTTGGAAGAACAGGGCAAGACGCTGCTGCTGGTGTCAAAAGAGGATACCCTGATCGGAGTGCTGGCAGCCGCCGATACTATTCGCCCTGAAGTCCCACAGGCTCTCTCCAATGTGCGCAGGTTTGGCGTGCAGCAGATCGAACTGCTCACGGGCGACAACGAGCAGACTGCGAAGACTCTGGCAAACAGGCTTGGCATCGCTTACCGAGCGCAGCTCTTACCAGAAGATAAAATTGCGATCGTGAAGCAATACCAGGCGCAAGGGCATAGCGTTGTGATGGTGGGAGACGGTGTGAATGATGCACCGGCACTGGCGCAAGCGAACGTGGGGATTGCGATGGGGGTGGCCGGAAGTGATGTCGCGCTGGATGCAGCACACATGGCCCTGATGCGTGATGATTGGGAGCTGGTGCCAGAGGTCTTTGCTATTGCTCATCGTACTATGCGCGTGGTCAAGATGAATATTGGCTTTACTGCGCTCTATAACCTGCTAGGCCTATCGCTGGCGGCATTTGGAGTGCTGCCGCCGATTGTGGCGGCTGCGGCTCAGTCTTTGCCTGATCTGGGTATTCTCGCTAATTCGTCTCGATTGCTCAGGCAGAAGCCTTTACAGGCAAAGGTACCAGAGTAGGGTGTCTATTTTATTCGTTTGAAACAAATGTTATATAGGTGTGATAGGATATAGTATATAATCTCTAGCATCTATAATTTGGCCTGGAAAATGGATAATGATAACACAATTAAATTGTCACCGCTTAAGGTCAAGAAGCGCTGGCCCCTTTTCCTGCGTATTTTGATTATTGTCTTCCTGCTGATTGTCATGGCGGGTGGTTATTCGCTGGCCTATGGCTATTACTATGTCCAATCGTCGGTTTCGAGCTTCATTCGTCCTGTGAGTCGCGGCCCGGAAGAGCCTGTCAATGATGTGATTCCATCGGATAGCAATGTCACGGGACGGTCGTGGAATATTTTGTTGTTGGGGAGCGATAATGACGGGAAGTACAGTTTTCCTGCTTTACTGACACAGGTGATGATGGTTGTTCACGTGGATACGGCTAATAATACGGTGACGATGGTTTCTATCCCGCGCGACTCCTGGGTGAATGTGCCGGAAGTGTGGGGTGTGGGCGGGATGCATAAAATTGATCAGGCATTTATTCTGGGGGCAAGTCAACATAACAGTTTTAATGATGGGGTGCGGCTGGCACGGCTGACGATTGAGAAGGATTATGGTATTACGATTGATCGCTATGCCTGGGTTGGATTGGATGGTTTTGCGAAGGTGATCGATACACTTGGTGGGCTTAACATCGATGTGATACATCCTGTTGTTGACGATGTCTATCCGGACGACACGGGTAAGAACGCTAACAATCCTTTTGCTTACAAACGGTTGTATATTGCGCCGGGGCCACAGCATATGAATGGGCAGGAGGCGCTGGAATATGTGCGTTCGCGACATGCTGACCTGGTGGGGGATATTGGTCGCACGCAGCGACAACAACAGGTCCTGGAGGCGCTGAAGCAGAAACTGAATGTTGGGAGTATCCTTGCCAATCTGTCGCAACTAATCAATGACTTGAAGGGGAGCGTTTATACGGATTTGAGCGAACAGGAGATTGTGGGCTTTGCGGGTTTTGGACACAATCTGCCCGCAAATGCTATTGAGCATATTACCCTTGGTCCGGGGAGTGGGAGCCAGGATTATGGGGATTATGGCTATGTTTATGATCCTTCTGTTGGTGCACAGCAGTCTGTGGTGATTCCTCATTGTAATACTATACAACCGGTGATCAATCGCGTTTTCGGCTTGGGCGATGCGCCGAGTTGTAATGTGACCGGGTAAGGGCATTTTTTATTTCATCAAGAGCAAGCGCTGCCCGCGGGCAGCGCTTGCTCTTGATGAAATATCTGGTTGAAAAGGCAAGGGAGTTGTTTTGATCGAGCAGCGAGAGGAAAAGGCGTGTTATATGCAATTTGGGCATTATCGCCAATTTCCAGAGATAAGACATGGTGTTTTTACGCGATTAGGGGGATATAGTACGACGCCGTATAAGGGGCTGAATGCCTCGTACAGCACGGGTGATACGATTGACAATGTTGTGCGCAACCGCTTGCTGGTGCTGCAAACGATAGAGATAGAGGAGTATCCATGCGCTACAGTGTGGCAGGTGCATGGCGCGGATGTTGCCACGCTTGATACGGAGAAGGAGGTTTGGGATGATTGGCGCAGCGATTGGCCACACCGTTCTTATGTGGTAGATGAGCAGGAATTGGTGTGGACGATTAAGCCACGACGGAAGGCGGATGCGCTGATTACGAAGCAACGGGGGGTGACGCTGGCGCTCTCTTTCGCGGATTGTACACCGCTGCTATTTTATGATCCGGTTGAACGAGCGATTGGGCTTGCTCATGGTGGGTGGCGCGGAACGGCGCGCGGAATTGCGCTTGCTACTGTAGAGGCGATGGGCGAGCAGTTTGGATGCCGGCCAGAGAATATCTATGCGGGAATTGCTCCGTCGATTGGCGCATGTTGCTATGAGATTTCTGAAACGGTGTACAGGCTTTATATGGGCGAGGCGGAATTTGATGAGTCGCCGACGGCTGAGAAGTACCGCGAGATGGTGCGCGAATCGGCGGTGTTCTCGAGGAAGCAACTGGCAGGGCGTGTAAGTTTGCGCCTGGATATACGGGAGGCCAATTATAATCAATTGCTGATGGCGGGTCTGTTGGCGGAACATATCGAGATGCCGGGGATATGCACGGGTTGCAGCACTGATCTCTTTTTCTCGCACCGTGTAGAGCAGGGGAAGACGGGGCGATTTCCGGTGGTCCTGGCCTTGATGGATTGATACAACAGCAAGGAGACATTGATCAGGAGAGCACTTCCGATTATTCATCCTGGTTTAAGAATGGGAGCGTGTCTGCGCTTGCACATTGCAAGCACATTGTGTTCACACAGAAGGAGGATCAACATGAGAAAAGTTATTGTATCCGAGTTCGTGTCATTGGACGGTGTCGCGGAAAACCCCGCGTGGACCTTTCAATTCGGGAGCGAAGAACAGGAGAAGTATAAATTCGATGAACTCTTTGCGTGCGACGCTCTTCTCCTGGGACGAGTGACCTATCAAGGCTTTGCCGCCGCATGGCCTCACATGCAAGGTACCGGGGAATATGGTGAGCGCATGAACAGCATGCCCAAGTATGTTGCTTCAACGACCCTCACTGAGATGGAGTGGAATGCCAGCCTGATCAAGGGCGATCTCACGGAAGAGGTGTCCAGACTCAAGCAGCAGCCCGGTCAGGACATGCTGGTTTTCGGTAGTTGCGAGCTTGTTTACACGCTGACACAACTGGACCTCGTCGATGAATATCGGCTCATGGTCTTTCCTATTGTTCTGGGGAGCGGAAAGCGTGTCTTCAGAGACGGGAGCGAGATGAAAATACTGAAACTTGTCGAGACAAAGACGTTCGCTTCAGGCGTCGTTGTTCTTTCCTACGAGCCAGTAGCAAAAGGGGATGAAAAATAAGCAACTTCAGTCAATCAGGGAGGCATTGTAGAGCAGCTTCTTGAGCTGTCCGCGTACCTGGTGGGAACGTACGTTGGTAGTCATCGAGGTGCACTTGATCCTCGTACCAGTAACTGTCCTTTCAGGATCACCTGACGCGTGGGACGATTGGGATCGGCAATGCGTTGCAGGAGGAGTTCTGTCGCGGTTTTACCAATCTCATTGGTTGGTTGAGCAATGAGCGTCAGCGGAGGTTGAACGAGCGATGCCCAGGTGGTCTCGTCGAAGGCCACGAGAGCTATATCATCAGGAATGGTAAGATTGCGTTCACGAATGGCTTGCAAAGCACCCGCAGCCAGCAAGCTGTTCGTGGCCAGGAGTGCATCGGGTGGGTGAGCGGTATTGAGTATTTTCAAGGCAGCCGCGTACCCCGCCTCAATCTTCGGCTGGACAAATTTCACATGGTCTGCCATCGGGGAGAGATCATACGCTCGTAATGCCTTTTCAAATCCTTTATATCTTTCTCTTCCAGTTGTACTCGTCTCACCGCAAAGAGCACCAATACGTTGATAGCCATTCTCAATCAAATGGGTGGTCAGGCGATATGCGGCGTCGACGTTATCAAGCAGCACCATATCAACATCGGCATCTTGAATAGAGCGGTCAACGATCACTGTGGGAAAGGTGACTTTCAATGCGGTGAAATTGGCTGCTATTTGTCGTGTTGGAGAGAAAATCACTCCTGCCACATTTTCGTCTTGCATTAAATTCAGGTAGATAGCCTCTTTCTCAGGATTTTCGTCCGTGTTGCAAAGGACGAGACTGAATCCCTGCTCATAGGCCGTATCTTCGACGGCACGACTTATCGCGGTAAAGAACGGATTGCGAATATCTGAGACGATAAGCCCGATGGTATTGGTTTGCTGGGAGCGCAGACTACGAGCCAGCAGATTAGGTCGATAGGCTAATTGTGCCACCACTTCCATCACGCGCTCGCGCACTTCTGGTCGTACGTGCGCACCATTAGAGAGTACACGCGAAACCGTTGCCGTTGATACCCCGGCGGCTTTGGCAACATCCTTGATACTGGCCATACACTTCTCCCCCTCTTTTTCAGAAGAATTGTAAACGTTTTGCTTAATTATAACATATCTTCGTGAAATATGCTATTGAAATTGTAAACGACTTCCAGAATCATTGCATTTTCCTGGCGGAATCGCGCATTTTGGGCAGGAATTCATCTGATTTTTTGAAAAAGAGCAAATTTGTATCTAATACACTTGACAAAATGATTGTAATCGATTACAATTCTGACAACGATGAAAACATCCCAGTTGATTTCTTCTCCATTAAATAAGCTGCTTGATTCATCGTAATATACAGAGACAAGAGTCATCCTGGATTTTTCAAAAATCCAGGATGACTCTTGTGCATCTGGCTGTGGAGTGGTTTTGGAAGAATTGAGGTTATTAGGAGGAGCGTATGATATACTAGCTTCTAAAGATTGGATACGTAGTATTCAGGAGATAGATTGGTATGCAGGCTCCGCGAGCAGTAATTTTTGATCTTGGGGGCACGCTGGTTGATTGGCCGGATTGGGATGAGGGGGTGATCCGTTGCTGGAACCTATCGTATGATTACCTCGTAAGCAGGGTGCCTGGTGGTGATTGGCCGGAGCGCGAGGTGTATGTACAGGCGATGATGGACGCGGAGAGGGCGCACTGGCGTCGTGTGGAAACGGAACGGTGGAGTGGACCTCCAACGGGCCTGGTGAGCGATGGCTTCCGGCGCCTGGGACGTCACGCGGATGAGGAGGCGTTACTGGCGGCGCTCGATGGCTATGCGCGCGCGTTGGACGGCTGGGCAGCCGTTTTTCCTGATGCGCGTGAAACGCTGCAATTGCTGCGCGATAGTGGTTACAAGCTGGGCTTACTCTCGAATACCTGGTGGGCGGCTGAATGGCATAACGCGGACCTTGCAGCACACGGGCTGGACAGCCTGATCGACGAAATTGTGTATACCTCGGACCTGCCTCACTCAAAGCCGCACCCATCGGTGTTTTTGGAGGTGGCTGCGCGCCTGGATGTGGTTGCGGATGCGTGTGTGATGGTGGGAGATCGGATGATTGATGATATTTCTGGTGCTCTGGGTGTGGGAATGCGTGCAGTGTGGAAGGAGAATAGCAGTCCGTGGCCGAAACCTGAGCATATTTCTCCCACTGCTACGATAGTGCACCTGGCGGAATTGCCAAGATTGTTGCGGGCGTGGAATGGGGCATGTCTTTAAGACGTAGAGGGCGACCGCAAGGAGGACGAGGGCGAGGGCGACCCAAGGGTCGCCCAATAAGCATCAACCTAAGGAAAGCCCATCAAATGCTGTAAGGGCGATGGCGCGGCTGGAGGACGGCACCGTCATGCTGAGGGCAACGAAGCATCTCGAGACCCAGCGAGACAGACCCTTCGCTGCGCTCAGGGTGACAAAGGAAGGACCCCTGTCATGCTGAGGGCAACGAAGCATCTCGAGGCCCAAGGAGACAGACCCTTCGCTGCGGCTCAGGGTGACAAGGGAACCCTGTCATGCTGAGGGCAACGAAGCATCTGGAGGCCCAAGGAGACAGACCCTTCGCTGCGCTCAGGGTGACAAAGGAGGGACCCCTGTCATGCTGAGGGCAACGAAGCATTAGGTTGATGCATATTGGGCGACCCTTGGGTCGCCCCTACGAAGGACGGGCGCATTTGATGAGAGGACAGGTGCATTTGATGAGAGATAGATTGCTATGAATGAACAGCTGGCGAATGTTGAAGAGAGATTGGCGGCTCATATTGCGCGGGTATGGGCGAAGATTGAGGAGGCCGCGAGGGGGGTGGGGCGAAGCCCTGAGGAGATTACGCTTGTGGCTGTTTCAAAAACTGTTCCTGTGGAATTAGTGAAAATAGCGTATAATCTAGGGGTGACCGATTTTGGTGAGAATCGCGTGCAGGATGCATTGCCCAAAATTGCTGAGTTTCATCCGCGGGGGATGCGCTGGCATATGATTGGTCACTTACAGAGCAACAAGGCGAGCAGGGTCGTCAGTGTGTTTGATGCTGTACAGAGTGTCGATAGCTTGCGCCTGGCACAGGTTTTGAACCGGCACGCTGCGGAAGAGGGTAAAGTTCTTCCGGTACTGCTGCAGGTCAATGTATCTGGTGAAAAGAGTAAAGAGGGGATGACTCTGGATGAGACGCTGGGGGTGGCTCGTCAGATTGTGACGTTGCCTTGCTTGAAGGTACACGGTTTGATGACGATTGCGCCGCTGGTGGATGATGCAGAGAAGGTACGATATGTGTTCCGGGGCCTACGCGATCTGCAAGAGCGGCTGCGGCACGAGGTGCCAGAGGGTTCATGGCTCGATCTATCGATGGGCATGACCGATGATTATAGTGTGGCTATTGAAGAGGGAGCTACGATTGTGCGTATTGGGCGGGCGATCTTTGGCGAGCGCGTTAAATAAGTATCTTTTCTAAAGGGTGAACAAGTGGGATCACTCGCTTGATGGAATACATGTTTCTAAAGGGGACATATTACAATGAAGACTGGTGAAGTGTTTTTTGGCCGTCGTATTCGTCAAAACCATGCACTGGAACATGCGACGATTACTATTCTGAGTGGCATGGTTCCTGACCTGCGGGTGAGTGCGCGTTCCAGCTCAAATGGATTCATTGTCTTTGGAGATGTCGATCTTGGAATGCTGCGCCGGGCGCTTGACGAGGCTTTGCGCCGTTTGCAGGCAGGTGAAACAGAACTGGCTATTCATCCAAACTGCGGTACGAATCTCGCGGTTGGCGTCTCACTGGTGACTCTTGGGACGATGCTGGGTTTGGTCTCCGGTCAAACGCGTACGCGAGTGGCTTCGGCGGCGGCGTCTTCGGTGGCTGGTTTGCTGGCCGCACGTCCACTTGGAGAGTTTGTGCAGAAACATGTGACAACATTGTCTGATCTTGAAGGGGTACGTGTGACGGACATTTTCCGCCGCAAGCTTTTTGGCTTTACTATTGTTGAGGTTCGTACAGTGCAGGAGTGAGGATTAAGAAGATGTTTGGTTTTCCAATTCCGATAGTGAGCTGGATAATTAATTATGGCATTACAGTTATCATTCTGGCGATGTTGGTACGCGCCATTGCCTCCTGGTTTCGTATCGATGAACGTTATGCCATCATACGTTTCCTGGCACGGATTACGGATCCTTTCATTGAGCCGGTGCGGCGTATTGTGCCGCCGATGGGTTTTATCGATATGGCGTTTATTATTACGTGGTTTCTGCTGAGTACGATGCGGATTCTTTTGATACAAGGGCTACCTGCGGGTTGGTAGGGCTGATTATGCTGATTTCGGTGAAGGTGATACCGCGCAGCAAGAAGAATAGTGTGGAGTGGGAGAGTTGGGAGAGTGGGGCAGGGGGAGAAGGGGAGAGGTTGAGGGTCCGGTTGACTGCTGTGCCCGTGGATGGGGCTGCTAATGAGGCGCTGGTGGCGCTACTGGCTGAGCGGCTGGGGTTGCCGAAGCGGCAGGTGGTGGTTGTGCGCGGGGCGACGAGCAGGCAGAAGGTGGTGGAGGTGGTGGGTTTAAATCTTGAGGATTTAAAACGGAGGCTGGGGTAAATGAAGTTGTGATGCCTCGGCCCGCAATCGGGCCTCGCAATTTTTTAAAGAAACGAACAGGCCAGTCAGGGGCGGCGCCCCTGACTGGCCTGTTCGTTTCTTCAGTATTCACTACTTGCATTGGTTGACCAGGAAGCAGCCTTCTACGGTATTGAGGTGGATGAAGCCGTTTGAATCGACGGTAAGGACGACAATGGCCTTGTTAGTGGGGTCGTTGTCGGGGCCAAAGGAGATTTGGCCGCTGACGCCCTGAAGGGCGTTGTTGCCAGTAATTTGCTGCAGCGCTTTTTGCAGGCCATCCGGGGAAAGGCCGATGTTCTTGGTGAGTACGATGTTGCTGGCTTTCAAGATGGTTAGCATGGCGTCATAGGAGAGTATGACGTTGGCGGATGCACGGGTGTAGCCGTACATACCGCCGGGATGCTGGTTGTTAGGGTTGTAGGCGGAAGAGTAGTCGGTAAAGAACTTTGGTTTTTGCGCGGTGAGGTTCAGTATGTCCCACTCATCGGGATAGGCAAAGGCGGTGAAGCGCAGATGTTTGAAGCCAGCGCGAGCGCTAAGAGGATAGTTTAATTCATAGAGAGCGTCGCCGCCCAGGATTGGCAGATTAGCGTATTGGCCGGAAGTTGGTAGGTTTGACAACAGGACGCTGATGTCGGCAGCATAGCCGGAAAAGTAGATGGCATCGGGATTCTTGCTCAGGGCATCTTTTAATAATTGGGGAATTGCCGCGTGTCCCTTTTGTCCGATAGTATAATTTTCAGTGGCAAGAATTTTGTTGCCATCGGCGGTAAATTGTGCTGAGAAGTACTGTGCCAGGCTCTGGCTGTAAGGATCAGCAGGATCGACGAACATTACCGCGGTTTTTGCTTTTAACACTTGCTCAGCATATTTCGCGCCTAAGGTGGCCTGCCTTTTGTTTGGCGGAGCAACACGGAAGAAGTAGGGCGAGATACGTGTGAGCGAGTCGCTGGAAGCGGTCTGAGAGATCATGGGTATATGAGCCCTGGCGAGGGTATCGACGGCGACCTGCGCACGCGAGCTAAAGGGCCAGCCCATGACGCCTACAAAGGTGGGGTCGGATTTTGCCAGGAGAACTATTTGCTGCGCCACGGTGTTTGCGTACTGTTTGTCGTTACCGGAGTTTGCGATCAGGAGACGGACCAGGGTTCCGCCAGGAAGTTGGGAACTATCGTTGAACTCTTTCTGCGCTATGTAGGCGCCCTGTACATTATCATGCCCTACTGAGGCATTGTCTCCAGTCATCATGGTGGCTACCACGATGGTGATGTAAGGCGTGTTCGAGGTGTTATGGGCATTCAATACCCGCTGGTTTTCCAGGTAGATGAGCGATTCAGCGTCACCCGAATCGCTGGCCAGGGCAGATCGCCAGAGCGATTGGGCGGCTACAGCATCGCCAGTTTTGAGCCTGTTCGCAGCCTCTGTTTTGTTGATGCCTCCAGGGCCACTGACTGCCCAGGCAACCGTGCCATCACTGATACCGATTTGCTCGCCATCTGGCGCTTTGATGGAGCCGAGGCCGTTAGCCGGTAGTGGTGTTGTAATCGGCACGGTTGTGGCGCTGCCGCTCCCTGGATTACTGCTTTGTCCAAATGGGTGAGTACTGAAGTAGGGAATGGCGAAGAAAGCGGCGCCAATGAGCAAGACGACAAGTATGAGTAGCAAGAGATTGCGTCTTGTATTACTTTTCCTTTGTGGCTGTTGCGGCGGCCTGCTTCCTACGCTTACGGGCGCGTAAGGTGGTATATTTTGCCAATTCCCTTGCCCAACTTGTGGGGGTGGATAGGGAACAGCCGGTGGAGGAGTTGGTGGCGATGGTCGCGATGCTGGCTGAATCCGGGCTGGCTGGTATGGGACCCTCGGAGCATTGGCGGCGCTCGCGGCGCCGGCCGCACCTATTGCTCCAGATGTACCTAAGGTGTAGCTACTGACGTTGCCTGAGACGCCAAAGCGTTTGAGCAAGATGTCGTCGATATCTTTCTTCATGGCTGCTGCGCTCTGGTAGCGCTGGTTGATTTCGTTGATGAGCGCACGAGAAAGAACTTTTTCTATATCCGGCGAGAGCTGTGGATTCAGTGCTCGAGCCGGTGGGTAGGTAAAGGGCGGATGGTCGCGCGGGTCACGGTTGGTCAGCAGGTGATGCAGGGTAGCGGCGAGGGCATAAAGGTCGGAACGTGGATCAGCATTGCCCTGGTATTGTTCTGGCGGGGCATAGCCCGGCGTACCAAGGGCAGAAGTTTGTTTGCGTTGTACATTGCGCACCACATCAGCACGGGCGATGCCGAAATCGACGAGGTGAGCACGCTTATCTTTGGTTCCGACGATGATATTGGCGGGTTTGATGTCGCGGTGTACAATAGGCGGTGTTTCCTGGGACAGGTAGTCCAGGATGTCCAATACCTCCGAGGCATAGCCGAGGGCCTCTCGCTCCTTCATCGGCTGATTGACGCGGTCCATGCGTTCTTCCAGGTTTTCGCCTTCGACATACTCCTGGACCATGAAATAGCGGGAGCCTTCCTGGAAGTGGTCGGTCACATTGGGGATCAAAGGGTGATCAAGGTGTGCAAGTGTGGCAACCTCGCGTTTAAAGTTGCGTACGTCTTCCTGGAGTTGGGCGGGGTCGGTATTGTCCGAGATGAGTTCTTTGATAACGACGGCTTTGCTGTCAAGGCGAATATCGGTCGCCAGTAATGCTGCTCCCATTCCACCTTGTCCAAGAATCTTTTTAATAATATAGCGTCCACCCTGCAGGCGGGAACCGGGTGTGAGTGAACGTGAGGTAGCGCCAGTGGTATCTGTTGCCGCTACTGGTTGGCCAGCGGTGGAAACGGGGACTAGCGGTAGGGGTTTGCCACAATTATTACAAAAGCGAACCCCATCGCGATTTACTGCATTACAATAGGGACATTCCATATGCTCATCCTGCCTTTTTGCTCGGGCGCAAGATTTTTTTTGCTGACCAGGTTAGATTAGTGCGATTTGATTTGTATCGATAATTGTCAATTATACTGTGTTTCTTGTTGTGAGTCGAGTGGTTTTCGGGGCGATTATTGTCAGGCAGGGTGACCGCGTTACCACAGGTACCGCGCCGCCGCAGGGTGATTGCACCGCCAGAGGGTGACCCGAGGGTCACCCCTACTCGTCTCATTGATTATATACGTATGTTGGGGGTAAAAGTTCAATTTGGTGGGGTTGTGGGGTGCGAGGGCGGCCCAATGCCCGTTTATGAAGTTTAACAAATTCATCCAGGAATCCGTATGGGTCACAGCACTGTCATGCTGAGCACATTCGCTACGCTCAGTGTAAACTCCGCGAAGCATCTCGCTGCCCAGCGCGACAGACCCTTCGCTGCGCTCAGGGTGACAGTGGAGGGGCCGATTTAGAGGTGTTGGCAGCGCAGCGAGATGATGCCGGGGGCGAAATGGTTCGCTTTTTGTAAATATTCTTGCTCATTGCCCTCGATCATAAGTTTGTGCATGACAACGACGTCACCGTCGGGGAGTGGTTCTGCGGGTTGAAGGCAAAGTTCCATGACGGCGCAGCCTCTCTCATAGACTTTGACGAGTCCGCCGGAGCCGGGGATACGGTAGATGCGGCTGTCAAAGGTGGGGCTGGCTACTTCGAGATAGCCGAATTTGATCAATTGCTGGTACTGGTTCTCGGATAACATTTCGCGGAGCAGTACTTTGGCACGACTTTCGGCGGAGAGGTGTTCGCTGACGGAGTCGCGGAAGTGGCGACTGATACCACCGCTGGGGGATTGTGAAAGGTAATAGATTGCTAAGAGTAGAAATAGTAGCCATATTCCCAGAAAGAGACTTAAGGTTTCTAACATAACGGCTTTTACTCCTCTGTTTGTCGCTATAAATGGGAGTTTCCAGTTAGGTTGTATTTTGATTATAGCATATGGGAGGTGGAGGATACCATAGTATTGCAACATTTCTGTCGTATTACAAGATTTTTGTTGGTTTGGGAGTTTGTTCGTGGAGGCGTCGCAAACTGCCGATTCGATAGAAAAACATACTTTTGTAGGGTTGAAGTAAGGTGGGTGGATATGCGTAGATATGCTATACTGCTGGTATCAAGGCGTTTCATTGTTGAAAGGCAGATGTAGATGAGCCAGCCTCTTAGTGGTATACGTATTCTTGACCTCACACGATTGCTTCCCGGAGCTTATGCATCGCAGATGCTGGCGGATTTTGGCGCTGATGTGATCAAGGTTGAAGAGCCGGAAAGTGGTGATTACGGACGGTTTATGCCACCTTACGGTGCTGGTGGGACAAGCCTGTTTTTTACGGCGATCAATCGTAATAAGCGCAGTATCACGTTGAATCTGAAAACGAAAGAGGGGCGCGCCATTTTTCTGCAGCTGGTGCGCGATGCCGATGTGGTGCTGGAGAGCTTTCGTCCGGGGGTAATGGAACGATTGGGGTTGGGGTATGAGCGGCTGAGGGAGGTACGGCCGGGGATTATTTATTGCGCGATCAGCGGCTATGGGCAGGATGGGCCTTATCGCTTGCGCGCGGGACATGATTTGAATTATGCCGGTTATGCCGGCTTGCTGCACTATAATCGCGGGGTGAACGGGGAGCCAGCGATGCCTCCAACGCAACTGGGGGACCTGGCCGGTGGGAGTTATCTGGCGGTGGTGGGGATCCTGGCGGCGGCGGTTGGACGGACGAAGACGGGAGAGGGACGCAAGATCGATGTCTCGATGACAGAGGGTGTGATGTCACTTTTGCCGCTGGTTGCCAGCGAGTACTTGAACACGGGCAAAGCGCCACGGCCGGGGCATTCAGCGCTTGATGGCGGTCTACCCTGTTACAATATTTACGAGGCAAAGGATGGTAAGCATGTGACGCTGGGGGCGCTGGAGCCGAAGTTCTGGCATACATTTTGTACCCATATTGGTCACCTGGAATTGCTGCCTTTCCATACTCCGGTAGGACCGGGGGAGCGCGAAGAGGCGATGGAGATACTGCGGGCAATCTTTAAAACCAGAACGCGAGACGAGTGGGTGGCGGAACTGGCAGAGATCGATGCATGTGTTGGCCCGGTCTATAGTATAGATGAGGCGTTGAACGATCCGCACGCGCAGGCTCGCGGCGATACTGTGACAGCAGGGAAGGGCGAGGAGACATCGCAAGCGCTGCGGAGTTTTCCGCGCATCTCAGGAGTCGAGGACGAACAACGGTATGCTCCACCGGCAATGGGCGAACAGACCGAGGAGGTGTTGCGCGAGGCTGGCTATAGCGATGCTGAAATTGCACATTTCAAAACAGGGGGAATCATATGAAGGCGCAGCAGGCCGTTCAACGGGCCGAACTGCTCATGGAGCAATATCTTGATGACTTGAAAACGACGGTGAACATCGACTCTGGCACGTACACCAAGGCTGGCATTGACCAGGTCGCAGCGTATCTGGAGGAGCGTTTTCAGTCGTTTGGCTTTTCCACGCGCATTGAGCAGCAGGAGAAGTATGGCAACCATCTTGTGGCTACACATACTGGCAGCGCACCCGATGGCCCGCGTATCCTGCTGATCGGTCATATCGATACCGTTTTTCCCGAGGGCGAGGCGGGGCGCAGGCCGTTCGCGATCAGCGCGAAGAATGGGGGACACATCGCTACGGGTCCAGGCGTACTGGACATGAAATCGGGCGTGCTGATCGGTATGTATGGATTACATATACTGATTGATGCGCGGGAGACGAACTACCAGAGCGTGACGTTTGTCTGTAACAGCGACGAGGAGATTGGTTCTCCAAACAGCAAGCCACTGATAGAGGAACTGGCGAAGCAGTCCGACGCGGCCATCGTGCTGGAGCCGGGGCGCGCTTTAGCAACAGTGGTTTCTTCACGGCGGACTTCTGGACAGTATCGCGTGGAGGTGCGCGGTGTATCCGCCCATGCAGGGGTTGAGCCGCAGAAGGGGCGCAACGCCATCCTTGAGCTGTCCTACCAGGTACAGAAGATGCAGGCGCTGAATGGTACTGTACCTGGAACGACGCTAAGCGTCGGCGTCATCCACGGTGGTGAGCGCACGAATGTTGTGCCTGACTATGCGTATTTTGATATGGATGTGCGGGCCAGCGACCAGGCAGGCATTCAGGCTATCGAAGCGGCTATGCGCAGGGTGGTTACTCAGAACGTTTTACAGGGGACGAAGATTACGCTCAGCGGGTACATGCTGGTGCAGCCATTTGAACGGAACGAGCGCAATTCCTGGCTTATCCAGTTGGTGAAGGAAGCCGGGAGTGAGCTGGGTTTACATATCGAGGATGTGGGGAGCGGTGGGGCCTCGGATGCCAACAACACGGCCTCGGTGGGTGTGCCGACGATAGATGGGCTGGGGGCAGGTGGTGGTTTGGCACACAACCCTGGAGAGTATATCGAGCTTGATTATTTACCGACACGAATTGCGCTGCTGGTGGGCCTGGTGCGGAAGATTGGCAACTACAGTGTTTGATATCTCGACAGGGCACTTCCGTTATGCTACACTCTGGGTAGAATAAATGCATAAAAGGGGATTCAGGATGGCAGGGGATTGGGATGACAGCTTGAAAATGCTAGTCAATGACAACTCACAAGATTTTGTGACATGGTTATTTATAAGCCACGACACCATAGGCCTCGGGTCTGCGCACCACCCTGGTAAACCCTGCTTCTTGCAAGCGACGTAAAACCCCTTTGCTGATGGTACCACTCGACTTGCTGTTCAGGTCGCCGATATAGTGAAAGAGCCTGCCCCCGCGCTTAAGGACGCGGAACAACTGCTGGTAGAACGTGCCGGAATAGAGTTCGCCGGCGAGGCTAAAGACGGGCGGGTCGTGGATAATGCGGTCGAAATAAGCGTCCGCGAAGGTAGGTAAGACCTCAAAGGCATCACCCATCATTTGTGTGATTTTGGGATTATCAAATAGCTCCTGCGACCAGGGATTGAGCCTGGCGATCTGTTGTGCCCCCGGGTCAAGTTCGATGGTTACGACGTGTTGTGCTGTGCGGGCTGCCTCGATGGCGGTGTAGCCAAGGCCGGTGGCAGTGTCGAGAACGCTGCCGACGATGGGGGAGATTGTGGCAACTTTCTTCAGGGTATCCTGCAGCGGGTCAATATCTACGATACGGTGCATGGTGAAGCCCGCGATCAACATAGTTGGCGTTCCACGCGTTGGCACGAGACTGCAAGCGCGATTGGTATACTCGGAGAAGACCTGGATGGATTTTATGCTTTCGCCCTCGACAGTGAAGCAGTTCGCGTGAGATTTATTGATCTTCTCAATATTTTGCCAGTTCAGCCGTTCACCATCAGGGAAAAGGGCGCCTTCGGGAGTAAGGGTCACAGTGACAGTTGATCTGCCTAAATCCGGCGAGACCGCAAGGGACTGCTCTCCCCGTTGCCTGGCCGTGAGGATCGGCTGGATCTGAATGTAGGAGAGGACAACAGGTTGTTTCACGGCAGGTACTCCAACCGTCCTCTAAAGCGCATCATAGAGATACACCCCGTCTGAAGTCTTGTACTGTTCAATCTGGCCGTCAAGACGCAGGTATTCGAGATGCGAGAGAACTTCAGCTGTGCCCATGCGCCGCGCCTCGTTGCTCTTCAGACGATGCCCGAAGAGCTTCTCTGCTAACTGGTAGGCGTTCTGTGGCTGATCGTCCAGCAAGGTGAGGATCTGCATCTCGCGCTCTTCGTGGTGTTCGATAATTTCTGCTATGCGACCCGCGAGGTCTTTGAATGGTTCGCCATGTCCTGGTAGGACAATGCTGGCCGGCAGTGGCGCAACGTTGCGCAATGAATCCAGGTAATCGGCCAATGGATTGGCACGGTCATATTCCGAATAGAGGCCGATGTTGGGCGTGATGCGCGGTAAGACGTGATCGGCAGCCAGGAAGACGCCATCGCTATCGCGGAAGAGGCAGATGTGTCCATCGGAGTGTCCGGGAGTCCAGATGACGCGGTAGCGCTCGCCCGCCAGGTGGAGGTACTGGCCGTTCTCGACCAGCGTGATTGTGTCGGAGGGTGGGACTCTGACGATATGGTGCAGTTGAGCGGGACTGGTGTGTGAGAACCAGGGTTCGCCGGCGGGCATGCCGTGCTGGCGGAAAAAGTGCGAGACGGTCGAGAAACGCTCGGGATCGAAGTCTTGCCAGAGGACGCGCATACTATTGGCATCGATGGGGTGCATGTAGACGACTGCACCGCTCTTTTCGTGCAATATTCCTGAAAGGCCGATATGATCAGGATGATCGTGGGACAGGACAATGGCCTGTAATTTATTGATGCTCAAGCCGGCCTTATGCAGTCCTGCCGCAAGGGCCACGCGGGCGTCGTGCATACCCATGCCGGTGTCGACGAGCGCCCAGCCGTCGTGCCCGACGAGGGCGAACATGTTGACGGTCTTCAAGGGAAAGGGTATTGGTAATGTAAATTTCCAGATTCCAGGGACTACTTCGCGAGCTTCAGGTAAGGGTATTTGTTCATGCTCTCGTGAAGTGGTAGCCTGAGGGGGCACCTGCTCTGGCAAAGGTTTTTTCATTAGGGGACTATCCTTTTGTCTTCCAGTGATATAAGGTAATAGGGACATCCTTCTCCTTTGATTGTAAGGTGTTGGTAGAAGTCGTGTCAATTAAATTATGGTAAATTGGCTGCCTGTGACGAGATTGTGGCATGGCAACCGATTTACTAATAATGTAGCAATTGTTGAAACTTGTTTTTTCGCTTCCTCTCTTTGTGTGTCAATGTAAATCTTGTGATTGTAACTTTGAAGCTGGCAGGTGAAAGTTATCCACATGTTATCCACCGGTCTAATCGAAATTGGTGGATAACTACCTTACATCTTTTGGATATTATCTGTTATAATCGAAGTGGGGTAAAGTGGGGGGGAGTGGGGAATTTGGTGAGTATGTACGGTGGGTGGGGGAAGAAGGTGAAGCGTTCCTAATATACGGGAGAATATTTGGGATGATTCGCAAGGGGCCACCGGAACAACTCGTATTAGAGGTGAGTTGAAGTAAGGGTGAAGGGTGAGCAATGTTTCTTGGCGAACACGAACATACAATCGATGCGAAAGGGCGCATGGCGGTCCCAGCCAAATTTCGGGTGCAGATGGACCGGGGGGGCGTCATAAGCAAAGGGAAGAGTGCGTGTTTGTCAGTGTATACTATGCAAGTTTGGGAGGCGAAATCGGCTGAACTGGTAGCGGGGATGACAAGTGATGAATTACGCAATTTTGAGAGGCGCATTTATCCAAGTGCCAGTGAGATAGAGCTGGATGGGCAGGGACGCATGGTAATACCGGCCAAGTTGCGTGCTTACGCTAAGCTGGGAACTGAAGTCACAGTAGCTGGTGTGCGAGATCACTTTGAGATTTGGGATCGCGCTAGCTGGCAAGAATACCAGGACAAATTAGAAGCTGAGGGGGGATCAATCCCCTTCTAGCGTGCGAACATAGTACAGGTACATACGAATACGGAAGACATGGAAACACAACATGTGCCGGTGATGCTGGAGGAAGTTCTGAAGTATCTTCAGCCAGAGCCTGGGGGGCACTATATCGATGGCACATTAGGCGGAGGAGGTCACACCGAGGTAATACTTGAGCGATCCGCTCCCGATGGCAAAGTCCTGGGAATAGACACCGATCTCCAGGCGCTGGCAAGAGTCAGGGAACGCCTGGCAGAGGCGGTGAGCAGTGGGCGTCTAGTTCTGGCACATGGAAATTTCGCTGAGCTGGCCCGTATCGTCGACGAGGCCGGTTTTGTGTCTATACAGGGGATATTGCTAGACGTTGGGTTCTCGTCACACCAGATGGATAATGCGGAGAGAGGTTTTTCTTTCAGCGTCGATGGACCACTGGATATGCGGCTGGACCAGTCACAAGGGATGTCTGCCGCCGACCTGGTAAATAGCGCAAGTGAGAAGGAACTGGCTGATTTGATCTGGCGGTATGGTGAAGAGAAACGCTCACGGCAGATCGCAAGACGTATTGTACGCGAGCGTTCAAAGGGAGCGATTACGCGGACAGCACAGTTGGCGCAACTGGCAGCCGCAGGAGTTCCTTATAAGCCTGGAGCGATACATCCAGCGACAAAAACATTTCAGGCACTGCGCATAGCCGTGAATCATGAATTGGACGCGCTGGAGGCGGTTCTGCCACAGATGTTGGATGTGTTGAGCGCAAAGGGGAATGAAGAGAAGGATGGAAAGAGAGGCGGTAGGATGGTGGTTATCTCGTTTCATTCGTTAGAGGATCGGATAGTTAAAGAATTTATGCGGCGTGAGGCAAGGGATTGTATCTGCCCACCGCAAGTTCCTGTATGTGTGTGTGGTCATACAGCGCGGCTACGCCTGTTGACTGCTAAGCCAGTGATACCCACCGCGCAGGAGGTTATCGCTAATCCCCGCGCCCGGAGTGCCAAACTACGGGCTGCTGAAATAGTTGTTGGTTCGTAGTGCGTCGTCAGGGCAAGCCCAGCCCCTACGGGAGGAACGCGACATATGTATAGCCTGAACAAGCGGATTGGTGGAAAAAGAGCTGTACCGCCAAAGCCTATTCTGGCTGCCAAGAGACGCCGACAACTACATCCATTCTTCTTCTCTATGGGCCCGGTGACGTTGTGTATCAGCGGCACGCTGCTGATCGGCCTGATGGCGATCCTGTATCTGACACAATTGGGACAGGCAGTTACAGCTAATCAACGAATACAGGACTACCAGGCACAGCAGGCGATATTGAGGCGACAGAACCAGGATTTAGTCTATGTCATCTCGCAAGAGCAGTCGCCTCAATATATTGCTGGCGCTGCCAAGGCGCTCGGTCTTGTGCCGGCGGACCCAAAGGCCGTGCATATGTTGATCGTAAAAGACCTGGAACGCATACGAGAGATTGATCCACATATACAGCCATGACGAACGCGAAGGGAGAGCAATAGATGAGCGTAGAACTGCGACGCGCACGCAACCGGCAGATGCTCATCTTCTTGCTTGTCTGCGTTGGCATGGTGACACTGATGGGCAGATTATATTACTGGCAGATAGTGCGGGGAGATAGCCTGGCCCAGGTTGCAGCAAATGAGCACATTCAAAACCAAATACTGAATGCACCTCGCGGAGTGGTTTATGATGCGCGCGGGCACATCCTGGCGACTAATGTGGTACGCGATGATGTCTATATCGAGCCGATTCAGTTCTCGGCTGACCATGGGCCGGATATCTTCCAGAGCGCACTGGAGAAACTGGTGAGCACGTTGCACCGGATATTGCCCAGCGTTTCCGAGGAGGCCCTGTACAAGGATTTCAATCTCGAGTTACAAACAGTGCGTATTGCCAGCCGTATCGATCCAGCGCAGAGCGCGCAACTGCGCAGTTTGCAACTGCCGGACATTTTCCTGGAGCCGCGTACATGGCGTATCTATCCAGGCGGTTCCCTGGCCGCCCAGGTACTGGGCTATGTCCAGCAGGATGACCAGAAGAGTAGTGGTGTCTATGGTGTTGAGCGGCAGTACGATCAACTGCTAGCTGGCAGGCCGGGAAGCTTCACGGCGGAGTTTGATCTGAGTGGCAATCCACTGGTGGTTGGCGCCAGCGCAGAACAACCGGCCGTCAGTGGAGCCGATTTGACGCTTACTATCGACAGCACAATGCAATACATTGCTCAGACAGCTTTAGCCAATGCGGTGAAGCAGTTGGACGCAAAGAGTGGAACGGCCGTTGTCGTCAATGTGCGTACCGGCGCAATCGTAGTGATGGCGGGAGTGCCAACGTTCGATCCCAACGACTACGGCAAGTCGGCTACGCTTACAGGTTGTCTTGGCCAGGAAAGCGTTTTTTTCAATCCAGCAATGTACTGCGCATATGAGCCAGGTTCGACATTGAAGGCTGTTACCATGGCGGCGGCGCTGGACCAGGGATTGATTACACCGGATACGACATTTAATGATCCGGGGTACAGGACGTTTAATGATGCACCAGTGGTGGTGAATTGGAATGGGCTTGGCTATGGTACCGAGTCGATGACGCAGGTGCTTGAGCACTCCGCCAATGTTGGCGCGGCGTATGTGGCGCACGATATTCTAGGCCCAAAACGGTATTATCCGTACCTGGCGAAATTTGGATTTGGGCAAGCGACGGGGATTAGCAGCCAGGAAGAAACAGGGTTCTACCGGACGCCGTCGAATAGCCCGAAGATATGGTCGCCTAGCGATTTGACGCGCCAGGCTTTTGGGCAGAGTATTGAAGCGACACCGCTCCAGGTAGCAATGGCATATGAAGCGATCGCGAACGGCGGGGTGATGATGCGCCCCTACCTGCTGGCTGTTTGCGATAATAATGGACATGTGGTGACGACGCAATCAGAGGTGTTGCGGAGGGTGATCAGCGCACGCGCGGCAATGCTACTAACAGGGATGTTGAGGCATTCGGCTACTGATGGTTTTGCTCGACCGGCACAGGTGCCGGGCTACACAATCGCGGCCAAAACCGGCACGGCAACGACGCAGGGCATTCCAAAAGATAAGACTGAAGCTTCGGTCGTGGGATTTATTCCCGCAACGAATCCGATGTTTGTGATCCTGGTCAAAATTGACCGGCCACAGAATACAATTTATGGCGCTACAGCGGCAGCCCCGCTCTGGAAGTATATCGGGCAACAATTAATGTGGTACTATCATGTTCCGCCTGACGCGGTATGATGTCTGGGCGATTTAAGGGTGGGGGAAGCCAGGGCAGGGCAAGCCCTGCCCCTACAGTACAGACTTGTGGTGAAGAGGTACATATATATGGGATTAGAAGATAGCAAGGATTTGAGCACATGCGGCGATGAGCGTGTGATCAGATCTGTCGATAGGGTATATGATAGGTATGTTACGATGGAGGGCAGCCAGGGAAGCGATACGCTGAGTGAGACCTGGAGTGAGTTACTAGGAATACATCCTTTGGAGAATTTGGTGGATGGGGAAGGAGTGGAAAGAGTGGAAAGAGTGGAAGGAGTGACGGCATCAGCCGTACCAATTGGGTTATCGGAGCCGTCCTCGTTCGTAGAGGATCCATGGAGTGAGCTATTGCATGCGCAGGGTGTGGGGATGGTTGATCTGCAACGTTCGGGGTTAGCTACGGTGCATGTCTCACTTAGCGAGGTAGAAGTGGAGCAGGTCCTGCAAATTAATTATGCAGGAGCAGATAGTTGAGGAGCGTGATCAGGGGTAAAGGGATGGGGATATGTGGGGTAAGAGTGTAACGAGAACAATTGAAATCTTCGTCCAAGGGGCACTTACTATACGCTTCCAAACAGGGCGGGGTCTCCTTGTTCTCAAACGAGGAACAGAAAGCGTCTATTGAGGCATTTTTGAAATATGCCCTGGTAGGACAGATATCTTTTTCTGAACGGGTCAATTATAGGCATCCGTAGAGGTTATCTACAGGTACTTACGAGCTTACCCATTCACTCATAGCCTGAAGTAAGTATAATTGAAAATTTGTTCTATGTCAAGCTTTTCAGGTGGGAAATGTGAAAAATTCATGGTACCGGGCTTTCGAAGACAATTGAACAAGGATATAAAAAAGCGATCTGCTCGGGTGTCCGGCAAGGCTGGACGGCAGGCGGGGCGGCAGAGTCGGATCGATCATTTGCCGCTGCCTATGCGTTCGCCGGCGTTGGAGTCGCTGGGGCGAAAGGTACCTGGGCGGGCAATCGCAGGTACAAGGAGTGTCAGGGGAAATAGCAAGCGGTCGGCTGTGCCTGCTAGAAGGGTACGCTACGCGGCCGAGGAGTCGCTGGCGCGTCCTGCTCTGCCGCGGAAGAGTTTGCCGCGCCCCAAAAGCCGGGTTGCAAACAGCGCCATGCCGGCGCAGCGCACAGGTATCACGGCGGGCGGGCGCTTGCAGGGCCTATGGGAGACGCAGGATGCGACTGCACAGGCCATTAGCGAAGAGGAACAGAAGAAACTGGCGACACTGGATCTGGACATGCGACTACCACGTGTGGCCGGTAAGATCGACTCCTGGCTGTTGATGGTTGTGCTGGCACTGCTGTGTATCGGGCTGGTGATGGTCTATAGCGCAAGCGCATTTATGGCCGTGCGCGCCTATGGAGATGCCTCGTACATCTTTCAGAAGCAGTTGCTTTTTGTGATAATGGGTGTGATCGTTATGCTGATCACCATGCGTATAGATTATCGCCAATGGCGGCGCTTCTCGTTGGCAGGTATGATGATTACGCTGCCGCTGCTCATCATTGTACTTAGATTTGGCAGGAGCGCGTATGGGGCGTCACGCTGGTTGACATTTGGCTCGTTCCTCTCGTTTCAGCCGAGTGAGTTAGTCAAGCTGATCCTGGCGCTGTACATTGCGGACTGGTTGGCAAGCAAAGGGAACCAGGTGAGCACATTTCTTTACGGCCTGGCGCCGTTTGTGATTCTGGTCGGAGTAGTACTGGGACTGGTGCTGCTGGAAAACGATATGGGCACAACGATTATCATCGCGGGTTTCGCGACGACCATGTTCTTTACGGCGGGGGCCAATATTGTGCAGTTTCTACTAGCAATGGCCTGCGGAGGGTTAATTTTCTTTGTCGAGGCATTTAGAAAGGGCTACCGCTACCTGCGGTTGATAGGATTTCTAGATCCGTTTAAGCACGTAACGGATATCAACTTGCAGCTCTATCAATCGTTATTGGCGCTGGGTTCAGGTGGATTGTTCGGGTTAGGGCTGGGGGCGAGCCGGCAGAAGACGGGCTACCTGCCTTTACCGTTTACGGACTCGATCTTCGCCATTCTAGGTGAAGAGTTGGGTTATATCGGGTGTGGACTGGTGATTTTTCTCTTCTTGTTCCTGGCGTTCCGCGGTTTTCGCCTGGCAAGAAGGACGCAGGATATCTATGGCGCATTGCTGGCGACGGGGATCACGACGTGGTTGGTATTGCAGGCAATAATTAACATAGGAGCCACAACGGACAGTATTCCCTATACGGGGGTTCCGCTACCGTTCATCAGCTATGGCGGCTCATCGGTGGTGATTTCGCTGGCGGCTGTCGGGGTGTTACTGAACATCTCGCGTTATATCCAGGAACCGGAGACGCCAGCGCTCTCGCGGCGCTCAATTACAGTCAATTTGCGAAAGAACGTAGAGGGAAGATGGTCATCCAGAAGGAAAGAGATGTAGCGGTACCGTTTGAAAGCCATCCCTGCAACGCCGCTGGCGCGTCTAGCTTCGCTCAGCAGGGATGTAAGGAAGTATCGGGGGGTGCCGGGAATAAGCGAATGAATATACTCGTATCAGGTGGAGGCACCGGTGGGCATATCTACCCAGCCCTTGCCGTGGCAAAATTGCTAGAGAAAGAGTACCAGGCCAGGATTTTGTATCTCGGCAGCGATGATGGCTTGGAGACAGAATTAGCGCCAGCGGCGGGTTTTCCATTCGCCATGATCAAGGCAGGCAAGTTACGCCGCTATATTTCGTGGGAGACAATTACAGGGGTGGCGCGTGTACCGGTAGGCATGGCGCAAGCGGTGGGCATTGTGCGCAAGTTTGCGCCGGACGCTGCCTTTACGAGTGGAGGATATGTAGCGGTACCGGCGGGCCTGGCGGCACGGCTGAACGGTGTTCCCTTATTGATGCACCAGCAGGATGTACCGCCAAACCTATCGAACAGGTTAATTGCGCCGCTGGCGACACGCATATCGGTGGCTTTTGAGGACGCGATACACCTGGTCCCTACATGGGCGGGCAAGATGCTGTGGCTGGGTAACCCGGTGCGGCAGGAGATGCTGGATATACGGCAGGTTGAGCCGGAACAGGCGCGCAGGGAGCTGGGATTTGAAGCGACGGCGCCGCTGCTGGTAGTGACGGGAGGAAGCCAGGGGGCGAGGCATTTAAACCAGGTAGTGTGCGAGGCTCTACCCAGGTTATTGCCGCGTTGCCAGGTGTTGCAGATTAGTGGCAAGCAGCTCTTTGAAGAGACGCGGGAGCAATCCGAGCAGGCAATGGCGGACCTTGATGAAGAGGTAAGAAAACGGTATCGACTGGTTCCGTACTTGAACGCGGAGATGCCAGCGGCATTGCAGGCCGCAACGCTGGTGTTATGCCGGTCCGGGGCGGCAACGCTGAGCGAGCTGGCTGTATTAGGAAAACCCAGTATCCTGGTGCCACTAGCGCCGGCGATAGGCAGTTCGCCGCAGGAAGCCAACGCGGATATGTTTGGTCGCAAGGCAGCGGCAGAGGTTATCAAGGATAGGGAGATGGAGCCGGGAAAGCTGGTGGAACGGGTGAAAGCGATCATCGGATCGCAGGCGCGTTTACAGTCAATGGCGGAGGCTGCACTGACTTTTGCGAAGCCGGATGCGACGCAGGAGATCGCAGCGGAAGTAGTAAACGTCGCGCAAATGGCAAAGACGAAGAGACACAAAGGTGCAAGCATTTGAAAAAGGCACGCATACATTTCATGGGTATAGGCGGTCAGGGTATCTCGGCTGTGGCGCAGATGGTACTCAGGGCCGGCGGCGATAGCGTAGAGGTGACCGGCTGCGATATGGAGGCATCGGCAACGACGCGCGCACTGGAGCGTGTTGGTGTGCCAGTGGAGATTGGCCACAGCGTGGATCACCTGGCGGGTATCGACAGGCTGGTGGTAGTGCCAGCGGCATTGGTGCTGAACCCGGACCATGCGGAACTGGCGACGGCGCGCGCACGCGGCATACCCATGATTACCTGGCAGGAGATGCTGGGCGAGTTGATGCATGAGAAATGCGTGATCTCCGTCAGCGGCGTCCATGGCAAGGGCACCACGACGGCTATGCTGGCACTGATGCTGGTGGACGCGGGCTTTGATCCGACCTGCGAGGTAGGCGCTGTTGTGCCGCGTTTCGGCGTCAATTACCGCCTGGGTCAGAGCCAGTACTTTGTGAACGAGGCTGATGAGTTCTATAATAACTTCTGGTACTATCATCCACGGCTGGTGGTTGTTACGTCAGTGGAGTTCGAGCATCCAGAGTTCTTTGCCGATTATGAAGCCTATCTGGCGAGCTTTGAACACTTTGTGCGGGGCATGGATATGGATGGCGACTGGCCTTTGCCACCAACGCTCATTTTGAATGCGAATAGCGTGGGTTGTGCTGAATTGCTGGGGAGGCTGAAAGATTGGCCAGGAAGAGTAGTGACGTACGCGGTGGAGGGATTGGCAGCCCAAAAAGATTTAAACGCGGCGTCTAAAGAAAAAGAGCAGATGAATGTTCTAGGAGACCAGGCGACCTTTGAGGCATATGATTTGAAGTTAGAAGGTGAGACCAGTTACCACGTACGCTCTCACTGGGGTAAAGCGTTTCCTACAGATGTTTCTCCTGGACGCATACACCTGCAATTGCCAGGGATGCACAATGTGCAGAACGCGCTGGCGGCACTGAGCGCGGCCAGTGTGTTGGGGATCGATGCGGGGACGATTGTGAAGACGTTAGAGGGCTTTAGCGGCATCAGGAGACGGTTTGAAATTCGTAACCAGGGTCCTATAGAGATCAATGGACAGCCAATGGATATCGTGCTGGTCGATGATTACGCGCACCATCCAACTGCAATCGCGGCCACGTTGGAGGCAGCACGGAGGCGGTATCCAGGAAGGCGCCTGGTGGCGGTCTACCAACCGCACATGTTCAGTCGCACAAAGACCTTTTTCGGACAGTTTTTACAAGCGTTTGACCTTGCCGATGTAGCGATTATCGCTGATATATTTCCGGCACGGGAGCGTGATACAGGCCTGGTTTCCGCGCGGGAACTGGTAGAAGCGATGGCACCTGTTACTGGGCGCAATGAGTTGGGGGCGCACGATAAATCGGCCCCCTACAAGCAGGGAGGCGGACAGGTGTTACATGGTGGGAGTGTGCAGGCAACGGCGCAATTGTTGCGCGGGATGCTGCGTTCTGGGGACGTGGTACTGGTGATGGGAGCGGGAGATATCTATACACTGACGGAGATGATTTTGAGCGAGGGAGTGTCAGGACGGAGGGGACGCGATAAATCGGGTTCCCACATATAATCCCACATATAAGAGGAATAGATTATGACTTTCGACGCTAAGGCTGCTTACACTGGACTACAGACGCATTTTAAGAAGCGGGTGCGCCGCGATGAGGCGCTGGCACGCCACTGCACGTTTGGGGTGGGTGGCCCTGCCGATGTATGGGTTTCGCTTGATACGCGAGAGGAACTGATCAGTTTAGTGCGGCTGTGCGCTGAGCGGCGTTGGCCTCTTTTGCTAGTTGGCAACGGCACAAACACCCTGTATGCCGATGCAGGTGTGCGGGGCATCGTTGCTCGAATCGCTTTGAACTCGTATACCATCGAGGATCATGGAGACGGGACGGCGCTGTTATTAGCGGAGGCAGGGGTGAGCTGGCCGCATTTGTTAAATGAACTGGCGCCGCTTGGCTGGGGAGGGTTGGAGTTGGGGCGTTATCAGTAATGCCGGGGCACACAATAGCAACATGGGAGAAGTCCTGGAGTGGATTGAGATATTGGATGCACGCAGTAGTTCAGAGGAGCAGTATAGTATCCCGATGATGCGGCGTTACATGCAGGATGAGCTTGATTTAAGTTATCGTCACAGCCGTTTTCGCGAATTGCGCCGTGTCGTGTTTGATGAGCAGGGCTATCCGCAGCCAGTCCCGCGTGGATTGATTGAACCAGCCGAGATTATTTTGTTGCTGGCAATACGTCTTCACCACGAAGATCCGCAAAAGCTGCGGGAGATTATTAAGGAATATAAACAACATCGCAAGAGGACGCAGCCGGTGCAGCAGAGCGCAGGCTCGGTCTTCAAAAACCCGCCGGGGGATTATGCCGGTCGGTTGATTGAGCAGGCGGGTTTGAAGGGCGTGATCCATGGTAAAGCACAAATTTCTGAACGTCATGCAAACTTTATTGTCAACTTAGGCGGCGCCAGTGCTGCTGATGTCGTAGCACTGATGAAGGAGGCTCGCAACCGCGTTCATGAAAAGTTTGGGATAGACCTGGAGTTAGAGGTTGAACCGCGAGGCGAGTGGGGACAGGAGGCATTATGACAGAGGAAAAGAGACAACCGAAGGAGCAGATCGCTACTCATATCTATAGGAGGCCAGATGCGAGAGAGATACGAGCTACTGCGAGTAATGTAAGTGCGGTGAGCGCGCGCCAGCGGGTAGTCACGAAGCATCATGAAGTGCAGCCCTCAGCGGGGGAAAGCTATGTTCAGCGGCGGAATCGACTCTATTCTGCCCGCGCAAAAGCGCCGGCATATCATGAACCCGTGGTGCGCAAGCCACGAACGCTAGCCCAAACGGGCGTCCCAGCCGTCAGCGGGCAGATGCGCGTCTTAAAGCGTCCTTTGCCTTACCAACAAACGCCGGTCCCCGCGCGCAGCGGGAGGCGGCGGACGCACCGAAGAGGGTTCCTGTGGAGGTTGTTTGGCATCTTTGCACTGCTGCTGTTGCTGGTTTTGGGATCGTCCTTTGCGCTGACCAGCAGTGCGTTCAGGGTGGCACAGGTGAGCGTGACCGGCGCCCACCACGACATCCTGGTACAGAGTATTCAACATATGGGGATGCAGGGCCAGAACATTTTTCTAATTGATGTGGAGGCCCTGACTGCCCGTATTGAAATACTGCCGATGGTGGCCTCTGCGAGCCTGGAGAAGCAGTGGCCGAACCAACTGCAGGTGACCGTCACAGAGCGTACCCCGGTATTGCTCTGGCAGACAGTACATGGAACGTATAGTGTTGACCGACAGGGTGTAGTGATCGCGCCCGCGAACCAGACCGCGGGAGCCGATGCACTCATGACCGTGGTAGATGGATGGCGGGGAAATATCTCTGGGGGAAAGGGAATAGGGGCAAAAGATGTGCGAGACGTGCATCCTGGTGTCAGATTGAACGCGGCAGATATCGTATTCGCAACGGCTGTATTTGCCGAATTACCTAAAGTGGCCGGCGTCACAGACTTTACCTTGCGTTACAGCGATACTATGCCCGGGGGGCTTGCCAAGGAGCCAGGAACAATGGGGGGAAAAGGAGTATATATCATCGAGAGTAAAGCGGGATGGATAGCATACCTGGGTGGAGCGAACGATGCTAACCCGCTGCACAACCGGCTGATAGAACTCCAACAGATTCTGGCGCTAGCGCAGCGGGAACAGCTCAACCTGGCAACGATTGACCTGCGCTTTGACCTGCGGCCCGTGTATACCATTAAACAAGCGTAAGGTGGCGTGGGTAGTAGGGAATAAATAGGAGGGCGGCCTTCGCGGTCGCCCAGGAATGGTCATCATGAAGTGATCGAGGAGAGATTGATAGTAGAGGGTTGGTCATATGAAGAAGAACGTATCTTTTAGTGCGTCTCACACATTTACCGCCCAATAGGAGCGTGTATCGTGCAAGAGCGGGTGATCGTCGGTATCGACGTTGGAACAACAAAAATCTGCGTTCTCGCCGGAGAGTTGGACCGCGACGGGAAGATGAATATTGTTGGCGTTGGCACCTGCCCTTCACAGGGTTTGCGCCGCGGGGTGGTGGTGAACATTGAAGAGACCGTCACTTCAATTGCAGCGGCGCTTGATCGTGCTGAACGTCTATCAGGAAAGAAGATAACCACAGCGTATGTGGGGATTGCCGGCAGCCATATTGCCTCGGAGAATAGCAAAGGATTTGTGGCTATCTCGCCGAGTCACCGGGATATTGTGCAGAACGACATCAGCCGGGCAATCGAGGTTGCGCGAGCTATCGCCATTCCCGCGAATCGCGAGGTGATCCATGTGATACCACGAGGCTATGTTGTCGACGGGCAAGAGGGTATAAAGAACCCGATTGGCATGTCTGGCTTCCGCCTGGAAGTGGAGGCGCATATCATTACCGGTGCGGTATCTTCTATTCACAACTTAATTAAGTGTGTACAAAAGGCGCGCGTAGAGATCGAGGATCTCGTCCTGGAGCCGCTGGCCTCAAGCGAGGCTGTCTTAGCGGATGGTGAGACCGAGCTTGGGGTGGTACTGGTCGATATTGGTGGGGGAACCACGGATATCGCCGTGTTTGCCGACGGAGCTATCTGGCAGACAGTAGTCTTGCCGATCGGGGGCAACCTGATTACAAGCGACATCGCCATCGGCCTGCGCATACCTTTTGCTGTAGCGGAGGTACTCAAGGTGACCTATGGTCATTGTGATCCTTCAACTATCTCTGATGACGATATGATCGACCTGGCGCATTTTATACCGAACTGTGATGACCTTGTGCCGCGTAAGTTACTGGCTGAGATCATCCAGGCTCGCGTAGAAGAACTGTTTGAGATGGTTTACGAGGAGATCAGGAAATCTGGCTATGATGGATTGCTACCGGCGGGCCTGGTACTGACCGGCGGGGCTGCTGAATTGCCGGGTATCCAGGGTGTTGCGGGACAGATACTGGACCTGCCCACGCGGGTTGGTGCGCCGCTGGGACTTCACGGACTGGCCGACTCGATCTCCCGGCCAGCTTTTGCAACGGCGGTAGGCCTGTTACAGTGGGCCTTGACCCACACCTCGTTCCTTATCGAAGAGGATGTACCAGAGGACAACGGGCCAATGAGTTTCGTAACGCGTTTAGTACGCTGGTTACGTGCGTTTATTCCTTAATTTGAAGGGGGCCACGAAAATGCTACCAATGGGAAATCATCAAGTAGAAGGCTTCGCCCAGATCCGTGTCATCGGTGTTGGGGGCGGTGGCAGTAATGCGGTTAACCGCATGATACAGGTGAATATGATGGGCATCGAGTTCATTGCGGTAAATACGGATGCCCAGGCCCTGCTGCTCACAGAGTCTCCAATGCATATCCGTATCGGGGACAAGCTTACCCGTGGCCTTGGTGCGGGCGGCAATCCCAGTGTTGGAGCCAAGGCAGCGGAGGAGAATGCTGAAGAGCTATACGAGGCACTCAAAGGGTCCGACATGGTTTTCATCACCGCGGGTATGGGTGGTGGGACAGGGACAGGAGCAAGCCCGATAGTGGCGCAGATTGCACGCGAAGCCGGAGCGTTGACGGTCGGCGTCGTGACGAAGCCGTTCACCTTCGAGGGCAATAAGCGCCGCATCGCCGCGGAGGAGGGTATTGCTAACCTCAAGCAGCACGTCGATACCTTGATAACTGTGCCCAATGACCGGCTTTTGCAGGTCGTGGATAAAAAGATGCCGCTTTCGGACGCATTCCGGCTGGCTGACGACGTGTTACGCCAGGGCATCCAGGGTATTAGCGATCTGATTACCGTACCCGGGCTGATCAACCTGGATTTTGCCGATGTGAAGACCATCATGTCAACGGCTGGTTCGGCGTTGATGGCGATTGGCGAGGCTACTGGCGATACACGTTCGCTAGACGCGGCCCACCTGGCGATAGCCAGCCCGTTGCTGGATATCGATATCAGCGGGGCACGAGGTGTGCTGTTTAACATCACGGGCGGAATGGATCTGTCGCTGTTTGAGGTCAACGAGGCGGCTGATGTGATCAGCAAGGCCGCGCACCCGGAGGCCAATATTATCTTTGGTGCGGTACAGGATCCGAACTATGATGGGAAGGTCAAGATTACCGTTATTGCCACCGGATTTGACGGGCTAACACAGACACCTGTGCCGGTGGTGACCCCGTACCAGCAACCGCAACAGAATCGTCCACCGGCCTATGATCGCAGTATGCTTTATACTGCGTCTTCGATGGGGAACCATGATAACGGAGCTGTGCGCCAGCAGCCACGTCAACAGCAGCCGCAGCACCACGGGTTCCAACAGCCACGTCAACAGCAGCCGCAGCACCACGGGTTCCAGCAGGGATACGGTTCGGTGCCGGTAGCAGCGCCGCCGGTGAATATGACCAATCATCCGACGGGTCAAGTGCAGGCGAACTATGGCGGCCAGGCTGAGCCACAGATGCTGCAGAGGCAGGCGGCAGCGCCGACACAGGAGCCGTTGAGGCAGGCCCTTGCACGCGATGGGCGGGATGTAAGCGCGGATGTCTATGATCTTGACGGAGATCCAATGGAACTGCCGAGGACTGGCTCGTCCACCCATGGGCGGTTGCCGGTGCCCGAGCCGGAGGCGCAGCCGTCACAGCGTCCTTCAAACGACCAGCGTCCACAGCGGCCTGTGCGTCGCCTGGATCAAAAGGGGTTTGATCTGGCGCGAGGGAGTCGCAATGCACCTTCTGGCGATGTGATCGACATTCCGGCGTTTTTGCGTAAAAGGTAGTGTAGTCATTCTAGCAAAAGGAGGGCAGGTCCACGATATGGACCTGCCCTCCTTTTGCTAGAATGACTATAGAGTTTGCTTAGCGGTTTCTGGTTTTGCCGAGGTTGCCGGGGATATCCTCATCAAGGCCGATATGGTTGATGACGACGCGCACGCCGGGGATACCGACAATCTCTCTTTCGAGCATGTACTTCATCTCGCTGGTGGGGGTTTCGCCGTAAAGGCTGACAATGTAGTTCTCGACGAGTACCGAGATATTTTTGGCTCCCTCGAGTTTGCCCTCGGTCCTGAGCTTTTCAATGCGGGCGTTGACGGCGTTCAAGAGGGCGTCTTCGGCGACGAGGAAGTTTCTGACGTCAATGACGCCGGGCATCTTCAAGAGGTTTTCCTCAAGCGTCTTCTTTTGGGTCTCCAGCTCGACCTTTCCGTAGAGAGCCAGCACGACGCCCTCGCGCTCGATCTCTACTTTGACGGGGTGTGCGCTCCAGGCGGTGCTACTCACGGTGACGGTGCGATCAGCTACATCCTGCGCATCTTGCAGCAATATCTCCGCCAGGACAGTTGGTTGCCCGGTAGCGGCGGCCTCCGCGAAGGTGGTTGGCAGTTTCGACGTTTTTGCTGTGCCTGCGCGTGAGGCGAAGGGGTCTTGTAAGCCCCATCCTATAATACTGACAAAGACAATGATTGCAGCAATGATGGAGAGCCAGGGAATGGTATTGATGAAGAGCAATCCACCCATCGTTGTGCATACTGCCAGGGCTAAAATAATTGGCCATAAACTGCCGTTGGGCATATGAATATGGACGTGCTCTTCTTCGCCTTCAAGTTCTTCGGCACCGGCCAGCATAGTTGCGGTCATATCGTCCGCGGTGAGATTAGTACTTTGAAGAGGTGTATTCATGCGGTCTGCTTCCCTCTAAGTATCAGGTACGATGTAGTGGGGTCCTGATGTGCACAGGGTATCCCATTAATAATAAGAATACCAGGAATGTGAGGATGTTGCAAGCGGTTAAAGGAGAAATTTTGAGGGCGACCGCTAGCGCATACCCCTATGCTGCCGCCAGAGCTGCGTCCTCGGAATTATAGATTCGTATTGCGTCGCTCAGGCGGGTTATCTCAAAGATATGCTGGTGGTGCTCGCTCAATCCAAAAGCCAGTAAGTGACGTTCATCTCATCCACCATATTCTTGATGAGGAACAATCCCCATCCTCTCGGTGTCTTTAGTTCGGCCAGTTTGGCTTCAAGGTCCTGCTCCTGGATAAGGCGATTTAAGTGGACATAGATGAAGCTGAGGCCGGGTAGCAGCTTGATAGTACTGGCTTATTGGCTTTGTCTGGTAGAACCACATAAAATGATGGCCAAGGGCATCGTTGAGTTTTAGAACAAACTCGAATTGTTACCACGTGCCATTTTAGTACTGAGAGCCTTCATCAAGTTTGCGTCCGCGGGTTCTTTATACGTTGTCTCTATCAGAGCCTCAATCTCTGCCGAAAGACCATCAATGCTCACGCGCATCCGCCGTTCTTCCTCAGTGACTTTGTCGACCGAAGTCATGAACGCGCGTACAGCCTCCAAGGTAGCGGGTACCTGGATACGTTTGCGAGCTTCCACCCATGTCCAACCCTGAAGTTTTGGGTTTATCTGTGTGAAGTACAGTTCAAGATAACGGAGGAGTTCGGGTTCTGATGACTCTAGATACGTCTGGGGCTGGCGACGCAATAGCAACCGTCTATCCAGCAGCGTTGGTTTCTCGGCAATTGTGCTTTGTATATCGCCAAAGAAGCGCAGTACCCCCAGGGCGAGATAGCCCTGCGGATCGCGATAGGCAATCGTTGGATTTGCGGCTAGCATTGCTGACGTTGGGATTGCTGCCAACTGCTCGTACAAAGCCTGAATAGCATCAACCCGAATGGCTATTTGTTGTTGCCTTTGAGCGGATGCAACTTTGATGGGTAAGCGTTTCCAAACATCGGGATAAACGCGTCCCTCTCGAGTACCTTCAAGCCTATTAGAAGCAATGTATTGACGGATGAAGCGACTATTAATGATACCCAGCAGGTAACGCAGGTCGAACAGTTCAGCGATAGAGGCAAGTCCATTTATGGCGCCTGCAATTTGCCGCGATTCGCGAAGAACCGCCTTGATGCCCTTCTCCTCAATCGCGCCCGCCTGCTCTAGTGCCTTCCAGGAAACTACAACCTGAACACTATGATTGGCAAATAGCCCGGAGCGATCATAGTAGCCGCCCGATGTTTCCCCTAACAGGAGCTTTTCAGTAGTGCGGAAAAGTGCTCTGTGCCGGGGGCGGCGCATCTGAGGTTTATATTTCTCATAGGCTACAAATCGCTTGCGGCGCAGAAAATAGCGATCTACGTCGTTGCCAACCACGCCATCATCAATGTATTCAGCAGGACGTTTTTTGCTTGCAGAAGGAGGTAAAAATACATTGTCAAGTGTAAAAAGCTTTTGGCGTCTTCCTTGAACTAGAGGATCAAGAGTTTCTTTGCTTTGTGCTTCAATACCTGTACCTATATATACAATAGCGCAGAGGGGAATACTCCCCTGAGCCAGGCTTTTGTCGAGAAAAGAGTCGTAACGCCACCTGAAGATCTGTCCGTTGGAGGCCAATTGTGGAACAGGAGGGAGTGCCTCGTAGCTTGAACAATCTGCTTGCCGGTGTATACGCCGAATTACTTCATGCTCTTCGTCGGGTGCACGATTCTCAACGAGTACGATAGTGTTCTCGATAGCAGCATCCTGGAAGAGACGTAGGGCGGGGAAAAAGTCAATTTGCAGCAGGCGATACTGGCTGCTGAGCAACTGTCGCAGGCGTTCTGCATAGCCTTCTGTCTCAATACCTTTAGAAACAATCAAGCCAAGTCTCCCTGTTTCTGGTCGCAGGAATTGCAGGTTGCGTTCAAAAAATGGCACGAAGAGATCCCAGCGTTGATGCAGTAGCTGGTAGATGCCAAAGTTCCAGATGGTGTTCCGGTAGAGTAGGTTTTCAGAACTTTCTCCAGCGCTCACATAGGGAGGATTGCCAAGGAGATAATCAAATCCTGGTTGGCCCGCGTTAAGTTCTGTTAGCTCTGATGGTAGCCCCTTCGCCTCTTTGATGCGGACAATGTAACGCTCTTCATCTGAAATGGTATGGCCTCGCGTGCGTGGGGGGCGAAAACTTAAACGTTCAGAAGCCTCGCCGCTGCGTAGTGCTTCTACTTGCTCAGCGACCGTCGGTTCCAGCGCATCGGTACAATAGATGTGGAAGCGGTCAACACTGCGGCATAACTGGCCCCGCTCGTCGAGCAGCAGGGGCAGACACTGGATGAGCAGATTGATTTCGGCCAGGTAACAGGCAAAAGGATTGAGGTCGAAGCCCAGGAAGGTATCAGTCAGTACTTGAATAGCGTATTCATGGTTAATCTCTGAGGCTTTGACAAGACGTTGCAAGATAGCACTTTTACGTGAGGCTGCCGCGACAAGAAATGTGCCACTACCACAGGAAAAGTCTCCAACAGTCTTTTCTAGAAAGCTTCGCGCTTTTATCTCGTCTGGCTCATTGCGCCCGGGAATACCAATAGCGTCGAGCATATAGTCCACTACCTGCGGTGGGGTATAGAACTGCCCTTTTTCGCTGCGTTCCTTGGTCTCGATATATCCCTCGTTGTAGACTCTCCCCAGCACATCAGCACTCAAGCCCTGGAAATCGTAGCGATTCAGCAGATCAAACAGGGCCAGGATCGTATATTCATCAAGCGTAAACCAGTCGAAAAGTTCTTGACGGCCAAAGAAGTTATGATAAACCACACGGGCACGCTGGTATGTCTCCTCAAGTAGCCGTAAATAGGTGTCTTTGATGCCAGAGAGCAATTCAACCCGATACTCCTCATAGCGCGCAAATGGTCCGTCTGAGATGCGGCGCGGAATCAGGGTATGATCTTCACAGACGCGCACGAAGAAAAGACGTACAAAAGAAATGTACGCGGTTTGCAGGCAAAATTCATCCTGTGGATTGCCAAAAACGCCCCGCACCCTGGATTGCCACGCCGCGTAGGCTTCAAGCGTTTTCTTACTTAAGGCATATTCATCAGCGAGGGACTGTAGATACGTGTAATGTATCTGAAGCAAGGTTTTTAGCGCATCCAGGCCCTCTGTAGGCGGGAGTGAGCGTATTGAGCGCTTTATATTCTTCCCCATGCCTAGCAGTGACGCCTGGCTTAGCTGGTGCGGTTTGAGTACTTCTTCCGCACGTTGTAAATACGCTTCTTCGAATGCCGAAATGTCTCCACTTTGAAAATAGTCTTCTGTCAGTTCTGCTAGCAGTTGACTGATTTCAGTTCGTAGATGACCGTTAGTGTCTAGCTGGAAAGCAGTCCCAAACTGAACGACATTCTCTATAGCGGCTTTCAAGGTCTTCTCAAAGGGACGGCTATCTTTGCTGTTCGTACGTGTACATTGTTGTTTGTAGTCGTCATAGCGTTGTTGCAGTAGGGAGAACTGCGCGCGAATTGTTTCTCGTAATGAACCAAGTACCTGTTTGATCTGTTGCACGAGTAATTCAACATTTTCTGGCTTTTGCAAAGATGCGATACGATGATAGGCATTATTAGCCAGGTTCTGACGAAATACATCGGTCTGTTGCCAACGGTTGGCATCAAGATAATAGAAGTTAATTGCCAGGGCCTGCTGTAATAGAGGTCTGCTGGTCAATCGTTGCTCGACCGCTTCTTTTGTAGAGGCATCTTGTAACAAACTGGCAAGCTCAGTCAGGCTAAAGGACGCGAGAGGCTCGTTCCCAACGGCAAAGTCGAAGAGGTGCCATTCATCTCCATTGGTCAAGACACCCAGATACAGCCCGGCCTGTGTCAGGTAGCGTTCAAGCTGCTCGGTTGGCGTCTCGCGCCCCTTTTGTGAAGCAGTCAGATTCCGCATAGAAGAACTCTTTGTCTCGATAATCGCAATTCGCCGTCTATCTTGAGAACTTTGGTTCCAAAGCGTCAGATCATAGCGTTCCTGGCTTTCGTATTCGATCTGAGAGGGTACATAGTGAAAAATTGGTAGAATACGTTCGCGGATCAACGTTGCTCGTAGGCCATGTTCGTCACCCGTGTGTCGAGGCGCGCTGGCGAAGTAGGAGAAGATATCTTCGCCCGATTTTGCATCATGCCAGGAAGTGTATGCTCTGGCTAAATTCAATGCGACATCGGCCAGGCTGGTAAACTGGGGCAGTTCGATGGAAGCAGAGGGCTGCTGCATGACTTGGCTACCTCAACTCTTCTACGTGATGTATGCTGTGCTATATCCTGGAAGAAGTATAGGGGTTTAAGGACGATTGGTCAAGCAGACGTTTTCACAATTGCGGATAAAGCTATTTTTCTTTGAGGAGGACTTGCAGGTCGGTTGTTATTTGTGCTGTGGTGGCGTCGCTGCCGAGGTAAATGCGCTCTCGGCCCTGTTTGTCGATAATGAAGATGGCGGTGGTGTGGGAGATTGTGCCACCGGTTGTGGTGGGAGTGGGTGCGGCGTAGACTGAGTAGCTTGACCAGATGGGGGAGAGTTGGGCGTGGCTGCCTACGAGGTAATGCCAGTAGTTGAGCATTCTGTGGACTTTAGAGAAGTTGAGGGCGGCGGCGATGGTGTCCCGCTGGGGGTCTGTGCTGACGGCGAGGACGGCGACGTTTTGGGCCTGGCTGCCAAGGTTGAGTATGACGGCGTGGAGTTTTTCGGCGGTGAGGGGGCACTGGTCGGGGCAATGGGTGTAGAGGAACGTGAGGATGGTGGGTTTGCCTTTGAATTGTGAAAGGGTGATTGTTTTGCCGAATTGGTCGGTGAGTTTGAAGTCGGGTGCTATTGTGCCACCAAGGTCTGTGCCCTGGAGGGCTGACTGGTTAGTACTGGTGGTTTGTGCGGCGTTACTGGGCGTCGCAGTTTGCCTTCCTGTGCGGCTGCCCAGGAGGGCGGCGATGATTACTACGAGTATTGCGAGTGTCAGGACTGAGAGTCGTGATGCTAGGCGCCAGTTCATTTTTGATTTTCTATCTAGTAAAAGTCATAATCGGGTCCCTACCTGGGTCAATGGATTACTCGGTCGATAACCATGGCGGCGAAGATCATGGCCAGGTAGCAGTTTGAGTACCAGAAGAGGGTTTTGGCCCAACTTTTGGTTTTTTCGCGCAGCAGGCGTATGGACATGTAGACCAGGATGCCGCCGAGGGTGAGGGCGGATACCAGGTAGAAGTAGCCCATGGCCCCCATGCCGAAGAGTACAAGGGTGACGGCGAGGAGCAGGAGCGAATAGAGTAGAATTTGTTTGCGTGTCTCGCGTTCGCCCATGACGACGGGTAACATAGGTATGCGCGCCTTCTCGTAGTCTTTCTGGATCAGGAGTGAGAGCGCCCAGAAGTGCGGCGGCGTCCAGTAGAAAATGATGGCGAAGAGCCAGATGGCGGGGAGCGAGAGGTTGTTGGTCACGGCGGCCCAGCCTACGAGGACGGGGACGGCGCCGGCTGCTCCACCGATAACGATATTCTGCGCGGAGGTGCGTTTCAGGCCCATGGTGTAAACAAAAATGTAGAAAAGGATAGCTGAGCAGGCAAGGCACGCGCTAAGCAGATTGACAAAGGTGGTCAGGACGAGAAAGGCTCCCACACCGAGCACGACGCCGAAAATCAGGGCCTGGGTGGGCTGCACTCTCCCAGATGGGAGGGAGCGGCGCTGGGTACGCCCCATGATCTGGTCGATGTCGCGATCAATATAGCAATTGATACAGTTGGCGCTGCCCGCTGCCATGGCGCCACCTATGAGTGTGGCGGTAAGCAGGCCAGGAGGAGGTAATGCCCTGTTGGCGATGGCCATAGCCGCTGCTGTAATACCAAGTAGCAGGACGGTGACATGCGGCTTCATGAGGTCAACATAGTTGGAAATGGTCTGGCGTACCGGTCCCCTTTCTTCCTTTGGCTCAACGCTTTGCGCTTCTTCCTGCGCCTCAAGGTCCTGTTCTCTCGGAGCGATGCGTAGTTGATTGGCGGCGAGCGTGGCCAGTAGCACCAGGCAGCCCCAAACAGCGGTGGCAAGGGCGAGGTGCAGGCCGGCGACGAAGCCGGGTTTATTGAGCAAGACGATCAAGCCGCCGACGACGGATTGCGCAACGAAGAGGACGGCTGCAGCCAGCGCGACCCAGGCTTGCGCAGGGGCAACGCTGCGCCTGCGCCATGCTGAAATGAGCGTCCAGATGAGCACAAGTCCCACGAAGGTGGCGACGAGGCGATGGAAGATATTGATATCGGACAGGTGATACTGTACAGCCCATGCTGGCGGTGTACAGAGGGGCCAACCAGGGCAGGCGAGCGATGCGCCGGAGCCTACGACATAGGAGCCGCTGAGCATGAGTCCGTAGACGAGCAGTGCGTTGGTGACGGCGAGACGGGCAAACTTGCGGGTTTTGCTAGGATGCTCTTTCGCCGGCGCGGGTTTGGTAGCCATGACGGCGATAGTGATGATTACAGCGAAGAAGGCCAGCGCTGTGCCGAGGTGCGCAGTGATGATGGTTGGCGGCAGCTTCCAGAGGACGGTGAGGCCGCCGAGCACGATCTGGATGACCAGCAGGATGGGGGCAAGAATAAGCGCGGGTATGAGAACCTGTCGCTCGTTGCGCGCCCAGCGGTAGGCGCTGATGGCCAGTATAACGACAAGCACGCTGACGATGGCGGCGATGAAGCGGTGAAACTGTTCAAGGAACGTGTGATAGTCTATGGCGGCATAGGCTTGACCATAGCAGAGGGGCCAGTCGGGGCAGCTCAGACCGGAGTCTGTGGCGCGTACAGTGCCGCCCAGGGCGACAAGAAAATATGTGAATCCGACCGCTATCCAGGCTACGCGGCGTATAAATTTCATGCGAATGCTCCAAATATCCTTTTTTGGGAAGATAGTTTAACAGTTTTATTGTCGTTGATGTTCCTGTTGTTATCCTTGCAAGGGAGTGAGCGAGCCTTACAAATGCCTTAATTTTTGACGCTGCGAATAAAGTGAATTGTTACTGTTCCCAGGAGACAACAGGTAATGCGTGAAATGGGGCAGTGGCGGCATTACTGGAGAACTGCACCAGGACGTAGGCAGCAGCCAGCGACAGGATGTCGCGAGAGAGTGCCATCCAGATCAGCCCAACGACGTTGACCAGGGTGCCGAAGAGGATGTAGGGGCGGCGGCCCCAGGCTGCGAGGCGTCCGCGTGTTTTGTCACTGAGCATGCCGAATAGTGGGTTGGCGAAAACGGGACGAAGACGCCGGGGACCAGCACAAAGGCTAACGCCTCCCCTTTATTCAAGTCTCCAGCGATCTTGAAAACCTGGCTGGGAAGAATGATAATACCAAGAGCAGACCAGTCATGAACCCGCAGGCTTTCGCCAGGGGCTTGTCCCTGTCTTTACGCGCCGATCTGATCGCATCCAGATCGACTACCGGACGAGACAATAGGCACCATGACCGATGCCCTTGAGATATTGATAGCAGCGTTCCGATCAGCGTTATCAGCATGGCTGCAAGCTTGACAACAGAAAACAGCTTGACTCTTGCGATTGGCCTTTTCGCAGTGTCCACACGCGCTACACGTTCTGGATGTGTAGGCAGGGTCTACCAGATGAAGAGGCACACCCGCAAGAGCAGCTTTATAGGAGAGGAATTGACGTAATTGTTCAAACGCCCAACTACTATGCCTTGCACGCTGAGAGTGTCTAACCGTGCGTTCCGTCCGGTGACGGATGTGCCTTAACTCTTCAATGGCGATAGCTTGGTGTTGCTGTTTGGCTTTCTGAACAATGCGTTTAGAGATCACATGATTCGTGTTTTTCCTGAACCGACGTTCTTTGCCGGAGAGTTTCTTGAGATGGCGTTTTGCGCTCTTTGTGCCACGCTTTTGCAAGCGTTGACGCAACGCCTGATGCCGTGTACGAACACGCTCTACCTGCTCACCACTAAAGGTTTCACCTTCGCTATCGGTAGCAAGGTTGACTATGCCCAGATCAATCCCCAACGTTTCCTCTGGAATATCAGGTGTAGGGGGAGGGACATCCAGCGTTACCGCAAGGTAGAACGTTCCATTCCGGTAGAGCAAATCGGCTTGCCCCTTGATACTATCGAGCCGAGCCTGCTGATAAGCTCCAACTTGGAAGGGCACCAGGACACGTCCAGAGAGCGTCAACAGCGAGACGGTCAACAAGCCTTTAAAGCTCATGACACGCTCATCATAGACAATCGCCCCCTCTGGCTTGAATGTGGGTTGGATGCTCTTATCACGCTTATAGGCTTCACTGGTTTTACTGATAGCCCGTATAGCCAATTGAGCAGCGAGCTTATAGGTAGTACGCAATTCACCATAGACCAGCTTTTGCAGTTCAAACTTATTGACAGTCTTTTCCGCAAAAGCGATTTCTGCCACATAGGTAGCTGCCTGGTTAAAGGCGTGCATGGTGTCAAGCAAAGCCTGATGCTGTTCAGTGGTTGGGTGAAGCTTCAAGAGCATCGTTTGTTTCATGCCCCAAGTATACATCCAATGATGAAAGCTGTCAGGAGGCACGGTATTTTCTGCCTGCGGGCAGCTTTCTTTCCTCCCCGCCTTAAAAGGACGGGGCTTCCAGAAAGGACGTTCTGTTGATGAATCGTACCAGTGTTTGCCATGGGGAGGCGGGAATCGGGGCGGCGAGGGAAAGGGCGACCGCAAGGGTCGCCCCTACTATACACGACGGGGTTTGGATACCGCGTTGGTGTAGCTTTGTATTGTTTTTTTGTTTCGTTTTGCTCACGTCCTGTGAAGGGGTGACAGCTACTCCTCCTTCTGGTTCAACGGGTATCGTTACAGCCACTCCCCGGGTGTCCGCGACTAAAACTACTGTTCCGCCAACAGTGCCCACATTGGATGTTACGCCACGGCATTTTACGTCTCGCGTGATTTTGCAGGGGAAAGGGCGTCCGGATGACCTGGCTTTTACTCAGGCGGGGAATGCGTTGTTGTTCAGCGATGCCATTAATGGCACTATTAGCAGTGTTACGTTGGATGGGAGGGTGACTGTGCTGGTGAGCGGGCTGGCTGGGCCAGAGGGTTTGATTGTGCTACCGGATCAGCAGTTGATTATTGCCGAGCAGAATACCAATCGCATCCTTGTGCTGCCTCCTGGGGCACGAACGCCCACTGTATTAAGCACGATACCGGGGGAGCCTAGCCTGGCGAATTGTAAGCATGGGATAGATGGTATTGCCTGGGATGGGGTCACTAATACGATAATTGTGCCGGATAGCCCAACTGGCGACGTGTACAGCTTGAGCCTGGATGGGAAAAGCCTGAAGCTGCTGGCCTCGGGCATTACGAGACCGGTTGGCGCGGCTGTCGACGCTCAGGGGAATATCTATGTTGCCGATGAGTGTGGGGGTGCGGTGTGGCGTATTGCTCCCAATGGAACAAAGACGCGCATTGGAGGTTTTGGAATGCCGGATGATGTTGTGCTTGATCAGCATGGCAATCTGCTGATCACCGATCTACAGCCATCGATACATGCGCTCATTCGTTTGAACCTGGCGACTGGCAAGCGGGAGGTGCTGGCGAGACAGGGGTATATTGAGCCGCAGGGGCTACTCGTGGATGCGCATGATAACATTTTTGTCTCAGATGATTATGCCAATAAGATTGTGGAGTATCAACCAGCATGAGTAAATTGATGACGATGAGCGAGGCTGTCGCGCGCTACGTGCCGGATGGCTCTTCGGTTGCTATTAGCCTGGCGTTGGAGCCGCTGATTCCCTTTGCGGCCGCTCACGAAATCATACGCCAGCAAAGGCGCAACCTGACACTGATCGGTCCTATTTCGGATATTTTGTTCGATCAACTGATCGGGGCGGGCTGTGTGGAAAGGGTCACAGCGGCGTGGGCAGGCAATGTCAGCGAGGGGCTGGGCTATTGTTACAGGCGTGCCACTGAAAAAGCGATTCCACGCGCTGTTACGGTCGAAGAGCACAGCAATTTTACCATTGGCCTGGCATTACTGGCGGCAAGCCTGGGTTCGCCGTATATTCCCACGCGCTCAACGCTGGGCAGCGATATATCGGGCCATAACACAGCATTCCGCCTGGAACGCTCGCCGCTGGATGGCACGCCACTGCTGCTGGTACCGGCACTCAGTCCAGATGTCACAATTGTGCATGCGCAGCGCAGCGACGAGGATGGCAACGCGCACCTGTGGGGCAATGTAGGCATATGCGAGGAAGCGGTACTGGCGGCGAAAGATGTTATTCTGGTTGCGGAAGAGATTGTGGAAAGGGAGGTTATTGTGAGCGATCCCAACCGTGTGCTCGGTCCATCCTACAAAGTACGAGCGGTGGTGCATGAGCCGTGGGGGGCGCATCCCTCGGCCGTGCAGGGCTATGCCAACCGCGATCACCTGTTTTATCACGAATATCACGAGCGCACGAGCAGCGTTGAAGGTTTCCAGGACTGGTTGGAGGAATGGGTTTTACGAGTGCCGGCACGGGCAGAGTATGTGAAGAAGCTGGGCGAAGAGCGGGTGCAGCGTTTGCGCGTCAAAAAGCATCGCTACGCCGCGGCGGTCGATTATGGGTACTAAGGGAGGAAGAGCGAGATGGAATACACTCCCCAGGAATTGATGGTAGTCTGTGCTGCGAGACAGGTACATGATGGCGAGCGGGTCTTTGTCGGGATGCGCCTGCCGCTGCTGGCGTTTGCCCTGGCGAAAAGAACGCACGCGCCACATTGTGTCGGCTTATTTGAGACCGGTATCCTGCGCGATACACCGGCGGCGGAATTGCTCTACACGATGGGAGATGCGCCGAATATTTGCGGAGCGTTATGGGCGACCGGCACCGTCAAAGTGATCGGGCTGATGGCAGCCGGAGAGGTGCAGTTGGGCTTTATCGGCGGCGCGGAGATTGACCGCTATGGCAATCTGAACACAACCGTCATTGGGAATTGGCGGCGGCCCACTGTGCGCCTGCCCGGCAGCGGTGGGGCGGCGGATATTGCTTCGCTGTCGCATAGATTGGCGATTATTATGCAGCACGATCGTCATCGCCTGCGCGAGAAAGTGGATTACGTGACCAGCCCTGGTTATGGTTATCCCGATGAACAGGGGCCTGCTGGAGCGGCATGGAGGGAGAGAGTGGGTTTGCCGAGAGGAGGTCCTGCCGCGCTGATTACAACGCTGGCGGTATTCACCTTTGATCGACAGAATGGGGAGGCGGTTTTGCAGTCGTACCATCCAGGGACAACGGTAGAGGAGGTACAGGCCCGGACGGGATGGACGTTGAGGCTGGCGGATGATTGTCGGGAGACGGTGCCGCCGAGCATAGAGGAGTTGAAGGTGATCCGGGAGTGCGATCCCGAAGGGAAATGGACGAGGTGAAAAATACTAAGCAGCGATGGCTGAGTTGCAGAGCATGGCTCCGCAATTCAGCCATCGCTGCTTACATTTATTATATCTTGGGTAGTTGCATGCCGAGCTTGCGCATCTCGTAGAGCAGCGTTTCGCGCAGACCTTCTTCCAGGGGGCGAAGGGTGTAGCCCAGTTCGCGCCTGGCTTTTTCGTTGCTGCCAAGATAGGTCGCGGTAGTGACCCGCAGACTCTCGGCAGTGTAGGATTCCGGAAGGGGGATGACCTTCTCAAGTATGCCCATGAGCGAGGCCATCGCTTTGATGGCGCCAAAAGAGGGATGAAGGCGGGGCGCGGGAACGGCTGTGATTTTTTCCGCGATCTCCAGCACCTCCACGACGCGGGCAACGGGACCTGCGATGATGTACTCTTCGCCGGCCGTGCCTTTTTCCATGGCCAGGATGTGACCGCGAGCAATATCATCAACATGTGCCCAACAGTAGGTGGTCTGCGCTGGAACCATGGGCAATTTGCGTCGTAGGTATTGCACGAAGGTCTCATGTACCGAACTGGTGTCGCCGGGACCGTAGACAAGACCCGGCATGACGGTGACCAGGGGCAGGCCTTCCTTTACCATTGGCATCGCCACTGCGTAGTGAGCTACCCACTTGGTGCGGTCGTATTCGCTGACCCAGTGGCCGTCATCGGGGTGGTAGTATGTTTCGTCAACGATCTTGCCACGCGTATCTGAATTCACGGCCAGCGTGCTGGTATAAACGCCTTTGGGGATGTTGAGTTCCTTCATCAATTGCAGGACGTTGCGCGTGCCATCGACATTGATATTCATGCCCATGCTCTTGTCTTTTACACCGATCTTGTACCAGCCCGCGATGTGAAAAACGCCATCAACGCCTGTCATCGAGGCGCGCATACTCTCTTTGTCGGTCACGTCGCCTTTTACCACGTTCACCCCGAGGTCGACCAGGTCCTGAGCCTTTGCAGGTGTGCGCACGGGAGCGATGACCGTGTGCCCAGAGGCGATCAATTGTCGTGCCACGTGCCCGCCGATGAAGCCGGTGGCGCCGGTAACATAATATTTCATGCGGTAGTCTCCCCTTTTTTGATTATGTATGCGACGAGCGTAGAAAGGAAAATGAGTTTAAACTTATTGACCAAATTATATGGAGGTTTTTGGGAGGTTGTCAAGAGGGTAGGCCAGGGGAGGTGAAGGTTCGTACATTTTTGGGATGATGCACTTGACTGGATATTGTACGCTACATAATGTAGGCAAGAATATAAAGGAATAGGCCTGAAAGGTTGCCGTTGATGGCTGATATAGGACTTGATTTCTGGCTCACGCAGTGGGACTGGGAACCATCGATATTGATTGGAACGGTGGTAATAGTAGGGTTGTATTTGTATGCGCTGGGGCCTTTACGAAAAAAGTATCATCTGGCAGAGCGTGTCAATAAATGGCAGGCGTTCTCTTTTCTGCTGGGGATGTCAATGATGTTCCTGGCGCTTGTTTCACCGTTGGATGAGTTGGGCGATAGTTACCTGTTCAGCGCTCACATGGTGCAGCACATGTTTTTGACTATTGTGGGGCCGCCGCTGCTGTTGCTGGGTACGCCTGGTTGGTTGATTGAGCCGCTGCTGCGCAAGTCAATTGTATTTCGTATAGCCCGGATACTGACATTTCCGGCTCTGGCGTTTTTTATGTACAATTTCGATTTCTGGCTGTGGCACGTGCCGCCGCTGTATAATGCGACCTTAGAGAATCAGAGCATTCATATTCTTGAGCATGTGACCTTCATTGTCTTTGGGGTCATCTACTGGTGGCCCGTTTTCAGCCCTTCCGCACTGTTGCCGCGTCTCTCAATGGGGGGGCAGGTGCTCTATCTCTTCTTGAGTGGAATGCCGACGGTGGCGCTGGGGGCTGGATTGACTTTTTTCCCACCTTTGTATGCTCCTTACCTGGCGGCCCCACGTATCTGGGGGCTTACACCTGCTACGGATCAGCAATTGGGAGGCCTGATTATGTGGGTGCCGGGGAATATGGTGTATATTGTGATTATGAGTGTTCTTTTTATTCGCTGGATGCAGAAGCAGGAGGCGAAGCAGAGGGAGCAGGAGGCATTGGCGGATAAGTCGGAGAACGAGGCGATTCTGCACGAACACGGTGTATCGTAGCTGTTGTTGATATTCAGGTTACTGTAAGGTGATGTGAAGGGACTGCAAGCCTGCTGTCAGGAAGAAGGGCTATAGTAGGCGCATATGATGGAAAGAGTGTCGCAAATATGGCGAGATCTGCACTATTTTCCGTGACAACGTAAAACACGTTTTAGGAGTTGAGAAGTGAGGATGCCAATATTTCGCGGGATGAAACACTGGGGAAAAATAATCCCAGCCGTGCTTTTATCCTCGCTCCTTTTTGCAGCTTGTGGCGGTAATTCCCCCACTATTTTGAACCCCACGGGGCCTGTCGCCGTTCATGAAGCGAATTTTTTCTGGTTCATCCTGTCTGTAGCCACCGTTGTTTTTGTGATAGTCGAAGGGTTGTTGATCTGGTCAATTATCCGCTACCGCCAACGCCCCAATTCGCCTGCGCCCAGGCAGATTCATGGCAATAACACTGTCGAATTTATCTGGACGGTTGTGCCCTCGCTCTTTTTGTTTGCTGTCCTGGGTGGGACAATTTATACAATGTTTAACCTGTCAAATATTCCGAGTACGAACGCGAGCATTCCTGAGATCAGGGTGGCGGCGGTCGGGCATCAATGGTGGTGGGAGTTTGACTATCCGAATCAGCACGTGGTGACCGCTGATACGCTCTATTTACCGCGGGGCGCAGTAGTGACCATGGACCTCCTATCGAGGAATGTCATCCACAGTTTCTGGGTTCCGAGCATTACAGGCAAGACCGATGTTATCCCCGGGCATGATAACATGAAGGTATTCCGAGCGGATGTGCCAGGGGAATATCGCGGTATGTGTGCTGAATACTGTGGCACACAACATGCCCATATGAACTTCAACGTGGTCGTCTTAGATACGAATGCTTTCAACACCTGGTTGAGTAACGAGCAGCAGAAAGCACAAACTCCAACCGATTTGCTTGCCCTGCAGGGTCAGAAGATTTTTACAGGGACAGGCGGCTGTACAGGATGTCATGGTATCGTAGGTGTTAACCTGACAAGCTTTGATGCAGCCAAAACAAATAGTGGCCTTTCTGCCGATGCATTGGTAGGACCGAATCTGACACACTTTGCGGAGCGACAACTGATTTCCGGTGGTGTACTGATTGCCAGTGATGGGCACAATTGGGCGAATGATCCCGCGTGCCAGCTTGTCAATGGCCAACTGGTAAATAAGGACAGTTGCGGCCTGTATCAATGGCTGCATGCCCCACAAGCAGTGAAGCCGGGCAACGATATGGTTATCGGCAACCTTTCCGACTCACAGATTTATGCACTGATTGCGTACCTGCAAAGTCTAAAGTAGCCTATTGACCCTATAGTTTTATAGGGCTGGATATTTGGAGGAATGCCCATGGCAACCCGCACGATCGTTGAGGTACCAGGAGTAGAGCGGCGCAGGCGCCTTGACGAGACTTATATTGGCGAATGGCTGATGACGACCGATCATAAGAAGATCGGCGTGATGTACATGCTGACCGGCTTTGCCTTCTTCCTGGTGGGAGGACTTGAGGCTTTACTGATCCGAACACAACTGGCGGTGCCAAACGGGCATGTGCTCAGCCCACAGGTGTACGACCAGATTTTCACGATGCATGGCGTGACAATGATCTTTCTCTTTGTGATGCCTACGCTGACCGGCTTTGGTAACTATATCGTGCCACTGATGATCGGCGCGCGAGATATGGCCTTCCCGCGTTTGAACGCCTTTGGATACTGGCTTGTGCTCTTCGGTGGTGTCTTCCTGAATTCGAGTTTTCTCTTTGCCGCGGCGCCAAACAACGGTTGGTTCAATTATGCGCCGTTGACCGAACTGAACACGGCCTGTGGGAACGCTGTTATGTGCTCGCCTGGCATAAACGAGGACTTCTGGTTACTAGGTATTTTGCTCTTGGGTATCTCATCGATCGCCGGTTCGCTTAACTTTGTGGTAATGATTCTGAGGATGCGTGCCCCAGGTATGACCATTAACCGCATGCCATTGTTCACCTGGATGACCCTGGTTACAGCATTCTTGCTGCTCTTCGCTCTGCCCAGCCTTACGGCTGCGAGCGTGATGATGCTGCTGGACCGTCACCTGGGAACACATTTCTACACCTTCGCGTCTGGTGGTGATCCCTTGCTCTGGCAGCACCTCTTCTGGTCGTTTGGCCATCCCGAGGTATACATTCTCATTTTGCCGGTCTTTGGTATGATTTCCGAGATATTGCCCGTTTTCGCGCGCAAACCTATCTTTGGCTATACTTTTATCGCCTGGTCGGGTGTGGCTATCGGTTTCCTGAGCTTCACCGTATGGGCGCACCATATGTTTGCCGTGGGCCTGCCGCTGATTGCACAAGCCTTTTTTGCCGCCAGTACCACGCTGATCGCCATTCCGACCGCGGTGAAAATCTTCAACTGGATCGCGACTATCTGGTTTGGCAAGGTAAGTCTCAAGGTGCCTATGCTCTTTGCGCTTGGATTTATCGCCATGTTCCTGATTGGCGGTCTCGACGGAGCGGCCTTAGCATTGGTGCCCTTTGACTACCAGGTCACGGATACCTACTTTGTGGTTTCACACCTGCACTATGTGCTCTTTGGCGGTTCCGTCTTTGGCATCTTCGCGGGCTTCTACTACTGGTTCCCCAAGATAAGCGGCAAGTTAATGAACGAGCGGCTCGGACAGGTGCAGTTCTGGTTGACGCTGATAGGAGTGAATATGACGTTCTTCTCCATGCATATTCTTGGCCTGCTGGGGATGCCGCGGCGAATCTATACCTATCCCGACAATCTTGGCTGGAATGAGATGAATCTGCTGCAAACGGTAGGCGCGTTCATTCTTGGTATAGCGATTATGGTCTTCTTCTGGAACTTGATCATATCGCTGCGCAGCGGTGAACCGGCGGGTGATGACCCCTGGGATGCGTTCACGCTGGAATGGGATACCACTTCACCGCCGGCGCACTACAACTTCCTGAAAATTCCAACTGTACGCAGCCGTCGTCCATTCTATGACAAGAAGAACCCGGATATCGCTGACTGGAAGACCGCGACCCATTAATGTGGGCGACATCAAGCGACATTTGACTGAAGCAGAAAAGGGAGAGGTCGTGTCTGAGGAGCAAGATCAGAGTCAACAGGTAGCGAAAGCGAAGAAGGGCCGTGCGCCGGAAGTGGCACAGGAGCAGGCGTTCGGACCGCAGAAGAGTTTCTGGCCGCTTGCCCTGGCTGTCGCACTGATCATATTGCTGCTTGGCCTTGTCAGTAACCAGATTGTGATGGGTATCGGCGTCGTTTTGAGCGTTGCGGCCGTCATCGGTTGGGGGCTTGAACGAAGGAAATAGTAAGGAGCCTATCCTCAAGATAGGGACGTGATGAAAATATGAGTACAGTTCAGGGTGAATCAATCGCTGCCGCTAGTGAGCATCAAGTTGTGGGGCGAAGTCTCGGCTGGTGGGGAATGATCTTCTTCATTACCTCGGAGGCGTTGATCTTTGCCAACCTGATTGCATCTTACCTTTACCTTGAAATCAGGAATATAGGTACACTGTTTGCATTTAAGCTGCCTTCGGGAGACTACCTGGATTACGTCTTTCCCCTATTCAATACACTCATACTGCTCTCTAGCAGCATTCCTGTGCGTATCGCGGGAGCTGGTATCGCCAGGGGGAATCGGCGCAACCTGGTGTTAGGTCTGCTTGGTACGATTGTGCTAGGCTCCATATTCCTGGGTGGCCAGGTATACGAGTACACCAATCTGGTCGAGCAGCATTTTACAGTGAATTATGGGGCCTTTGGCTCGGCTTTCTATACATTGACCGGTTTTCACGGTCTCCACGTCACCGTCGGTATACTTTTCTTGCTCGTCATCTTCATTCGTTCCCTGCGCGGGGACTTTACAGCGAAGGATCATTTTGCCGTTCAAGCGGGTGAGATGTACTGGCACTTTGTCGACTTTGTGTGGTTGGCTGTCGTCAGCACAGTGTATCTGTTGCCCCTGCTCCTGCGTCCGTAAAGTACGATATACAGTGTTTGCATCGCCTTTTGCTTATAGTAAATAGGTGGTGCAAGCACGTATGCAACATCTTCTTTTTAGCCGATTAGCCGAATTTGTTCATGAATGCCTCTCAATATCACAAACCTATCACAAGAAATATGGTAGAATAGATAGGTGAGATATTTTTTTGTTTCCTACAGTGCGTTTGTTCGCGAGAGTTATGCTGAAATGAACACCTGGAGTCCAGGCGACAGAAAGGATTGACCACGGTGAAAGAAGCAATGCGCAGAAGCGGACCTGTCGTTGTGAGTGGTCGAGAGGGTTTACAAAGAGCAAAGAAGCGAACACAGGAACGATGCTCCATCTGTACAGGTCGCCTCAAGGCGGGAGCTGTTCCCTTAATGGAACCAGAAGATGTGCCCGAGCCTCGCCGGTCGTGGGTTTTGTGCAATGACTGTTACCAGGTTTTGCTCATCGAAATGCGCCGATCACCGGTGCGCACTCCCCTACGCCTGCGTATCGCCGTGGGCTTAGTCGCCGCGGAACGCTGGCCCCAGTCGCACTCATCGTATCGCTCGGTACTGAATGATCGCAAGTGGATCCTCTTTATTGCCTGGGGATTTGTTGTCGCTATGTTATTTCACCTGGTTTTGATTGTGATGATTGCAGCGATCGCCAGGTAGGGTTAAGAATCAACCTTCAACGCCTCCTGCACTTCCATTTATAGCCATAACCTTGAGACACTTTCGGTCTGGAATAGTAGAGTTATCTATGAAAGAGACTCAAACAAGGCTCTGGTGGATGGAGGTGATACGGGGTGTCCTGTCCATCACTTTCGGCCTGCTCTTTATTTTCATTGATGTGCGTTTCTTCATCTATGCCCTGGGGATCTACCTGATCTTTGATGGAAACCTTGATATCTATAAGGTTGCCACGGGCAAACGCGCTCCAAAACGCAAAGTGCTATCTTCTCTTGGGAGTGCCTTAAGTATCGTGCTCGGTCTGATCAGCCTGGTGTATCACGTCTTGACCATCTTCCTCCTACTCATTATCATTGCGGCCCGCATTATCATCAGTAGCGTCAGGGCGATTATCGAGGCCTGGCGATCAAGGAGTCCATACGCAGGTGTCATCTGGCTCTATGGAGGACTGTTAGGACTGTTTGGTCTGATACTCTTCCTCTTTCCGGCTCACACACTGTTCTTCACACGGATCTTCTTGCGTAACTTCATTATTGTTTACGCCTTGTGTGATGGCTTCTACCTGGTGATAAGAGGGCTTCTTCTGCGCTTCGCCCCTGCTATCTCTACGAGATCGACCTTCCAGGCGCCAGAAAGTCTGCTGGAGGTACCTGACGTTCTTCCTCCTACTACCAGGCGTGCAATAGTCTTCGTGCGTCGTATGGGAGCAACCGGGCTGGGCCATATCGCATGGGCCTTCGAGTGGTACAACGGTTGGTTTAACGCGGGGTCGGTCGAGAACGCCACGAACAAACCTTACGCCAGTCCGGAGGAGATGGGGTTTTGGGCCATGCACACGCTGGATCCTATCGCGACGATGCAGAAACGAAGCAGCACGTATGATGAGTATAAGCTCTTTTATGTCTCGCAACCTCGACCGAAAGAAGCCTGGAGGACGGCTGTCTGGGAGAGTCGACAGCCTTACGTTGCCTTGCGTCACAATTGCAATGATGTGGCATATGATGTTTTACGAGCGTATGGCACTACTGAGCTACTCGATCCGGCACAAGAGCACGTCCCCAACGAATGGTATGATGCCTTACCTGGCCGCAGCTACACGATCGCTGAACACCCGGTTATCCCGGTGCACCTGCTCAAGATGTCGCAGCGCGAACTGGCAATTAAGGAAATCGAGCTGACGATCCCGCCACACGTCAAAGGAGCACCACCACCCTGGCGCATGCGTGGCTGGCGCGCCTGGGAAGAACTCATTCTGGCGTGGGATAAGATGCTCAAAGATGTGGGGACGCTCTTCATCTCGATGGGCAAGCGCGTGACGAAGCGACAGATATCTTGATTCAACTGCCCCGCATCGTCGCTATTGTAGCACTGCTGTCAGGCGGGAGATATTCTCAAGTAGTATCTTTCTAGCAACAAGATCACCACCTGGACCGGAAACCACTTGAAGCGCTCGGCGATAGCGACGAAGAACAACACCATCTTCAGTCAACCACACTCTCAAGAGATGCTTGAGCTGCCTGGACATGGGCAACAAGCGCAGCATGGTCGCGTTCAGCCTGATCCGCGTATGTCTCGGCGAAAGTAGCAATCGCGCGGTCGAACACATCTTTTCTGCCCAGGTAGCCGCTGATCAATGCAGGGTCACCGGAGCGAGCGTGGGCACGTGCGAGCGCCCACCCACAGAATCTACAATACTCGATAAAGCCTTCTTCACTCAACGTTTCAAGGTCCACCGATAACTTCATGTCACGCAGTTGGCGAAAGTAGAAATCCATGGAGCCCAGGCTTCCCCATCCAAGAAAAGTGCCGCTGACCGCCTGCATGAGCCGTTGCCCGTTGATGACTCGTTCGCCATGATTTGCGTAAGTACTCGGTCCGAGGTATCGCTCGAGTACCGAGGACCCTGCTTCCTTGAACTGCAAAAAGATTGGATCGCTGCTGCCACTCCCCATGAGTAAGGCGATATAGCACTGCGTACCAACACTCCCTATACCCACAACTTTGTGGGCTACATCTACCAGGCGGTATTTGTTCAAGAGCACCTGCCGGTCAATCCGCAACGATGCTTTGAATTCTTCAACCAGTACTCTCAACTTCTGAACAAGTTCATCGTCATCGAGGTGCGTAATCAGCGGAGGATCATCCTTGATAAAGATCCTGCCCTCAACTTCCTGTGTAAGATTAGGTAAGAGTTCAACATGAGTGCGCCGACTAGCCTTCTTACGCTGTTTATTGATCCACCAGCGAAAGATGCGGCGAACGGTCTGGAGCGAACTCGCGTAGTCAATGCGGGAGTACCATATGTCAACGTAGCGCATTTCACTGTACTCCCACATGTGCTGACGGTACGAGCCTATGCAACTTACTACTGCCTGCCTGTTCATGTCGCCAGAGAACCCATTATTTCGTCCCGCCACAACGATACTGGCGGCAAGGCGTTTTACATCCCATTCCCATGGACCCGGGAGTGTCTCGTCAAAGTCATTGAGATCGAAGACCTGGTTGCGTTCTGGTGTTGCGTAGATTCCAAAGTTGTTGAGGTGCGCGTCGCCACAGAGCTGAACCTGAATCCCTGTGATAGGTGTTGCTGCCAGGTCACCTGCCATGACGACCGCTGTTCCGCGCAGAAAAGCAAAAGGCGAGGTGGTCATCCGTTCAAAGCGAATTGGCACGAGATGTGCGAACCGCGTGCGGTTCTGTTCCTCTAACAGGCTGATCGGGTCAGGGCGATCAGCGACCGGTGACCACTCAGCATGGCTGGAACGGGCCACCTTGTTACGTAGAGCCTTACCGGCAGCACGCCGTTCGGCCACTGTTCCCATGTTCTGAACTACGGGTAATGGGACGTTCACCATACTCGCCTCCTTCAGCCCTGATGACGAAAGTAGATACGCTGTCTCATCCATAATATCTCCATACTTCTGGAACTGTCAAATACTGACAACATCTCTTAGTGCCGCCAGGTAGTAAACCTTGACCTGTTTGCTAGAATATATATGAGTTAGACAAACTCAAGCAACCAGGAGAGGTCACGTTTACTATGGATTTCGCCGCCGGAAACGGGGCAGATACGAATACGAACAATAGTGGCTGGTGGGCTGTAGAGGGCGCGTTATTTCCATCACATATTTTCTCAAAAGAGAGCGATATTTTATCTGCCGGACTTCTACAAGAATATAGCGTTCTCGCTGGAGTAGCTGCCAATATGAGCAGCGGCTTCCTGCTGTTGAACGTGGGGGAGCGCGTCACCTATTTCAATGCCAGCGCGGTGCGTTTGCTGGGCATCGACAGCCATGAATTGATCGAGCAGCCAGTTTTTGATGTGCGCAAACAACTGCTCACGCTGGCGACCGAGCCAGAAAGTGTGGAGAGTGAACTTAATCGCGCCTGGTTTGCTCCCGAGCAAGAGTCTTCGACAGATATTGCCCTGGCGAATGCGGCGGTACGCTGGCTGCGCGTGCGCTGTTTCCCGATGTGGGACGCAGCGGGCCACCTGCTGGGGCGCGGTGTACTCCTCGACGATATTACCCTGGAACGTACCGCGATCGAGTCGCGCGGTGAGACGCTGGCCCTGGCTGCTCATGAATTGAAGACGCCACTGGCCGTGATCAAGGGATGCGCCACGACGCTGCTGGGGAACTCGACGCGCTGGGACCCGGTCGTGCAGCGTGAAATGTTGCAGATGATCGATACCCATGCAGACCGCTTGTATGATGTACTCAATACCCTCCTGGATGTTTGGAGACTGGATTCTGGCGCGCAAACGTTGCGACTCACGCAGATAAACACTGCTGAATTCCTGCGCCAAATTGTCGAGCACTGGCAAAAAGCCGCGCCTCGCCATACCTTTATTCTTGCTATCCCACCGGATGTGCCTTCCACCGTGGTCTGTGATGTCGTTCGTGTCAGGCAAGCGCTGCATTCTCTGCTGAGTAACGCTATTACCTACTCTCCCGATGGTGGAACCGTCAGCCTGCGGCTGGAGAGCAATGATTTCGAGTTGTGTCTGAGCGTGACGGATGAAGGCGTGGGAATAGCTGCCGAACATCTTGAGCGCATTTTTGAGCGCTTTTACCGTATTCATCCTCGGGATGGGATTGGTTCAAACGGGAGTGGCCTGGGATTGGCGGTTGCGCGCTCCACGTTCGAAGCGCATGGCGGTAAAATCTGGGCCGATTCTGCCGGGCCAGGGCAGGGAGCGACGTTTTACTGTACGTTGCCATTTACGCCGCGCGTGTCCTCATTGAGTCAGCGGCAGACAGAGATGCTTTCCTCATCCCAGAGTGGTCCACTTGCTCTGCCCGCAACGCGCTCAAGTGGCTCACTCAAGCAAAGCCATCGCGCATACGTGCTGGTTGCCGAGGGTGATCTACGCCTGACGCGCTATTTACGGTCCAACCTGGAAGAGCATGCTTATCGCGTGCAGACTGTTCATCATGGTATACAGTTTCTGCGGCAAATAGACCTGGAAGAACCCGATCTCATTCTCCTTTCGACACGCCTGGCTGATATCAGCGGTCTAGAGTTATTACAGCGCTTGCGTGAATTTGCGCAAACTCCGGTGATTCTGCTCTGCGACGATTGTGATGAAGATGAGCGCGTGCGCCTGTTTGACCTTGGCGCCGATGACCTGGTGATGAAACCATTCGGCATGAAGGAACTGCTGGCGCGAGTTCGTGCGCAGCTGCGCCGCCAGGCAGCACCAAATGAACAACAGGGGACGCAGGCTATCTTCAGCACGGGAGATCTGACGATTGATTACGCCCAGCACCAGGTACTCGTACAGGGCTGCACGGTGCAGTTGAGTAGCAAAGAGTACAAGTTGCTCAGTACGCTGGCACACAACGTAGGGATTGTTTTGACACATGAAGTACTGTTGGAAAAAGTATGGGGGCCAGAATATAACCGCGAAGTTGATTTCATCTGGGTCTATATCAGCCGCTTGCGCCGCAAGATAGAGGCCGATCCCCGGCACCCGGCGTATATTTTGACGGTGCCGGATGTGGGGTATAAGCTGGCGAAATTGTAAGGGAACAAATGGGTCTGTTGGCGGGTTGAGGGTCTTGTATTCAGGTTATTGTAAGGCTTACGACTTATTTGTCAAAGCGACCGTAATGTGTAGAAGCTATGCTCTCTGGAAGAAGCTGACGTAGTCAAACCAACCGTTCTCCTCATTGAGGCTGATACATCTTTACGCCGGCTGATTGCTCTGGGTTTAGAGTATCGCGGCATGCATATCATCGAGGTAAGCTCAGCGTGGAATCTACCTACATTACTACCTACAGTAGGAACGAAAAAGCCGGACTTACTGATACTCGATGTTGACGGAGCCAGGGGGAGTGACTGGACGCTCATAGAGGCAGCGCAAGCGCATCCCTACCTCTCCACCTTGCCAGTGGTTGTGCTGACGTGGGAATGTCCGGTAGCGGTGGGTGCAGCGAGTGAAGAACAGAACTCTTTCCAGGGTCATACAACATGTTTGACCAAACCGTTTGATGCGCGCGCCCTGCATACAACTATAGAGGCATTGCTGGTGGCTGATAGCACAGCCAGTACAGCACAAGAGACAGCCAGGAAACAGGACATATTGCTTATAACGCAGCAAGCGACCGCGGCACCAAGTATCTGGCCGCTGATGACCGCTGCCGGATTACTGCTGGCTTTTATTGGCCTGATGGGAGTGCTTGCCATTACCGCGCTGGGATTATGTATTGTGCTGGTGTCGTTGCTATGGTGGACGCTTGGCACAGGTGGAAAGAAACAAGCCGTGGCGCTTAGATAAAGGATAGTGGCTACGCAATGGAAGAGAAAGACAGCATCCCTGATGAACATCTACAGGATAATACGCAATCCGAAAAGATCGTTACAAAACGTAAGCGCAACATTGCCATATTTATCGTAGTGAGCCTGTTAAATGTCGGGCTGCTGGCCTTGCTGTGGACTCAGTTGCTGACGCCGGCCCAAAACCAGGCGAATACGAGCAGCGATGGGCCGAATGTGGCTAACCCGCTGAAAGGGCGTCCCGCGCCTGGCTTCAGACTGGCGGCTCTCGGTACGGGCCAGGGATCAACGCTTGACATGGTATCATTGAAGGGCAAGGCGGTTGTGCTCAATTTCTGGTCTTCATCATGTGTTCCCTGCCAGGATGAAGCGCATTTGTTGCAATCGACGTGGCAGCATATGCAATCGAAGGGGGTTGTCTTTGTCGGTGTCGATTTCGAAGATACCCAGGGTGACGGTTTGAGCTTCCTGCAAAAGTATGGCATCACCTATCCAAATGTGCTCGATGCAAATGGCGCGACCGCTATTAATTACGGCGTAACATATACCCCGACGACATACTTCATCAACAGCCAGGGTGTCGTTGTCAGCATGATACCTCGTGAGATGACCGCGCAAGAATTGCAGAAGAACGTGCAGCTGTTGATCGGTTAGGAGAAGCATGTTTGAAATTCGCCTGATCGTGCGAGCGGCGCATACGCTGGCTGCTGCTGCCTGGGTAGGAGGGAGTATACTATACCTGGTAGCGGTTTTGCCGGCGTTACGCAGTAAAGGTCCTGCTCCGGCGGTGGCTGGCGAGATTGCCGCGCTGTTCAGGCGCATGGTGAATATCTGTATGGGGGTATTGCTCCTGACCGGGGCGTACCTGGCATTTGACCGCCTGACACAGACGACGCTTGGTTGGCCCTACCTGGTTGTCTTAGGTTTGAAAATAGCTTTGGCGACTGGTATGTTTATATTAGCCATCTATATCGGGCAGAGTAATATTCGACGGCTAGCAAAGCGTTCGACGCGGCTCTCCAGGGCCGCGCCACAACTGATGTTAGCGCTAGGCATAGTAGTATTTATCCTGGGCGCTCTCCTCAATGGGTTATTTGAGGGAGCTATTGCGCCCCATTAATACAGCGGAGTTGTAGTATGCAGCCTGCTTTGGCAGTACCAACTGATGAGCAAGAGTCGCTGCGACCACGCAGACGGCTGCCTCTCAGTTTTATCATTGGCGGACTGGTTATTTTAGCGGCGGTAATCTACCTTGTGTATGCCAATACACAGGCGAATGCCGTCTATTATATGACTGTGAGCGAGCTGAAGAGCTGTACGATCTGTATGACGCAATCCGTGCGTGTGGCCGGTGTTGTGCAACAGGGTTCGATTGTGCGTGATGATCAGAAGCAACTGGTCTCCTTTACCATTACGCAGGGTGGGCAACAGTTAGCGGTGACGTACAGCGGGGTGGTGCCCGATATTTTCCGTCCGGGCATCGAGGTGGTTGTTGAGTGTCATTATACGGGGCATGGGCCATTCCAGGCGCAGAATTTGCTTGCCAAGTGTCCATCTAAATTTCAGGCGGCTACGCCGACACCATAGAGACGGGGGCGACCACAAGGGATGGTAGTGTATGGTGGGTAGGGGACGGGGGCGACCCAAGGGTCCCCACCCCACATCCACACCACCCCCGCCCCTACGGAATACAAGGGCGTTCGGCGGGTAATCAGTAAGGAATAACCAAAGGTGCATTTTTCGGATTTCGGGTTTATCGCTCTCATATTGGCATTGGGATTTGCTATTTATACAGGCTGCGCGGCTGTAGTGGGCGCGCGGCGGAATAGCAGGTTGGTGGTGGCGAGCGCGAAGCGGGGTGTGCTGGTGGTGGCCTTCTTCCTGGTGCTGTCCTCAGCGGCGTTGATCGTTTCATTTCTGAGCCATGATTTCGGGGTAAGCTACGTGGCACAGCATTCGAGCCTGGCCATGCCGTGGTATTTCACGACCGCGGCATTTTATGGTGGACAAGAGGGGTCGCTGCTCTATTGGGCCTTGATGCTCGGGATTTTCTCGGCCATCTTTGCTTTGACGGCGAAACGGACAGTGCCTGTGCTGGTGCCCTATGTGATAGCGACGCTGATGGCCATTCAGACGTTTTTGTTGATCGTGCTGGTAACCGTCTCAAATCCCTTTGCGCGCTTGCCTGTCGCGCCGCCGGATGGTGTGGGACTGAACCCTCTGCTGATGGACCCAGGGATGCTGGTACATCCACCAATGCTGCTGATGGGCTATATGAGCTTCTCGATACCGTTTGCCTTCGCGGTTGCCGCCCTGATTACCGGAAAATTGGACAGCGAATGGCTGCGATCGATACGGCGCTGGACGCTGGCTGCGTGGACTATTCAGACGACGGGGCTGATCCTGGGGGCATGGTGGGCCTACCATGTGCTTGGGTGGGGAGGATATTGGGGCTGGGACCCGGTGGAGAACGCGGCGCTGCTGCCATGGTTGACGTCGACCGCTTTTCTCCATTCGACAATGGTGCAGGAACGGCGCGGGATGCTCAAGGTGTGGAACCTGGTGCTGGTGGTGGCCTCGTTTACGCTGGCGATCTTTGGCACCTTCGAGGTACGCAGCGGCATTATCAGTTCGGTACATTCGTTTGCTTATTCGGATATCGGTATCTACTTCCTGGTATTTCTCGTCATCATCATTGTATTCAGTACCCTGCTCTTCCTGTATCGTTTGCCGAAACTGCGGCCTGAACAGGAGTTTGACTCGCCAATCTCGCGTGAAGGTATTTTTCTCCTCAACAACCTGCTACTGGTGGGCATCGCCTTCGCAACGCTCTGGGGGACTATCTTCCCGCTGATCTCAGCTGCCTTACGCCAGCAGACCATGACTGTGGGGCCGCCGTTCTACAACGCCGTCAATGGTCCGATCTTTCTCGTGCTGCTACTGGCTATGGGCATAGGGCCGCTGCTGGCCTGGCGGCGCACTTCTCTTCGCACCGTATGGCACAATCTGGGGGTGCCCGCGCTGGCCGCCGCTGCCTGTGCAGCGATACTGCCACTGGCGGGAGTGCGTGATATCTGGGCGAATATTGCCTTTGCCGTCTGCACATTTACTGCTGGAGCGATTTTCTATGAGCTGTGGCGCGGCATGCGCGTGCGACATCGTCACGGCGAAGCGTATCCGCAGGCGCTGATTATGCTGATCAGGCGCTACCGGCAGCGCTACGGTGGGTATATTGTGCACCTTGGCCTGGTGATGCTGGCGGTGGGCGTGATTGGTTCGCACTTCTTTCAAGTGCAGCAGGATGCTACACTCAAGGCCGGGCAGGAGATGCATATTGCGGGTTATAGCTTAAAGTTTTATGGCAACATCGGGGAGACCTACCCGGGAACTACTAGCGTCAAATCCATTTTACAGGTCTGGCAGGGTGATCAGTACGAGGGCTTTATCTATCCAGGACGCGTCTTCTATCAGAACTTTGGCAATCAGCCAGCAAGCATCATTGCTATCACGACTTTTGGGCTGACCGATGTGTATGTCTTTCTTGCAGACTGGAATGGCGCCTCTGAGGCGACGATACGGGTGTTCATCAATCCACTGACGCCACTTGTGTGGTATGGCGGGGCAGTAATGTTGCTGGGTGGGATTGTGTGCTGGTGGCCAGAGCGTCGCAAGAGAAGTGTGACTAAGCTAAGCGAGATGGCTGGTGCGGTTGCCCAGGGTGAGCGCGCTGTGGCAACGGCAAAGCAGGCCACCAAACCAACGGGGCGCGATGACGAGGAGATCGTAGTATGAAGCAGAGACGCCCATTGTTGATAGGTCTGGCGGTTGTGGCGATAGTTGGGGCAATATGGATGGCCCTATTCCTCCGGAATCCGCCACAGCAAACGCTTGATCAGCGGGTACACACTATCGGCGAGCAGTTGAAGTGCCCCGTCTGCCAGAGTGAATCGGTTGCTGATTCTTCTTCAGCACTGGCGCAGCAAATGCGTGGCATTATTCGCCAGCAGTTGCAAGAAGGTTGGTCGGATCAAGAAGTAATTGCCTATTTTCAGGCGCGCTACGGAGAGCAAATTGTCTGGTCGCCGCCCTGGCAAGGTTTTAGCCTTCTGGCGTGGCTGGTACCGATAGGGCTATTGCTTGGGGGAGCTGTTTTGATTTTCTTTATTCTGCGGGATTGGCGGACGCTCTCCCCTGAGGAGGGGGAGCGTGTTTATAAAGCGGAGCTGGCGCACGTGGACGAGGCTGAATTAGCGGCGTATCGGGCGCTGCTTGAAGAGGAACTTGCCGAAGAAGATCCCATATTCGCACAGCCAGCGAGTGGGACGGAGGAGAGCTGATGCAATTCGTGCTGCCACTGCTGATAGCGATCGTGTTGGGCGTTTCAGCGCTCGCTTTCGTCCTTTATCCCTTCTATCGTCGTGCGCCTGCGAGGTCCGAGCTGCAACAAGAAGCTACGCTCTTTCCGTTGGCGGGAGAGGCGGAACTGTCTGATGGTCACAATAGAGAGCAGGCAGGGCAAGGCGTCCTGATGAGTGAAAGTGAGCAGGCTGCTCGCAGCGCCTTACATGAAATCGAGCTTGACTATCAGCTTGGCAATATCTCTGAGAACGATTATCGCACCCAGCGCGAGAGATATCTGCAGCGCGCACTGGTGGCCTTGAAGTCGCGTTATGACAGCGAGCAGGCACTTGACGACGTGATCGAAGCGCAGTTGCAGAAAATGAAAGAACATAATGACAGCGTGGAAAAATAGCGGAAATAGAAGAATGCAATGGGTGAAGCATGTGAGCAGGGCCGCCGCAGTCGCGCTGGTTCTACTCTCATGCTGCGTTTTTGTCTGTTCATCTCCCGCGGCTCATGCCCAAAGTACGGGGCGTATTTATGGGCAACTGCTGGATGGCAGCAACAAAAACGCGTACCTGGCCGGGCAGCGTGTGACATTACAGATGGCGCAGGGAAATACTGCCAGCGATCTGAGCAGCGCCACTACTGATGGGCATGGAGCTTATTCTTTTGCGGGACTCTCCACCGGCAAAACGATCAGCTACGCCATATACATACGGTATCGGGGAGCGCAATATACATCCACTATCGTCTCGCTGGATACGAAGCCTGTGCAGCAAGTGAATCTCACCGTCTACGAGGCTACCACAAGCATGGCGAACATTGCGATTGTACGAGCCACTATTTTGTTGCACACCGCGGATAAGCAAAAAGGTATAGTCCCTGTTTCGGAGCTTTTCATCTTCAGGAACCTGGATTCGCATACCTATGTCGGGTCGCTGGATGCCAGCAATGGCAAACCGAATGCGCTGCGTTTCTCACTGCCGCATACGGCCCGCAATGTATCGCTGGGCAAGGGTTTTGATGGCTATACGGCGATACAGGTGGATAGCGGTTTTGCCTCCAATGCAGTGATACCGCCGGGAGACTCGCAGTTCGCCTTCTCGTTTGACATGCCTTACACGGCCTCTAGCTATGATTTTAACTACACGGTGGTGTATCCTACTGTGCTTTTGACATTCCTGGTGTCGTCAGGAATACAGGCCAGTTCAGATACACTCACGTCTCAGGGACCGATCACCTCAGAACAGCAGACCTACAACCTGTTGCAGGCGAAGACGTTGCTGGCAAATAAGGAGGTGCATGTCCAGCTCGACGGTTTGCCGGCGCTGCCCGTTGTCGCAATCACACCGGCAGCGACAAGCTCGAATGCTGGAGTGCCCTGGCTGGTGATCGTGCTGCTGATTATGGCGGCAATACTCTCTGTAACGGGAGTGGTCTATCGCTCCGTGAGCCGCCAGGCAACGTCGATGTCTGGCAAAAACAGGCCTCATGGCAAGCAGAGGCCAAAGCAGCAGGTACAGCGCGAGCAGAAAGCCGCGCCAATAAAGGCTGACCCTAAAGTGGGAGAGAGCGAGAAAGCGCTTTTGCAGGAATTGTTGGAGCTGGATAAAGGGTATGAAGCCGGGAAGATGAAAAAAGCCGTGTACCAGGAACGACGAGCAAAGATCAAGGCGAAATTGCGCGCGCTGATGGGCGAGAAGGTGACTATTAAGTGAGTACGACCCTCCTGGAGATTGCGGGACTGAAGAAGAGTTTTGCTTTCAAAACGGTCTTGCGCGGGATCGACCTTGCGCTAGGGAGTGGGGAACGGATGGCGTTGATGGGGGCCAATGGGGTGGGCAAAACTACGCTCTTGCGGATATTGGCCTGTTTGACGAGTCCCAGCAGCGGCAGTGCGCGTATTGGAGGATGGGACATTGAACGGGATGCACAGCGGGTGCGCCGCCTGGTAGGGTTCGTTGCTCACCAGCCGTATCTCTATGATGAGCTGACAGCGGAGGAGAACCTGCTCTTCTTTGGCAAAATGTACGCGGTGAAGGATGCCAGGGAGCGCACGGGGCAACTGTTGCTCAGAGTGGGCCTGGAGAAACGGGCCGGGGAAAGGGTCAGTGTGCTTTCGCGCGGACAGGTACAACGGCTGTCGCTGGCAAGAGCGCTGTTACATGCGCCGCGACTGCTGCTGCTTGATGAACCGGATACGGGCCTGGACGAAGAGGGACATGAACTGGTGGAGCAGGTGTTGGCGGAGCACAGTGTAGGAGGTGGAGCAGTATTATTTACTACGCATCAGCTTGAGCGAGCACTGCAACTGGCTGATCATCTCGTTATGCTCAGCAAGGGGCGTATTGTTGTGCAAGAGAAAACGGCGGGCCTGGAACTGGAGAAGATGAGGCAGGAATATCAAGAGGTGTTACGATGATGTTTCTTGAGCAAGTAATCGCCATCCTTTGGAAGGATATACGCTATGAGCTGCGCAGCAAGCAGATGTGGATGGGAATGGGTTTGTTCGCTCTGCTTGTGCTGGTCGTTTTCAATTTCGCCTTTGACCTGCGCGTAGACAACAAAGCCGCTGTGGCTCCTGGTGCGCTGTGGGTAGCTTTTGTTTTTGCCAGTATGCTGGGACTTGGGCGCACGATAGCTGCCGAGCGGGAAAAAGGCTCGATGGATCGTTTGCTGCTCTGCCCGGTGGACCGCAAAGCGATCTACCTTGCGAAACTGCTGGGGAATATGCTATTTATCGGAGTAGTAGAAATTGTTGCCTTGCCCATTTTCGCGGTTCTGTTCAATGTCCCGTTGTTTTTCGGAACGCTGCTGCCAATTGTATTGCTAGGGACGCTAGGTATCGCGGCTGTTGGCACCTTGTTCTCGGCGATGGCAGCCGCGACCAGGGCGCGCGAGCTGTTGTTACCAATCCTGGTCTTTCCATTGATTGTGCCCGTAGTGATCGCGGCGGTACGCGCGACGGGTACATTGCTGGTACCGGTGGCGAATGAACCACCGTGGCTGGGCCTGATAGTGGCTTTTGATGTGATTTTTCTGAGCGCCTCCATGCTCACTTTTGAATATGTTGTTGAAGAGTAATCAGATCTTAGACATTCTGCAACGACGCTACCGCGTCTACCTGACGGTCAGCAGAATGAAAGGAATGTAACCAGATCTTAGACATTCTGCAACGACGCTACCGCGTCTACCTGACGGTCAGCAGAATGAAAGGAATGTAATCAGGAGTAAAAGATACGATGGCTTTAGCCAAACAGGGTACAAATGTTGAGCGTCGAGATGCCCATGCTAAGGGGATTGCACAGGCGGAGCGCTTTCCTATAGTCTCGATGGTGTTGCTGGCACTGACGTTCGTAGGCATGATGATCTCGATCTGGATGATTTTCCTCTACGCGCCGACCGACGCAATTGAAGGTGATGCCCAGCGCATTTTTTACTTTCACTTGCCAACGGCCATTATCGGGATGCTCGCCTTTGGCATAGTGACTATTGGCGGGATCATGTACCTGTGGAAGAAGGAAGAACGGTGGGACTGGGCAGCTCGCGCCGCAGCCGAGTTGGGGGCAGTGTTCCTCACCTTCGCTTTGATCACCGGCTCCATCTGGGGACGGACGACGTGGGGGACGTGGTGGACGTGGGATGCGCGGCTGACCACGACCCTGATTCTCTGGTTTATCTATATTGGATATCTGATGTTACGCAGCTATATGGGACGCACTGCGGCCAGCGCCCGCGCGGGCGCGGTGCTGGCGATCATCGGCATTATTGATGTGCCGATCATTTACGAGTCGGTCAACTGGTGGCGCACACTGCATCCCCAGCAGGTGCTACCCATTGGCTCGTCGCCGCAGCTGCCGCCGGAGATGCTGTACACGTTGTTGGTTTCGTTTGTTACCTTGACGTTGCTCTTCAGCTTCCTGATGGTGCAACTCTATCAACTGGAGAAGATGCAAACATTCGCCCAGCGCCTGCGCGCCAGCGTCGAATAAAAGCAAAGGATGAAGTAATTATGCAAGGAATTACCTATCTTGTCGCGGCCTACGCCCTCGTCTGGGTCGGCCTGTTAGCCTACCTGGGGGTAGTGATGCTGCGCATACGCGGTGTGCGCACCGAACTTGCCGCTGTTAGAGAACTTGTGCGAGAGCAGCAGGAAAAAAATTCATGACGCCCAAAGAAGACACAGAGAACAACATTGCCATGAAGAAAAACAGCGGCGCTTTGAAAGAGGGAAGATCAATCTCGCTGCATATCGCTGTGCTGGCGTTAGGGGACATGCTAGCCTTTCTCGCCTTTGCGGCTATTGGGCGCGGCAGCCATGGCGAGGCGACGGGGCTGGCAGCTATCCCGCAGGTGATATTGACGGCGGCGCCATTTGCTATCGCCTGGTTTATTGTGGCTCCTTTTGTTGGGGTATATCGCAGGGAGCTGATGGCAGACCCGCGGAAGATGGCGGCGAGAACGCTTTTAGGGTGGGTACTCTCGTGGCCAGTGGCGATGGCGTTGCGCGGCATTTTTGTGGATCACGCTGTGCCGCCCTGGACCTTTGCGGTTATTGCGCTGGTTGTCAACGCGGCATTTTTGTTGATCTGGCGTTGGCCGTATGCGCTGAATAATAGCTTGAGGAAGCGCAGGTAATTGGGGAGTTTCCGCCATTTTGCTCACCTGAAGTATTTTGAATATCACCGGGGGCAAAAAGGTAGAAGGCGAAGAGCAGGGCGTTTGACTTTACTTGTGGAGGATAAAGTATGGCTCATCAGAAGGATCGTTCTCAAGAAGAGGAACAGGCCAAAGAAGACAGGGAGCTTGAGAAAAAGCTGCGCAAGCGTGAAAGTCGCCTGGAAGAGAGGTTGCAGGAAGCACAGGAGAGGCGGGCGAAGGCGCTGGAGCGTCTCAAACGGGCCGAGGCGCGCTTACAAAAACGCACCGCTCGTATAGAGCTCCTGGAAGGACGTATAGCGATGGTGCGCTGGCAACAGGCTGAACTGACGGCTCTTACAGAACCAGCTCCGGAGGAGAAAGGCGGTGAGTTAACACAAGAGGGGATCATTGTTGCTTTTGTTGAGCCTGCCGAACAGGCCAGGGAAGCTCGCGCCGTGGCAGAAGCTGCTGAAGAGGCCGCGTGGCTGGCTGCTGTGCGTGCGGTAGAAGTCTCCTCTCGCCGGGAGCAACTGGGGGAGAGGCAATTCGAGGAAGAGCAGGCAAGCGCCATAGCGCAGGAGGCCGAACGCGCTGCGCGCGAGGCCGAGAGATTGGCCGAGGAGGTCGATCAACTGGTGCAGGAAGTGGGCAGCGAAAGCGTTGCGGAGATAGAGGAGGAAGAAGAGGTAGTGGCGGCGGTCGCGGCCATGATGATCGCGGATGTTGCGGCAGCCGCGGCGGCCGAGGCAGAGGCGATGGCGGAGGCCAGCAGCGCGCGCACACACGAGGCGCGTTATGCTGCTTTGCAGGCAGACCAGGTACTGGAAGAGGTGCGTACGGCCATCGCCAGCGGAGCCTTAGGTGGAGAGGATGCAAGAACTACGCTGCAGAGCGCGG
>WNGG01000813.1_pt1 | contig 69509 bp, 49 predicted proteins | sample 5400661 | NCBI WGS metagenome assembly WNGG01 (sample SAMN13153372, study PRJNA577476) | soil metagenome | isolation source: 100 cm soil or saprolite under Garry oak tree replicate 1 | place: USA:California | collected 2016-06-15
CGAGGGTGCGATCGCCGTCGTCGGGCTGGGGTGCCGTCTTCCCGGCGCGGACGGTCCGGACGCCTTCTGGCGGCTGCTGCGCGACGGCGTGGACGCGACCACCGACATTCCGGCCGACCGGTGGGACAACGCCGCACTGTACGCCGACGGCCCGGCGACACCGGGGACCGTGGTGACCCGGCGGGGGGCGTTCCTGGACCGGATCGATCTGTTCGACAACGCGTTCTTCCGCGTCTCCGCGCGGGAAGCCCGGGGCATGGATCCGCAACAGCGGCTCTTCCTGGAGGTGGCCTGGGAGGCGATCGACGACGCCGGCCTGGACGCCGCCGCGCTCAGCCGCGAGTCCGTCGGTGTCTTCGTCGGCCTGAACACCACCGACTACCAGCAGCTGGTCACCCGGCACCCGCGCGACGTGGACCTGTACTACGGCACCGGAAACTCCTTCAGTGCCGCCGCCGGCCGCCTGTCGTACTTCCTCGGCCTGCGTGGTCCGAGCTTGGCGGTCGACGCGGCCTGCGCGTCCTCGCTGGTGGCGGTCCACCTCGCAAGCCAGAGCCTGCTGCGCGGGGAGAGTGCGGTGGCGCTGGCCGGCGGGGCCAACGTGATGTCGACCCCGACGGTCTACCTGTCGATGTCCGCGGCCGGAGCGCTGGCGCCGGACGGGCGCTGCAAGACGTTCGACGCGCGTGCGGACGGCTACGGCCGGGGCGAGGGCGTCGGCGTTGTCGTGCTCAAGACGCTGGCCGCCGCCCGCGCCGCGGGTGACCGGGTGTACGCGGTGATCCGCGGCAGCGCGGTGAACCACAACGGCGCAAGCGGGGGTCTCACCGTGCCCAGCCCCGAGGCCCAGGAGCAGTTGATCCAGGCGGTGCTGGCCGGAAGTGGCCAGGCGCCGGCCGCGGTCGACTACGTGGAGGCGCACGGCACCGGCACCCGGCTCGGCGACGCGGCCGAGTTGGTCGCGCTCGCGCAGGCCCTCGGGCCCGGCCGCGCGCCCACCCGTCCGCTGCTGGTCGGCTCCGTGAAGACGAACATCGGCCATCTGGAGGCGGCCGCCGGGATCGCCGGCCTGATCAAGACCGTACTCGCGCTGTGGCATGGTGAGATCCCGCCGCACCTGCACCTCACCTCGCGCACCGAACAGGTCCCGTGGGACCGGCTACCCATCGCCGTACCGACCCGGCGCACGCCGTGGCCGCGCCCCGAGGGCCGTCCGCGGGCCGCGGGGGTGAGCGCGTTCGGCTTCACCGGTACGAACGCCCACGTTCTCCTCACCGAGGCACCAGGGTTGTCCACTGTGGACATCCGTGGGCCGGCCCGGTCCGACCGGCCGCACCTCCTCACGCTGTCCGCGGCCACCGAGCCCGCGCTGAAGGCGGCGGCGCAGCGCATGGTGGACCGGCTCGCCGAGGCCGACGAGGTGGAGCTGGCGAACATCTGCTTCACCGCGGCCGCCCGGCGCACCCACCACGAATACCGGCTGGCCGTGGTCGGACGCACCCGGCGGGAGCTGATCGAGGCCCTTGCGCTACCCGATGGCGGCACCGAACCACCGGGACGACGCACCGGCACGGCCCGGCCCGGCGAGCCGTCCGGCGTAGCCGCCTTCTTCGGTACGCGCGTGGCGGTGGCGCCATGGCGGGAGTTGGACCGCGACGAACCGGCGTTCCGCGCGGCCCTCGACGACATCGACCGCGTGGCCGCACCACTCGGCCGCAGCGGCCGCACCGACCTGCTGGCCGCCGGCCCGGCCACGACCGATCCGCTGGCCGTGCTCGCCAGCCAGCTGGTCACCACCGCGCTCTGGCGCGATCACGGCGTCGGGCTGGACGCGGTCGTCGGCTACGGCACCGGTGAGCTGGCCGCCGCCCACGTCGCCGGGCTGCTCGACCTGGCGGACGCGGTACGGGCGGCGTGCGGCGACGCCACCGTGCGGCTTGCCGGAAACGCGGCAATACCGGCCCATCTCGCCTCGCTCCAGGCGCCGGCCGGCCTGGACAACGTGACCGACTGGACTCCCGCGGAGGTCGGCCGGGCGCGTCCCGGCTGGGTGGCCAGCAGCCTCGCGGACGCCGGCCTGAGGGCGCTTCTCGATGTGGGCGGCGACCCGGCGGCGGCCGAGGTCGCAGCCGGCTGCCCGGGCCTGACCGCAGCCGAGCTCGATGCGGCGACCCCGACCGGCCGGCTGACCACCGTGGCGGCGCTGCACGTGAGCGGCTCCACAGTCGACTGGGACCGGCTGTTCGGCCAGCGGCGCCAGGTTGTGAGCCTGCCGCGCTATGCCTGGCAACGGCGTCGGCACTGGATCGACGGATCCGTGGGCCAGCCGCCGGCTCCGGCTGACACCCGGCCAACCGGATCCGGTTCCGCCGGCATCCCCTCGGCCGGCAGCGGCAGCGCCGCTTCCGCCGGGCGCGCGGGTTCCGCGGGCAACGGGTCGGCTGACGCCGGGACGGACGGGCACGCCGGGAGCGTCGGAGCCGGTCCGGACGACGGCGGCCACCGGCTTGCCGGGCGGATGTTCACGGTCAGCTGGGAACCGGTGCCGATCCCCGCCGCCGCCCCCGCGGCAGGCGGACGTTGGCTGGTCCTGCCGGTCGCGACCGAGGCGGCCGGTCCTGCTGCCCGGCTCGCGGGCGCCCTGCGCGCCCGCGGTGCCGAGGTGACCGCGGCCCCGGCGACGGCCGGCCGCACCCTGCCGGCTTTGCTGCGCGATCGGTATGCGGGCCTGGTGCTCGTCTCGGCCGTGGACCCGCACACCCGCCGGTCCGCAGCGGCGGCGACCGAGCAGAGCACCGCGGTGCTGGCCGCCGCCCGCGAGCTGTCCGGGGCCGGGAGCGCGACCCACGGTACCCGGCTGTGGATCGTGACCGTCGACGCCCAGCAGCCCACCGGTACAGCGGCGCCGTCCGCGGCACCCGCCGCGGTCTGGGGGCTGGGCCGGGTGCTGGCGATGGAGCTGGCTCAGGCGTGGGGTGGTCTCATCGACCTGGACCGCGGCACGTTGACCGCCGACGACGACGAGGATTTTCGGGCCGTCGCGGACCGGATCCGCACCGCACGATCCGGCGGGGGCGGGGCCGACGACGAGTTGAGCCTGCGGGCCGGCACCTGGTATGCGCCCCGGTTGACGGCCGTGACCACCTTGCCACCGGTGGCACCGGACCGCGCCTGCCGCGCCGATCAGTGGTACGTCATGACCGACGCCACCGCCGAGGTCAACCGCCCGCTGACCGAACGGCTGATCGAGCACGGAGCGCGGCTGATCGTGTCCGTGACGACCGCCGGGGACAGCTTCGCGCCGCTGGAGAGCCCCGGTGTCGAGGTGCGGCGGCTCGCGGCGGACGCACCCGACCTCGCGTGGGCGCTCGCCGCGGCCACCGACGACGGGCCGGTCGCCGGCGTCGTGGTCGCACCAGTGACCGCGACCATCCGGCCGCTTGCGCAGACCGGCGCGGACGACGTGGTCTCGCAGCTGGCGGCCGCGCGGATCGCCGTCGCCCTGGACGAGGCGACCAGTACATGGCCGCTGGACTTCTTCTGCGTTCTCGGCTCGGCCGCAGCCACCTGGGGGGCGATCGGGACGACGGCGCGGGCCGCCGCGGAGGGCATGCTGGAGGCCCTCGCGGCGGACCGGGCACAGCGCGGCCAGCCCGTGCAGTTGCTGCGGTTCATGCCCCGGGCGGACACCAACGAGCTGTCCCGCCGGGACGGCATGCTCATGGCGGACAGCGGGTTGCAGCCACTGACCGGGGCCGACGTGGCCGAGACGTTCGGCGCGCTACTACCGACCGGGCACCCGAACCTCTCGGTCGCGCACGTGGATCCGGCCCGGTACGCGCGGGTCTGCCGGGACCGTATCGAGCGCGCCTTCCTGGCCCGACTCGGTACGGCCCCGGGGCCCGCGGAGCAGGCCCGGCCGGCACTAATGGAGGAGCTGCGCGGCGCCCCGGACGGGTACCGGGAGACCCGGGCTCTCGCCTTCGTGCTCTCCTGCGTCGGCGAGGTGCTCGGCGAGGCGGCCGGTACCGACGTCGACCCCGACCATGGCTTCTTCGAGCTGGGGATGGACTCGGTCATGGCGATGAGCCTGCGCGCCAGGCTGGAGCGGGCGCTGGGGGTCGAGCTGTCACCGACGCTGACCTTCGACGAGCCGACCCCGCGCGCGCTGACCCGGTACCTCCTGGAGCTGGTCGCCGGTGCGGCGACCCCGGTGTCCCAACCCACCGGGGCCGGCCGGACTGTCACGGCGTTCGTGCCCGCCCGGCTCGACGAGCTTGCCGACCTGTCCGAAGACGACGTGGCCGCCCGGCTGAGAGCCGCCCTCGCCTGGGCGCAATCCCTGCTGCGTGACGAGGGCTGAGATGTCCACCACGATGCACCGTTCCGGCCCGGCCACCTGGGATCTGCTCGCCGACGCGCTGCGCACCATCGAACGGCTCCGTGGCCGGCTCGAGGCCGGTCGCGACCACTGGTTGGACGAGCCGGTCGCGATCGTGGGGATGGGGTGCCGGCTGCCCGGCGGCTGCGACACGCCCGAGGCGTACTGGCACATGCTGCGCAACGGCGTGGACGCGACCGCGGAGTTCCCGGCCGAGCGGGCCGACGCCCAGGCGGTGTACGACCCGGACCCCGAGGCGCCCGGCAAGGCGTACACCATCCGTGGCGGCTTCCTCGACCGGGTGGACCGGTTCGAACCGGAGGTGTTCGGCATCTCCCCGCGGGAGGCGCTGGGCATGGACCCCCAGCAGCGCATCCTGTTGGAGGTCTGTTGGGAGGCGCTGGAGCGGGCCGGCTACGCCCCGGACCGGTTGCAGAACAGCCGCACCGGCGTCTACATCGGCGTGAGCACGACGGACTACGTGCGCCTGCGCCAGCAGATCGGCGACATCGCCGACGTGGACGCCTACCAGCTCCTCGGCGAGCCGAGTTTCACCGCGGGCCGGATCTCGTACCTGTTCGGCCTGCGCGGGCCGAGCAAGGTGATCGACACGTCGTGCTCGTCGTCGCTGGTCGCCGTCCACGAGGGGTGCCAGGCGCTGCGGCTGCGGGAGTGCGACATGGCGCTGTGCGGCGGGGTGAACCTGCTGCTGGCGCCCTACGGCTTCGTCCTGACCAGCAAGTTCGGCGCGCTGTCGGCCGACGGCCGGTGCAAGACGTTCGACGCGGGCGCCGACGGGTACGCGCGGGGGGAGGGTGCCGGGGTCGTCCTGCTCAAGCGGCTGCGCGATGCGCAGGCCGACGGAGATCCCATCGTGGCGGTCGTCCGCGGCTCCGCGGTCAACCACGACGGCCGGTCCAGCGGGCTGACGGTACCCAACCCGGCCGCGCAGCAGGACGTGATCCAGGCCGCCCTGGCGCAGGCGCGCGTCCATCCGCGCGATGTGGACTACGTCGAGGCGCACGGGACCGGAACCGCCCTCGGCGACCCGATCGAGCTGCGCGCGCTGGAAACGGTCCTGGGCAGCCGACGGGCGCCGGGCCAGCCGCTGCTGGTCGGGTCGGTGAAGACGAACATCGGGCACCTGGAGCCGGCCGCCGGCATCGCCGGGCTACTCAAGGTGGCGTTGGCCATCCAGCACGGCGAAGTGCCGCCGAGCCTGCACTTCACGAATCCGAACCCGAACGTGGCGTGGGATCGTATCCACGTCGAGGTGGCGGCGACGCGCCGGCCGTGGCCACGGCGCGACGGTTCCCGGATCGGTGCGGTCAGCAGCTTCGGCGCCAGCGGGACCAACGCGCACGCCGTGCTCAGCGCGCCGCCGCCGCCGGCCCGGCCCGTGGACCGGCCCGCCCGCCGGCACGGCCTGTTCCTCGCCTCGACCCGGACCGAGCAGGCGCTGCGCGAGCTGGCCGGTCGCCACGCCCGGTGGCTGCGTACCGCCGAGGAACCGGCGCTCGCCGACGTCTGCTTCACGACCCAGGTTGGTCGCACGAGCCAGCGGCACGGGCTGTCCATTGTGGCGTCCACTGTGGACGAAATCGCCGATGCGTTGACCGGGTTCGCCGACCGGGGCACCGGGGTGTCGACCGGCGTGCTGCCGCCGCATCGGGACCGGGGACTGGCCTGGTTGTTCACCGGGCAGGGCGCGCAGTACCCGGGGATGGGCGCCGGGTTGATGGACGAGCCCTCGTTCCGCGCCGCGTTCGACCGCTGTGCCGAGCTGCTCGACCCGGCGCTGCCCCGGCCGCTGCGGCACGTGATGTGGCCTGAAGGGGGCGTGGACGTCCCGCTCCACGACACCCGGTACACGCAGCCGGCCCTGTTCGCCCTGGAGTACTCGCTGGCGCAGTTGTGGCAGTCCTGGGGACTGGCGCCGGTGGCTCTGGCCGGGCACAGCGTCGGGGAGATCGTGGCCGCCTGCGTCGCCGGAGTGTTCGACCTGCCCGACGCCGCGGCGCTGGTCGCCGCCCGGGCCCGGCTGATGGCACAGCTCCCGGCCGGCGGGGCGATGGCGGCGGTCTTCTGCGACGAGGACACCGCGCGGGCGGCCATCTCGGCGCACCCGGACACGCTCGCGCTGGCGGCGGTCAACGCGCCGGCCGAGGTGGTGGTCTCCGGGGTGCAGGAGCACGTCGCCGCGGTGCTCGCCACGCTGCGGGAACAGGGCGTGCGCGGTCACCGCCTGACCGTCTCGCACGCCTTCCACTCCCCACTCATCGAGCCGATGCTCGCCGACTTCGAAGCGGTCCTGTCCCGCCTCACCTTCGCCGAGCCGCGCATCCCCCTGGTCGCCAACCTCACCGGTACCTGGTGGACCGCCGCCGAGACCGGCCCGCGGTACTGGCTGCGCCAGGCCGCCGGGGCGGTGCGCTTCCGCGACGGCATGCGCGCGATGCACGAGGCCGGACTGCGCACGTACGTGGAGCTGGGCCCGGCGCCGGTGCTGTCCGCCCTGGGCGCGCGCTGCCTGTCGGACCCGGCGTGCGTGTTCATCCCGTCCCTGCGCCGGGGAAGCGACGACCGGCGTGCCGTGCTCAACGCCCTCGGTGCCGTGTGCCTGCGCGGCAACCGGCCGGACTGGGCGGCGGTCCACGCGGACGAGGACGTCCGCCGGGTGGCGCTTCCGACGAACCCGTGGCGTGGGGCGTCGTACTGGTTCCGCGAGGTGGACGACCGGCGGCAACCCCCGGCCCGGACGCCCGCGTCCGAGACGCCGGCTGCCGTGCGGGCCGGAACCGTCCCCGGCGTGGGACACCGGCTGCATGCCGCCGTACCCACCTACGAGCTGCAGCCGGACCCCGCGGACTGGGCGTCCTCCGCCGGTACCGGCCCGGACGGCACCCGGTACCTGCCCGCCGGTGCGCTCGTCGAGATCGCCATGACCGCGGCAGCGGACTGCCTGGGTGGGCGGTGGGCCGGCGCGGCGGACCTCACCGTCGAGCAGCCGGTTCCCCTGTCCGGCGCGGGCGCGGGCCGCAGCGTCCAGCTCTCCGTCTCCCGTGCCGCGGACGGTTCCACCGCGGCCTGCGAGTACTTCGGCCTGGGCACGGTCGAGGAGGCGGCCGGAGCGCCGTGGCGCCGGCACGCCCGTGTCGTGCTGCGCCGCCGGTCCGGCTCGCCGGACGATGTGGGCGCCACTGTCCACAGTGGAGCACCACGGGTACCGGTGGAGCCGACCGCGGGTGGCCCGGGCTGGGCCGACCTGCTCGCCGCGGCCGTGGCCGCGCGGGGACCGGACGGGTCCCAGTGGGTGACCGGGTGTGCCGAGGCGTGGTGTACCGATCCGGCGCGGGTGCGCTGGGTGCGCACCGTCGAGCCCGCCGAGGGCACAGATGCGGTGGAGTTCCTCGCCGAGGACGGAGCACGCCTCGGCATGGTCCGGGGACTCGCGGTCGCCGACCCTGCCGCGGACCTGGCGGCCCCGTGGCGGGATCCGGCCGAGCTGCTGTACGAACTGGCGTGGCAGCCGGTGGTCGAGGCGCCGGATGGCTCGGCTGCCGCTTGTGCGGGCCTCGGATACCTGCTGATCGCCGACCGGACCGGCCTCGCCGGATCGCTGGCCGCGACGCTGCGGGGCCTCGGGGCACAGGTGGTGGTGGCCGGGCCGCCGGTGGCCGGCGTGGCCGAGGAGTGCCGCCCGGACGCCGAGCAGCTCGACCGGCTGCTGGACACCTGGTCGGCCGGGTCGGCCCGCTGCGCCGGCATCGTGGTCCTCACCGGCGCCGATGCACCGACCCCGGAACACGCGGACGCCCGGGTACTCGACGAGTACGCCGCCCGTGCCGACCTCACCGTCGTCACGCTGATCCAACGGCTTACGGCCCGTGGCGACCTGCCCGGTGTCACCGTCACCGTGGTGACCCGCGGTGCGGTCGCCGCCGGGACCACCACCGCACCGGTCAACCCGACGGCCGGCACGCTGTGGGGTCTGGGCCGGGTCATCGCGCTCGAACACCCCGAACGCTGGAACGGGATCGTCGACCTGCAACCCGCCGGCGGTCCGGACGAGTCGCGACGGCTGGTGTCCGCGATGCTCGCCGGCGGTACCGAGGATCAGCAGGCCGTGCGGGACGGCCAGCGGTGGGCGGCCCGGCTCGTGCCTGGTCCGCTGCCCGCCGAGGACCTGCGCCGGCATCCGGTGGTGCGCCCGGACGGCAGCTACCTGATCACCGGAGGGCTCGGCGGCATCGGCATCGCGCTGGCCGAGTGGCTGGCCGCGGCCGGCGCCGGCCGGCTGGTCCTGCTCGCCCGCCCGCCGCTGCCGCCCCGGGCGGACTGGGACGGCGAGCTGCCGCCGCCGGTACGGCAGAGGGTCGACGCGGTGCGTCGGCTGGAGCGGCTCGGCGCCGCGGTCGACGTGGTCGCCGGCGACGTGACCGACGAGTGCGCCATGATCCGCCAGTTCGCTGCGCTGGACGCGGGGCCGGTTCCGCTGCGCGGCGTGATCCATGCTGCCGGCGTCTCGGAGCCGCAGTATGTCCGCGACGCCACGGCCGCGGCGTACCGGCGGGTCTGGCGGCCGAAGGTCATCGGCGGCTGGCTGATGCACCAGCTCTCGTTCACCGCCGAGCTGGACTTCTTCGTCGGGTTCTCCTCGATCGCCGCCACCTGGGGCTCGCAGCACCTCGCGAGCTACGCCGCCGGAAACGCGTTCCTCACCGGGCTGGCCCATCACCGGCGCGCCAAGGAGCAACCGGCACTGGCGGTGGACTGGGGCCCGTGGGACACCGCTTCGAACCTGTTCGGCGCCGAGGTCATGAGCTTCCTGAAGGCGACCGGCCTGCGCCCGCTCGCCGCGCCGCAATGCCTGCGGCTGCTCGGCGCACTGCTCGCCGACGGCCGGCCCCACCACGTGGTGTGTGCGGTCGACTGGTCGGTCTTCAAACCGGTGATGGAGGCGCGCACGGCACGACCGATGCTGGCCGCCATCGAGCCCGCTGACGACGGCCACCCGGACGAGGGCCGGGCCGACCTGGTCGCCGAGCTGCTCGCCCGCAGCGGTCAACCGGGCGCGGTCGCCGCCTGGCTGACGGGCTACCTGCGCACGGCGCTGGCCGACGTGCTCGGTACCGACCCGGCCGGCATCGACGAGGCGGAGGACGTTCTCGCACTCGGTCTCGACTCGTTGATGGTGATGGATCTGGTACGGCGCTGCCGGCGGGAGCTGGGGGTGACCGCACGCGCGAGCAACTTCTTCGACCGGCCGACGGTGGCGGCGTGGGCGACCTTCCTGGCTGCCGAGTTCGGGCGGGCGCACGCTGCCGGCGGCGCGGATTCCGCCCCCCTGCCGAGCCAGGTGCGGCCGGCTCCGGGAGATGCCGGATCGCGGCCGGCAGATCCGCCGCCGTCCGGCGCCGGACTGGTCGGCGCGGGGCCGGTCGACGCGGGGCCGGTCGACGCGTCCTGGATCGCCCACGACACCAGTCTGGACGAGGCCATCCGGGCGAGCGGCCCGCCCGCGCCGCGACCGGCCCAGCCCGGCCGGATCCTGCTCACCGGCGCCACCGGCTTCATCGGGGCGTACCTGCTGCGCGAACTGCTGGCCACCACCCCGGCCACCATCCACTGCCTCGTGCGCTGCACGGCCGAGGCGGACGGGTTGGCGCGGGTACGGGCGAACGCCGAGAGGTACCTCACCTGGCCGGAGGACGCCGAACGCCGCCTGGTGATCGTGCCCGGTGACCTCGGTCGGCCGCTGCTGGGCCTGGATCCGCAGCGCTTCGACGACCTCGCACACCAGCTCGACGCGATTTACCACAACGGCGCGTGGGTCAACTTCAGCTACACCTACCAGCAGCTGAAACCCGCGAACGTGGTCGGTACCGAAACCATTCTCCGGCTGGCCTGCCAGGGCCCCACCACCGGAGTGCACCACGTCTCCACCTACGGGATCTGGGGGATCCCGGCCGAGGACCGCACGGTGATCGGCGAACGCGAGGACATCGCGGGGGCCGGCCGGCTGGTGACCGGGTACGTGCAGACCAAGTGGGCGGCCGAGCGGCTCATCCAGCTCGCGCGGGAGCGGGGGGTGCCGGTCGACGTCTACCGCCCGGGGCGGGTACTCGGCGACTCCCGGACCGGAGCCAGCCTCACGTCGCACTTCACGACCCGGGTCATCAAGGGGTGCATCCAGCTCGGCATGGCGCCGGACATCGACCTCGACGTGGAGATGACGCCGGTCGACTTCGTCGCCTCGGCGCTGGTGCGCATCTCCCGCACCGACCTCCCGTTCGGGGGGACCTACCACCTGGTGAACGGGCGGAAGCTCGCGTTCCGTGAGTTGATCGGCAGCGTGACCCGGCACGGCTGGCGGGTGCCGCTGGTGCCGGTCGACCGCTGGTGGACGGCCCTGCGCGACAGCTACGCCGGCCAGCCGAACGAACTGCACCCCGTCATGGAGGTCGTCGAGGCGTTCGTCGTCGGTGGCGAGGAGGCGATCTCCTATGACGTCACCCACGCCGAGGAGGCATTGCGCGGCAGCGGGATCACCTGCCCGCCGCTGGATGAACGGCTCCTCGACACCTACCTGAGATGGATGGTCCGCACCGGCTACCTGCCACCACCCGACACCGCGCGCGACCACTGAACCCGCCGTAGACGGAGCGAAACCCCCTACGCATCCGAGAGGAAGGCCACATGGCAGCTCAGGGGCACCACCCCGGAGGCCCGATCCCGCCGCACGGCGGCCCGGGTCCCGACTACGACGTCGCCATCCTGGGATCCGGCCTGGCCGGCTCCATGCTGGCCGCCTGCCTTGCCCGCAACGGTGCCCGGGTGCTGATCGTCGACGCGGCCAGCCACCCAAAGTTCGCCATCGGCGAGTCCACCATTCCCGCGACGTCGATGATGATGCGTCTGGTCAGCGAGCGGTACGGGGTACCCGAGATCAAGTGGTTGTCCACGTTCGAGGCGGTCCACTCGAAGGTGACCACCACCTGCGGCGTGAAGCGGAACTTCGGGTTCGTCTACCACCGCCCGGGTCAGCGGCAGAACCCGCGCGAGACGCACATGTTCCCGATCCCCAAGGTCACCCACACCGAGAACCACTACTTCCGGCAGGATGTCGACGCCTGGATGCTCTCCGTCGCCGCGAAGTACGGCGCCACCGTGCGCCAGCAGCTGCGGGTGTCCGATGTGGACATCGACGCCGACGGTGTGACACTCATCTGTGCCGGAGACCAGTCGATCTCGGCCAGGTTCGTGGTCGACGCGAGCGGGTTCCGGTCGGTACTGGCGCAGAAGTTCGCCCTCCGGGAGGAGCCGACCCGCTTCCGGCACCACTCCCGCAGCCTGTTCACCCACATGGTCGGCGTGCGCTCGTACGACGAGATCGCCACGAAGCGCAGGTACGGGCATCCCAGTCCCTGGCACGAGGGCACGCTGCACCACCTGTTCCGCGGCGGCTGGCTGTGGGTCATCCCCTTCGACAACCATCTGCGGGCGGTCAACCCGTTGTGCAGCATCGGGTTGCAGCTCGACCCGCGGATCCACCCGCAGCCGGACTGTTCCCCCGAGGAGGAGTTCCGCCGGTTCGTCGCCCAGTTCCCGGACCTGGTGCCGCAATTCGAGCATGCCCGCGCCGTGCGCGACTGGACCCGCACCGGCCGGCTGCAGTACTCCTCCCGGCAGACCGTCGGCTACCGGTGGTGCCTCACGTCACACGCCGCCGGCTTCGTGGACCCGCTGTTCTCGCGGGGGCTGTCCAACTCGATGGAGACGATGCACGCGCTGGTGCACCGGCTGCTCGACGCGATCAGGGACGACGACTTCTCGCTGGCCCGCTTCGAGTACATGCAGGAGTTCGAGCAGGGACTGCTCGACTTCAACGACGACCTCGTGGCCAACGCGTACACGTCCTTCTCGGACTGGCGGCTGTGGGACGCCTGGTTCCGCATCTGGTCCTTCGGGCAGTTCATCGCGACGTTCGAGGTCAACCGCGCGTATTCCCGATACCTGGACACCCGTGATGCCAGTGCGCTCGAGCCCTTGGAACGGCCGTGGTGGCGCGGGAAGGTGCTGCCGGAGGACTCGCCGTACGCACCGGTCCTCGAACTGCTGTGGCAGGCCAACGAGATCACGCAGGCCGTTTCGCTCGGGCAGGTGGACTCCGGCCGTGCGGCCGACCAGCTGCTGCACATGCTGCAGACCGCCGACTTCGTCCCCCCCGCCTGGGGGCTCAACGACCCGGACAACCAGTGGACGGACGCGAGTTTCCTGGAGATCGCGCAGACGCTGCGCTGGGCCAAGCGCAAGGCACCGCGGGCCGTCGGTGACCTGATCTACGAAGGCCTGACACTGTTCGTCCGCAAGCGGTTCGCCCCGGGTGAATTCGCCATCGGCGAGGAACTCAAGCACGCGCTGGCCCGCTGGCCCGTCGTCGGGCCTCGGCTACGGGTCCCGGCACCACGATGAACCGACCGGTTCTGGCGAGGAGATGACCATGACGGAGAGCAGCGAGAAGCCCCCGACAGTATTCGACGTCGTCGTCGTGGGATCGGGACTGGCGGGCTCGACGCTCGCCTCATGCCTGGCGCGCAACGGCGCCGACGTACTGATCCTGGACGCGGGCACGCACCCCCGGTTCGCCGTGGGGGAGTCCACGATCCCGTACACCTCGATGATGATGCGTCTGGTCAGCGAGCGGTACGGGGTCCCGGAGATCAAGTGGCTGACCACGTTCGAGTCGGTGTACGCCAAAGTCAGCACCACCTGCGGAGTGAAGCGGAACTTCGGGTTCCTGTACCACCGCCCGGGTGAGAAGCAGAACCCGCGCGAGACGCACATGTTCCCGATCCCGAAGATCACGCACACCGAGAACCACTTTTTCCGCCAGGACACCGACAACTGGATGCTGTCCGTCGCGGTGAAGTACGGTGCGACCGTCCGGCAGCAGTGCCGGATCACCGATGTCGAGATCGATGCCGACGGCGTGACGGTCATCGTCGATCGCGGGGAGCCGTACCGGGCCAAGTTCATCGTAGACGCGAGCGGGTTCCGCTCGATCCTCGCGGACAAGTTCGGCCTGCGCGAGGAGCCGACCCGGCTGCGTCACCACTCGCGCAGCCTCTTCACCCACATGGTCGGGGTGCGGCCCTACGACGAGATCGCCCCGCGCAGCGTCTACCACCACCCCAGCCCCTGGCACGAGGGCACGCTGCACCACATCTTCCCCGGTGGATGGATGTGGGTGATCCCGTTCGACAACCACCCCCGGGCCACCAACCCGTTGTGCAGCGTCGGCATCAACTACGACCCGCGCATCCATCCGGTCCCCGATTGTTCACCGGAGGAGGAGTTCCAGCGCTTCATCGCGCAGTACCCGGCGATCAAGCCGCAGTTCGAACGCGCCACGCCGGTGCGGGACTGGGTGCGCACCGGCCGGCTGCAGTACTCGCCGAAACAGACGGTCGGCTACCGGTGGTGTCTGACCTCGCACGCGGCCGGGTTCATCGACGCGTTGTTCTCACGCGGCCTGTCCAACACGATGGAGATCATCAACGGGCTGGTCCAGCGGTTGCTTGACGCGATCAAGGACGACGACTTCGCGGTCGAGCGGTTCGCCTACGTGCAGGAGTTGGAGCAGGGCCAGCTCGACTTCAACGACGACCTGGTCGCCAACGCCTACACGTCGTTCGCCGACTGGGATCTGTGGGACGCCTGGTTCCGGGTCTGGTCGCTGAGCCAGATCCTGGCCACGTTCGAAGTCAACAAGGCGTACGCGTTGTTCGTCGACAGCCGCGACCCGGCCGTTCTGGAGCGGATGGAGCATCCCTGGTGGCGGGTCACCCTGAGCACGTTCGACCCGGCCAAGGTGGGCAACGCAGACCAGGTCGCGGTGCTGAAGCTGCTGACCGAGGTGAGCCGGTTGGTCCAGGCGGTCCAGCGTGGTGAGGCCGACGCACGGTCGACCGCCGACGAGATCAGGCGGATGTTGCGCGTCGCGGACTTCGTGCCACCCGCTTTCGGCCTGGCCGACCCGAACAACCGCTGGACCGACGCCACCACGTTGAAGGTGTTGAACACCTTGCGCTGGGCCAGGAAGCAGGCGCCGCCGGCGATCGGCGAGCTGGCCTATGACGGTTTGACGCTGTTCATGAAGAAGCGGTTCGCCAAGGGCGAGTTCGAGCCGATGGAAGAGCTCAAACAGGTGATGGCGAGCTGGCCGGTGATCGGTCGTCGGCTACGCGTCCCTGAGCCCAAGTGAGCCCCGCATTCGTCGCCGCTGGAACGGAGTACTGCCATGACCGAACCGAAGACCTCCACGAAGACCGTGTACGACGTCGCGATCCTGGGATCGGGTTTCGCCGGCTCCATGCTCGGTGCGATCCTTGCCCGCAACGGCGCCAAAGTGCTGCTCATCGATGCCAAAGCACATCCCAAGTTCGCGATCGGCGAATCCACCATTCCCAACATGCTGGTGTCTCTGCGCACCATGGCCGCCCGGTACCAGGTGCCGGAACTGCTCACGCTGGCGACCTTCACGGGCTGCCAACGGATCATCTCGCCCTGGCACGGGGTGAAGAACCACTTCGGCTTCTTCAACCACCAGGAGGGCAAGGCCCAGGAAGCCACGCAGGTCACCATGTTCAACTTCCCGAAGCTGTTACACGAGACCGCGCACATGTACCGTCAGGACACCGACGCGTACCTGTTCCACACGGCGATCAAGTACGGCTGCACGGCACGGTTGAACTTCAACACCGCCGACGTGGACTTCGACGGTTCCGGCGCGACCATCAGCTCCGACAAGGGTGAACAGTGCCGGGCCCGGTACGTGGTCGACGCGAGCGGCTACCGCTCTCCGTTGGCCCAGAAGTTCAACCTCCGGGACGACCCGTGCCGCTTCAAACACCACTCGCGGGCCATGTGGAACCACATGATCAATACGCCGAACACCGACCGGGTGTTCCAACGGGCCAAGCGGGACACCCCGCCGGTGCCGTGGTACGAGGGCACCGTCCACCACCTGTTCGAGCGCGGCTGGTTCTGGGTGATTCCCTTCGACAATCACCGTTCGTCGCGTAACCCGCTGTGCAGCGTGGGCCTGACGATGGACGACCGTCGCTACCCGAAGCAACCCGGCGTCGGGCCTGAGGAGGAGTTCTGGGAGTTCGCCGGTCGCTTCCCGGACATCGCCCGCCAGTTCGAAGGGGCCCGCCCGATGCGCGAGTGGGTCAGCACGGATCGCGTGCAGTATTCCTCGAAGCGGACCGTCGGCGACCGGTGGGTCCTGCTGGCACACGCCGCGGCGTTCCTGGACCCGTTGTTCTCGCGGGGGCTGTCCAACACCTGCGAGGCGGTCAACGTGCTCGCTTGGCGGATCCTGCGCGCGGTCAAGGACGACGACTTCTCGGCCGAACGGTTCGACGAGGTGGAACAGCGTCAGCAGGCGCTGTTCGAGGGCAACGACAAGCTGGTGAACGCCGCCTACATCTCCTTCGAGGACTACGACCTGTGGACCGCGGTGTTCCGGATCTGGGCGTGGGGCTCCAACGCCGGTACCTTCCGGGCCCACGAGGCGTTCCGCCTGTGGCGCCGCTCCGGTGACGAACGTTACCTGCTCGAGTTGGAGAACTGCGAGAACCCCGGGCTGCACTGGTCCGACCACGTCGGATACGGGGAGCTGTTCGAGGACATGGTCCGGCAGTGCGACGACTACGAGGCGGGCAGGATCACCGCGCGGGAAGCCGCCGACGCCCTGTACGACCACCTCAATCGCGCCAACTTCGTACCGCGCCACTTCGGTTGGACCGACCGGACGTTGCGGTTCATCAACCCGACCCCGCCGAAGCTCGCGCGCACGATGCTGTGGGCCGCGACCCAGGCACCGCCGGACGTCCGCCGGATCATGCTCGGTTTCGTCCGTGAGGCGGGCAAGGAGTTCGTGATGGGCCGCCGGATCTTCTGAGCAGCGAGGAGGAAAAGGAGGAGGGACCATGCCCGTGCCGTTGCGTCCTGGGCCCGTGGCCGAGCCGGGTGCGCACTACGACGTCGCCATTCTCGGCAGTCATCTGATCCCGGGAATGCTTGCCACGATCCTGGCCCGGCACGGCGTGCGGGTGCTTCTGGTCGACGCGCCCGGCGACCGCACCCTGCCGTCCGGTGACAGCACCGTGCCGTACACGACGGCCGTGTTCCAGCTCATCGCCGAACGGTTCGACACGCCCGAGTTCGGCGCCTTCGCGCACTTCGTCGATCTGCCCGAGTGGGTCCGTCGGTCCAGCGGGATCAAGAAGAGCCTGGCGTTCCTGTACCACTCCCCGGGACGCTGGCACGATCCCGAGGAGACCGTCCAGTTCCACGTGCCGGGTGAGCACAACGAATGGCATCTGTACCGGCCGGATGTCGACGAGTACGCACGGCAGCTGGCGGAGGCCCGGGGTACCCACGTCGTGTCCGGTCGGCCGGTGGTGGACGACGTGCAGCTCGACGAGGGCGAAGTGGTCGTGCGGGTCGCCGATGGGCAGGCCTTCCGCGCGAGTTATGTCATCGACGCCTGCGGGATGGACTCGCCCCTGCTGGGGTCGCTCGGGGTGGCGCGGCGGCCCGGGGAACTGCGCCTGTGCTCACGGTCGATCACCACGCACATGACCGGGGTTCGACCGTTCGAGCAGGTGGTCCGGCTCACCGAGTACCACCGTGCGACACCGTTCTCGGCGGGAACCGTGCACCACCTGTTCGACGGCGGTTGGTTGCAGGTCGTTGACTTCGCGAACCACGACGGCGCCGCCGGCAACCGGTGCGGGGTCACACTCGCCTTCGACCCGGACCGCTACCCGGATCTGCCGGCCGAACCGGAGGAGGCGTTCTGGCGGCTGATCGAGCGCTTTCCCAGTATCAAGGAACAGTTCGCGGACGCCACCGCGAACCGACCGTGGGTCACCGACAATCCGTGGCAGCGCATCAGCACGCCGACCCACGGAGCCCGCTGGTTCGCCCTGGAACGCTCGTCGGTCCGCACCGACGAGTTCCTTTCCCGGGACGTCACCGTGGGGGCGGAGATGGTGCACGCACTGGCCGCGGTGTTGCTGCGGGTGGTGCGGGGTACGGTCGAGGCCGGGCCGGAGTTCGCGCGGATCGCCGGGTACCAGGATGCGCTGATCGTCTTCAACGACCAGATGTTGGCCTGTGCACGCATCGCCTGCCGGGACTTCCGGTTGTGGAACGCCTACAGCCGGGTCTGGCTGCTGTGGCAGATCCTTGCGCACCTGTCGTTGAAGCGGGCGACCGCGGACGCGGCCGCCGATCCGGCCGGCACGTGGCGGCAGGTGGAGGAGTTCGCATCCGGCGCCTTGTGGTTCCGCACACCGGACGGCCTGCGACAGCTGCTCGACTGGTTCTTCCGTCAGTTCGAGCGGGTGCGGGCCGGTGAACAGTCCGACGGGGTGACGGCGGACCGGATCTTCCGCCGGTTGCGCCACTCCCGGTTCGTTCCACCGCTGTACCGGTTCGGTGATCCGAATGCCCGCTACTACCACTTCACGTTGCCCCGTCGGCTGCTCATGCTCGCCTGGGTGAAGACGATCGCGCCGGCGGACTTCAAGCGACTGCTCAGCCGGGACAACGTCACCGGCCGGCGCAGCGTCGATCCGGCCGCCGCACCGTCGGCCGCACCGTCGGGTCCACCGTCGGCGGGCAGCCGCTCCGAGGTGCCCGACTCCGCATGGCTCCCGTAGCCGTACGGGGAGTGCCGTGGCGGTCAGCGAAATGAGCCGAGCTGAACCGGGTGCTACGTGCGGTGGCGGAGGCGGAGCGTGACCTCCGGACGTCGTCGACGGCCGGCTCCTGCTGATCAGCCCGTCAGGCGTCAGCGGGAGCCGGCCCGGGCCGCTCGCCTCCGGAGCGCCGGGCTCAGCTCGGCGGTGAGGTGATGTTGGATGGCCCGGCCGAGCACGCGGGCGAGCTCGGCCCGGTCACACTCCGTGATTGTCGGCTCCTCGACCAGGTACCGGCAGATCGCTATTCCGATGACTTCCGTGGCCGCCAGCACGGCGCGTAGCTTCGGCGCGTCCGGGCTGTATTCCTCGGCCAGTGCCTCGAAGAACACCGAGATGAACTCGTCACGCATCAGTCCGGCGATGTCGTCATTGGTCAACGACGCGGCCAGCCGCGCGCGGTACGGCATCGCGGTGCGCGGGTCGTCCCAGTGGTCCAGCAGCAGGTTCGCGGTGCGCCGGCCGATGGTCCGCGGACTGCCGCCGAGCAGTTGTTGGGCGGCCTGGCGCGGCTCGCCTTCGACCTGGACCGCGGCGCGCAGTAGTCGCTCCTTGGACCCGAAGTAGTGGCGCACCAAGCGTGGATCGATGCCGGCCAGCCGGGCGATGTTACGAATGCTGACGCCGTCGATCCCGCGCTCGCAGACCTCGTCCCGTGCGACATCGAGGATTAGCCGCCAAGTCGATGAACCTTCCGGCGGCTTGTCGGCCTTCTTCGTAGGGTCGGTCTCGGACGTCACGATCAACCTAAGTGTCAGTGGACAACATCGCGCAAAGCCTGTAGCTGCAAGTATATCCATCGCCCGGCTGACGGGCTCGGCGGTGTCCCGATTCGACGGTTCGTGCCGAATCCCTATGCAGACTGGAAGTGTTCCCCGTATGATGAGTTACTCGTCCGCCACGCCTGACAAACTCTAGGGAGATCGTGGACTTCGGCTGGAGCGCTGAGCAGCGGGCCGCGTTCGAGACCACGCTGCGAGAGGTGGGCGCCGCATTCCCGGCGGGCCTCGATCCCGACCGACCACACCGACGGGACGAATGGCTGCGGCTGGGCAAGCTCGGACTGTTGGGCCTGTGCGTGCCCACCCGGTACGGCGGCGCGGGACTCGGCGCGGTGGACAGCGCCCTGCGGGTGGAGGCTCTGGGGCGGGCGTGCGCGGACACCGGTCTGGTCTTCTCCGCCAACGCCCACCTCTTCGCCTGCGCCGTTCCGGTGGCCGAGTTCACCGGCGAGGAAGTCCGGCGCCGGATGCTTCCCGGCATGTGCACCGGCGAGTTGATCGCCGCCAACGCCATGACCGAGGACGATGCCGGCTCGGACGTTTCCCGGTTGGCCACGACCGCGACCGAGGTTCCCGGTGGGTACCTGCTCAACGGGGAGAAGAGCTTCGTCACGAACGGTCCGATCGCGGACGTCTACGTCGCCTACGCCACCACGGATCCGAGGGCGGGCCACTTCGGCGTCACCGGGTTGGTGGTCGAACGGAACACGCCGGGCGTGACGGTCGGCAAGCCCTTCCACAAGATGGGACTGCTGTCCGCCCAGGCCGGCAGAGTCCACTTCACCGACTGCTTCGTCCCGGCCGCAAACCTGCTCGGCGAACCGGGCCAGGGTGCCGTGGTCTTCCAACATTCGATGCGCTGGGAGCGATCCTGCCTGTTCGCCGGCTATCTCGGCCTGCTCGACCGGCTCGTCGACCGGTGCGTCGAACACGCCCGTTCCCGACGCCAGTTCGGCCGCCGGATCGGTGAGTTCCAGGCGGTGGCCAACCGGATCGTGGACATGAAGCTACGCGCGGACGCCGGCCGGTTGCTGCTGTACCGGGCCTGCTGGGAGTTGGACCAGGGCCGCCCGTCGGAGGTGAGCATCGCCCTGGCCAAGATCGCCATCTCCGAGGGTGCAGCGGCCAGCGCGATGGAGGCGGTGCAGATCTTCGGCGGCCTCGGCTACCTGCGCGAGCACGGAATCGAGACCCTCCTCCGGGACACCGTGCCGAGCACCATCTTCTCCGGTAGCTCCGACATCCAGCGCAACCTCGTGGCGGCGGGGCTCGGGCTATGAGGTTGTTCGACTACGTCCGCCGCGCCGCTCGGCGTACACCGCGTGCCCTTGCGGTCAGCGGCCCCGACGGTCGGCTGACCTACGGCGAGCTCGACGCGCTCGCCGACCGGCAGGCGGCGGGGCTGCATGCCGCCGGAGTGCGGCCGGGCGACCGGGTCGTCCTGCAGTCCGGCAAGAGCGTGGAGGCGGTCGCGCTGGTGCAGGCCGCGCTGCGGCTGGGAGCGGCCTACGTCCCGGTGACCGAGGCCAACCCGCCCGCCCGGGTCGCCGCGATCGCCGCGGACTGTGCCGCGGCGCTGGTCGTCGCCCCGTCCAACCGGGTGCACCCGATCGTCGAGGCCGCCGCCCGGCGCCGACGTGCGCTGCCCGCCACCACCTTCGCCGCGCTGGCGGAGGGGGGCGCGGGGGGCTCGGCACCGCCGCCGTACGCCGGCACGCCGGACGAGCTGGCATACGTGTTGTACACGTCGGGCTCCACCGGTACGCCGAAGGGCGTGTGCATCAGCCACCGCAACGCGGCCGCGTTCATCCAATGGGCGGTCGAGCTGCTGGCCATCGGTCCGGCGGACCGGCTGTCCAACCACGCCGCCTTCAACTTCGATCTATCCGTCTTCGACCTCTACGCGGCGTTCCACGCCGGGGCGTCGGTCCATCTCGTCGCCGCCGAGCTCGCCTTCGCGCCCACGCAACTCGCCACCTTCCTGCGGCAGGAGCGGATCACCATCTGGTACTCGGTGCCGTCCGCGGCCACCCTCATGATCCGGGACGGGCGGCTGCTCGACGGGCCGTGCCCACCCGATCTGCGGGTCTGCATCGTCGCGGGCGAGGTGATGCCCATCCGCGCCGCGCGAGAGCTCCGCAAGGCGTGGCCGCAGGTGCGGCTGTTCAACTGGTACGGGCCGACCGAGACCAACGTGTGCACCTCTTACGAGGTGGGCGACGCCGACCTGACCCGGGACGGTCCATTGCCCATCGGCACCGCGGCGAGCGGCGACACCGTCCTGCTCGACCCGGACGGCGACGAGGGGGAGATCGTCGTGAGCGGCCCCACGGTCATGCTGGGGTACTGGGGCCAGCCACCACACCGCGGTCCGTACCGCACCGGTGACATCGGGCGGCGTGGCGCGGACGGCAACCTGATGTACGTCGGCCGGCGAGACGACATGATCAAAGTGCGCGGCCACCGGATCGAGCCCGCCGAGATCGAGGCGGCGCTGGAGACGCATCCAGGGGCGGCCGCGGCCGCGGTCGTGGCCGTCGGTAGTGGGCTGGCGGTGGTGCTGCACGCCGTGGTCGTTGCGGCAACCGGAGCGTCGCGTCCCACCCTGCTGGACCTCAAACGGACCTGTGCGGAGCAGCTGCCGACCAGCATGGTCGTCGACCGCGTGCACTTCGTGTCGCAGCTGCCGCTGACCCCGAACGGCAAGACGAATCGTCTGGCGCTCATCGCCGCCATCGAGGGGGAGACATATGACCGATAGAGAACTCGAGGTCACGGACATCGGCTTCGACACGTTCCGATCCATCATGGGATCGTTCGCGAGCGGGGTCAGCGTGATCACCAGTCTCGACCACGAGAGTCGGCCGTGCGGCATGACCTGCTCCGCGGTGTGTAGCGTGTCCGCCAACCCGCCGCTGCTGCTGTCGTGCGTGCGGACCCCCAGCTACACCCTCAACGCCATCAAGGCCCGTCGCCGCTTCGCCGTGAATTTCCTGGACACCGAGGCCTCGGCGTTGTCCGACCTGTTCGCGAGCCGAACCGACAACAAGTTCGCCGCAGTCAGTTGGCGGTACAGCGACGACGGGGGAATGCCGTTGCTGGAGTCGACCGTCGCCTACGCCGAATGTACCGTCCACGACCTGGTCAGCGCGGGCGACCACGAGATAGTCCTCGGTCGCGTCGTGGGCGGGTGGGCGGCTCCTGACAGGTTTCCTCTCGGGTACTGGCGCGGCAGCTACGTTCGCGTCTTCCGGTTGTCTCGACGAAAAGGAGGGTTGTGAGCTCACCATCGATACCCGTCGCGTGCGGCGCGCGGGGATCGGCGGCAACCAGCGCGAGGGACGTTGCGCGTCCGGGCCGGTCATCGGCCACGACTGACACGAAGGAACGGGAACATGGAAGCAACAAGGCGCCAACCCAGCACTGGGTGGACGTGGCTGGCCGCGCTCGTCGCGGTCTTCATGGTCGCAATCGACACCCTGGTGGTCACGACAGCGTTGCCGGTCATCCGGTCCGGGCTCAAGACCGGCCTCGAGGGTGTCGAGTGGACGGTCAACGGATACACGTTGACGTTCGCCGTCTTCCTGCTCACCGGGGCGGCACTGGGTGACCGTTACGGCCGCCGGAAGGTCTTCGTTATCGCGCTGACCATATTCACGCTGGCGTCCGCCGGCGCGGCGTTGTCCGGCGACATCGGATCTCTCGTGACGGCGCGTGTGATCCAGGGGCTCGGCGCCGCGGCGGTGCTTCCGCTGACGCTGACTCTGCTGGCCAGCGTGGTCCCCGCCGCCAAGCGCGGACATGCCTTCGGGCTCTGGGGCGCGATGGTGGGCCTCGGGATCGCGCTCGGCCCGGTGATCGGCGGGTCGATCACCCAGAGCCTGTCCTGGCAGTGGATCTTCTGGGTCAACGTTCCGATCGGCTTGATCCTCCTGCCGCTCACCCTGCTCGTGCGGGAGAGTCGTGGCGGCGCGGGCCGACTGGATCCGGTGGGCACGGTACTTGTCACGGCGGGCCTGTTCGGCGTGGTGTTCGCCCTGGTGCGTGGAAACTCCAAGGGCTGGGGCAGTGCGCAGGTGCTCACCGGCCTGATCGGCGGCGCCGTGCTCGTGCTGCTGTTCGTGCTGTGGGAGTCCCGGGCCCGGACGCCGATGGTTCCGCTGACCCTGTTCCGCAGCCGCGGCTTCAGTCTCACCGCGGTGGCCACGGTCATCATGCCGTTCGGGGTGTTCGGTTCGGTCTTCCTCGGAGCGCAGTACCTCCAGAACATCATGGGGTACTCGCCGCTGCAGGCCGGGGTCCGGACGTTGCCGTGGACCGCGATGCCGATGATCGCGGCGCCGATCTCCGGACGGTTGGTGGACAAGATCGGTGGAAAGCCGATGCTCATTGTCGGATTCCTGCTGCAGGCCGTCGGCATCTTCTGGATCTCCCGCGTACTGTCGACCCACCTCGCCTACTCCAAGCTGGTCATTCCATTCATCATCACGGGGATCGGGCTGGGCGTGTTCCTGCCGGCCATCGCTGGCATGGCCATCGGGTTCGCACCTCGGCAACTGGAGGGTGTCGCCTCGGGTACCTCCAACGCCATGCGGCAGATGGGCACGGTACTGGGTGTCTCGGTGGCCGGCGCCATCTTCGCGTCGTACGGCGGCTACCGGACCCCGCAGTCCTTTGTCGACGGCATGATCACTGCGCACGTCGTCAATGCCGCCGCACTGGCGTTCGGCCTTCTGATCGCGTTGGTCGTGCCGAACTTCGTGCCACATCACGAGTCGGCACACGCGGAACCTGAGGCGAGCCCGGAGCCGACCCCGGTGGCCGGTTCGCTGTCCTAGCGGTACGCCGGAAGCCCCACCGGCAGGATCCCGTCCCGACCACACCGGCATGTGCCGGCGCCCGACCTCGATATTGTCTCCTCCCTCGACCTGGCCGGCTCTGATCAATGTTCGTGCGGACAGCCGATCGGTTCGAGGGAGGAGTGTCAAGTATCGAAGACTGTCGGATCGCCCCCATCTCGAAGCCGACTGCTGGCGATACAATACGTATCGCCGATCTGCGGGGGTCGGTGAGCGCACCGGCAGACGGTGAATCTTTGGGCGGAGGGGGTTCGCCATGGGCACGATCAGCCTCAAGTGCGCGGCCGCGGAGGCGTTGTTCTACGAACCCGACGGGTTGCTGCTCTGCGCCAGTCTCCTTCCTGTGGATGACCGGCACGACCGCCATGTACTGGCGTTCCAGCTCAGCTACCTCAACATCGGAGAGATCGTGGTGCATGTCGCGGTCACGCAGTCCGTCGATGCCCACGAAGACGAGGACCTGAACAGATCGTTCATGGCGGTGCCGCTGTGTGGCAGCGGCGACCGACCGCGAGTATGGCTCAGCTCCCTGCCGGTGCCCGACACCGAGGTTCACTACCACTACACGGTATGGGGCCAGGCATGCGGCGATGACATGCTGCGCGGGGAACTGACCGCGGAGGTTTCCGGTGTTGTCCCACAGCTGACGGTCACGACCCGGGTCAGCGTGACGCGGGCGCCGATCCCCACCGACGTCGCTCACCCGGCGGTTCCGGTTCAGGCCGCCACCTCACCACATCCAGCCATGTCAGGGCACGTGGCTGCCTGAGCACACCCGTCCGTGCCGGCTCATACCGCCACGTCAGCTACGGACAAGTAGGTGGACGCGACCGCGATGCCGGACTCGGCGCGGGGAGGGGCGGAGTCCGGCTGACGAAAGCGGTTGCTGGCTGAAGGTTGGCCGGATCACGGACAGCCGCTGTTTCTCTGTATTGCGCCCGGGGTTCGGGGATGGTCAGACCCTCGTGGCGTGCCAGGGTCGGAATCTGAGCCACCAGGCGGGAACGCCCTGACGGTACGCGTCATACTCCGCACCGAACTGGCGTCGCAGCGCGGGCTCCTCGTAGAAGTGGACGAACGCCGCCTGGAGGAGTGCGATGGCCACCCCATAGACCAGCAGCGAAACCTGGCCGAGCAGCAGACCCTGGCCGATGATGGCCGCGTTTACCGCGAGATACATCGGGTTGCGCACATGCCGGTAGATGCCGCCGACCACGAGGTGCGCGGTCGGTGCGACCGGGGCCGGGGTGCCGATCCCTTCCATCACGAAGCGGACGAACGAGTGGGCCAGGACCGGCGCCGCGAGCAGCAGCAGGACCACCCCCAGCACCCGCAGGGGCGCCCAGTACGGCAGAGGCTCACGGATGTGCCACCCGGTCATCCACCATGGAATCACGCCGGCGACGGTGCCCGGCGCCACGCAGAAAAAGACCGCCGTCCCCGTCGCTGCGACTGTTCTGCGCATGACGAGATACTAGGGCGGGTGTCCCCCAAACTGTCAAGGTAACTGGCGCCCGCGAGCTCGGACTGCCCTCGCCCGTTCGGCGGCCTCGCTGTGCGCGTACGATGTGGTGGTCCCCAGCAGGATTCGGCGGGAGGTCGGGCGTGGGAAAGGCGGACTTCGGCGACGGCTACCGGAAGCATACCGGCCGCCGGGCCGGGCCGACCGTCAGCAGCCGCACAATCGTGGAAGCCGCACGCGCCCAGTTCAGCCGATACGGCTACGAGGGCACCACGACCCGGACGATCGCCGAGGACGCGGGCGTCGACAGCGCGCTGATACATCACTTCTTCCTGACGAAGGAAGGGCTGTTCGAGGCCGTCGTGGGTGACGCGCTCGACCCACCGGACCTGGTCGACCAGGTGCTGGCAGGGCCCCGCGCCGGTCTCGGCGAGCGGACCCTGCTGGCCTTCCTGAGCCACTGGGACGAGCCGGAGAACCGTGGCCGGATGCTCGCGGTCGTGCGGTCGATCACCGCGCTGGACCGCGCGGCCTCAGCCCTGCGCGTGTTCCTCTCCGACGGGGTGCTGTTCCCGTTGACCTCGGCCCTGGGTGCCCCGAACCCGCGGGAACGCGCGGCGATGGTCGGCGCACACCTCGTCGGCTTGATGACAATGCGGTACGTTTACGCCGCACCCCCGCTGGCCACCCTCTCGCGGGAGGACCTCGCCACGCTGATGGGGCCGGTCATCCAGGCGCGCCTGGTCGGTTCCCACTAGCACCGTGCGGAAGAGGGTTCCTCCGCGCTCCCGGTGACACATCAGCCGATGTGGTGCTACTGACGCACCGTCCGAGACGGTCGCCACTGTCCTCCCCGCGCCCGGGCTCCGGTCGTGCATGTCGTCCTTGCGTCGGTCCGTCGCGCGGTCCTTGACGCGCAACCGGGCGTGCGTAGAATTCATCAAGTAGGGATCTCACCAAGCGAGGAACGCTGGTGTGGATGATGCGGCCGGGCAGGCAGCGTGGCCGACCACGGGAGGGACATGTGACATCGGTCAACCGTGAAGACGTGCTCACCCGAATCAGCGACTACGTGCGGCGTGAGCTGCTGCACGCTGAGGACGGCGACACATCGGACCTCGCGCCCGACTCCCCGTTGCTCGAGTGGGGCGTGCTGAACTCCATGAATACGGCGCGGCTGTTGACTTTCATTCGCGACGAGCTCGACGTTGTTGTGCCGCCCACACACATCACCGGGCGGCACTTCCGCAGTCTCAACGCCGTCACGGATCTCGTGCTCTCGCTGCCGCGTGCGTGATCTGACGTGCCGAAGGCCAAGGCGGGCAGCACAGGCTGCGTAGCCGATGAAGGAAAGGCTCACGTGAAACCGGACTTCGACATCGGAATCATCGGTGGAGGGCCGGCCGGCTCGACCGCGGCCTCCTATCTCACCAGGGCCGGCCTGTCCGTCGCCATCTTCGAGAGCGAGATCTTCCCGCGCGAACACGTCGGTGAATCGCTCGTACCAGCCACCACCCCGGTCCTAGTCGATATCGGGGCGATGGACGCGGTGGAGGCGGCCGGCTTTCCGAAGAAGTACGGCGCGGCATGGACATCGGCGGAGAGCCGCCCGATCAACCATCTGGGATTCACCAACCTGACCCATGACTTCCGTGCCGCCGAAGTCATGTTCAACGAGCGCGACCAGCTCGGGGTCGATCGGGACTACACGTTCCACGTCGACCGCGGAAAGTTCGACCAGATCCTGCTGAAGCACGCGCAAGGACTGGGTGCCACCGTGTTCCAGGGCGTGCGGGTGACCGACGTTGACTTCACCGACCCGCTACCGGTCCTGCGCCGCCGGCTGGCCGCGGCCGAGGTGGGCATTCCGGTGCGGATGGTGGTCGACGCCAGTGGACGTCGAACGATGCTGGGCAGCCAGCTGCGGGTCAAGGTGCCGGATCCCGTCTTCAACCAGTACGCCATCCACACGTGGTTCGACGGGTTCGACCGGGGGGCGCTGGCCGTCGACGCGGCGAAGGCCGACTACATCTTCATCCACTTTCTCCCGCTCACCGACACGTGGGTGTGGCAGATCCCCATCACGGAGACGGTGACCTCCGTCGGCGTGGTCACCCAGAAGCGGCGGTTCGCAGCGGCCAAGGACGACATCGGCGCGTTCTTCTGGGATTCGGTGGGCAGCCGGCCGGAACTGTTCGACGCCCTGAAGAACGCCGAGCAGCTGCGTCCGTTCAAAGCCGAGGGCGACTACAGCTACGCAATGAAGCAGATCGTCGGGGACAACTTCGTGATGATCGGGGACGCGGCCCGCTTCGTCGACCCGATCTTCTCCACCGGTGTCAGCATCGCGATGAACAGCGCGCGCCTTGCGTGCACCGACATCATCGCGGCCGCCGAGGCCGGTGACTTCAGGGCCGAGCGCTTCGCCACCTACGAATCCACACTGCGCCGAGGGGTGCGCAACTGGTACGAGTTCATATCGGTCTACTACCGGCTCAACATCCTGTTCACCGCGTTCGTACAGGATCCTCGGTACCGGCTCGACGTCCTCAAGATGCTCCAGGGCAACATGTATGACGAGGCCGAGCCCAAGGCACTCGCCGAGATGCGGAAGGTCATCGAGGTCGTGGAGAACGATCCGGAGCATCTGTGGCACCCGTATCTGGGCGAGCTGTCCGCGCCGACCGCGGCGCCGATCTTCTAGCGGCAGGACATGACGGCACCCGTGCCTCGGGTGCCGGCGCATGGCGGGTCCGGCAGCCAGGGAGCGCCGCCGCACCAGGCAATCAGACGAGGGAGGCCCATCGTGAGCTTGCTCAGCGGTCACTTTGATGACCTGACCGTCGATCACATCGAGTTCTACGTCGAGGATGTCGCGCGGAGTGCGGCCAGGCTGGTGACCGGTTACGGCTTCCACGTCTACGGGGTGGCGGGCGACGAGGCCGCGGGCACCTTCCGCTCGGTGGCGCTTGGATGCGCCGACATACTCCTGGTCCTGACGCAGGGCCTCGTCGAGGAGCATCCGGCATACCTGTACACGCAGGCACACGGGGACGGCGTCGCGAATATCGCGCTGCGTACCGGCGATGCGCGTACGGCGTTCGAGACGGCCGTCGTGCGTGGCGCGCGCCCGGTCGTCCACCCGACAGCGTGGCCCGGGCAGCCCGGATTCGTTACCGCCACGATCGGCGCGTTCGGCGACGTCACCCACACCTTCATCCAGCGTCCGGGCGGCGTGGCGGCCATCGACGGCCTGCCCGGCTTCGTCCCGTCGGACACCCCCGGCTGGGCAACTGACGGCAACGGCGCTCCCCGGCCGGCGCTCGACGCGATCGACCACCTGGCGGTCTGTCTGGAGGCGGGCGGGCTCGCACCGACCGTCGAGTTCTACGAGTCCGCTCTCGACTTCTCGGTGGTCTTCGAGGAACGCATCAGTGTCGGTGCTCAGGCGATGCTCTCGCAGGTGGTACAGAGCCGCTCGGGCAGCGTCACCTTGACGCTGATCCAGCCGGACCCGGACGCGGAGGCCGGCCAGATCGACGACTTCCTCAAGGAACACAACGGCCCGGGCGTGCAGCACATCGCCTTCCGTACCGAAAGCATCGTCGCCGCGGTCGACGCGCTGGTGACCCGCGGGGTCGAGTTCCTCGGTACCCCGGGTGCGTACTACGACCTGCTGGTCCAGCGTCTGACCCTGGCGCGCTACGCCGCTGACGAGCTCAAGGCGCTCAACATACTGGTCGACGAGGACCACGACGGCCAGCTGTTCCAGATCTTCGCCCGGTCCGCGCATCCGCGGCGCACCTTCTTCTTCGAAGTCATCGAGCGGCTCGGCGCGCGCACATTCGGCAGCGGAAACATCCGAGCGCTCTACCAGGCGGTCGAGACCGAGCGGCTCAAGGCGCAGGTGTTGTCGTGAGCACGGTGGCCACATCGCCGGCACCTCCGGCGCGCGTTGCCGCCCGGCGCGGTCCGTACGCGGGTCTGGTGTGCCTGCAAGACTTCGCGAGCTCCGCCGACGCGATACTCCCGGCGGACGTGCGCGACTACGTCGCCGGTGGCAGCGGCTCCGAGCTGACCCTGCGGGCGAACCGGTCCGCGTTCGACCGGATCCAGATCGTTCCGCGGGTGTTGACCGGCGCCGCGCGAGCCGATCTGGCCACGCGCCTGCTCGGCGTGGATGTCGACATGCCGGTGGCCATGGCGCCGATGGCGTACCAGCGGCTGCTGCACCCCGACGGCGAGGTCGGTACCGCCCGCGCGGCGCGCGACGCCGGAGTTGTGTTCGTGGCCAGCATGCTGAGCAGTCGCACCATCGAGGACATCGCCGCGACCGCAGCGGCGACCTGGCTGCAGCTGTACTGGTTGCACGATCGCCGCGTCGTGGGGGAACTGGTCACCCGAGCGGAGTCCGCGGGCTGCCGTGCCATCATGCTCACCGTCGATGTGCCCCGGATGGGGCGCCGGCTGCGGGACATCCGGCGCGGCTTCGTGCTACCCGAACACGTCGTGGCGGCCAACCTGCCGCCGGAGATCGCGGCGCCCGCGCACGACGCGAAGGCCGATGCCTCGGCGCTGATGGTACACACCAGCCGGGCGTTCGATCCCGCACTGACCTGGTTGGACGTCGACTGGCTGCGCCGCCGCACGCAACTGCCCATCGTGCTGAAGGGCGTCATGCACCCCGATGACGCGCTCCGGGCAGTAGAGCTCGGCATCGACGCGCTGGTCGTGTCGAATCACGGCGGCCGTCAGTTGGACGGTGCCGCGGCGAGCATCACCGCGCTCCCGGCCATCAGCGCCGCCGTCCGCGGCCGGTGCGAGCTGTACCTGGACAGCGGCGTTCGGGCCGGGACCGACGTCTTGAAGGCCCTGGCGCTGGGCGCTTCGGGGATCCTGTTGGGCCGTCCGGCCCTCTGGGGCCTGGCAGTGGGCGGGCAGGCAGGTACAGCCGCAGTCCTGTCACTGCTACGCACCGAGATCGAGGACGCCATGACGCTGGCCGGATGTCCTGACGTCGCGGCGGCGTCCCGCACGACGCTGGTGTCGGCACCGGCCGCTGATCTGATCACCGGCAGCGGCTAGCCGGAGCGTTGGCGTCGTCATGGTCGGCACGCCGCCGGGGGATCGGCGCCACGCCAGCACAACCTCCCTGACCGCTGAGTGCCCTGGAGGGTGGCGTGACTCCCGTACCACCGATCAATTCCAGCTCCCTGTTGATCCTTCTCCTTCAGCTGGCCTCGCTGCTCCTGGTGGGTCTGCTGCTGAGCCGGTCGCTGTTGCGCATCGGGCTGCCCGCCATCGTGGGGGAGCTGCTCGCCGGCGTCGTGCTCGGTCCCTCACTGCTCGGGCATCTCGCCCCTCGGATATCCCGCTGGTTGTTCCCGCACGACGCGAACCAGATGCACCTGCTGGAGTCCGTCGGCCAGGTCGGGGTCCTTCTGCTCGTCGGTCTTGCCGGCATCTACCTGGACACACAGGGGCTTCGGCGGCGGGGTGCGATCGCTTTCCGGATCAGTTTCCTCGGCGTACTCATCCCGTTCTGTCTCGGCGTGTCGATGGGGTACCTGGCGCCCGGCTACTTCCTGCCGAAGGGGGTCGCGCGGTTGACCCTCGCGTTGCTCGTCGGCGTCGCGATGTGCGTCACGGCGATCCCGGTCATCGCCAAGACGCTCGCCGACATGAAGCTCACCCACCGGACCATCGGGCAGCTGACGCTCACGGCGGCCACGTTCGACGACACGGTCGGATGGTTCATGCTATCGGTGGTCTCGGCGATCGCGACGGTCGGGCTCACGGCCGGCCGGGTCACGCTGGCCGTTGGGTACCTCCTGGGTTTCGTCCTCCTGGCGTTCCTCGTCGGTCGACCAGTTGTCCGCTTCGTGCTGCACCGTGTCGGTCGCCGCGGCGAGCCTGGCGTCACGGTGTCCGCCGCCGTGGTCCTGATCCTGCTCGGTGGCACCACGACCCTTGCCCTTGGTATGGAGCCGGTCTTCGGCGCGTTCGTGGTCGGGATCCTCATCGGGGCCTCAGGCCTGCCGGACAAACGGCCGCTCGGGCAGCTGCGCACCGTGGTACTGAACGTGCTGGCACCGGTGTTCCTGGCCACCGCGGGGCTGCGGATGGACCTCACCGTGCTGCGCCACCCCCAGGTGCTCGTGGCCGCCGTCGTCGTCCTGCTCGTGGCCGTGCTCGGCAAGTTCGCCGGAGCCTTCCTGGGCGCCATCTCCGGGGGCATGAGCCGGTGGGAGTCGTTGGCCATCGGCGCCGGGATGAATTCTCGTGGCGTCATCGAGATCATCGTGGCCATCACCGGTCTGCGACTCGGTGTTCTGAACGTCACGACCTTCACGATCATCGCCCTGGTGGCGATCGTGACGTCGATCATGACGCCACCGTTGCTGCGACTGGCGATGTCGCGCGTCAGCCACAGCGACGAAGAACTGCGGCGCGAAGCCGACCACGCGACGTGGGAGGGCTCGCTTCCGGCACACGCGGTGGTACCACAGGCCTGAGTCGTCCAAGGGATGCCGTTCAGGGTCCCCGGGGAGGTGGCGCGGCCGGCGGGTCCGCCTACCGCTCTCTCCCGGGGACCCGCCAGACGGTGTCGACCGGCCGCCCCTCGTTGAGGGGGCGTGTGGACTCCCAGATCCGCCGCCACTCCGCCCCGGCGGGTCCGGCCGGCCGACTGCGTACGGCCGCCGGCTCGGACCGCAGGGCCCGGTACCAACCGATCTCCTCCTCGGCCCACAGCCGGGCCACCGCGGTGTGCAACCGCTCGTTGAACGTCCGGGCGTTCTCGTCCGGTGCGGGCAGCAGTGGTCGCCCGTAGCGGACCATCACCTCCCGGCGACCGGGTACCGGCCACCTGCGCCCACGGGGCATCGCGCCGAACGTGCCCAGCAGCGCTACCGGTACCGCGGGTATCCGCCGGGTGCAGCACACGTGGGCGGTGCCCAAGCGGAACGGACTCATCCAGCCGTCCTGCGAACGGCTGCTCTCGGGAAACAGCAACAGGCTCCATCCCTGGTCCAGCAGCATCGGCAGGATGCTCCTGACCCGTTTGCCGCCGTGCCGGTCGACCGGAAAGGCGTTGAACACCAGCGCGGTGACGACGGCGCGCCATCGCGCGTCGAAGAAGTAGTCGGCCGCCGCGCCCACCGCGAGCTTGGCGGACAGCCTGGTCGGCAGCGAGCCGATGATCAGCGGCGTGTCGAGATGGCTGGCGTGATTGGCGACGAAGACCGCCTGCCCGGTCAGCCCGTCCAGATAGTCCAGGCCCTCGACCCGCGGCCGGGTGGTGGTCCAGGTGATCGGCTTGAGCACACCGCGCTGCAGTCCGGCGCGTACCGCCTTGGTGACGGGCAAGCGAGCCCAGCTGGTCGAGAACGGGACGCGATCGGCGATCAGTTCGTATGGCGTCGCGGACCGCGGAGTCCGCACCCGGCCCCGCCAGTCACGGTTGCGGGCAATCGTCTTGACTTCCTGGATCAGGCCCATGCCGCTCCTTTCACTGCACGTCGGCAAGGGTCAGCGGCGGTGCATGCAGGTAGGTGATGCTCGGGCTGGTGCCGACCGTGTCCTGGGCCATCTCGAGCGCGTCGGCCAGGGTCGACGCGGACCGGAATCCCATCCGCGCGGCGGCCTTACGATCGGCGCCGACGAAGATGACGTCGCCTAGGTGCTCCATGGCGTGCGCTCCCCAGTACCACATATAGAACGGGTGTACGCCGTGGTAGGCATAGCTGTTGCGGTACAGGTGGATGTACCACGGGTCGGTGGCGAACTGCTCCTCGTACTTCGCCTCGATCGCGGCCTGGTCGGTGGTCTGCGACAGGACCTCTTCGAAGAAGTCGATGTAGCTCGGGTGGTGCACCGGGTGGAACTCGTTGGGCATCGGATGGTAGAAGATGCCGACGCCGCCGCGGCGCACGATCGGCTGATTGCGGTAGAGGTTGAAGAAGTACCCGAGCCCCAGAGACATGACGAGGATCGGGTTCATGATCGAGTTGACGTTGTAGGGGCAGATGAACGGCAGCCCCCACACACCAATGTCACTCTGTCCCTCGACCACCGTCAGCTGCTGCCGATGGACGTTGGCCAGCGTCAGCGGATGCACCGCGGCGGGGTCACCCGCGTTGACTCCGGTGAGGCCGTAGGGTGCGAAGCTCTTCTGCCACACCTGGCGACGCAGCTTGACCGGGGTCAGCTCGTTCATCCGCTTGACGGTGACGTACTTCGCCTGGTCGGTGAGCGACCATTCCCACTCGCGCTTGTTAAGGAACCCGACCTGTTCCGGGAACGACTCGTTGTTGAGGGTCGTCTCGATGGTGAAGACCTTGACATGCTCGCGCAGGACCTCGGACATCCGGTCGTACGCGTGGTGCATCGCCGAGTTCGGCGGGTCGTTGAACGAGCGGGAGTGCCGCAGAGTGTGCACGTTGTGGTGATGGCGCAGGCTTCGGTATGACCCGAGTCCCACCGTCACCGACTTCGGACCACCGCTCATCGCGGTCAGGTTGATGTTGACGTACACGATGAGGTCGCTCTCCGCCGCCCGGCGGTTGATCTCGACGTCTTCACCGTGCCGCGTCATGCCCAGGTGGGTCAGCCCGGCGGGGTCCTCCGCGTCATGGTTGCGCAGGTGTTGCGGGAAGAACGCCCGGAATACCCGGTCGCCGACGGCGCGCTTCAGCTCGGTCGGCGTCATCCTGCGGTGCAGCGAGTTCGCGGCGAGCAACTCGACGTCGTCGACGCCGGCCGCCGCGGCCATCTCCAGCACCTGCTCGATGATCCGCTGGCGGATGTCCGGCGTGCGCATCTGTGGCAGGGGGAGGGACAGGTCGTCGAAGACGATGGTCAGGCGCATGCCCGGTCGAAGAAGTGCGGGCAGCGGCTCGGCGCCGACGGGTTCCATCAGCGCGCGGTGGATCGCCGCGTCGACGTGCCGGATGCCAGGTAGCGAGTCCGGCGGATACACCACGCGGGTACCCAGCGGAAACTTCTCCAGCCGAAAGCCGTCGCCTTCATGGACGAGCAGCGCGGGCGTTCGCTCGTCCACCTCCAGGACAAACCCTGGTCTGCTCACGGTTCCCCCTAATCCCGGCTCGGGTCGAAGGCGACCTTGACGGCACCGAGGCGACCGGCTGCACTGGCATGCGCGATCGCCTCCCGCCACCTGGTCAATGGATAGACCCCACGGTCCCCGCCGCGCGGACCAGGCGCAGCGCCATGTCCAGGCCCCCCGTGCCGCCGGTGCATTCGAACACCACGTCCGTGCCGCCGAGCAGGTACTCGGGGCCGAGCACCGGCTTCTCCAGGGAGCCGCCGGTGACCCGGCGGACCGCCCGCGCCGCGCGTTGCGGCTCCAGCGTCTCGGTGGCACCGATCGCCCGGGCCCGTTCGCGTTGGCTGGCGTGCTTGGCGATGACGTATATCGGACCGGCCGCGGTGAACTCGCGGAGTGCGAGCAGCGTCAACAGTCCCACGGTGCCGGCACCGACGATCAGCACCGACGCCCCGGGGTCCACGACGATGCGGCGGACCGAGTGGATCGCACACGCCAGCGGTTCGACGAGCACACACCGCTCGTCGGGCAGATCGTCGGGCACCCGGTGGAGTTGGCTGTGATGCGACACCATGGCCCGGCTCCAACCGCCGCCGGTGTCCGTGCAGAACCCGGTCTGCAACCCGGCGGAGATCCGGCCGGTGGTGACCCGGTCGCAGCGGCTGTGCCGCCCGGCCGCACACCAGCGGCACGGCGCAACGCCGCGGGCCGTGCAGGACAGCACCGGGTCCACCACGACCCGGCAGCCTTTCGGGAACCCGGGCGCACCGTCGAGGACCTCCGCGACCACCTCGTGCCCGGGCACGAACGGCATGGACACCACCGGCGTGAGGTACGGCGAGGACCGGCCGGTGAGCATCCCGATGTCGGAGCCGCAGATGCCGGACAGCAGCGGACGTAGCCGCAGCCATCCGTCGCCCGGCGGTTTGGGCTCCGCGCGGCTGGTCAGGCGCAGCGGCGCCATGTTGCTCGCCAGCGTCCCGGAATACCTGCCACCCAACCTGGTTGCGGTCGTGCTGCGCAGCGTCAGGTAGCGCAGGGGAGAGCGCCGGAACTCAAGAGCCGGCATCATCGCGTGCCACCTCCCCCGTTACCCGAGAGTTCGAGCAGGCACTCGACCGGCCCACGGGTGTGCGTGCCCCACTGCTCGACCCGCCAGTCGAGGCGTTTGGCATGGCGGAACAGACGCGGGTCGGGGTTGACCGCCACCGGGTTGCCGACCGCCTCGAGTAGCGGCAGGTCCGAATAGCTGTCGCCGTACGCGTACGAGCGGCCCAGGTCCATCCCCTCGGCCTTCGCGTACTGCCGGATCCAGGCAACCCGCGACTCACCGACGAGTGGCGGTGCGGCCAGGTACCCGGTCAGCACGCCGTCGCGGCTGTGCAGCCTGCTGGCGACCACCTGGTCGAACAGCGGCGTGAGCGGTTCGATGAGCAGGTCCGCGGTGCCCGTGATGAGGACGGTTCGGTGCCCGGCGGCCCGGTGGGCACGGATACGCCGTACCGCCTCGGGCAGCGTGCGTTGCAGAAGCGCCTCACCGAGGCGGTCGTGCACCAGCCCACGCAGTCTCGCCTCCGACGCGCCCGCGTACCGGCGCATGAAGGCGCGGATGAAGTCGCTGCGGCTGCGGCGCTCGGTACGCAGGTAGTGGGGGGCGGCGGCGGCCAGCGACACCAGCTCGCCGGCCCACGACGATCTCGGCCGGTCCAGCAGGCGGGTCCACAGGAACGCCTCGATGAGGTTCGAGGCGATCACGGTCCCCTCCAGGTCGAACACGGCGATGACGTCGCGCCCCTCCGGCAGGCTCCGCTCGGTCGTCCGGAGCCGGCGGCGGCCGCCGGCGCTGCGCATCAGCGCGGTGATGCTCGGAAGGTGAACCTCCTGGATGTAGTTGGCCCAGGAGATGCCGGCGACGTCGAAGCCGAACTGCTCGCTCCGCTCCGGAGGGAGGCTGCGGTGCAGGGCGATGAGCCGGGCGTCGCTGTAGACCGCCTCCACCTCGACGTACACGCCGTACAGGTCCGACAGCTTGCGCAGCACGTCCAGCCGCTGCGACTCCTTGTGCAGCTTGCGGGCCCACTCCCGGGTGCGCGGGGTGGCCGGCGCCCGTTGCAGCGCTTTGTCCGCCAGCGAGACCCCGCGCTCGGCGGTCTTCAGCATCCGCTCCACGCGGTGCGCACCGGGGAACCGCCAGGTCGGGACGAGCACATGGCCGCGGCCCGCCTCCGGCAGCGGGTGGCGCCGGAAGTACGTGTGGATGTTGCTGTCCAGCTCACGCAGGGACAACGGGTTCCGGGCGCCGGCGGCGACGTGGTAGTAGGCCGGCTCGCCCGGTGGCGGTGCGACAGCCGAGACGGCCAGCATCGCGTTGGTGACCACGTCGACAGGGACGATGTCCACGACGCCGTCGGGCACCCCGGGGAACTCCGGCAGGGCGCCCCGGCCGTAGGCGAGCACGATCGGGTCCATCATCTTCAGCGAGTCGAACCAGCCCGGGAACGGATGCCGCAGGGCGCTCTGCACGATCGCCGGCCGGACGATCGACAGCGGCAGGCTCTCGGTGCGTGCGTATTGTTCGGCCACCCGCTCGCCGAGGGCCTTGGTGAAGGTGTACACGTCGGTCCAGCCGAGGCTCTGGGCGCGTAGCCGGCCCGCCTCCACCAGCCGCTTGTCTACCCGTTCCCGGCGCGTCTGCTCGGTGGACCGGGCGACCGCCAGGGGACCGGCCTTGCCGTGCTCCGACCGGGCCCTGGCGAGCAACGAACGCAGTACCTCCGGGCGGCGGGAATCCCGGTCGACCTCGGCGCGAGCGGTCTGCGCCGCGGCCATCTCCGTGTGCCAGTCGATGTCGTGATCGAGTGCTGCCTCGGGCACGACTCCCTTCCGGAACCCGGCGACGTAGGCGGTGGAGACGTGAACGAGGTGCGGCCGACCCGGCCCCGCGGCGATTGCCGCACACAGGTTGCCCACCCCGCCCACATTGATCGCGAACGCCTCGTCTATCGGCGGGTCGAAGGACACCGTGGACGCGCAATGGATGATCGTGGTCAGATCGTCGGGCAGTACCGGGACCGCGTCGGTGAGGTCGCCTTCGATGACGCTGACCCGCTCGGCCAGTGCCGCCGAGATGGCCGCAGGCCCGACCTGCTCGCGCATCGTGCGGAACACCGGCTTGCGCACGAGGCTCGCGAGCCGGGACGCCCCGCTCGTCGCTCCACGAGGCCGCACGATGACGCTGATGCGCGTAGTCGGATAGGCGGCAAGCAGGCGCTCCAGGGTGGCCTGGCCGAGGAACCCGGTGACGCCCGTGATGAGCACGTGTCCGCCGTCCAGAGTCCAGTCCGGCTGATATTGTCCGGTGCCGCAAGCGAACTCCGGTTCAGGCACGTACGCCTCCTGTCCACACCCGCGGCTCGCGGTGGCAGGTCCTCATGGTAGCTCCCGTGTCGCGGTAATTCACTACCTGGGGAGGGCAATTCATTGGGCGAGGATACCCCCGAGGCGGACGGACACCAGTGCCCGGAGCAGACCGGCTCGGACGGCTTGGCGACACTTCTGCACCCACCTCGGATCGGGGGTGCCGAGACCATCGCGACCCGTGTACGGTAAGCCGATTGGGTACCCGGGCCCGAGATCAGGGGAAGCCGTGACTCACCAGGTCGAACAGGCGGCCGACCGCCTCTGCGCCGAGATTGCGTGGTACGGGCACACTCTGGTGACCTTTTCCGGCGGTGTCGACTCCAGCGTCGTCCTGGCCGCCGCTGTCCGGGCGCTCGGCGCGGCGGAGACGGCGGCCGTCACGGCCGTCTCGCCGTCGCTGCCGGTGGCAGAGCTCGAGCACGCCCGCGGGTTCTGCGCCGAGCTGGGCGTCGTCCACCACACGGTACGGACCCAGGAACTCGAACTCGCCGAGTACCGGGAGAACAGCCCGCGGCGGTGCTACTTCTGCAAGAGCACCCTCCTGGATGCGGCCACCCGGCTGGCGGCGGCGCACCGCTTCGCGGCGGTGGCCACCGGCACCAACTCCTCGGATGTGGCTGGTGGCTTCCGTCCCGGCATCCGGGCGGCACGGGAGCGGGGCGCGCGCACCCCGTTGGCCGACCTGGGCTTCGACAAGGCCACCGTGCGTGAGATCGCCCGATGGTGGCGACTGTCTACATGGGACAAGCCGGCCGCGGCGTGCTTGTCCAGCCGCATCGCATACGGTGTTCCGGTCACGTCCCACCGGCTGGCCCGCGTGGAGCGGGCCGAGCTGGCCGCCCGCCGGATGCTCGGGTCCGACGGCGTGCGCGACGTGCGGGTACGCGACCTGGGCGATGCCGTTCGGCTGGAGGTCGACGCCGCCCTCGTCGACTCGGCGCGGGTGGACACTTCACTGCACGACGCGATCCGCTCCGCCGGCTTCGACGGTGTGCCGATCGTGGTGGAGGAGTTCCGTTCCGGGGCGATGAACGAACTGCTGCCGGATCCGGCACGCTGGCGGGACGCCTGACCCACCTCCCTCAGGACGCGACCGGTCCAGGAACGCCTGCCAGCACGTCGGCCTCAGTCTCTACTGTGGACACCCGTGGCTGGCGCGGCCGGCCGGGGATGGCACAGGCCATCAGGACGCCGAGGGCCAGCGCTCCGGCCGCCAGCAGGTGAGAGGCGGTCAGGCCGTTGATGAACGCGGCCGCGGACGTGAAGCCGTGATAGGCGCCGAGAACCGCGCCTCCGACCGACACCCCGAGCACGGTGCCGAACTGCCGGACCGCATTGGTCACTCCGGAGGCGACACCCTCCATGTCGGCCGGAGCGAATCCGATGGCGAGGCGCGCGACGGGAGCCAGGAACATACCGAGCCCAAGGCCGGTGAGGATGAACGGCGCGACGAGGGCGGAGTACGGGAGGTCGGGCGTGGCGATCGCACCGATCCAGCCGATGCCGACTGCCTGCAGCGCCAGCCCGATCACGACCAGGGGCTTGCCGCCGATCCGGTCGGTCAGGTAACCGGACATCGGGGCCGCGAACAGCGGCATCGCGGTCCACGGCAGGGTACGCACGCCGGCCTCGAGGGGCGAGAAACCGAGAACCCCCTGCAGGTACTGGGTACCCAGAAAGACCGCGCCGAAGACGCCGAAGGGCATTATGACACTGGTCACCATGGTCAGGCTGAAGCCGCGGCTGCGGAACAGGACCAACGGGAGCATCGGGTATCGGGCGCGGGTTTCCCAGTACACGAATGCCAGAAGCAGGAAACCTCCCGTGACGAGTCCGGTAAGGATCCGCGGACTGGACCATCCGTCAGCGTTGCCCTGGACCAGGCCGGCGACGATCCCGAAGAGGCCGGTGGTGACCAGCACGACGCCGACGGGATCCAGGCGTCCCGCGCCGCCGCGACTGTTCCGGACAAACGCCATCACGGGCAGCAGCAGGACACCGGTCGGCACGTTGACCCAGAAGATCCATTGCCACGACCAGGTTTGGGCGATGGCGCCTCCGACGACCGGCCCGACCGCGACCCCCAGGCCGACCATCCCGCCCCACAGCCCGAAGGCCTGTCCCCGGCGGTCGGTCGGGACGACGCTGGCCAGCAGAGTCAGCGTCAGCGGCATGATCACTGCCGCGCCGAGTCCCTGAAGGGCCCGCGCCGCCACGAGAAGACCCACGTTGTGAGCCATGGCGGCCACTGCCGACGAGGCGGTGAACAGCGTGAGCGCGGCCGTGAACACGGTGCGTCTGCCGAATCGGTCACCGAGCGCCGCTCCGGTCAGCAGGAACACGGCGAAGGTGAGAGTGTACGCGTTGACGATCCACTCAAGACCTTCAAGGCCCGCCCCCAGCTTGACCCGGATGGACGGAAGCGCGGTCGTGACGACCAGCGTGTCGATCGCCACCATGAACACCGCGACCAGAGCGGCGGCCCAGGTCCAGGCCGGGTGGCGGGTCCGGGCAGCTGCGGCGTCCACCTCGTCCGGCCCTCCCCGAGTGCAGGTCCCCCGTCGCGCATCCTCGCCCAGTGATTTCCGTCGAGGATAGGCTCCGCGCGGAGCCGATGTCAACGCGCTCAGGCGGCGGCGCTGTACCACCACCGGTTGATCGGCCCGGCCAGCGCGATCGCCATACCGGCGACGGCAAGACCGGCCACGACGTCGACCACATAGTGCTTACGTAGGTAGACGGTGGACAGGATGAGTCCGCAGGCGACCGGTAGGTAGCACCAGAACAGTGTCCGGCCGTCGCGCCACAGGTAGAAGAGCAGCACGACGGTCATTCCGGTGTGCAGACTCGGGAAGACATCTCGCGCGGGGCCCTGAAAATCGTTGATCGCCTCCAGCAGGCGGCCGACGAGACCGTGCTCGCCCGGGAGCCGATCGGCGTAGCGAGAAGCCTGCCAGATGTGCGGGCCCACGCCGGGAACAAGGACGTACCCGCTGTATCCGAGCACGCCGGTGAGCGAGATCGCCAGCGAGAAGTCGCGGTAGGCACGGACGTGGCCGCCGAGGTAGCGGTTCATGGCCCAGGCTGCCTGTGCCGATCCGTAGGACAGGTAGCACAGCGTCGTGAACAGTGTCATCCCCGGCGAGCCGAGGTGGTCGTCGAGCCAGCGGCTCGCGTCCACCCGTAGCACCACCCTGTCGATCGCCGCCAGCTGCTGGTCGTGCAGCGGGAAGCCGAGTGCGGGTGTCAGGTCCCGCAATGTCGAGTAACAGAGCACAGAGGCGGCCAGGGGCAGGAACGCCCGTAGCGTACCGAGGAGCACGCGCACGGCCCGCTGGTGCCGCGCCGGGCGCAACCGGCGGAGCGCAACCAGCGACGCGACCACGACGGCCACGCCGACCAAGGCGATCGACAGGTCGGACGCGAGCGTCGACAGCCAGCGGGGAATGACACGAGCCACCACGGCCAGGACCGCCAGTCCGCCGGCGAACACCGCTAACAACAGTTCCTCGGGCCGGATGGGGTGCATCCGGTGCCGGCGGGTTTCTTTTCCGCGGGCCGCGTCGCAGTCCGGCGGCAGCGGTTCGGCGGGTAGTCGAGCAGCGGTGTCCCGGCCGTACCGGTCCCCGGCCAGCTGACCAGCCCCCGGTTGGTGGGTGCGTCCTGGGTCATCGGCTCGCCAGGTCGTGGCCCGACCGGCCGAAGAGGCGTTCTGCGGGTCGTGCGTCACGCCTCGCGGCATGCTGTGCTCCCCCGTGATCTGTTCACGCAGGCGTTCCCCGCCCGATGATTTCCGTTCTCGCTCTTGCTACCTGGCGGGGGAAAGTCTTGTCAAGGGCGTTGTCGCATCTGAATGCCGCCCGGACCGGGCGCCGGTTATGCGAGTAGCTCCAGGATGGCATCAGCGGCCGTGCCCGGCCCGTCGATCCGGTCGTAGATCTCCTTGATGCGCAAGGCGGCACGCCGGTACGAGTCGTCGGTCAGCATCTCGCGGACGAGGCGGGTGATCCGGGGCGCGCCGGCCCGGTGGCCGGGCAGGCGGCGGGCCGCGCCGACCCGCTCCAGCAGGGCCAGGTTGAGATCCTGCTCGGGCTGGAGCGGGACCCCCAGCAACGGGGTACCGCCTGCCATCGCCGTCTGGACGCTGCCTTGCCCGCCCGCGGTCACCGCCAGGTCGACCAGCGGCATGATCCGGTGGCTGGGCAACACGCCGCCCACCATGATCCGTGGGCCGGCGAGATCGACAAGATCGTGCGCAGTGCCGGCGACCAGTACGCGTACCGGCAGGGAGGCCACGGCGCGCACGACCTGGCGCACGAACTCGGGTCCGGTGGAACTGAGCGCGACGTAGACCACCGGACCCGGACGTTCGAGGAACTCCGCGACCGGTTCCGGCAGCGGCAGGTCGAGTCGCGCGTACAGCGGGCCGGTGCACCGCAGCAGGGTCGATGTCTGGTAGACACCGCGCGTGCCCGGACGCCAGCCGGCGACCTCGTCCGCTGTCACGCCGAGTACCTCCGGCACCTCGGGCACGAGGGCCAGGTCGCCCAGGACGAGGGCGGCGAGGCTGGGTACCGTGGGTGCGCCGATCTCACGCGCGATCCGGTTGAACCCGCGGCAGTAGAAGCGCACCCGGCTCGGCAGCGCGTTCGCGAGCTTGCGCAGCAGGGGGGTCGGGACAAGGTTGTACGGCGGCTGGCTCGGTGCGGGCAGGAGTCCCCGTTCGTACAGCGGCGGGACCCAGCTACCCGCGTGTTCCGTCACCAGGTAGGCGCCGGCCAGGCGGGCAGACAGCAGCGTCGTCAGCGTGAATCCGGTGACCACCACCTGAATACCGTGGCGGCGGAAGTACTCGGTCTCGGCCCGGACGTAGTCGCGAATCTCCTGATCGCGGTACATGCTCTGGCCGACATAACCGATTCCGATCTCGTCCCGGATGAACCGCTCGCAGCGCTCCGCGGACATCCGCGGGCCGACCAGGTCGTACGGCACGCCGACGTCACGCAGGACGGCCTCGTACGTTCCGCCGTGGCATGCGATTCGTGGCTGGTTCCCGCGTTCGCGCAGTGCATGGAACAGTTCCAGCATGCGTGAGGTGGAGGACAGGTACGCGCAGTGCGGCACCAGGCAGATCATGCGCCCGCCGTTGCGCGCGCCGGGAATTTCATCAAACTAGGATACCGTCCGGACGCCCCGTAGGTTACCGGACGTCGACCGCCCCGCACGGCGGCTGGGCGCCGGCGACGGCGGGCGCGATCACCCGGTTCCGCAGGACGCGCCGGATCAGTTGGGCGCCCACGGCGGGAACCACCGGCGCCGCTGCACCTGGGCGAGCAGGTCCGGGTCGACCGACCACGCTGCAGCCTGTACCGCTCGGAAACTGGGTCACGGGGTCTGACGTGTGGTTCTGTGCGATGCAGGTCGGCCTGCCGGAGGCAGGCTGACCTGCATGATCGTGTCGTCCTCGGCACCTACTGGCGACCCTGGGCGAGTACGTCGCCCACTACAACGAACACAGACCCACCAAGGTCGCCAGCAACGCCCACCCGGTGCCGCCGACCCGGCGCCAACCGCCGTCGTTGACCTGGCCGCCGCGCGGATCCGCCGCAAGACGATCGTCAACGGCCTGATCAACGAGTATTCGCAGGCAGCGTAGCCGAACCGCATTTCCGAGCCGTACAGGACGCCCCGGTCACGGCCGTTCCATCTTCTGCCTTGATACGCAACGGTTTCGCGCCTACGCGGCGGACGCCCGGGTGACGAGACCCGGGGTTGTCCCTACTGGACGCGAAAATCGGCGTTAGGGGATGCGGGCCAGGATGGCGGGAAAGTCAATCGACGCGGGCAGGGTACCGAAAGCCAGGCCACGCTCTGCGGACAGCCGGGACGCGCAGAACGCGTCAGCGACCGCGCCGGGCGCGTGCCGGACCAGCAGCGCGGCCTGCAGTACCAGCGCCATCCGCTCGACCAGCCACCGGGCCCGCAGCTCGGGGTCGGACCCCAGCGACGCGCGCAAGTCGTCCCACGCCTGTGCCAACCGCGCGTCCGCGTGCACCGCCGGCGCTACCTCGGCCTCGTAGGCCGCGAGGCATTCCGGCTCGCGGGCCAGTGCCCGCGGGACGTCCAGGGCGGTGACGTTGCCCGAGCCCTCCCAGATGCCGTTGAGCGGCGCCTCCCGGTACATCCTGGGCAGGCCGGACTCCTCGACGTATCCGTTGCCGCCCAGGCATTCCAGCGCCTCGCCGACGAACGCCGGCTGGCGCTTGCAGATCCAGTACTTGGCCAGCGCGGTCACCAGCCGGGCGAAGCTGCGCTCCGCGGTGTCGCCGCGTGGGGCCCGGTCGACGGCGCCGGCCACGCGGAAGGCCAGCGACACCGCCGCCTCGGACTCCAGGGCGAGGTCGGCGAGGACGTTGCGCATCACCGGCTGGTCGATCAGCCGGGCGCCGAACACGACCCGGTACCGCGCGTGGTGCGCGGCCTGCGCGAGTGCGGCCCGCATGCCGGCCGCCGAGCCGAGGCCGCAGTCGAGCCGGGTCAGCGCGACCATCTGGAGGATCGTGGCGATCCCGCGGCCCTCGGGCCCGACCAGCCAGCCGGCGGTACCGTCGAACTCCGGTTCGGCGCTGGCGTTGCTGCGGTTGCCGAGCTTGTCCTTCAGCCGCTGGATCCGGAACGGGTTGCGCGTCCCGTCCGGCAGTACCCGCGGGACGAGGAAGCACGACAGGCCGCCCGGCGCCTGTGCGAGGACCAGGAACAGGTCGCTCATCGGCGCGCTGGTGAACCACTTGTGCCCGCGCAGCGACCAGGTACCGTCCGCGGCGGGCCTGGCCATGGTGGTGTTGGTCCGCACGTCGGAGCCGCCCTGCTTCTCGGTCATCCCCATGCCGGCGAGCAGCCCGCGCTTGGTCGCCGGCGGCCGCAGGCCGAAGTCGTACTCCCGGCTGGTCAGCAGCGGCTCGTAGAGCGCGGCGAGGTCGGGTGCGGCACGCAGCGCCGGTACCACCGCGTAGGTCATCGACACCGGGCAGGTGTGGCCCTGCTCCACCTGGCTCCACACGAACAATCCGGCGGCCCGGGCCACGTGCGCGCCCGGCTGCGGATCCGCCCAGCACGCCCCGGCGAGCCCCGCGCCGACCGCTACGTCGAGCAGGTGGTGCCACGCCGGATGGAAGTCCACCTCGTCGATCCGGTTGCCGTACCGGTCGTGCGTGCGCAGCATGGGGACGTACCGGTTGGCGTCCTCGCCCCACCGCTGCGCCTCTTCGGTACCGGCCAGCTTGCCGAGCCGGTGCAGGTCGTCGGCGTACCACCCGGCGCCCTCGCGCTCGACGGCCGCCAGCAGAGCCGGATCGGCCGCCACATCGTGACCGACCAGCGGCGGCGGCTGGTTGGTCACGATGTGCGTCACCTGACGGATCGTACCCGGGTCGGGTCAGGCGTCGGCCTCGGCGGCGACGGTGTTCGGGTGGTTCAGCAACGCCGCGCAGCCGAGCAGGTCGTAGGCGGAGCGCAGCCGCTGTTGCAGGAAGGTGTAGAGATTCATCGCCGGGTCCGGGGACGGCGCGGCGCCCAGCAGCGCCCGGTCGCGGCTCAGGCGGGGTGGTGCGACGCTCATCAGGTTCTGGCAGTACGCCCGGGCGGAGTCGGTACCGGCGGCCAGCGGCGGCTGGTCCACGCCGGCGCGGTACAGGTTGGTCTTGGCCACGCTCGGCTTGTCGTTGACGAGGGTCATCGGGTCATTCGTCGGTACCAGCGCGACCGGCGCCTTGGTGTTCACCGCGGCGGCCAGCTCGTTGAGCGCCTGTGCGGGGCTGCGCGCACCGGGGTCGCCGAGGTCGGGCGCGGTCCAGACGGTGCAGCCCAGCGCCGGGGCGACGAACCGGTCGAGGAGGCCGTTGTCGCTGCCGTTGGTCATCCGGGTCGCCCCGTTGCCGAGTTCCGCCCGGTTGGCGGCGGTGTCCTGCGCGCTGCGGCCGTCGGGCTGGATCAGGTACGAGCTGACCACGTTGTCGCTCTGGTCCTGGTCGACGACGCTGAAGTCGCGCACGGTCGGGCAGGGCAGGCCGTCCTTGCCGGTCTGCGCCGCGGGTACCACGAGTTTCTTGGCCGCGATGGCGGCGTTCGCGGCCTGGAAGAAGGCGACGGCGTTGCAGTAGGCGTACTGGCCGAACGCCGACCCGCCCAACCCGTTGACGCAGTTGGCGGCGGCCGGCGCCCCGCGCAGCGTGAGCGTGTCGCCGTTGGAGCCGAACCAGATGCCGACGACCGCGCCGGCCGGCAGCGCGGGCGTGACCGGCGGTACCGCGGGCCGGGTGCCCCGGTCGACGACCAGCGGGTGGTACACGCTGACCGCGCCGGTGGCCGGGTCGAGCACGGCGGCTTCGACGAACGCGGCCTGGGCGCCGTTGGCTTCGTGGCAGGCACCCTGGCGCCGGTCGGTCGCGACGAGCTGGTACGGCGTCGCGAGGCCCTTGGCGCTCAGCGGATCGGCCGGCAGAACCAGGCTGCAGTTCGGGTTGGGATCGGCGGGCGAAGCCGCCGGGGCGGCTGCGGGGGTGGTTGGAGCGGCCTCGGGGGCGGCCGGAGCGGCCGCGTTCGTCGCGGCGAGCACGGCGCCAGCGCCGCCGACGACGGCCAGAGGTACCGCGAAGGACGCGACGACGAGTACCGACCGGCGCGGCCGGCCCTTGAGGGAACGCTTAGGAGTAGGAGTGTGCTGACGCAGGGGCATCGATGCCTCGCTCGAAGGTGGGGGTGTCGGTTAGCGGCTCGGGGTGCCAATGGTGGCTCACGTCATGGGGGACCTCCCGCAAGAGGGCGCGGGTACTGGATGTGAAGGCGCGCGGGGCGTTGACGGCGACCAGGCCGGTCATCATCCCGTCGCGGTAGAACATGGCCAGCAGGCCGGATCGGGCGGCGTCGGAGCGGCCGGGCCGCAGCTGGGTAAGCGCGACGTCGGCGGTGGAGTCGATGGCGCCGCACGCCTGGATGCGCAGGTCGCCCTGCTGGGACCAGAACCGGGGCAGCAGCGTCACCGGTGGCGCCGGACGGTCGCCGGCGAGCAGCGTCGCGGCGGCCGCCCGGCCCTGCTCCATCGCGGCGATCCACTGTCCACATCGGACATACCCGGAGCCGAAGCGCAGGTTCGGCCAGCGCGCGACGACGCCCGCGGCGACGACGCCGTCGGTGAGCCGGACGCGCAGGCTCGCGTCGCACAGCACACCGTCGCTGATGTCCAGCCCGGAGCCGGACAGCCAGCCGGTGTCCGGCCGCTCCCCGGCGGTGACGAGTACGAGGTCGGCGACGAGGTACTCGCCGTCGTCGAGGGTCAACCGCCACCGGTTGCGCCGCCGCTCCACCTCGGCGACCCACCGGCCCAGCCGGGTTTCGATGCCGCCGCGCTGGTGCGCCGCCGTCACGAGAGCACCGACGCTCTCGCCGAGCGCGCGGTACATGAGGCACGGCTTCGAGTCGACGATGACCGCCCGGCGCGCGAGGCCCCGCACCGCGCAGGCCGCCTCGCACCCGGTCAGGCCGCCGCCGACGATGGCGACCCGCTCGGCGCGGTACATATCCTGGCGGACGGCCCACGCGTCGGCCAGCGTGTGGAGGCTGTGCAGGCCCGGCTCGCCGATCGGCCAGCGGGGCGGGGTCACCGGCGCGGCGCCGGTCGCGATGACCAGCCCGTCGTACTCGAAGACCTCGCCGTCATCGGTGAAAACCAGGCGCGCCAACGGATCCAGTACCGCGGCGCGGCCACCCAGCCGCAGGTCCATCGGTGCCTCGGGGGCGGGCAGCCGGACGTCGCCGGGCTTCTGGTGCCCGGACAGCACGCCCTTCGAACAGGCCGGGCGGTCGTACGGCGCTTCGTCACCGAGTACGGTCAGGTCGCCGGTGAACTCCAGGCGGCGCAGCTCGTCGGCGGCGGCCATGCCGGCCGGTCCGGTACCCACGACGACGATGCGGTCCCGCCATCCGTACCTCATCGGCCCGACCCCATCACCATGGTCGTCGCTGCGCGGCTGAGCACGATGGCCCGCGCCGGGCAGACCAGGGCGGCCTGGATGACCTGCTCCACCTGCCGGTCGGGTACCGCCGGGCGGTAGGTGAGCCGCCCGTCGCCGCGTAGCTGGAAGATCTCCGGCGCCTCGTGCTCGCAGAAGCCGAACCGCACGCAGCGACTCGGGTCGATGTTGACCAGTACCTGCCGGCCGCGCAGCCGCGCGTCGAGCCGTTCGGCCAGCCGCCGGGGCAGCGTGGCGACCCGGTGCGTGGTGGCCAGCCGCAGCACGAGCGTGGACAGCCAGGCGGCCAGGATCGCGGCGCGGGCGGCGAGCGAGTGCACCTCCGACCCGGAGATGAGCACGTGCGCGCAGAGCAGGGTGAACGCCAGGTACGCGGCGATGTGCAGCATCCGCCAGCGGTGGTACCCGAGGCGGCGCTGGATGAGCACCGAGACGGCCAGCGCGAGGAGCAGTTCCAGCGCGATGACGGCGCAGCCGATGCCGAGCGGGTCTTGGCCGTTCGCGAACGGCAGCCACTCGTCGGCCAGGCGCACCGGCCCGCCGGGTACGGCGAGCTGGGCGAGCGCGTGCACCAGGCCGAGAGTCAGGCCGACCAGCATCGTGGTGTGGTGCACGCCGTACAGGGTCTGGTGCCGGACCCTGGTCAGGCCCCAGCCGACCCGCAGGGTGGTACCCCAGACCATGGTCAACCAGAGCAGCCCGAGCGAGATGAATCCGACGGTGGCGGCGACGAGATGGACGGTCTGTTGCTCAGCTGGCATGGTCTGCGGGTCCTCACGACCTGAGAGCGATCAAGCGCGATATGGACAACGCAGAGTAGGCACGACGATCGCGACCGGGCAACGGACAACGTGTGCCAACTTCCGAAAATACGCCAGTTGGCGGATACGGGCGGGATTAGCCGACCAGTGTGTCTTGACGGCGGATGTGAGCGCCGCCAAGCCTTTCTTGGCGTCGGTGAAGTACATGCCGGTGCGCGGACCGGTGACAGTTCGTTGTCGATCCCGGCCTACCCGTGGGCCCATCGAGCGTTCGATCACGATTACGCTGTGTGCGTGGTCGACGCGTTGTCCGGTCGGTGCGCGGTCTGGTGGGCGGTGCGCCGTACCTGGGTCTGCTCCATGTCGATCTCCCGCTCCGGGGCGTCCTCGAGCCCGACGAGCCGGGTCAGCCGGTGCTCGTGATCCTCGATGCCCTGTTCGCGGGCCATCATCGCGAGCACGTTCGCGATCGCGTCGATCTTGGCTTGCAGGGCCCGGGTATCCCGGTTCTGGCTGGACTGGATGATGAAGACCATCACGAAGGTCACGATCGTGGCGACCGTCGTCGCCGGCAGCTGGTACGCGGTGTTGCCGAGGCCGCCCTTGACGAAGAGCCCTGCGCCACCCGAGGATCATCGGGTGTCCGGTTCACGGCCATCGTCAACCTCCAAACCTCATGGGGATCTCCGGTACCTACCCGGCCACGCGGCCGATCAACCCCAGGTGTGGTCGCCGGCCCGACGGCCTACCGTGGTGCTGTGCTGATCGGATTCGGGTTGCCGGTGTCCGGGGTGTGGGCGCATCCGGACAGTGTGGAACGGTTCGCCGTGCGGGCCGAGGCGCTGGGGTACCACTCGCTGTGGACGTTCCAGCGGCTGCTGGTGGGCGCCGACCAGCAGCTCGACCCGGTGTACCGCAGTGTGCTGGATCCCTTGGTGTCGCTGGCTTTCACCGCGGCCCACACGTCGCGGATCCGGCTCGGCGTGGCCGTGGTGAACCTGCCGTTCGTGTCACCGACCTACCTGGCCAAGCAGGCCGCCACGCTCGACGTGCTGTCCCGCGGCCGGCTGGACCTCGGCCTCGGGGTCGGCTGGTCACCGGTCGAGTTCGCGGCCACCGGCGCGACGCCGGAGCGGCGGGGCGCCCGCGCCGAGGAGTACCTGGCCGTCCTGAACACGCTCTGGGCCGACGAGGTCAGCGAGTTCCACGGCGAGTTCTATACGGTCCCGCCGAGCCGGATGGCGCCCAAGCCGGTACAGCGCCCTGGTCCGCCGGTACTGCTCGGCGGGTCCGCGCCGCCCGCGCTGCGCCGGGCTGGCCGGGTTGCCGCGGGCTGGGTCAGCCGCAGCGGTGCCGACCTGTCCCGCATCGCCGACGACATCGCGGTCGTCCGCGGGGCCGCCCGGCGGGCCGGGCGGGACCCCGCGGCCGTCCGTATTGTCTGCCGCGGCGTGCTCCGGCCCGGTACCCGGGGACCGCTGCTGTCCGGCTCGTTCGCGCAGATCCGCGCCGACGTCGAAGGGCTGGGCGAACGGGGCGTGTCCGAGCTGTTCTACGACCTGAACTGGGACCCGCTCGTCGGCTCGCCGGACGCCGACCCGGCCACCGCCGTCCGCCGCGCCGAGGAGATCGCCGAGGCGCTCGCGCCCGGCGGGTCCGCCGATTGACGCACCGTCCGAGGCGGTCGTAGCGTCGCAGTCAGGCCCACGGGGATCCGTCCGATCCAGCTGGAGGCAACGATGCCTGAGTGGGACGCCACCACCTATGAAGCCAAGGACAACCTGCTCCGCGTCGTCCGGCGCGAGGCCGAGCGCTTCTTCGCCCTCGTCCAGGTACCCGGTGCCTGGGAAGCTCCGACGGCCTGCCTGCAGTGGCAGGTCCGCGACCTCGTCGGCCACCTCATCGACGTGACCGAAAGCGACATCACCGGGTTCGACGTCGCCCGGGGTGGCCAGGACCACCCGGACGCACTGGGTACCCGCGCGATGCAGACCATGCTCAACGAGAGTGCGCGCATTCACCGCGCGCTGGGTCAGGCCGAGGCGGTCGAACGGCTGCACGGCGACTTCGCCAAGCTGACGGAGATGTGCGAGGCGCTCGGCCCCGACGAGTGGGGCGGTCTGGTCGTCCCGCACAAGTACATGGGTCCGCTGCCCGCGTTCTTCTACCCGGTGTTCCAGCTCATGGACTACGGCGTGCACTCCTGGGACATCCGGCAGGGCACCGGCCGCGCGCACGGTCTCGACGGCGACGCCGCCGACCTGCTCGTACCGTTCATGCTGATCCTCTGGCAGGCCACCGTCGACACCCCGGACGAGGCCGAACCGTTCGAGATCGGGATCCGGGTCAGCAGCGGGCACAACGCCGGTACCTGGCGGCTGTCCGCCGGACCGTCCGGCCTGACCTACCAGGCCGGCCCGGTCGAGGGCCTCCCGGCGGTGCTCGACTTCGACCCGGGCAGCTTCGTGCTCACCGCCTTCGGGCGCTGCAACTCCGGCACCATCTGCGGTGACGTGGCGGTCGCCGAACGGTTCCTGAACATGTTCTTCCGGATCTGACCCGGCGGGGGACGACCTTATGATCGACTACGTGAAGATCGAGGAGGCCCGCGCGCAGATCCGCGAGGCGCACCTGCGCGCGGACCGCCCGGCGAGCAGCGCCCGCGGCCTGCACCACGTCGCGCTGCTCTCCTCGGACGTCGAGCGCACCATCCGCTTCTACCAGGACCTGCTGGAGTTCCCGCTCACCGAGATCTTCGAGAACCGGGACTACCGCGGCTCCAACCATTTCTTCTTCGACATCGGCAACGGCAACCTGCTGGCGTTCTTCGACTTCCCCGGCCTCGACCTCGGCCCGTACGCGGAGGTACTGGGCGGGATGCACCACATCGCGATCTCGGTCGAGCCGCAGCGGTGGGAGCGGCTCAAGGCGAAGCTCGACGAGGCCGGCGTGGCATACCAGCTGGAGAGCGGTACCTCGATCTACTTCCGCGACCCCGACGGCGCCCGGATGGAACTGATCGCCGACCCGCTGGGCGTGATGTACGGCCACCAGGTGACCTGACCGGTCCCGCTGCTATCGTCCATGGCGGCCGTTGCATCCCCGCACAGACTTCGGACGAGGCATGACGAGTACCGATGCGTCGCCGGTGACCGCCGACGCCGGGTCGTCCGCTGCCGGCACCACCCGCACGGGGCGGCTCGGGCCGGTGGTGGAGACCGGGCTGATCGTCGCCGGCCTGGTGATCTTCGCGTTCGTCCTGCCGCACTACGTCATCGCCGACGCGCTGATGCGGTACGACAACGTGCTCGCCGTGCTGCACGGGCACCTCCCGCCGGGCCGGTACTCGCTGGTCGGCCCGCTGTTCGCCGCGCCGCTGGTGGTCGTCGACCGGCTGACCAGGGACCACATGTGGGCCGGCGAGCTGTACAACACCATCGTCTTCGGCCTCGGCATCCTGGCCCTGTACGGATTGCTGCGCCGCCGGGCCGACGCCGCCCTGCTGCGCCGGTTCCTGCTGGTCCTGGTGGCCGGGTCGATGTTCGCCGCGCACGTGGTGCACTGGAACTCCGAGGTGTTCACCGCGATGGCCGTCGCCGTCGGGCTGGCCGCGGTCGCGGTGCGGCGGTTCGCGCGGCTCGGCTGGGTCGCGGTCGTGCTGGGCGTCGTCAACACGCCCGCCGCCGTCGTCGGCCTGGTCCTTGTGGTGGGCAAGCGGATGGCGGAGCGCCGGCGGCTGCGGTACGCCCTCGCGGTACTCGCGGCGGTCGCGCTGATCGGGGCGGAGAACTGGATCCGCAACGGCAGCCCGCTGACCACCGGATACGACAGCGACCGCGCCGCCCGGACCCTCATGCCGTACTCGGGCGGGAACGGTTTCACGTATCCGTTCTTCTTCGGCCTGCTGTCGCAGCTGCTCTCGTTCGGCAAGGGGCTGCTGTTCTTCGCGCCCGGCCTGATCCTGCCGGTACGGCGGCCGATGCGGGCGATCACGATCGGGCCGGACACCACGCTGTACCGGCTCTACGGCTGGTGGCTGCTGTTCCTCACCGGCCTGGTGCTGGTGTACTCCCCGTGGTTCGCCTGGTATGGCGGGTTCACCTGGGGACCGCGGTTCCTGCTGTTCGCCTCGGTACCGGCGGCGCTGGCGATCGCGGTACGCCTCGGTGACCTCGCGGCGGCGCTGTGGGTACGGTTGCTGACCGTGGCGGCCTTCGCGCTGTCGATCTGGGTGGGCATCTGCGCCGCGGTCTTCATGGCGGCGGCGTTTCCGCAGGTCTGCGCGGTGGACAACTACGCGTTCGAGGCCTTCTGCCACTACACGCCCGACTACAGCGTGCTGTGGTACCCGTTCGTCGCGCACCTGCCGGTCAGCCCGACCCGGTGGCTGGTCATCGGGTACTTTGTGGCGGTGTTCGGCTGGCTCGCCGGGCCGCTGGCCGGGTCGGTCGTGCGCGACCTCGCGAACCCCGTGCGGCGGGGCATCCGGGCCACCGTGACCGGCTGGCGCTGGTGAGCGCGTTGGTGACCGCTCAGAACAGCAGCGACACGTAGAACAGCGTGCCCATCTTGTAGGCCAGCAACGCCGCGGGGATGGTCAGCAGCCCGAGCAGCCAGCCGGGCAGGTGCCGCAGGAGCAGCAGTACCGGCAGCAGCAGCGCGTGCGAGCGGTACTGCGAGATCTGGGTACCGGCGAACAGCGGCACCAGCCAGGCGACGACCGCGAAGAAGGCCAGCCCGACGTCGAGCGCGACGATCCGCCGCCGTACCGCCGCGACCACCGCGCAGGCGCAGGCGAGTAGCACCAGTCCCAGGCTCGCCCACATCTCCGCCCGTACCGCGACGTCGAGCCGGTCGGTGAGCATCCGGCTCGCCTTCACGGTGTCCGGGCCGGCCGGACCATGGCTGACCATCGCGATGAACGCGTACAACGGATCGTGCCGCTGCCCGCCGTACTTGTCCTGGCTGAGGAAGAACGCGTCCCAGTGTCCGGTGGCGACCCGCATCACCACGAACACCAGCACCAGCCCGCCGAGCGACAGGGCACCGACGAGCGCGGCCCGGATCAGGTACCGCGGCACCGCGTTGCGCTCGCCCCCCGCCAGCGCGGCGACGGCGGCGACCGCCCCGAGACCCGTGGCCACCCCGACCGGATAGGCGGCGGCCGCCGCGGCACCGGCCAGGCCGGCCAGTACCCAGTGGCGCCGGGTCGCCAGCGCCAGGCACGCCAGCGTCGCGGCCACCGCGACCGACATCGGGAAGACCGCGTGGAAGTAGATGCCCACCGGGAACACCACGACCAGCGCCAGCAGCGCGCCGTTGCGCAGTCCGGCGCCGCGCGGGCGCATCCCCCGGCCGGCGGTACCCGGCTCGGACGGCACCAGCCGGGTCAGCAACCACCAGAACAGCAGGACCGCGGCGATGGTCGCCGCCTCGCCGACGAGCAGCGCCGAGCGCGCGACCGACAGGCCGGTCACCATCCGTACCAGCCGGATCAGCCAGGGGTACAGCGGGAACCAGCCGGCGTTGCCGCACCAGGCGTTGCCGTAGAATGCGAACTTCGGTTCGGTGTCGCAGACGAACATGTGGTACCCGTGGCCGGCGATCTCCTCGTAGAACGTGGAGTCCCAGCGCGCATGGGCGGCGACGGTGAAGTAGTCGACGCCGGAGCGGATCGCGCCGGTCAGGTACACCAGGTGGCCGAGCAGGTAAGCCGCGAGCGGCGGAAGAGCGAACCGCACCGTGCGGCGCACCCGGCTGGGCGCGGCCGGCGGCGACGGCCGGTACGGGACCGTGTCGGCGAGGGTGGTCACGGTACGCGGGTCCTCATGGTGGTACGGAGCCTATCGACCCGCGGCCCGTCCGGGGCCCGGTTCACCGCGCGTGCGGAAGCGGTGCGTGGCGGACCCGACCGTCCATCGTGGACGGACGACGCCGAGGCCGCCGCGCGGGTCAGGCGCCGGCGACAATCGGCCGGACGTCCCACAGCCAGACCCCGCCGGTCGTGGCCGGTGTACCGAACAGCGCCTCGCCGACGGCACGGACCTGCTGGGCGTGTTGCTGCCCGGTCCGGGCCACGACGATCGACGCCCGCCAGTACCGCAGGTCCGCGGTGACCGCCCGGCGCTGGTCGTCGGTGATCACCTCCGGTGTCCGGCCGTCCCGGGCGGCGTCGTTGAGCATGGTGGACAGCACCCGGGGCGGCGGGTTGAAGTCCATCCGGGTGCCGTCAGCGCCCACCGGACCGAGCATGTACCCGTGCGCCAGCGGCAGGTCCAGCCGGGTGAACGTGGACCAGCGCAGCGCCTCGGTCTGCGCGTACATCGGCACCGGTACGACGACGACGCTCTGTCCGGGCGCGACGTACGAGCGCCAGGCGCCGCTGGCGATGAACGCCGGTACGCCGGACACCTCCATCGTCATGACCGGCGCCGGGATCAGCGGCAGCAGGGCGGCGCCGAGGACCGCGTACCCGGCGACCCGTACCGTCCGCGCGTCCAGCCCGCCAAGCTCGCCGCGCCCGACCGCCGCCGACCAGCGGTCCGCCGCGAGCGCGACCAGGACGCCGAACACCACCATGACGGCGAGGCCGAAGCGCGACGGTGACAGCTTGTCGAACAGCGGCAGGTGGGCCAGCGTCCGGAACGGCCCGGGGCCGAGGGTCGCCTCGCCGAACGTGATGGTCTTGCCGAGCGAGATGAGGCCGGCGACGACAGCCGCCCCGGCCAGCGCCCGGACCACCGGGTCGCGGCGCCGCCAGATCACGATCAGCACCAGTACGGCCGGCAGCGCCCAGCCGAAGAAGGAGTTGTACTCGCTGAACGAGGTGACCGCGTTGCCGAACGTCGGGTTGCCGGCGAAGCTCGACGGCGGGATCGACACGTACTGGTCGATCGGCGTGACCCAGTCGGCCGCCCCCTCCATCAACCCGCTGGCGTGGCGCGGCCCGAAGAACTGGAACCACAAGGGGTACCCGACGGCGACCAGCGCGGTCACCGCGGCCACGGCCGCGCCACGCAGGAACGCGGGTAGCTGCGGCCGGACCTCGCCGGGTCGCTGGACGGCGTAGAGGAGCAGGAAGACCGCGATCGTGATCCCGGTCATGAAGAGCACTTCTTCGGCGATCATGATCTGGTAGGCGGCGAGCAGCCCGAGCACGATGCCGCCCCGCCGGGCCCGGCCGGGCTCGCGCAGCCGCAGGACGGCCAGCACGAGGAAGGGCACGAGGAAGTCGGCGATCAGGTCGAGCTGCCCGGCGGAGTGCGCGACCATGCCGGGACCGAACCCGCACAACGCGGCACCGAGGAACGCGGCGAGCCGGCTTTCCACGAAGTGCCGGGACAGCACGTGGTACCAGGCATAGGAGGTACCCGCGAGGCACAGCGTAACCGCGATGAGGAACGCCGCGTGAGCGCCGACCGCCAGGGTCAGCGGCGCGAGCGGGACCGACAGCCCGAGGATCGACGTGTTGATCATGAGGTTGGCGCCCTCGGGCTGCAGGATCTGGTGGGAGAACAGCGGGTTCCCCCCATGCGTCACCCAGCGCGCCCCGTGGGCCAGGAACCACTCGAAGACGTTCTCGTCGTCGGAGGCCGCCACCCGCAGGTTCGAGCCGAACCAGAGCCGGCCCGGTACCCAGAGACCGCCGATCAGGAAGACGGTACCGACGACCAGGTCGGTCCGGGTCACCGAGAGCCGCACGCGGGCTCGCGGCCCGGTACCCGCCTCTTCGGCCGCGCCGCCACCTGGGCGAAAGCGGCGCTGCCGCGGCAGGCGTACCGCGACGTCGCCGACCCCCTCCAGTTCCACCACGGCGGGTAGCTTAGCAACGGGGGCTCGTCCGGCGGGCTTCACGTGGCGGCCCCGTCGGAGCGTCGGGTGACCCGCTCCGCCCCAGGTCGATAAGCTCGGCACCACGATGAGGACGTTCGTATCGTGACCACCGTTACCGACCGTACCCCGGCCAGGCAGTCCGCGCCGCCGGAGCGGAGACGACTGCGCCGGACGGTCGGGTTCGCCCTGCCGCCGCTCACGGCGTATCTGCTCGGTCACGTACTGTACTGGACGGCCGCCGCCCGCACCGGATACCACTACTTCACGGTCGCTGGGCACTGGCGCTGGGACTCCGCCTTCTACGAGCAGGTCGCCGACGGCGGTTACCAGTTGTTCCACTGCAACCCGCAAACGACCCCGCCGGACCAGCGGTGGTGCGGCAACGCCGGCTGGTTCCCGCTGTACCCGTGGCTGATCCGCGCCGTGCAGGCGCCCACCGGGCTCTCGGTCGGCCGGGCCGCCGTCCTGGTCGCCGAGCTGGGTACCGTCGCCGCGGTCCTGTTGTTCTGGTGGCTGCTGACCCGACCGGCGCCGGCCGACCCGGGTCCCGCCGGTGGAGCGCTCGGGCCGCCCGGTCAGCGACTGCGCAACGTGGCCCTCCTGGCGCTCGTCACGGTGTTCCCCGTCGGCGTCTACTTCCACGCCATCTTCCCGATGTCCGTCGCGGTCACCGCGACGCTGGCCTGCCTGGCACTGGCGACCCGGCGGCGCTGGTTACTCGCCGGTCTCGCCGGTGCCGTGGCTGCAGCCGCCTACCCGATCGGCATCGTGGCCGGCCTCGCCGCGGTCGGCGTCGCCGCCGTCCTGGCCGGTCGGGAGCGCGCCGGCTGGCGGCGGTTCCTGGGCCAGGCCGGGGTGGTCGGCGCGCTGTCCCTCACGGGCCTCCTGCTGGTCTTTGTGGTGATGCAGGTGACCGTGGGGCACTGGAACGCGTTCTTCCTCAGCCAGGACAAGTACGGCGGGCAGCGGTACAACCCGGTGGCGGCATTCCTCTCGCTGGTCAGCCAGGCCCAGGTAAGCCCGGAGGTCGGGAAGGCCACGCCCGGCCAGGTCCACCGGCTGGATCTGACGGTGCGCACCGAGATGTGGGCCAGCCTCGGCCTGGTCCTGCTCTGCTGCGCGGCCGCGGTGGTCGCCGCGGTACGGCGCCGGTTCGTCCCGCTCGATGCCGGCCTGGTCGTCTTCGCGGTCGTCACCTTCCTCGTGCCGCTGTTCGCCGGTACCCAGATCTCCCAGTACCGCTCGCACGCGCTGCTGCTGCCGGCGCTGCTGCTGCTCCGGCACCTGCCCGGCTGGCTGCTCGCGCTGCTGACCGTGCCGACCGCGGTGCTCGCCTACAAGATGGGCACCCTGTTCTACCTGTGGCTGCTGTTCTGATTCCGCGCCGATCGGCGACCATGATTCTGATCGCCGATCATGGGGTACCAGTCCGGGGTGCGATGGCGGATCGGGCTGGGGGTCGTCCTGGCGCTCCTGCTGGCCGGATGGCTCGGGCTGGCGTTCACGACCAGCGCCGGTACCGACGCGCACGCGTTTCGCAACGCGGCCGCGAAGACCGCGCAGGGCGCGCTCTCGGCGGTACGGACGGCGCGGCTCGCCGGCCAGGCCCGGCTGGACGGCCGGATGTTCGACACCACCCTGTCGCCGGTGCTGGACAACGCGGTGCGGGGCGTGGCCACGGCGGAGGAGGAGCTGGCCGCCACCCCCGCACCCGGTCCGGCGCAAGCGCCGATCCGCGACCAGCTGACCAGACTCCTCGACGAGGCTTCCCGGACGGTCGGTGACCTGGTCGCCGCGTTCGACCGCAGCGAAGATCCCGCCGCGCGGTCGGCGGTGGCGGCGCTCGGCCCGCTCGGCGACCGGCTGGCCGACTTCGTCGAAGAGCACAGGCCGTGAAGAAGTTCTTCGCCGTCACGCTCGGTATCCTGACCGCGATCGGCGGCTTCGTCGACGTCGGTGACTTCGTCGCGAGCTCCCAGGCCGGCGCCCGGTTCGGCATGTCCCTGGCCTGGGTGCTGCTCCTCGGCGTGGCGGGCATCTGCGTGTACGGCGAGATGGCCGGCCGGGTCACCGCGATCAGCAACCTGGCGGTGTTCGACCTGATCCGCGAGCGGCTCGGTCCCCGGGTCGCGCTGATCAATCTCGTAGCGGCGTTCCTGGTCACGCTCGTGACCCTCGGTGCGGAGCTGGGCGGCGTCGCGCTCGCCCTGGAGCTGGCCACGAGCATCAACTACCTGCTGTGGGTACCGGTCGCCGGGTTCGTGCTGTGGGTGGCGCTGTGGCGGTTGAAGTTCGAGACCCTCGAGCGTGTCTTCGGGCTGGCCGGCCTCGCGCTGGCGGTGTTCCTGGTCGCCCTGCCGCACCTGCACCCGGACTGGTCCGGCCTGTGGCAGCAGGCCCGCCAGCCGGTACCGGGTGGCGGGGAGAACTGGGCCACCTACGGGTACTTCGCGGTCTCGCTGTTCGCCTCCGCCATGACGCCGTACGAGGTGTTCTTCTTCTCGTCCGGCGGCGTCGAGGAGCGCTGGGGACCGGAGGAGCTGCCCACCATGCGGGCCAACGTCTTGATCGGGTTCCCGCTCGGCGGGCTGCTCTCGCTGGGCATCATGGCCACCGCCGCTGCCCTGTTCCATCCGCTGGACGCGCAGGTGAACTCGGTCGGCCAGGCGGCGCTGCCGGTGGCGGTGGGGCTGGGCAAGGTCGGCCTGGTCGTGGTCATCCTGGGCATCTTCGCCGCCACCTTCGGCGCGGCGCTGGAGAACGGCCTGTCCGCCGGGTACACGGTCGCGCAGTACTTCGGCTGGCAGTGGGGCAAGCTGGTACCGCCGCGCGAGGCGGCCCGGTTCCACTTCGTCGTACTGGTGAGCATCGTGCTCGGCGTGCTGGTGCTGTTCACCACGATCGAACCGGTGCAGCTGACCGAGTTCATGCTGGTGTTCAACGCGGTGATCCTGCCGCTGACCTACCTGCCGATCCTGGTCATCGCCAACGACCGGGAGTACCTCGGCGAGCACGTGAACGGCTGGTTCACCAATACCGTGGCCACCGTCTACCTGGTGATCCTGATCGTCGTATCGGTCGCCGCGATCCCGCTGATGATCGCCACCGGAATGGGAGGCTGAGCCGGTGTACGTCTGGTTCCACCTGCTCGACCGCCAGGTCGTCGACCGGGACGGGCAGCTGGTCGGGAAGGTCGACGACGTGGAGCTGTCCGACGAGGACCCGCCCCGCGTGGTGGCCCTGCTGCTCGGCCCGCGGGCGCTCGGCGAGCGGATGGGTGGCTGGCTGGGCCGGCTCATCGCCGGCGTCGCCACCCGGCTGCACAGCGCGAACGGGCCGTACCGGGCCCGCATCCCGTACGAGCACGTCGCGGGCGTCGACACCGTCGTCCAGCTGCGCACCCGCCGGGAGCTGCTGCCCGAGCCGGCCCTGGAGGAGTGGCTGAGCGAGCACGTCATCGGCAGGATCCCGGGGGCGTCCGATGCGTAGCGGCGACCTGATCGACCAGCCGGCCTACGACCGCGCCGGGACCTTCCTCGGCCGGGTGGTCGACCTGGTCGTCGAGCCCGACCCGGACGGGCTGCCCCGGGTGGTCGCCGTCCTGGTGAGCCGGGGCTGGCACGGCCGGCTCCTCGGGTACGAGCGGCCCGAGGCGCACGGGCCGTGGCTGATCGAGCAGCTGGCCCGGCTGATCCGGCGGGGCAACCGTACCCTCGACTGGGCCGACGTCCGCGTCGGATCCCCCGGGTCGTGGCCGGGGTGATCATCGCGGGGATCCAGCCGGTGTGGATCCGGTCAACCGATCTCGTCAATAGGAGCGGTCCTGACCGAGGACGTGCTGGGCCACGAAGTTGAGGATCATCTCCCGGGACACCGGCGCGATCCGCATGACCCGGGTGACGCCGAGCAGCGTGGCGACGCCGTACTCGGTGGTCATCCCGTTGCCGCCCATGGCCTGGATCGCGGTGTCCACGGCCAGGGTGGCCGCATCGGCTGCCGCGTACTTGGCCATGTTGGCCGCGGTACCGGCTTCCAGGTCGCGCCCGGCATCGTAGAGCGCCGCCGCCTTCGCGACCATCAGCCGGGCGAGTTCGACCTGGATTTGCGCGTGGGCAAGGGGATGGGCGACGCCCTGATGGGTACCGATCGGGCGGCCCCACACCGCGCGGCTCTTCGCGTAGGTGTTCGCGCGGTCCAGCGCGTACCGGGCCGTTCCGACGGACGACGCGGCGATCGTGATCCGTTCCGGGTTCAGGCCGGCGAACAGGGCGGGCAGTCCGGCGTCGGTGCTCTCGCCGACGAGCGCGGTCGGGGGTACCCGGACGTCGTCGAGGTAGAGCAGCCACTGCTTCTCTGGCGCGACGATCTCCATCTCCAGTTGGGAGCGGGACAGGCCGGGCGCGTCGGTGGGCACCAGGAACAGGGCCGGCTTCAGCTTTCCGGAGGCCTCGTCGGCGGTACGGGCGACCACGAGCACGTGGTCGGCTTCGTCCACGCCCGAGATGAAGGACTTGCTGCCCCGCAGTACCCAGTCGGCGCCGCCGCGGCGGGCCACGGTGCCGAGGCGGTGGAAGTTCGAGCCGGCCTCCGGTTCGGTGATGGCGAAGGCCACCTTGGTGGAGCCGTCGGCGATGCCGGGCAGGTGGGTACGGCGCTGCTCCTCGGTGCCGTGGCGGGCGATGACGGTACCGGCGATGGCGGGGGAGACCACGATCAGCAGCAGCGGGCAGCCGGCGGCCGCCAGCTCCTCCGCGACGATGGCCAGCTCGGTGATGCCGCCGCCCCCGCCGCCGTACTCGGCCGGCAGGTTCGCGCCCAGGTAGCCGAGCTTGCCGGCCTCGGTCCACAGCTCGGTGGTGCGACCGCCCGACTTCGCCTTGGCGATGAAGTACCCGTGGCCGTACCGGCGGCCGAGCGCCGCCACCGCGTCGCGCAGGGCCCGCTGTTCCGGGGTGCCGTCGAAGTCCATTGCTAATCCTCCGGTGCGAGAACGGCCAGGATGGTTCCGGTGTCGACCTGCTGGCCGGGTACGACCGGGAGCGTGGCGACGGTACCGGCGTGCGGGGCGAGGACCGGGTGTTCGAGCTTCATCGCCTCCAGGGTCAGCAGGAGGTCGCCGGCCGCGACGCGCTGTCCCGGCGTGACCGCGATCCGGCCGACGGCGCCCGGTAGGGGAGCGCCCAGCGAACCCGCGGCTTCCCCGGACGCGGGCGGTGGGAAGCGGGGCAGCTCGGTCAGTGCCACCGAACCGTCCGGACCGTCCACATAGGACACATCGCCGACGCGGTGGATGTCGTACCGCCGGCGCACCCCGTCCACGTCCAGCACCACGTGGTCGGGGGCGGCGTCGTGCGCGCGGGCGTCGTACTCGACCCGGATCCCGCCGGCGTACTCGACGACCCGGGGCAGGGCGCGGACGTTGCGCCATCCCGACGGGAACCGGCCGGCCCGGCTCGCCGCGCCGGCCAGTGCGGCGGCCAGCGCGTGGTTGTCCACTGTGGACACCAGCGGCGCGGACACGCCTGGGTGCCGGTCGAGGAAGCCGGTGTCGGTGTCGCCGGCCAGGAAGTCCTCGTCGCGCAGTACCCGCACGAGCAGGTCCCGGTTGGTGACGACGCCGTGGATGCGGGACCGGACCAGCGCGCCGGCCAGCGCCCGGGCGGCTTCACGCCGGGTCGGCGCCCAGGCGATGACCTTGGCGAGCATCGGGTCGTAGTGCACGCCGATCTCGGTACCGGTCGTGACTCCGGCATCCACGCGCAGCCCTGGTGCGCCGTCCACCGCGAACCGGTGCAGCACGCCCGTCGAGGGGAGCCAGCCGTTCGCGGGGTCCTCGGCGTACAGGCGGACCTCGATCGCATGACCGCGCACCGGCGGCGGCCCGGTCATCGGCAGCGGCTCGCCCTCGGCGACGAGCAGTTGCAGCCGCACCAGATCCAGCCCGGTGACGCACTCGGTCACCGGGTGCTCGACCTGCAGCCGGGTGTTCATCTCCAGGAAGTGGAACTCGCTGTCCGCGACGAGGAACTCGACGGTTCCGGCACCGACGTACCCGACCGCGCGGGCGATCGCAACCGCCGCGTCGCACAGGCGCCGCCGCAGGGCCGGGTCCACGGCGGGCGACGGAGCCTCCTCGACGAGCTTCTGGTACCGGCGCTGGATCGAGCACTCCCGCTCGCCGAGGGCGAGTACCGTGCCGTGCGCGTCCGCGATCAGCTGCACCTCGACGTGGCGGGCGCGCTCCAGATAGGGCTCGCAGAAGACGGTACCGTCACCGAAGGCCGCGGCGGCCTCGCGCCGGGCAGAGGCCACCGCTTCGGCCAGGCCGGCCCGGTCCCGGACCACCCGCATGCCGCGCCCGCCACCACCGGCGGACGCCTTGACCAGCACCGGGAACCGCTCGACATCCTCGGGATCCACTGTGGACAGTACCGGTACCCCGGCGTCGGCGACCAGTTGCTTGGCCGGCACCTTCGAACCCATCGCGGCGATCGCCTTGGGCGGTGGCCCGACCCAGGTGAGCCCGGCGTCGGACACGGCGGCGGCGAACGCGGCGTTCTCCGACAGGAACCCGTACCCCGGATGTACCGCGTCGGCCCCGGCCCGCAGCGCGGCGGCGACGATCAGGTCGCCGCGCAGGTACGTGTCGGCGGGCGTGCGGCCCGGCAGCCGTACCGCGTGGTCGGCCGCCCGGACGTGTGGCGCGCCGGTGTCGGCGTCGGAGTGGACGGCCACCGTCTCGATGCCGAGCGACCGGCACGTGGCGAAGACCCGGCAGGCGATCTCGCCCCGGTTCGCGACGAGGAGTCGACGGATCATCCCACCTCACATCCGGAAGACGCCGAAGCCGTCGCCGCCCGCGACCGGTCCACTGTGGACGGCCGACAGTGCGATGCCCAGGACGGTACGGGTGTCCCGCGGGTCGATCACACCGTCGTCGTAGAGCCGGCCGGACAGGAACAGCGCCGCCGACTCGATCTCGATCTGCCGCTCGACCATCGCGCGTACCCCGGCCGCCGCTTCCTCGTCGAAGGGCTGGCCGCGCGCGGCGGCCGCCTGCCGGGCCACGATCTCCATGGTGCCGGCCAGCTGCGGCCCGCCCATCACCGCGGAGCGCGCGTTGGGCCAGGCGAACAGGAAGCGGGGGTCGAACGCCCGGCCGCACATGCCGTAGTTGCCCGCACCGTACGAGGCGCCGATGTTCAGCGTCAGGTGCGGTACCCGGGAGTTGGCCACCGCGTTGATCATCAGGGCGCCGTGCTTGATGATGCCGGCCTGCTCGTACGCCGACCCGACCATGTACCCGGTGGTGTTCTGGAGGAACAGCAGCGGGGTGGCCGAGGCGTTGGCGAGCTGGATGAACTGGGCCGCCTTCTGCGCCTCGGCGGAGAACAGCACGCCCTGCGCGTTGGCGAGCACGCCGACCGGGTACCCGTGCAGCTCGCCCCAGCCGGTCACCAACGCCCTGCCGTACCGCGTCGTACCGGGGCGGGGCCACCGCCGCGCGCGGCGCCGGGCCGGCCTTGCGCCAGTTGAGCCGGCGGACCACCATCCGCGCGAGGCGGATCGCGTCGCGCTCGTCGCGGGCGAGGAAGTCGGCCAGGCCCGAGGTCGTGGCGTGCATCGCGGCGCCGCCGAGCGACTCGTCGTCGGTCTCCTCGCCGGTGGCCATCTTCACCAGCGGCGGCCCGGCCAGGAACACCTTGGCCTGACCGTCCACGAAGATGGTGTAGTCGGACATGCCCGGGACGTAGGCGCCGCCGGCGGTGGCGGTGCCGAACACGACCGCGATCGTGGGCAGTCGGGCGGCGCTGGCCGCGGTCAGGTCGCGGAAGACCCGGCCGCCGGGGATGAAGATCTCGGACTGGGACGGCAGGTCGGCGCCACCGGACTCGACGAGGTTGATCAGCGGGAGCCGGTTCTCGGCAGCGATCTGGCCCAGCCGCTGGGTCTTGCGCAGGCTGTACGGGTTGATCGCGCCGCCGCGTACCGTCGGGTCGTTGGCGATCATGACGCACTCGACGCCCTCGACGACGCCGATGCCACCGGCGACGCCGGCCCCGGTCGCGTGGTCGGTACCCCAGCCGGCGACCGGGCACAGCTCCAGGAACGGGGCGTCGCGGTCCAGCAGCAGCTCGATCCGCTCGCGGGGCAGCAGCTTGCCCCGGGCGTGGTGCCGCTCGGCGTACCTCGGCCCGCCGCCGGCCAGCGCGGCCGCCAGGGCTTCGTCCAGTTCGGCCAGCCGCTGCCGCATGGCTCTTTCGTTGTCCACAAAGGACGGTGCTGCAGTGTCCACTGTGGACGGCAGGAAGCTCACACCACCCCCTCGGGTACGTCGGCCAGGCGGGAGCGCAGCCATTCACCGAGCGCCTTGCCCTGCGGATCGAACCGGGTCGACGCGGCCACCCCGGCGCCGAGCAGCCCGTGGATGACGAAGTTGAGCGCCCGCAGGTTGGGCAGCTCGTACCGGTCGATGTCCAGGTCGGCGGTCTCCGGCAGCAGCGCGCGCAACCGGTCAACGGTCAGGTAGCCGTGGAGCCAGCCGTAGGCGCGCTCGTCGCGGGCCCAGACGCCGAGGTTGGCGTCGCCGCCCTTGTCGCCGGAGCGCGCGCCGACGACGGTACCGAGCGGGACGCGCAGCGTCGCGGCGGCTTCGTGGTGCGCCGGCGGGGGTGGGGCCGCGCCGGGCGCGGGCGCGGCCGTGCGTGGCGGCGGCGGGATCGCGACCCGCTCGCCCGACGGGAGAACCGCGGTGTGCGCCACGTCGCCCTGCGGTACCGAGCCGGCGGTGAAGACGCCGAACGGCGCGGCGTCGCCGGGTGGGGTGGTCAGGAAACAGCCGGGGTAGGAGGCGAGCGCCAGCTCGACGGCGGCCTGGGAGAACGCCCGCCCGGCCCGGCCGGGGTCGGCGTCGGTCAGCTGGACGTGCAACAGGGCGCTCGCGGTCTCCGTGGAGTCCGCGTCCGGATGGTCGGTACGGGCGAGGGTGCACGAGAGTCCCTCTTTCCCGACCGCTTCGGTCAGCTGCTCCCGGACCAGCCGCGCCTTCGCCTCGATGTCCAGCCCGGTCAGGACGAACGTCATCGTGTTGCGGTACCCGCCGAGCGTGTTGGTGCCGACCTTGAGCGTCGGCGGCGGCGGGCTGCCGTGCACGCCGGTCACCGCCACCCGGTCCGGGCCGGCCTCGTGCAGCGCGATCGTGTCGAAGTGCGCCACCACGTCCGGGCCGAGGTACGCAGGCGCGGCGATCTCGTACAGCAGCTGCGCCGTGACCGTCTCGACGGTGACCGCGCCGCCGGTGCCGGGGTGCTTGGTGACAACGCACGAACCGTCGGCGGCGACCTCGGCGATCGGGAAGCCGGGGTGGCGCCCGTCGGCCAGCTCGGTGAAGAACGCGAAGTTGCCGCCGGTGGCCTGCGCACCGCACTCCAGGATGTGTCCGGCCACGGTCGCCCCGGCCAGGGCGTCGTAGTCGGTGCGCGTCCAGCCGTACCGGTCGATCGCCGGCCCGACCACGAGCGAGGCGTCGGTGACCCGCCCGGTCACCACGACATCGGCACCGGCGGCGAGGCACGACGCGATGCCGAACGCGCCGAGGTAGGCGTTGGCGGCCAGCGCGCCGGGTGCCGGTACCTCGTCGCCGGTGACGTACCCGATCCGTGGCGTGAGGCCGAGCCGCTCACCGAGGGCGGCCAGCGCCGAGGCGAGGCCGGCCGGGTTCAGCCCGCCCGCGTTGACGACGATGCGGACCCGCTTGTCCAGCGCCAGCCCCAGCGTCGACTCCATCTGCCGCAGGAACGTGCGGGCGTACCCCAGTCGCGGGTCACGGGCCCGGTCCCGAGCCAGGATCAGCATGGTCAACTCGGCGAGGTAATCGCCGGTCAGGACGTCCAGCTCGCCGCCGGTGAGCATCTCCTCGACGGCGGCGAAGCGGTCGCCGTAGAAGCCGGACGCGTTGCCGATCCGGATCACCCGAGGACCTCCGCGAGCTGGCGGGTCCACATCGCCAGGATCGCGCGGCGGCGCGCGGAGTCGTCGCTGAGCAGGTTGGCGACCCCGAGGCCGCGCAGCAGGTCAAGGGTGGCCTGCACCGCCTCGCGTACCCGCGGCCGCGACTCGTCCGCGCCGAACAGGTCCACGGCGAGGCGGTGCAGCTCGCGACCGACCCGCGCCTCCAGGGGTACCAGCGCGGCGCCCAGCGGCGGATCCGTCCGCGCGGCGACCCAGACCTCCAGCGCCGCCACGTAGAGCCGGCCGGTGAACGCGGTCGTTAGCAGCTCCATGGCCCGGTTCAGGCTGCGCACCGGCAGCCCGGCCGCCTCCGCCCGGATCTCCTCGGCCCGCCGGGTCGCCAGGTGCTCGACGGCGGCGAGGACGAGCGCCGCCTTGGTGGGGTAGTGGTGCAGCTGGGCGCCCCGCGACACGCCAGCCGTCTGCGCGACCAGCGTGGTGGTGGTACCCGACCAGCCATGCTCGATCAGGCAGTCCACGGTCGCCTCCAGGAGGCGCTGCTGGGTGGCCCGGCTGCGCTCTTGCTGGGAGGTCCGCACCGACCCAGCATGCGGGCAGACAAACAAACAGTCAAGCCTGCATGTTTTCTGCGGCTACGAATGCGGCGGAACCGTCGTCCAGGCCCAGTCCTGGGCCACCGCGAACCAGTCGGTCGCGTTGCGCATGAGGTCGAGGGCGTGGCCGCTGCCGGCGAGCAGGTATCCGGTCACGCCGCCGACCTCCGGACCGAGCATCGGCCGCTCCCCGGCCACCAGCGCCGCCGCGCTGGAGCAGTCGGTGGCTGCCGCACCGCAGAACAGCGGGTCGGCCGATCCGAGCACCAGCAGGACCGGTACCCGGATGTCCAGCGGCTCGGTCAGCGCGGCCGGGAACCCGGAGACCTCGGCGTCGGTCATCAGGTCCTTGTGCGCCTCGTCGTAGGCGACGACGGCCGGGTCGGCCGGTCCCGGGCGGTAGAAGATGTCCTGCCGGGTACCGGGCCGGGTGGTCAGGTACCCGGGGTCCGCCAGCCCGGCGAACTGCGGGTCCTGGCCGGCCGGGTACAGGCTGAGGGCGTCGGCGAGCAACGGGAGGCCGACGGCGAGATGGTGCGTCGCGCCGGTGAAGATCGCGGCGTCGACGTCGTGGTAGCGGCTGACCTCCAACCAGGAGAAGAACGTGCCGAACGACCAGGAGACCTCGATGACCCTGCGGAAGTGAACCGGACCCGCCGGCCCGGCGACGCCGCCCCGCAGGGCCTGCGCGACCTGATGGATCACCCAGACGCCCGCGTCGACGGTCGCCTGGCTGCTGGGCGGGTGCGAGCTTCGTCCGGTGCCGAGCATGTCGACGGCGAGCGTCGCGTACCGGGCGCCGAGCGCGCGCGACACGTACGAGTACCGGTCGGTGCCCCCGGTCGGGTCGGGGTAGTCCCAGTACCCGCCGTTGTACAGGCAGCCGTGGACGAGCAGCTGGACGGTGTCGGGGCTGGCACCGGCGGGCAGGCAGAGCCGGACGTGTGCCTGCTGGTCAGCCGGCTGCCCCGGAGCCAGCGAGACCGGCAGGAAGCTGTCGGCGCACCGGGGCGGGGCGGCGGCCGCCGGTGCCGGGGGCGCGAGACCGAACGCCACCATTGCCAGCGCGACGATCCACCGCAGCCGCATGCGATCACCTCACTAGGCGTGGCCGCCCGCGGTCACGGTACCAATGGTGAGTTGGGGTGTCCTCTGCTGGAACTCGCCGATTCGCGCCACCTGTGCGGCCAGCTCGCGGCGGTGGGCAGGTCGGCCGGCGTGGCGCCGGGCCACGGCTCGGACAGCCCGTGCCGGTCCAGGCGCCGGCCGCACACCTCGGCCCATGACAGCCGCGCCACCCCGGTCCTGGCCTTCGCCATTCCCGCACGCTACCGGGAGGCTACGACAGGTTCAGCCGTCGCCGCCTCGCGCGACCGGCCGTTTCTCCGCAGAGCGTACCGGGTAGGGTGTCCTGGAGGATCCCTGCCTGCGGAGCGACAAGTGATCTTAGGTATCGACATCGGCGGATCAGGCGTCAAGGGCGCGCCGGTCGACGTCGCGGCGGGCACGTTGACCGCCGACCGGTACCGGATCCCGACGCCACAACCCTCGGACACCAAGAGCGTGGTGCGGGTGGCGCGCGAGGTGGCCGAACGGTTCGGTACGGCCGAGCGGATCGGCGTCACGTTCCCCGGCGTGGTGGTGAACGGGGTGACCCGCACCGCCGCGAACGTGGACAGCTCGTGGCTTGACGCGCCCGCAGGCGACCTGTTCACCAAGGCGCTCGGCAGCCCGGTCGTGGTGCTCAACGACGCCGACGCGGCCGGCATCGCCGAGATGGAGTTCGGCGCCGGGCGCGGGCAACCGGGCCTGAGCATCATGCTGACCTTCGGTACCGGCATCGGCAGCGCGCTGTTCCTCGACGGCCGGCTGGTACCGAACACCGAGCTGGGCCACCTCGAACTGCACGGCCACGACGCCGAGGACCGCGCCTCCGCCCAGGCCCGCGAGGAGGAGGACCTCGACTGGCACCACTGGGCGCGCCGGGTGGAGGAGTACCTGCGCCACGTCGAGGCGTTGTTCTCGCCCGAGCTGTTCATCCTCGGCGGCGGGGTCAGCAAGAAGGCGGACCGGTGGCTGCCGCTGATCAAGCTGCGCACCCGGGTGGTACCGGCCACGCTGCAGAACGAGGCCGGCATCATCGGCGCCGCCGTCGCGGCCGCGAACGCCCGCTAGCGCAGAATCCGGTTGTCGTGACGGTCGTGGCGGCCGACGTCACCGGACTGCGGCTGCCGGGCCGGCCGTTCCGGGTCGTCGCGAGCCCGCCCTACGCCATCACGAGCCCGCCGGCATCTGCCTACCGCGCCGCGCGTTCCGGCCCCCGCCGCAGGTGGACCCGCGGTCCTCGTCGTCCGCCGTCGCTAAGGACTCGCGCGATAATTATCTAGGTTTTGGCGTGTTTGATCTCTAGGCTTGTGGTATGGCGGACGTTTCAGAGTTGGCGGGTGCGGAGGCTTTCGCGTGCGCGGTGGCGAAGATGCTGGCCGAGGTCGCTCCGATTTTGGATGAGCGGCAGCGTCGGGTGTTGATGGGTGCTGGCGCGCGTCGGTTGGGGCGGGGCGGTATCAAGCTGA
>WNGG01000137.1_pt1 | contig 69469 bp, 69 predicted proteins | sample 5400661 | NCBI WGS metagenome assembly WNGG01 (sample SAMN13153372, study PRJNA577476) | soil metagenome | isolation source: 100 cm soil or saprolite under Garry oak tree replicate 1 | place: USA:California | collected 2016-06-15
TACCGAACGATCTGGGCTGTTTGCCCTGGGTAACCTGCACCGTCCGAGTGGCTTTCCGGGGAGAACCCGGCCAGGGTGGCGGTTACCTGTTCCGCCTGCACCGGGAGCGCGGGATCGCGGCGATCGCGCGCTAGCCACTCGAGTTCGACGCCGACGCGCTCCGGCGGGCCGGTCTTGAAGCAGATACCGTGAACATGTGCTTCCGCGTCGGCTTCGGTAAACCGCGCCCCCGTTATCACGATTTCAACACTACCTGACCCGTGTCGCCTGACCGCAGCAGCCGGGCCGGCGGGTCGTGGCCGCAGTCCCGGGAGAACGCAGGACCCCTGCTCGGGGCGCCGCCGGCTAACCGCACTCCCAGCTAAGTTTCAGCTTCGGGTGGTACCTTGCGGCACATCGCGCCCGATTGATGGTGACTTTCAGTCACTATATCCATGACACGCCGTAATGGCCGACATGGCCGTTGGCGCGGTACTGCTCTGGCAGGATGGAACTCGATGAAGGTGCCGTCCGTGAGGATTCCGCTGCTATACCGGGGTAAGGCCGCAGAGCCGCCCGGCATCGTGGCTATCGCGCGCGTGGACCGCAAGACGAAGAACATCACCAAGCGCCTCAAGCCGGGCGAGATCGCCATTATCGACCATTCCGACCTGGACCGGGTAAGTGCCGAGGAGCTTATCAGGCGCAAGGTCGCGGCGGTGGTCAACGTCTCGGTCAGCATTACCGGGCGTTACCCCAACCTCGGCCCGAAGCTCCTGATTGCGGCGGGGATCCCGGTCGTCGACGGAGTCGGCCAGGATGTGCTCGTCCGGGTCACCGACGGTGCCGTGGTCCGGCTCGACGAGGAGACCCTCTACCTCGGCGACACCGTCGTGGCCAAGGGCACGCCGCTGACCGGGGAACTGGTGCAGGCGGCGATGACCGAGGCCAGGGCCATGATCGGGGTGCAGATCGAGTCGTTCGCCGCGAACACGCTCGAGTTCCTGCGGCGTGAGCACGAACTGCTCACCCACGGCATCCCGGCGCCCGACATGGACACCGACATGAACGGCCGGCACGTGCTTGTCGTGGTGCGCGGCTATCACTACCGGGAGGACCTGGCCGCCCTCCGGCCTTACATCCGCGAGTACAAGCCGGTGATGGTGGCCGTGGACGGCGGTGCGGACGCGCTGATCGAGGCCGGCTATCAGCCGGACGCCATCTTCGGTGACATGGACTCGGTGTCCGACGAGACGCTGTGCTGCGGCGCGGAACTCGTGGTGCACGCCTACCCGGACGGCCGCGCGCCCGGGCTGGCCCGGGTCCGCGAGCTCGGCCTGGACGCCATCACCCTTCCCGCTCCCGGGACGAGCGAGGACGTCGCCCTGCTTGTCGCCGACGCCAAGGGGGCCAGCCTGATCGTGGTGGTCGGCACGCACCACACGCTCGAGGAGTTCCTCGACAAGGGCAGGCCGGGGATGTCGAGCACGTTCATCACCCACCTGCGGGTCGCCGGAAAGCTGGTCAACGCCCGGGGGGTGCACCAGCTTTACCACAGTCGGATCTCCAGCTGGTCGCTGCTCGTGCTGGTGCTGGCGGCCGCCGTGACCGTGTTCGTCGCCGTGGTGTTCTCGCCCGCTAGTCCCATCCTGGCCAGGTACTTCGAAGCGACCTGGCATTCCTTTACCTACTGGCTGACCGGAAAACTCTAGTGATTGACTTTCGCTATCACCTTGTCTCCATCGTGGCGGTGTTCCTCGCGCTGGCGATCGGCATCGTCCTTGGCTCCACTGAGCTGCAGCCCGCGGCGTACAACTTCCTCAACAGCACGTCCGCCAAGCTGCAGAACCAGCTCGACCAGGCCGCCAGCCAGCGGGACGCGGCCCAGCAGCAGGCCAGCCAGGGCGAGCAGTACGCCCAGGCGGTCGAGCCCACCGTGCTGCGCGACCTGCTGACCGGCCAGAAGCTGCTGATCGTCACCGAGCCGGGCGCCCAGTCCTCCGTCGTCAGCGGGATCACCACCGCCGCGAATGACGCGGGCGCCGCCGTTACCGGCCAGATCAACCTGCAGCCCAAGTTCTTCGACACCAGCGGCACGACGCAGGACAGCCTGAACCAGACCACGCAGGACGTGGCCCAGACGGCCAGCATCCAGCTGGACGCCAGCGCGACCTACGAGCAGCAGGCGGCCCAGGTGATCGCGAGCGAGATCCTGACCACCGCATCCGACTCGGGCAGCCGCTCCGGCGGCAGCCAGGGCACGGGCAATCAGGGCACGGGCAATCAGGGCACTGGCAATCAGGGCACGGGCAACCAGGCCACGGGCGCCGCGACGATGCTGCAGGCCTACGCCGCGTCCCAGTTCCTCAGCACCACCGGGCAGCCGGCCAGGCCAGCCACCCTCGCCATCGTCGTGACCCCGCAGAACGTGCCGTCGGACGGCAGCGCGGACCAGCTCGACCAGGTGCTCATCCCGCTGGTCCAGGAGCTGGCGGCGAAGAGCTCGGCCACCGTGGTGGTGGGCTCGTCGGCAGGGTCCGGCGCGGGCAGCCCGATCGCCGTGCTGCGCTCCAACAACGTGTCCAACCAGGTGTCCACGGTCGACGACGCCGACCTGGCGTCCGGGCAGACCGTCGCCATCCAGGCGCTCGCGGCGCGGCTGGCCGGGGGCAAGGCCGGCAGCTACGGGTTCACCGCCAACGGCGCGAGCGCCGTCGCGCCGAGCCCGGCGCCCACCCCGTCCGCGTCCGCGAGCGCGACGTCCACCGCACCGGCCAAGAAGGGGAATAAATGAGCGGGTCACGGCAGGCCGGGCTGCGGTTGATCGCCGTCGCGGCGGCCGGCGCCACCGCGGCGGGCGCGGCCCGGCTCGCGTACTCCGCGGCGAACCGCCGCCCGCCGGGCGGCCCGAAGATGTGGTCGCGGACCAACCACCGGGGCGAGCCGGTCACCCTGCTCGAGGGACCCGCCGTCGCGGCCGGCGCGATCGCAGGCGCCCTGGCCGGGCCGCTGGTTTCCCGGGGGCTGGCCGGATCGGCGAGCTGGCGCGCGACCGCCGCGATCGCCGTCGGCGGCGCGGGCGCGGCGGCGTTCGGCGCCTACGACGACCTGGCCGGCTCCGGGGACCGGCGCGGGTTCGGCGGGCATCTCGGCGCGCTGCGGCACGGCGAGGTGACCACGGGCGCGGTGAAGCTGGGCGGTATCGGCGCCACCGGGCTCATCAGTGCCGTTCTGGCCGGCGGCTCGCCCGCCGACGTGGTCCTCAACGCCGGCCTGGTGGCCGGGGGCGCGAACCTGCTCAACCTGTTCGACCTGCGTCCCGCCCGGGCCATCAAGGTCGCGGCCGCCTCCGGCGCCCTGCTCGGCGCGGCCGGCCAGGAAAGCGCCGCCGCGCCTGTGGCGGCCGCCCTGGCGCTGCTGCCCGAGGACCTCGGCGAGCGCGCGATGCTCGGCGACGCAGGCGCGAACGCGCTCGGCGCGATGCTCGGCGCCTCGGCGGCGGGCCTGTCCCGGCCGGCCCGGATCGCGCTGCTCGCCGGGATCGCGGGGCTGACCGCGGCCAGCGAGAAGGTCAGCTTCACCAAGGTGATCGAGCGCACTCCGGCGCTGCACTGGCTGGACATGCTGGGCCGGCGCCCGGCGTCGCAGGCGCCCGCGGTCACCGTCCCGGCCCAGCGGGGCGTGATGGGCCTGGCCGAGGCAGGTACCGGCGCCCGTTCGGCGGAAAAAACCGACCCCTCGCCGCCGGCCGGGTGACCGTGCCCGTGGCCGAGCGGGGGAGTGCTCGGCGGCGGGGCGGGGGGATAGGCCGGGCGGCGGTGCTGATCGGCGCGATCACGATGCTCGCGCGGGTCATCGGGTTCGGCCGGCAGGTGGTGTTCGCGCACACCGTCCAGGCTTCGTGCCTGGGTACCGCGTACACCACGGCCAACATGGTGCCGAACATCATCTACGACATCGTGCTGGGGGGCGCCCTGACCGCCGTCGTGGTGCCGGTGCTGGCGGGCCCGGCCCGGGCCGCAGGCGGCGGGGCGGAGGGTGTCGGCGGCGGCGATGTGGCCGCCGACGGCGAGGCCGCGGGCCGCGAGCAGGTGCGGCAGACCTCCGCCGCATTGCTCAGCTGGGCCGTGCTGCTGCTGGTCCCGGTCAGCGCGCTGATCGCTGTCCTCGCGCGCCCCCTGGTGTCGTTGCTGCTCGGCGGGACGCCTGGCTGCCCGCGGGCCAGCATGGTCGCGCTCGGCGCGCGGATGCTGGTGGTGTTCGCGCCGCAGATCCTGCTCTACGGCCTGGCCGTGGTGCTCTACGGCATCCTGCAGGCGCACCGCAGGTTCGCCGCGCCCGCGCTGGCGCCGGTGCTGTCCAGCCTGGTCGTCATCGGCGCCTACTTCTGGTTCGGCGTAACCGGGAGCGGCTACCAGGACCTGGCCCGGCCGGTGCCCGCCCTGGCCTGGGTCGTGCTGGCCGCGGGGACCACCGCCGGGGTGGCGGCGCTGGCCGCGACGCCCCTCCTCCCGGCCGCCCGGCTGCACTTGCGGCTGCGTCCCGGGCTGCGCTTCCCGGCCGGCATCGGCGCGCGGGTCCGGGCGCTGGCCGCCGCGGGGGTTGCCACGCTGATCGCGCAGGATGCCTCGGTGGCGGTGGTGATCGTCCTGGCCAACTCCCGCGGCGGCAGCGGCGCGCTGGTCCTGTACAGCTTCGCGTGGGCGGTCTTCTTCGTGCCCTACGCCGTGCTGGCCGTGCCGATCGCGACGAGCGCCTTCCCCGAGCTGTCCGCGCGTTCCGGCACCTTCGACGCCACCAGCGCCACCTCGACCCGGGCGGTCACGGTGGCGTCCTGGCTGGGGGCGGCGGGCATGGCCGGCACCTGCATCCCGCTGGCGCGGGTGTTCCAGTCCCACGTCGGCCAGGCGGCCGACGCCCGGCAGCTGGCGATCGCGCTGGCCGTGTTCGCGCCCGGGCTCGTCGGGTACGGGCTGACGGCGAACCTGTCCCGGGTGCTCTACGCGGAGGGGTCGAAGGGACGGAACCGGGCCTCGGCGCTGGCGGTCAGCGGCGGATGGCTGCTGGTGATCGTGGCCGACCTGCTGGTCGTGCCGTTCGCGCCCCGCTCGGCGGTGGTGCCCTGGCTCGGGGCGGGTACCAGCATCGGGCTGACCGGATCGGGCGTCGCGCTGCTCGTCCTGGTCCGGCGGTGCCGCGGGCCGGAGGCGCTGCGCGGCTGGGCGCGCGCCGCGCTCGCCGGGCTGGCCGGGGCGGCGGCCGGGACGGCGGCCGGGCTGGCTGTGTCCGGCGGCGTCCGGGTGAGCGGCTTCCTGCCCAACGTCGCCGTCACCCTGCTGGCCAGCGCGGCCGTGCTGACGGCCTTCCTCGCGGTGGTCGCAGTGGCCGACGGGGGGGACCTGCGGGCGGTGCTGCGTTCGGCTGGTCCCCGGCGGGGCCGGGCATGAAGGTCGCGTTCGTGCTCGGCACCAGCACCGGCGGCACGGCCCGGCATGTCCGGATGCTCGCGGCCGGCTGCGCCGCGCGCGGCGGGCCGGCCGAGGTGTTCGGCCCCGCGCAGACCGACCGCGACTTCGCCTTCAGCGCGCAGGCCGGGTTCACCCCGGTGGAGATCGCGGACCGCCCGCGCGTGCGCCGCGACCTGCAGGCGATCGCGCGGCTGCGCCGCCTGATCCGCGCCTGGCGGCCCGACGTGGTGCACGCCCATGGCCTTCGGGCCGGCGCGCTCACCGCGATCGCCCTGGCGTTCGTCCGGCCGGACGCCCACCACGCTCGGCCGGCCCTGGTCGTCACCGTGCACAACGCCCCGGCCGCCGGCGGTACCGCCGGGGCGATCTACCGCGTACTCGAGCTCATCGTGGCACGTAGCGCCGACTCTGTGCTGTGCGTATCCCCGGACCTGGAAGAACGCATGCGCACGGCCGGCGCCCGCCGCGTCGGCCACGCCACTGTCCCCGCGGCGGCCGTTTCCGCGGAAACGCGCCCGGCCCGGCCGCTGCCCGGCGAGCCGGCCCCGGGCCGCCCTCTCGTGCTCGCGGCGGGTCGGCTGGCGGCGCAGAAGGGGTTCGGCACCCTGCTGGCGGCGGCGGCCCTGTGGCGGGATTTGCAGCCTGAGCCGCTCCTGGTCATCGTCGGCGAAGGGCCGCTCGAGGCCGGCCTGAAGAGCCAGGCGGCCAGCCTCCGGCTCGACGCGCGGTTCCCAGGGCACCGTGACGACGTCCCGGCCCTGCTGGCCGCCGCCGCGGCGTTCGTGCTGCCCAGCGTGTGGGAAGGCCAGCCGCTTATCGTGCAGGAAGCGCTGCGCGCCGGGGTCCCCATCGTGGCCACCCGGGTCGGCGGCACGCCGGAGCTCACCGGCGAGGACGCCGCCCTGCTCGTCCCGGCCGGCGACGCGCGGCAGCTGGCCGGCGCGGTGCGTTCGGTGCTCACCGATCCCGCGCTGGCCGCCCGGCTGCGCCAGGCCGCTGTGGCGCGCGGGCATGCCCTACCGGGCGAGGACGACGCCGTGACCGCCGCCCTGGCCGAATACGACTACGTGACACGGGCCCGGTGACCGGGCTCGCCGCCCCGGAGCGCCAGTCAGGGAGTACCGGGCTTGCCCGGCATCGCGGCGGCGGCCTGGCTGCGGATGCGGATAACGTCAGGGATTTCAGGGTGGCCGGCAGCTCATCGCGGCTCGCGATGCCCAGTTTCTCGTAGGCATGGTGGAGGTGGTTGTCGACGGTGCGGACCGAGATGTACAGGCGGGCCGCGATGGTGCGGTTGCTGAGGCCGGCGGCTGCGAGCCTGGCGATCTGGCTCTCACGGTCGGAGAGCATCGGCGCCCGGCCCAGCTGGGCCAGGGCGGGCGCGACCACATTGTCGCACGAGCGCGCGCAGGCGCGGGCCCGCTCGGCGGCGGCGGCGCCGCGGCGAGCCTCGCCGGACTCCCCGAGCAGCTGGGACGCGGCCGCCGCGGCCCCGGCGGCGGACAGGTGCCAGCCCAGCTCCTCGAAGGTGTCCGCGCAGCGAAGCAGCTGGCCGGGGTTGCCGTCGGCGAGTGCCTGGGCGTGGCGGGAGAACGCGCGGACTAGGTTGCCGTCGGCGAGCCGGTCGAGGCCGTCCAGCTGGCGGGCCGCGGCTGGGGCTTCCCCGAGCCGGGCGGCGTCATGGGCGGCGTCCGCGGCGAAGCCGACCTGACCGTTGCCTGCTGCAGCGGTAGCCGCGTCCAGGGCAATCCGGCCGGCCCTGCCGGGCTCGCCCTGGACAGCCGCGATCCATGCCTCGGCCTGGCGGAGGTCGCAGTCGAACAGGCGGAAAGCGGGGCCGCAATGCTCCTTGGCCTCAGCCAGCGCCGCTTGAGCGGCCGGCAGATCGCCGAGCATCGCGGCTGCCCGCCCGAGGTAGCCCAGCGCCCACACGAGATACAGCGCGGGCGGTTGCCGCAGCAAGGATATCGCCTCGCGAAACCACCGGGCGGCCAGCCCGACCCGCCCCTGGGCAAAGGAGGTCTGGCCGAGCGCCAGCGCGAACAGGCCCTGGGCCGGGAGGGCGTGATCACGGAGCGCTCGCCGGTAGCCGTCGTCGGCGATGTCCCACGCCGGGCCGAGCCTTCCAGCGAACCTGTGCGCCAGCGAGCAGGTGGCTCGTAGCAGCGGCTCGGCGTCGAGTTCCATGAGCGCGTCGGCGGCGGCGGAGTTCCCGGCGGTGCCCTGCCGGAGAAGACGCAGGCCCTGCTCGGCATGGGCCAAGGCGTCGACGGTGCGGCAGGCAATCGCCGCGCCGGACGCGGCGGCGAGCAGCGCTCGCAGCTGAGCGACTGCGGGCGCGCGGGGATCCTGGAGCACCCGCTGGGCCATGGTGCGTCCGCTGGTGACGGAGCCCTCCAGCAGCAGCACTCCCGCCTGGGCCGCCTCCACAAGAGGTTCGCTGCCTTCCGGCCATTTCCTGCGGCTGCTGAGGGCATGCTGCAGGCGATCCACTGCGGCCGCCGCGCTCGTGGTGCGGCTGCCGTAAAAGAACATGGTCAGCTCCCGGCTCACCAGCTCGGCTGCCTGCCCGGTGCTGCCCGGTGCGTTCAGTATCTCGTGGGCCGCGTCAATGCGCCCCTGGCCGGCCAGCGCGAGCGCGAGCACCAGGTGGCATGGGCCGTCGCCCGTGGGGTCCAGGCCAGACCGGGCGATTCGTTCCGCCAGCTCGAAGTCGGAGGCACCGAGCGCCCGGCGAGCGGCGATGCCCAGATGGACCGGATCGTTGGGTTCCCGCACGTCCAGGCGCCAGGTCACCACGCGCAAGACGTCGCCGTGGGAGAGATCTCCCTGCGCTGCGAACGCGTTCGCCAGATCCAGGTGAACTGCGTGGCGGCGCAGCGGTGACATCGTGGCCCGCAGCACCTCGCCGTAGAGGGGGTGCGCCAGCCGCACGAGCGTTCCGGCCGCGCTGTTTTCTGAGCGGAGCAGCTCGAGCCGGTCCAGTGCCTCCAGCATCTCGGCTCCCACGACGGTTTGGGCGGCGCCGAGCGGGAGCGGTTCGCCGACAGCGATCACTTCCACGGCCGATCGCCCAGGGCCGGAGAGCCGCTTGAGCCGGTTCCCCACCAGATCACTCAACCGAGGCGCGGCAAACGAGCCCTCCCAGGTCCACAGGCCCTCCCGCCGCACCAGCGCGCCGGTCTCCAACCCGCCGTGCACCAGCTCCCGCACCAGCATCGGGTTACCCTCAGCCGCCGCGCACAGCGTCGCCGCTGTGCCGCCCTCCACGGCGCCCCCAAGGGCGACGGCCAGCAGCGCCCCGACGTCGGCATCGGCCAGCGGTTCCAGGTCGAGCCGCTCGAGCCGGCCCTCGGCCACCAGCACGGCGACGGGTCCGGGGATCTCCTCTCCGCGGCGCGCCGTGGCCAGCATCGACGCATTCCCGCTGACCACGGCCTGATGCAATACCGCCGCCGACGCACCGTCGACCAGGTGAGCGTCGTCGAGCCCGATGACCAGCGATCCGGAGGGTGGTGCCGCCAGCGACCGGACGGCACCGCGGAACGGCCGAACCGGCCAGCCCTCGCCGTCCCCGGCATCGGGCACCAGGCGCGCTACGGCCGCCAACGGCACTCCCGCCGCCCCCGCCGCGCCGGCGATCCACTCGGTGCGGGCACCACGGGCATGCGCCGCATCAAGACCCGCCCGCGCCATGCTGGTCTTGCCCAGGCCCGCCTCACCCACGATGAGCAGCCCACTCCCCGCAGCTAGACGAGCACAGACCCGAGCGAACTCAGTCTCCCGCCCAACAAACGCCCACCCCACGGGCTCAAAGTTACTCGCTGTCGCTAAGCAAATAAAGAGGCCAGTGAGCAAGGACCCCGGCGAAAAATGAGCGGGTCACGCTCATGACAACGCTCCCGTGACCTCTCATGATGTGAGACACCGTGAAGATCTGCTTCCCGTCAACATCTGACGCAGGAACATGCGGTGCCGGGCTCCGGGCTGCGATCGAGCGTCACTCGGCCAGCGGGCTTCCAGCTCTGGCTGAGAGAAGGTGATGCGTAGGGCTCTAATCCGGAAGCGAAGTCGCCACCCAATCCGGGTGAAAGCAAAAGGAGGAACAAATGCGACGACTTCTATCCCTGCTCCTGGGACCTCTGGCAGTGGGACTGTCGGCACTCGTGCTTGTCGCCGGGCCTGCGGCCGCCGCCAGCCCTCACTTCATCAGCGAGGGGACCGCCAGCATCACCAGCAGTGGTGCCTATCTCGTCTCGAACTTCAAGGAAGCCGGGCTTGGCAACACGGCGACGGCCGAGCCGATCACCCTTTCCGCCACCGCAACGGCGACTTATGCCTGTGTCAACGGCGGCGGCAACCACCCCAAGGCCTCGAACAAGCAATCCGCAACCACGCCGGTGAGCAACACTCAGTCCTTCCCCGTCCGCAACGGGTCGACCACCGGCTCCATCTCGGTCGGGCCACCTGCGGCGGGCCCCTTCTCCCCGCCGTGCAGCCCGCCGCAGACCGTCGTTCTGGTCTTCGTGTCGTACACGCACGTCGTACTAAACGGACTGGCAGGTGACACCTCAGCTGAGCCCGACCTCAGCGCCTGCCTCTTCCCCGGGCTAGGCATCTGCTAGTAGCCGGGCCATTCCACGTGGAGGGGCGCGGCTGAATGCGCGCCCCTCCATGACTCGGCCTCGGCCCGTCAGGGCGCGAGCCAGTCGCGGGCGATGTGCGCCGCCAGTTCCTCGAGCAGGGGGCCGGCCTGCTCGCGGCAGCGGGCCAGGTCGGGCTCGATGTCGGCGAGCGCGTAAGCGCGTGCGATGCCCGCCGAGCGAAGCTGGGCCGGGGTGAGCGAGCACACGCCGGCCACCGCCACCACCGGCAGGTCCGGTGCGGCCGCGGCGGCCGCGCGGGCCACCCCAGCCGGGGCCTTGCCGTGCAGCGTCTGGGTGTCGAGCGCGCCCTCGCCGGTGATGACCAGCCGCGCCCCGCGCAGCTGACCGGCGAACGACAGCAGGTCCAGCATCAGTTCGATGCCGGGCTGCGTGGTGGCGCCGAGGAAACCCAGCGCCGCGAAGCCGAGGCCGCCGGCCGCCCCGGCGCCGGGCTCGTCCCGCTTGGCGAAGCCGAACGACTGCTCGGCCACGTCCGCCCAGCGCGCGAGGCCCGCCTCGAGGGACACGACGTCCTGAGCGGAGGCGCCCTTCTGCGGCGCGTAGACCGCGGCGGCGCCGTGCGGCCCGAGCAGCGGGTTGTCCACGTCGGTGGCCGCGATGACCTCGGTGCCGGACAAGTCCCTGAGCCGGGAGGCGTCGACGCGGTCCAGCCGGGCCAGCGCCGCACCGCCCGGCGGGAGCTCGGTCCCCGACGAGTCCAGGAGCCTGCCGCCGAGCGCGGTGACCAGGCCCGCGCCGCCGTCGGTGCAGGCCACGCCGCCGAGGCCGAGCACGATCCGCTTCGCACGCATCCGGACCGCGGCCAAGATGAGCTCCCCGACGCCGCGGCTGGTCGCGGTCAGCGGGGCGGCCGCGCCGCCGGGGAGCCTGGTCAGCCCGCAAGCCTGCGCCGACTCGATGACGGCGGTCCCGTCGAGCAGGGCGAAGGATGCGGTCAGGGGCTTGCCGGTCGGTCCGCGGACCCCGATCTCGACGCGGCGGAACCCGGCTGCCTCGGCCGCGTCGACGGTACCGTCGCCGCCGTCCGCGACGGGGACCAGTGCGGTTGTCAGTCCAGGGCAGGCCCGGCCGAGCCCGGCGGCCACGTGCGCGGCTACCTGGGCGGCGGTGAGTGTTCCCTTGAACTTGTCCGGTGCTATAAGAACACAACCCATGTTAGCCTCTTTGATCTGGGGCATCAACGAAGCGGAGGAAGCGGGATGGGAAGAGTCCTCGGCGTCCGGCGCTTGTCGCACGACACTGACGCTAGTACGTCAATCGAGCGTCAGGGAGAGTCGATCGAACATTGGGCCAGGGCACACGAGCACAAGGTGGTGGCCCTCACCCAGGACACCGACGTGTCCGGGAGCATCGCTCCGCAGGACCGTGACGACCTCGGCCCGTGGCTGACCGACCGGGCCAAGCTCGCGCAATGGGACATCCTCTGTGTCGCCAAGCTGGACCGGCTGACCCGTTCGGTGCGTCATTTCGACGACCTGCGCATCTGGGCAGACGAGCACGGGAAGACCATCGCATCGGTGGCCGAGTCGCTGGACCTGTCCACGAGCACCGGGCGGATGTTTGCCAACCTGCTCGCGATGTTCGCTCAGTTCGAGCGCGAGAGGATGTCCGAGCGGCGCGCGGAGGCTTCCAGGAAGCTCTACTCGCGTGGCGGGTACAACGGCGGCAGCAGCCTTCCGTGGGGATACAAGACCACCCGGCAGACCGGGCGGTTGGAGCTTGAACCCGACGCCGACCAGGTGGCCGAGATCCGCGTGATCGTTGACAAGGTGCTCGCCGGCCAGTCGGTAAGTGGCGTGGCAGTCGAGCACGGCATCTACCCCCCGACGCTCCACAAGCGGCTCAAGCGCGTGGAACTCAAGGGCTGGGTGACCTACAACGATGAGATCGTGCGGGACGACGAAGGGTTGCCCGTGATGCGCCCGCCGATTCTCGACGCCCGGACATGGGACCGGCTGCAAGCGAAGCTACAGGCGAACTCCAAGGGGGCCGGGGTGCCCCACGATGCTGTGCCGTGGCTCCACGTCATCTACTGCGACGAGTGCAAGGCGACGATGTACCGAACCGTGGTCACGAACCGTCAGGGCCGGAAGTTCAGCTATTACCGGCACGAGCGGCGTCAGCAGGTCGACTGCCGGGCGCGCGTCCGGGCCGATGACCTAGAGCGCCAGATACCCGGCCTCGTACTCCGCGTGTTCGACGGAACCTACGTGCCAGAGGTCATCGAGATCCCCGCGGAGGACCACACGGCAGAGCTGGAGAAGCTCGACACCGCGATTGCTAACTGGGAAGCACGCGCTATCGCGGGAGACACCGCCGAGTCCGTGATGCGCATCCTTGATGGACTGCACGTCAAGCGCAGGGTGCTGATCGATGCCGGTATCAGGACCGAAGCCCGGCGCGAGGTGCGGTACACGGAGGAACTCATGACCGACCGGTGGCTGTCTCTGTCCAGTGACCATGATCGCGGGGCGCTGCTCCGGTCGATGCGCATCAGGATCATGGCGAGGAAGGCCAGCCCGGGCAAGGTGCGTATCCGGCTACAGCAGGGCGACAAGCACTGGACGGACGTCGCCCGCGAGTGGACAGACGCCGACGTCGAGCAGTTCGAGACGGAACCAGAGACGGCCTGAGCATGCCGGTCGCCGCGTAACCCGGATATGCGAACACCCCCGGTGGCCGAGACAAGGTAACCGGGGGTGTTCCTCTACCCGATGGACTTCAGACCCCGCCAAGGATCTACGGGCCAACGGGGAGCCTTCCGGGCTGGTCCCGCCCGTGGTGGCCCGGGTGGTCGAACAGATGCCCTTGGATCCACTTCGGGTCGTCGGTGGCGAAGCCGCACGAGCACACGTAGATCACGGGATCGGCCTGCCGGTACGCCCTGCCAGCTCCGTGTCGATGGCGCTCAACTGGGCCAGGATCGGCACGGACACGGGTGAGCCGGGCATTGCCAGGGCAAGGGACACATGGAGGTCGCGCCTGGCACGCTCAAGCTCGGCAGCGGTCAGCGCGGTCACGTCGTGATCCCGGTCAGGCACGGTAGACCCTCTTCCGCGACTCCTGTTCGGCTAGCACGTCATCAAGCGCCTTGCGGAGGTCAGCCAGTACCGGCGCTGTGGGATGGTGCTTGTCGTAGTACCCGATGGCGCGCTCAAGCTCGCGGCGGTAATCACGCAGCTCGAACGTCGCCAGCGCATGCAACGGGTGCCCGGGCGGTTCGACGGTTACGGCATCGGCAGTCATGGGCGGCTCGTCCTATCGGCATCTGGCGTGTCCTGACGGGACTCCGCGCACCCGGCGCTGATACGCCTGGTACGCGGTTCCCGCTGTCCAACGTGCCAGGCCAGGACTACCGTTGAGAAGTACATCAGCGCGCCCACCGGGATTGAGCACCCCGGCGGGAAGCGTGAGCAATTCCGGGCCAGCCTGCGGAGATGGCAGTGACTACTGAGCAACCGGTTTCAACGGCCGTCGAGAACTTCGCCGACGAGCTGAGGGCATGGCGTGAGCGGCTTGGGTGGTCGCAAGCCGAACTCGGCGCTCGGATGGGCTACAGCGGTTCCCACGTGTCCAGCGTGGAGAGGATGGACCGCACGCCTACATTCGAGTTCGCCAAGAAGGCCGACGAGGCGCTAGGGACACCGGGCACGTTCAAGCGCCTGCACAAGCGGATAACCAAAGAGGCTTTCCCGTCCTGGTTCACGCCGTTCGTGGACTTCGAGGCCCGGGCTACCCGTATCCATAACTGGGATGCGCGATGCCTTACCGGGCTGATCCAGGTAGAGGAGTACGCCCGCGCGATCATCACATCAGGCAGGCCGGACCTGTCGGCCGATGCCGTCGAGCGCGACGTCACAGCGCGGATGGAACGGCAGCAGATACTCGACGGTGACGACTGCCCGTTCTGCTGGTTCGTCATCGGTGAGGCTGCGCTGCGGACCCCGTACGGCGGCCCGGAAGTCATGCGCGGCCAGTTGGCCAGGCTGGCCGAGTACGCCCGCCGTCCGCGCATTACGGTGCAGGTCTTCCCGTTCGCCTCGCCGGACTGCCCGGGGTCGGAAGGCCCCGTGACCATCTTCGATTTCGCTGATTCCGCGAGCGTCGGCTATGCCGAGGGGTACCAGGCCGGGAGGATCATCGAAGCACCAGCCGACATGGCTAGGCTGGTGATGATGTTCGATCATCTCCGCGCGGGAGCCCTTACCCCGGCAGAGTCCGCGCGGTTCATCGATAAGCTACAGCAGGAGTGATCACGATGAGTGAGTCACTGAAGTGGATCAAGAGCAGCTATTCGGCGTCGGGTAACTGCGTCGAGGCGGCTGCCCGCGACCACGGTAACCGCGTGCTGGTGCGGGACACCAAGGACCGTACCGGCCCGGTATTGCGATTCAGCCCGGTCGCGTGGCGCAGGTTCGCCGACCAGGTGAAGCGGTCGTTAGCGCCTGATCCAACCGGGTCTGCCGACGCCTGTAGGGGGCACTTTCGCGTCTTGAGGGTGCCCCTTCGCTGTGCCCAGCCTCGGCAACATGATCCCGCTCGCGCCCGGTCCCGGTATCCTGGAGCCCATGTCCTGGGCCTGGCTCACGGGGACCCCCGTCCTCTTTATCGGCTTCATCGGGATCGTACTCGGCATACCGGCGTCGGTGATCACCATCTGGTTGTTCAGACCGGTCGTCCGCCGTGCGACGTCAACACCCGCAGAGACACCTGCTGTCCAGCCAGCGCCCATGGTGCTCATGGCGCCGTCCCGTTACCACGGCGGTGCGGTCTCAACGGATGGAGCGTTTGCCTCCTACGCGCCGGTCGTTCCCATCACCAATCCCCCGAACACGATGGACCTGACACGTCTGGCCGAGCTAGCACGAGCGTCAGAGGTCATCACGGTGTCTGACAGCGATTCCGCTTTCGCGCGAGACTAGCGGTCTCCAGCACGAACGATCCCACCTGAGCGCTGTCAGGCTGCGGGTGCCACTGTCCGCATGCCCGGCCTGCCGCGAGTCGCGCGGGTAGGAGGTGCCGTGCCACTGTCCCCGATGGGGTACCCCCACCCACGTGCGTGGTCAGGAGGTGCAATTCGCATATCACGATTGGTTAACGATGGGGGGTCTGTCCGTGTATGTCCGGTTCGCTAATCGCCAGATCCATGGCCGGTCAGAATAGAACGATTGCGTAACGACGGTTGACATGCCCGGCCGCGCGGTTCAGGTCCACGTCGAAGCCATCGTTAGCCTGGCTAAGGAGCTGTCTGTGGGCATGACGAAGGCCCGGCTCCTGGTGGAGACCGGGCCTCAGTCATACGTGCCGGTTACGCGCCCTCTTCCTCGGGTGACGTGCCCGGGCTGTCCATGATCGGGCCGTACGCCTCAAGCTCGGCGTCGGTCATCTCGTGGACGTCGAGCCCGACGACCGTCTCGACGCTGCCCAGCTCGCCGAGCCAGTCGGTGTACTCGTCCTCAGCGCCCGCGTACTCAAGCGTCCGCCCGTCGGCGAGCTGCACCGTCACCAGGTAGATGCCCGTGCCCGGGTCCAGGGTGACCATCGTCATCACGCGGCCTTCTTGCCCACGTAGCGGTACACGCTCTCGCGCGTGATGCCGAACAGCTCGCCGATCTCCTTGACCGTCTTGTCCTTGGCCGCGTACAGCCTCCGCACCTCGGCAGCCTGGGCGTCGGTGAGCTTGGCCCGGCGTCCGCCCTTGCGGCCACGGGCACGGGCAGCAGCCAGGCCCTCATGGGTCCGCTGGCGGATGAGGTCACGCTCAAGCTGGGCAAAGACGCCGGTCATCTGGAAGAACGCCTCGCCCATCGGGTCGGAGCGGTTGAACGTGCCGCTCAGCACCTCAAGCGTGACCTTCTGCTTGCGCAGGTCGTCGGCGATCGTGATGAGGTCGAGCAGGCTACGGGCCAGCCGGTCGACCTTCGTGACCACGATCGTGTCACCATCACGAAGCACCTTCCGCAGCTCCTCAAGCTTCGGGCGCTGCGCGAGCCTGGTGGAAGCCTTCTCCACGAAGATGTTCTTCGGGTCGACGCCAGCCGCGACGAGCGCGTCGTGCTGCGCCTCGGTGTGCTGGTCCCTGGTGGACACGCGCCCGTAGCCGAACCTCATCCCGTTCCCCTCTCCGTTACCCATGCCCCTAGTGTATCGCAAATGGCAGTCAGAGAGGTTTGCTTCACATAGATTCTTTCACATAGTTTCTTCACATCACGACCTGGGCTGATGCGTCGCGCTGGGAGCTGGCCGCGAGTGTGGCACAGACGGCCGTTTGCGATACATCACTGAGACCTCTCGTGAGCGCTCGACGATATTCCAGGTAAACCTTGTACAAGCGCTCGCAGCCGGGCACGCTTGCCGTATGTATGAGACGAACAGCGAGTTCTACGTCTACGAGGACAAGACCGTGCACACCGCTACCGTTCACCACGGCGACTGCCGTTCGTGTAACCACGGGGCGGGGCAATGGGGCAGCCGGGATGAGCGCGCCAGCACGTGGCACGGCCCCTATAGCTCCGAGAGCGCAGCGAGGTCAGCGCCGATCCGGGCCAACTCGATGTTCCGGGACTGCGGTTCGTGCATGGAGTAACCCGGGCCATCACCGTAGGCTCAGCACATGATCGACGAACCTGCGAACGCTGAGCCGGGGGCCGTAGATCCGCTGGCCGCGAGGCTGGATCGGCCGCTCACCGAGTTGACGGTCGACGAACTCATGGCACTCAAGGACGAGTTCGAGAAGCACGGGGTCCGGGTCTACAACAGCCTTAGTCCCGAGCTGCTGGCGCTCTTGAGCGCAGCCGCTGGCGCAGCCGCTATCTACACCAAAGCGCTCATGGAGACCCTGGGCAGACGTTCCGGGGAAGCGTTCGCAGACCTCATTCACATCCGCAGGAACGGCGTGACCACCGAGGCTCATATCGGCTTGCCTGGCGATGCGTGGCCAAGGTGGTCATTACTCCGGGCATGCCCGACGAGGCATGGCTCGCCATGTTCGACATCGCCGACGCGGTTGAGGAGCTACGCGGCAAGACTCTGCGGTGGGACAGCGGCGCGTCAGCGTGGCGGCCCGCTGACGACCAGTAGGCCCGGTCAGCCCGGGCGGCAGTCAAGTCGAACGTTAGTGGCGACTGACACTCAAGCCCTTGACGCTATGGAGTGATACCACTCCACTTTGGAGTGGCTGGCCAGTGCCGTTGAATGCTTTGCGGAGTGGTTTGAATACTTTAAGCAATTACCGAGTTACTACACTCCCATTCGGAATGTCACTGTCATTCGGAGCCATCCAAGCGGCCACTCACACGACCTGACTTTTCCTGGTGTGTTCCATGGTCCGGTCCTTGGCCCACGGCTACCACCGTGCGTTACGGGACCACGGTGCATCAAAGCATTCAGGGGCGTCGTCGAACGGATGAGGCCCGGGTTGGCCCGGCCGCAGGATGCGGGCGTAGGGGTCGACGGGCTTGTTGATGAGCCTCGACTGGATGGCCCGGCGTGCTACCACCGTGGGATCGGGGTTGTGAATAGGATCTTGGACCTTGAGAGGCTGGTCCTGAGAGGTCTCAGCGGCCTCTTGCCGCATGCGCTCAAACTCTCGCTCCAGGAGCTTGTCTCTCAGATCAGGGAGCATGACTCCTACATTCCTGCGCTGGAGTGCGAGCAGTTGTCGCTCGTCCGCAGTGAGAGGCTGCGAGGCTACAGCGTTGCGTGAGAGCTGTGCCCGGAATCGCCGAGTGGCCCGGTCTGCGGCGAAAGGACCGGTCTCACCTGGACGCGGGGGATCGACATACGGGTCATTGCCCGGTGTCACCCTTCGGTCATAGGTCGAGTTACTACCCCTGTGGTGCTTCGCCTCGCGGCTGAGCGCCTTCCGGCACCGATTCGAGCAGGTCACGGCATCCTTGCGACGGCGCTTCGTGTCGTCCATCGGCTCGTGGCACCACGCGCACCTTGTCATGACCGTGCCACTTCGGACGTCACAGCTTCCACGGGGTCACACTTCCGATCCCAGGTGGTGTCACAGTTACGCCCGGTCGCGCCCGGGCAGGTTGAGACCAAACAGGTGCTCAAGCATCGGCCGGGCTGACGGGTGCGACTGGTCCGCCGTCTCCCTGATTGAGAGGCGTCGAGCAGCCCGGGCTGCTGCCCCTCTCAGTGTCGGCACGGAGGGTCTCACCGCTCTCAGCGTCGATGGTCGTCGGCCTGCGATGCGGCAGCGCCCGGCCCGGGCGCGGCTGGGTGATCGTGCGAGGTCGTGCGGCCATCTCAGCGCCCGGCCAATCGGCACCCGAAGTGTCGACCACCCGGTCGGAGTCGTCGCCGACCTTCGGGAAGGTGTTGCGGGCGTCGTCGGCTTCCATGGTGGTCTCCTACTCGGCGTTCAGCCCGGACAGCCGCATGATCAGCGACTTCTGATAGTTATCTTGGCTACTTCCGTTGGGGGAAGGGAGCGGCCTCGACAGGCCCGCGACCCCGGCCATCAGTCGTGCCCGCGCACGTACGCGGCCAGGGGGCTTATGCCGGGCTGCTGGCCCTGTTGGTTAACGAACCTCAGGTCAGCCCGGGCGGGCACCGGGGCCACGGCTCCTGCACCCTGCGACTCCCAGTTGGTGCCGCCCAACCTCTCCAGTGCGCGACCGCCGCCGCCCTAGTCTTCGCCTACGCGGGGCCGACGTGCAGCGACGTCAGCGGCCATCTGCTCGCCGGTCGCGCCTGGGCCGAAGATGCCAGCCTGCCCCGCCGTGATGACGTCATGGTCGGCCCGGTGCGCCGAGATCGAGGCAGCAGCTTCGGTCTTCCGGCGAAGGTCGGCTAACCACGCGGCCCTGCGAGCGGCCCCGTAAGCCGACACGGGCGCTTCCTCGTGAAACTCAGTCATGATGTTCTCCTAGTGGTCGAACAGATGGCTCATGTCGGTCCCGCTGCGGACGCCAAGCTCAGCCCGGCGGCGGGCATATTCGGCCATCGGCATATCGCGGATGGCCCGGGCACGCTCCAGATCGGCCGCATGGGGATCGATCCGGCCAGCAGGGGCACGCCCCGGGGTGGCAGGTTCCCCTAGCGATGCATCCGAATGCCCCTGCTGACCAGGCTCTTGTGTCGGCGCTTCCTCGCCGTCATCGGCGTACAGGCTCCGCAGCCATGCCTGATGGTCTTCGTCGAGCTTGCGCATGCGCTCGTCGTGCGCCTGAAGCTGCTGGGCGACGCCACTTGACTAGCTCTCACGGAGGTGATCTAACTCGGCCGACATCGCTGCGCTGGTCTCGTTGAGCCGGTCGGCCGCGATATCACACATGGCGGCGACGTACGAGCGCTCTACGTCGTGACTGCTCACGCTGCGGCCTCCCAGAGCTTCTGGGCCTCGATGAACCGGAGCACCTCGGCGCGGATGAACCTGAGCGTCCTCCGGGTGCGGTGGGGCGGTGCCAGGTCAACGCACGGCGGACCCCAGTTCTCCGCCATCCAGTCCGTTAACGTGTGTCGACCTACCCGCAAGAGATCCGCGGTTTCCTGGAACGTCAGCAATACGGTGCCTTCGTCTAACTCGACCTCGGCCACTGCCATGTATGTCACCTCACGCCCGTCTTTGCCCGTCAAGACGATTATCCCAGACATCTCTATCCAGACATGAATCCATGTCCGGCCATGCTCCCGGGCTGCGCAGTAACAGAACTCGCATGTTCCACTACAGGTGGAACGGTCGTCGTCTCCGAGGACCCCTCCAGACTGGCCAGTGGAACAGTGGAACGATCAGTGGAACAGTCCGGCAAGCCTTTGACCAGGAGAAACACCATGGAGTAAGACCCTGCTGGAACAGTGGAACAATCTGGAACAGTCCGGGCTAACCGTTCCGTTCCACCCACCCCCTATGGGGTGGAACGATGGAACAGTGGAACGTTCCGGGGATGATTCCCGGTCGGCTGATGGACTACCCGGTGGTGATGAGATGCCCGGTGGTCAGTCCCCGGTCCCCCGCCCGGTGGCATCCTCCCGGCCGGTCGTGGGACAATATAGACATCGCCTGGTTGTAGCAGACCTGGAGGAAGGCGGTTCGGGATTGGCCTCCCGGGCCGCCTTCCAGCACGAAGGGTCTGCGGCAGGGTGACCGGGCACTGCTACGACAAGGAGTACTCATGTACACAGCCCGCGAGATCATCGCCTGCGCCTTACGCGAGCGCACCCTCCAGCCGTTCTTAGACGCTGGCATCACCCGCGCCCGGGTCAACGACATCCTCGGCAAGACGATCTTCACGACCGAAGACCTGAACGCCTACGGCACCCTGCTGGACTACTGGGACCGGCACGGCAAGGTCATGACGATCGAGCAGTTCGAGAAGTCCTTCCCGGCCGTGTCGTATGACCTGCCCGAGTCGGACTACACCCCGGCCGAGCTGATCGAGGACTTCGCTGAGGGGTACCGCCGACTGGCCGCGCAGGTCGGTGTGATGGACCTGTCCGAGATGGTGGACAAGGGCATGGTCACCGACATCCCGGCGTACCTGGAGGTCTTCAAGACCCAGCTCGCTGGCATAAAGGGCAGGGACGCCAAGCCTTACCGGAAGGTCACCCTGGCCGAGCTGGAGGACTTACCCCAGCCCGAGCCGCTGATCGAGGGCGTCCTGGATGCTGGCATGGTCACCATGCTGTCAGGCCCGTTCAGCACCGGCAAGTCGTTCATCGCGCTCGACTGGGCGCTGTCCATCGCCAGCGGCGAGACGTGGATGGGTCACGAGGTCAAGCAGTGCCGCGTTTTGTACGTGTCGGCCGAGGGCGCGCACGGCCAGTCCAAGAGGGTCAAGGCGTGGAAGTCCGAGCACCCGAAGGCCCGGCCGGATGACAACTTCGCGATGATCATCAACCCGGTCCAGTTTGGCGAGCCCGAGCACCTGGAGGCGCTCCTGGAGGACGCCAAGGATGCCGACGTCATCATCATCGACACCGTGGCCCGGTGCTCCACCGGTCTGGAGGAGAACTCGACCAAGGACATGGGATTGTTCGTCCACGAGCTGTACAAGCTGCGGGACGCTCACTCCGAGTGCGGCACGACGATGATCATCGTCCACCACACCGGCCACGACAAGAGCCGTGCGCGCGGGGCCTCGGCCCTTCCGGCTGGCGTTGACAGCATCTACCTCACCGAGTCATCCGACCCGCACACGCTGATCACTGTGAAGTCGATGAAGCGCAAGGACGGCCCGCCGCCCAAGCCGGTCCACATGAAGCTCGTCGAGGCCGAGGACTCCGTGGTCCTGGAGTCGGTCGACGCCGTATTCGCTGAGGCGAACAGCCATGGCGACCGCTCCAAGGCGATCATCGAGTACCTGAGCGAACACCCGATGGCCAACCAGCAGGAGGTCGCGGACGCCCTGGGCGAGGTCAAGTCGACCATCTCCCGAACGATGAAGATCCTGGTGGACGCCGGGAAGGTGATGGAGAAGTCGCAGGGCCGCAGCAAGCAGTACTGGCTGCCGTAAGCCACTGTCACGATGGCCCGGACTCCTGGGGTAGCAACCGTGCTGGCCGCAGACGCGCCCACGATGGCCCACGAGCGCCTCATGGACTTGGGCCGGTGTAGTAGGCAGCCCGCGCACCTGCGTGGCTCCTGGGCCTTCTGAGGTCCGTGGGCATGGTGAGACCCGGCCCCGGTCGATCCGAGGAACCGGGCCTGCGTCCGGCTCCGTGCGCTAACTCTCCTGCTGCTGGTTCCCCGCCTCAGAGTCGGGCAGAACGTTCGTGCCTGAGTTGCTCCGGTTCGACTTGCGCCGCATCCGGCGGACAACGGGAGTACGTTTCACAGGAGGGTACGGAGTACTGCCGTTCGTTGGAGGGCTCGGGGCACTAGGTTCCCCGAGGGGTGCTCTGCCTTGTGAGCCATCGGCTCGCCGTGCTCAGAGACCGTAAGGCCCTCCGACGACGAGTCCGTAAGGCGCTCCGACGACCCGCGCCTGATTTCGCTCATGACACAATTATCCGCCCTGTCTGTCCGCGGTCTGTTTGTCCGTCCGTCCGGGGTTAGGTGACCGAAGGGCGAGTTAGGAAACTAACCCGTCGCCGGTCACCAGCTAACTGGCCTCTGACCTGCGGAAGTTAGGTGAGTTAGGTCGTCTGGAGGGGGTTAGGTGGCCTGGCTGGCGAGGCTCATAGCAGCGTGCGGGACAGACCAGGGCGACCTAACTAACCCCGCCCGGCGAGCACGCGGCGAAGGTCGGCAGGGTCGAGGCGGGGGACGTTGGCGACGTTCGTGGTACGCACCCCGCCGTCGTCGAGCAGGTCACGGAGCTGGACTCCGGTGAGCGCCCGGTACGGTCCCCAGGTCGGCGCGAGGTCGCGCAGCAGCGCGGGCACGTCGGCGAGCCGCACGCGGTCGGAGCCGACCACGGCGTCCAGGTCGTCGAGCAGGTCGCGCACCTCGATAGCCGAAACCGGCACGTGAACGAGGTCGGCGTCCCCGACCCACCTGCGTGGATCTTGGGCCTTCTGAGGTCTCTGGGTGTGGTGAGGCCCGGCCCCCATCGATCTTCGGCCATGGGCGTCGCCCCGGGCCGTCGTGTCCGAAGCGCTAAGCATCCGGTCGCGTCACCCAGCCGCTAAGCGGACGGTTGTGGCCGATCTCGTGCGGTGGTTCCTAGAACCTGGTTCCCGGTGAGCCGGTCCCGGCCGCTACAAGATGTAGGTAGCCTGCTACGTATGAGCGATGAACACACCGTAGACCCGGCAGTGGGCCCGGTTGACCGGCAGTGGCTGGATCAGGTGTCACCATGGCTTAACGTGGGTGATCCTTCCGCTATAACAGTGTTGCCTCGCCGTATCGTGAACGGCAAGGCGATTTATGACGACGATGTTGGCCCGCTGGTGAAGTGGCTACGAAGCGAAGGCTTCGATGCCCGATTCCTGGACACGCCTGATCAGACATTCGAGAGTCATTACGGCGCTGTTTCGGATATCCTCCTAGCCGTCCTCGTCAATATCGGAAGCAATGCAGCTTGGGATGGCTTCAAATCCCTCCTGTCTAAAATACGGTACCGCGCGCGCGATACCAAGAGCGCTGGCATTGAGCCGCAGTGCAAGGTGTTCTTGGGCCTAGTTAAATATCCCGACGACTCTTCCCTTATGTGGCAAGAAATTTCCGGGTCTGCAGAAGAGGTGCTAGACTTCGCCGAATCGATCATACGGGATTATATTGCCGGAAATGCCGGTGGCGCCAATGCGGAAATCGAAGAAAACGCTCACCCGGACCAGCCTTCTCAGGACGTGCCTGAATGAATCGGCACGTGCTCCATCTCACGAGTGCCGAGATCGCAATATCGCTGCTAATGTTCACGGGCCGGATTGAGGGAAGGCTATTGCATTTCGGCCCGATACTGCCACCAGTGGGATCTCAGCGATCGCTTATTCTCCAAGCCATGGGCGCCGACGAGCTTCGGTCCGCGAAGAACCTGTACAGCAAGGCACGGGATCGCCTGGGCTGCCCGATGGAACATCGTCTGGACTCTCCGCACGCTCCATGGTGGTTTTATCCTCCAATCACTATAAGCAGCGCGGTCCCTTGTTCTTATGCTGGCAGGCCAGGTGGCGAGGCCGAACGACTGGCCCGAGACGCGCTGTCAAGCGCGGTCCGGGCCTTCAATCTATTGGAAGACTTCCCGCAAGCGGATGACGCTCATCGGCTGATACATGAATTGGGTATGTTTGTTTCTCGCCACTTTGGTTGTGAAATTGTGCTAAAGGATGGGTTGTGGCGCTGGTCGTGCCCCGTTATATTGGCGCATTTGCGCTTTGGTCAGTCCGCAGGCTTTACCGCGAAGCGCATATGTTCCATATGCCGTGAAGGGATAATGTCTGAACATTGTCCGCATATGCTCAATCAGACCTATAAGGTAACGGTTGAGGATGTCGTCCGTTGTCCCTGTGGATCCGAAAACTGTACCAGACATCACGTAGGTGCCGTAATCGAAGTCCATCCCACAGTTATTATTAATGAGGCTGACTTGGAGGAAACTTCATGGGTTGCCAGGCCTCGTGATCCGCTGGCCAGAATCCAGGCTGTTTCTTATACGACGGAGCAGATGAGTAGCTTGATGGGTGGTGCCGAAATACCGCCCGATATGCATGTGATCGAGTGCTTTCATTGTCGGCAGGCCTGTACTGGGCTGTGGGATTTTGAGACTCTTGGCAGACTGCTAACTGGCTCGGTGAGCTAGCACTGGCGGGGCTGCCACTGCTCGGGCACACGATCGGCTGACGCTGATGATCACCCTTGATGGCCTCGGCAAACTCGGCGCGGTTGTGCACGGCTGCCAATGTCCCGAGGTCGGTCTCGCACGACGGGGTATCCGGGGCGTGGATGACGTCAGTCATGATGCCTCCCCGTTGGCCGTCGCGAGGCTGGCGAGGTGTGCCCGGACCTCCCGGGCCTTGTCCTGGCCGAGGCTGAGGTCGCGCATGACAGACCGGAGGCTCGGCAGCCTGCCTTCTGCCAGGTCGGCCGCGTACTTGCGCTCAGCCTTCCGCGCGTGGTCGACAGGCCGACGCCGAGCACGCCGCGCCACTGCCCCGGCCGCAACCTCGGGCACGGGGGTAGGCACAGCGTCGGACACGCCCGGTGCCACTGTCCCAGCGGCCTCATCGAGCGCGGGGATAGGCACACCGTCGGGCACGTCGTCGGCCGCAGCGTCGCGCAGCAGATGCGCCAGCCCGGACCCGAACCCAAGCGTGACCACGGGCAGGCACGACACGAGCACCACCACCGGCCACGGTGCCCGGGTAGCGTGCGCCGCGCTCAGCAGGTGGTAGACGACCTGGCCGAGCATGCCGAGCGCCAGGCTGCCGACGGCCGACCACCGGGCGAACCTCCGGGCGAGGTCGGAGACATCCGGCGTCAGCCACGCCCGCAGCGCGTACGCGCCGTACGCCTCGACGCCGACGGGCAGCGTGATCGCCGTGTTGATGGTGAACCCGTCGGCGATGCCGGGCAGCGGGTGGACGATGCCGAATCCGCACAAGGTGCCGAGCCCGACCCACCCGGACCACACCGCAGCGGCGGCCGGGGCCGCGATGACGAACAGCGGCCACCGGGGAAGCGGCCGGTTCACCGGGCATCCCGCAGCTTGATCTCGGAGGCGTCCCGGAAGCACAGCGGGTAGTACAGCTTGTGCTGTGGCGTACGCGGAGTCGGCTTGCTGCAGTCCTTCCGCACGGCCACGGACATGTCCTCGACGCAGACCTGCCACTCATCCGGGCCGCACTGCTGGACGATCGTCCCGGGCAGCCATGGCCAGTTGGCCCGGTCGCCCCTCTCCTCTTCAGACGTGCGCGGGTACCGAACGAAGACCGGCGTCTCGTCGGCGAGCATGCCGTCTGACAGTTCGTGATGCATGTGGTGACGCCTCCCGTAACGGGGGACAGTCTTCGCACGTCAGATAGTTGGGAACCTAACGCGATAGACTTATCTGGGGCGACCACCACGTGACTCATCTGGCCTATCAGATCATGCGCGGGCATTTCTCGTCACGTGATACGTATCAGGCCGTTTCCTCCCAGCGGCGCCGGACGGCCGCGAGGCCGTCGTCGGTCAGCGATCCGTACAGCCGCAGCCGGGCCACGCCGCCGTCAGGGAAGATGTTCAGCCGTACGTGCGTAGCCGGCTGGCCGGCTACGCGGAACCGGTGCGGGTGTCCTGGGCATGGTCGTGTCGCCGTGGCTCTCGGCCGCCTTGATAAGCCGCCGCGCCATCTCGGTCCGGCTCCAGAAGCGCTCCTCGCGCTGCCGAAGCAGCCATGTGTCCAGTTCCGGGCTTGCGTTCACTGCGCGTCCCCGAAATACCCCAGTCCCGGCACCCCGTAGATGATGCCCATCTCGGTCAGCTGGCGGTAGGCGCGGGCTACCGTGGCCTCGCAGATACGGCCGTTCGACACTCGCTGACGGCCCTCGGCAACGACAGATGGTCTGCGGGGTCCATGGCCATCAAACCTGGCGAAACGCGGCCTACCCGATCCAGGTGAGGTCGAAGATCCGGATCAGCTCGGCATTGTCATCGACGTGGAAGGTCAGCAGGCCCCAGCCGGAGCCGAACACGGTCCGACGGTATGCCGGATCGTCGCCGGGTTGCATTACGACTGCGTCCCAGGGCGCTTCTACCAGTTCCACGACTCGGTCCAGCAGCGCGTCGAAAGCCTCACTGGGCAGGCCGTGGAGTTGGACTAGGGCGTAGGCCTCGAACCGGACGCGATAGGTCACCGGCGGTGCAGGCGGGCGGGCCAGTCCGGGACGATCTCCTCGATCGGCACTGACCCTTCCAGGCTGCCGGCCAGCGCGGCCTCCCGCACACTAGCGAGACGGGCCTCAAAACCCGGCTCGGAATAGGCGGCTGCGGTCAGCCGCCACAGCCTGAGCAGGTCATGTAGTGCCCGGTAGCCCTCAGGCCTCCGGGCAGCTTCCGCCGCGGCCGCATACTCGTTGAGAAACTGCTCACGGAACCGTTCGGGCAGCACGCGCAGGATCTCTACCGGGTCATCCGGATCATGCTCCTGCACAGGCTGAGCGCTCATGACAACTAGGTTATCGCTCGGCCCTGCCGGTTCCGGGTCGGCGACGCGTCGAGCCTGCAAGGATCAGCACCTGCCGCTACAGCCGCCCGGCATCGCCCCGCCGGGCACACGCTTCGGTAAGGGGGCAGCTTTCGCAGGTCAGGCGATTGTGAACCTAACCCGATGGACTTGTCTGGGGCGACCACCACATGACTCATCTGGCTTATGAGATCATGCGGGGGTCGTTCTCGTCACGTGATACGTTTCAGGCCGTTTCCTCCCAGCGGGAGGCGGTGGCTGCGGCCGACGCTTGTTCCCTCGGTGATGACCAGCCGGGCCAGCGCGCCCTTAGCTCCCGATTGTCCACGAGCATGAACGGAGGCCGATGAATGACACGGCTACCAGAATCTACCGCACGTAGTTACGGCAAGGTTTTTGATGAGATAGCGGCTGAGTACGACCGCCGCCGTCCGACTTATCCTGACGAACTCGTCGACCAAGCTTGCCGGGTCGCAGGGATCGGGAGCGGTGATCATGTGCTTGAGGTCGGGTGTGGAAGCGGCCAGCTGACGCGCGGCCTTGTCGCTCGGGGCCTGCACGTCACGGCACTCGAACCCGGCAAGAGCCTCATAGCACTGGCCAGGCAGAACCTGGAGGGTGCTGGAGAGGTGGAATTTGTGAACGCTCAGTTTGAGGATGCATTGCTTCCCCGCGAGCAGTTTCAGGCCGTGTTCTCTGCGTCCGCGTTTCACTGGGTTGATCCTAAGGTTAGCTGGCAGCAGACCGCTGACGTACTTGTTCCCGGTGGAACGCTCGCCCTCGTGCAATACTTCGGACTTGAGGAGCCGCGTAGCAAGCGAGATCAGGAAGCAGCACTCGCGGCCATAAGAAAGGTCGCCCCTGACATTGCCGATAATTGGCCGGCCTACAGGGATCTCGACGCCACGCTCGCTGGGATGGAGCAACGCCGTGGCAACGTCTCAGAGGTATGGGCCTGGCTCGGCAGCTACGACATAGGGCAAGATTATGCCGGCCGCTTGTTCGGTGATGTTCAGGTGGCAGTCATGCCAAAGCTCATCGAGCACACTCCTGACGAGCTCAATGCTCTCGTTCGTACGATGTCGTTTTACGCTCAGCTTTCACCGGGCCAACGTCAAGCCCTTGAGCGTGAACACGAGGCCATTTATGAACGACTCGGGCGACGGATTCGCGCTAGCACGGTCGCGGCTCTCGTCACGGCACGGCGCAGCGGTTGACACCGTGCCTCTGCCAGAGTGGGCACCGCCCGTGTCGTGCCGCGGGAGCTTGCGGATCGTCCAAGAACAGCGGTCTTCGGGTATATGTTGCTAAAAGGTGGAATAGGTTGACACCTGACTTATTGTGGCGTTGTGTCGGGGCATGACGAACAACGATGTTCCAAACCGTCGCCGGGGAGGAGCAGGGCCTGTACGGCTCGGCCCACATGGCGGCGCAGATGAAGGCGGCGGGCAACAACGTGCAGGGCATGTTCAGCAACGACATCGTGGGCGCGAGGGCGCGAAGCTACTGGCCGGCATCAAGAGCTCAGCACGGCGATCGAGATGAGCACGGCGTCGTACAGGAAGTGCGCGAGGATGGGCCGCATGAGCCGCCGGTTCTTCTGGAAGGACCGGGTGACCAGGTAGCCGAACGGGATGGTGAGCAGGAACCCCAGCCCGTAGTACACGTGGTAGCTGGTCCGCAGGATCAGGCTGAGCGCCAGGGCCCGGCGCGGGTCCCAGCCCAGTTGTTCAAGGCGGGTGAGCAGGTAGCCGTTGACCAGCGTCTCCTCGGCTACCGCGCTGACCAAGGATATGGCCATCCCGTAGAAGACGTAGTAGGCGGGCACGTGCCCGACCGGGATCTGGACGAGCAGCTTGCTGTTCCGGCCGATCAGGCCGGCCAGGAAGAGCGAGGCGACCAGGCTCACGCCGAAGGCGGCGGCGGCTAGGCCGAGGCCCGGCCACACGTCCGCGCGCCAGCCCGGACGGCCCAGGCCGAGCGTCGCCGGCCGCTGGCCGGTCCGGCTCAGCAGGAGCAGGGCGATGGGCACCGTGGCTGCGACCGTCAGGTAGGTGAAGATGCCCAGGATGAGGTTGGCCACCGGGTTGGCGGTGAAGCTGGGGAACCGGGTGATGGCTGCCCCGCCGCGGCGGGCGGCGAGCGTGTCCACCGCGGCCAGGACACCGGGTACCAGGAAGGCCAACTGGACGAACCAGGTCTCCAGCACCAGGTCACGCCGGGACGGCCCCGCGACCTGGAGCGGCGGGGCCGATGGCGCGGACGGCGGCTGGAGCGGCGACGTCAGGGACTGGGACTGGGCCGGGGACTGGGGCGCGGGCGCCGGGCCCCAGAACTGCCAACCGGGCGGGGGAGCGGGCCAGTCCGGCGGAGGCGTCCAGCCTGCGGGCGGCACCCATCCCGGCACCGGTTCCGGCCACCCGGGAGGCGGCCGCCACACCATGTCCGGCGTGCTCATCAGCACAGTATGGCGCGCGCACGCGAACAAGCCGCCGTATTAGCACGGAATGCCCGGGATGCCGGCCGTGATCCGCCCGGTGGCGTCGCTGATGGCTTGGTCGAGGATCGCCAGGCCGAGGGAAAGCTCGTCCTCGGTGGCGGTCAGTGGCGGGGCGATCCGGAAAACGCTGCCCATGCCGGGCAGTTGCACGATGTTCATGTGCAGGCCCAGTTCGAGGCAGCGTCTGGTGACGAGCGCGCCCAGCTCGTCGGAACTGCGTTTGGTCTGGCGGTCGACGACCAGTTCGAGGCCGGTCAGCAGGCCGCGTCCCCGGATGTCGCCCACGATCTCGTGTCGGCGCGCGATCTGTTCGAGGCCGTGCCGGAGGATGCCGCCCAGGTGGAGGGCGCGCTCGTCGAGCCGGTCGCGTTGCAGCACGTCGAGAACGGTGATGCCGACAGCGGCCGGCAGCGGGTCCGCGACGTGCGTGGTGAAGAACAGGAATCCCCGGTCGTGTGCCGCCTTTTCGAGTTCGGCGCTGGTCAGCACGGCGGCCAGCGGAAGGCCGGCGCCGAGTGTCTTGGACAGGGTGAGGATGTCGGGGACGACGCCGTCGCGCTCGAAGGCGTACCAGGTGCCGGTGCGGCACAGCCCGGTCTGGGCCTCGTCGAGGATCAGCAGCATTCCGCGTTCCCGGCACTTGTCCCGCAACGCCGGGAAGTAGCCGGGCGGCGGCTCGATGATGCCCCCGGAGCTGAGGATCGGCTCGACGATGCACGCGGCCAGGCTGCCGACCGACTGCGCGTCGATCAGGTCGAAACCGAAGTCCAGCTGACGCTGCCAGTCGAGGTCGCCGTCGGCGGTGGTGAAGTCAGGGCGGTAGCGGCTGGGTGCGGGGATGGCGAAGTTGCCGGGCGCGGCCGGGCCGTAGCCCTTCCTGCCCGCGCTGTAGGTGGCGCCCGCGGCTGCTTGTGTCATGCCATGCCAGGACCGGGCGAACGAGACGATCTCGTGTTTGCCGGTGACGAGCTTCGCCATCCGGATGGCCGCTTCGTTCGACTCGGCGCCGGTGGTCAGCAGCAGCGCCTTCTCCAGCGGTTCCGGCAGTGTCTCGGCGAGACGGCGTGCCAGGTCAACGACGGGGCGGCTGAGCATGCCGCTGAACAGGTGGTCGAGCCTGGCCGCCTGCCGCGCGACGGTGGCGACGATCTCCGGGTGCGAGTGGCCCAGGATCGCGCTCATCTGGCCGGAAGTGAAGTCGAGGATCTGGCGGCCGTCCTCAGTGAACAGGAAGCTCCCGGCGGCGTGGTCGATGATCTCGCGGGTGAACGCGCCGGCGCCGGCGTAGCGGATCAGGTGCCGGTCGGCGTCGGCCCAGAAGGACTCGCCGGGCGAAGGCGGGGCGGAGGTCGGAGCGGCCATGGCTCAGACGGTACGTCCGGCCTAGGCGAGCCGTCCATCTCACGATCCTGGCGGCCCTGTCCGGGTCACGTGGGCCCGGTCGCTGTGGCGCTGTGCGGGGGTGGCCGGCCCGGGATCGGGCCGGCCCGATGTGGCAGCGGGCCGGCGGGGGACGGCTCGTTGTGACATCGGGCCGGCGGGGGACGGGGCTGGCGCGGGGAGGCATGAGCGGCGTGAGGCGCCCGGGGCGTGAGGGGCGGGGCCAGGGGGCCGGCACAGCCCGGAGCGGCCTTGGCGGCGCAGCACCCGCGCCCGCCGCGAACGATTCCGCCGCATCCCCGGCCGGGTCATGGCCAGCCGACACCGGCGGCCGGCGCTCGGGCGGTCAGCAACCGGCCGGTTCGCGAGTTGCCGGACATGTGCTCGGCGCCGCGCCACCGGGTGGCCACCATGAACAGGGTTGTCCTGTTTCTGCCCCCGAGTGCGCAGGAGAAGCAGCCGCGGTCCAGCTCAATCGTCTGCAGCACGCCTCCTCCCTCGCGGACCCGCACGCACCGCCTGTTGGGCACGTCGGCGTACCAGATGGCTCCTTCGGCGTCGAGGCAGATGCCGTCGGGCACGCCGTCACCGAGGTCGGCCCACACCCGCGGCCGGGACAGGCTGCCATCGGCGGCGATCTGGAACGCCGTCAGCTTCTGGCCGTAGGACTCGGCGACGATCAGCGTGGCGTTGTCGGGTGTGATGGCCATGCCGTTCGGGAACGCGATCCCGTCAGCCACCTGCCGGGCCGACCCGTCCGGTTCGAGCAGGGCGATGGTTCCGGGCGCGAACTTGCCGCCGGGGAAGTCGAAGCCCTGGTTGTTGAGGTAGGCGTTCCCCCGCCCGTCCACGACGATCTCGTTCCAGGGCTGCCCTCGCTCAGCCAGGCTGCTCAGGTCGGCGTGGGTGACCAGCGCCCCTTCCGGCTCCTGGCGCAGCAGCCGCCCGTCGCGCGCCGCGACGACCAGCAGCCGGCCATCGGGGAGCCAGTCTATGCACATGGGAAAGGCCGGGAAGTCAACCCGGGCCATCACCTCCGGACGGCCCTCGCGATCGACGGCCACGACCTCTTGCGCGCCCCAGTCGGCCAGCCACAGGCGGTCCTGGTGCCAGCGCAGCGACTCACCGAAGGAAAGGCCTTCGAGTACAGACTGAACCCCGGCCACGGCGTGCTCCCTCCACTGCCCTGCGCCCCCGGAGGCCAAGCGCCGTCCCGCCCAGGCGGTTAAAGCCGGAGACCGCCTGGGCAGGCCTGAATAACGCTGTCGATCCGCTTGATGTCACGCCTGGTGGCGCGTGACCCCTTGAGCGGTTTCCGGCCGGTTCACCGGCGCCCCCGTCGTTTCGACGGACCCCTTGGTCGAAACAAGGGCCGGTGAACCGTCCGCCTGCCTGCGTGGCGGCCGAGTGGGACCGCCCCCGCAGGTGGCGCCACTCGGCCGCTTGGGCAAGCCATCGAGCCTGATCCGCACACCAGCACCATATGAAGCAGATGGTGTGCCGTCGAGGTCCAAAACGGTCCCGTTTGGCCATACCAAGCCCGTGGTAGACCCGCTAGATGGACCTGTTCCTCGACCCGGAAGCCACCAAGCCGCTGGCCGGACAGCTGTACGAGCAGCTCCGCCACGCCATCACCACGGGCCGCCTGCTACCCGGAGATCAGCTCGTCCCCAGCCGCCAGCTGGCCGGCGAGCTCGGCGTGTCCAGGCACACGGTGACCACCGCGTACGGCCGCCTGGTGGCCGAAGGCTACGCGGAGGGACACGGCGGCGGCGGCAGCGTGGTTGCCACCGCGTCTCCGGCACCGCCCAAGGGGCCAGGCCCGGTAGCCGCTCTTCGTCCGAGCCCCCGGTTCGCAGGCTGGTCTCCGTACTTCCGCCCGCCCGCGTACGGCTGCCGATTCGACCTGCGGGCGGGCCTCCCGGACCCCGAACTGTTCCCCGCTGCTCTGTGGCGCCGCCGGGTCGCCGCCGCGGTCGCCGCCGAACATCACGAGTACGGCGACCCGGCCGGGAGGATCAGGCTGCGGCGAGCCATCGCCGGCTGGGTGGCCCGGTCGCGATCGGTGGCGGCTGCGGAAGACACGGTAGTGATCACCTGCGGCGCACAGCATGCCATCGACCTGGTCGCCCGGGTCTTGCTCGAGCCCGGCGACTGCGTCGCGGTCGAAGACCCCGGGTATGTGCCGGTGGTGCGCCTGTTCGGTGCGCTCGGCGCGAGGGTCGTTGGCGTACCCGTCGATGACCAGGGCCTAGTCGTGGACCGGCTGCCGCCCTCAGCGCGCATCGTCTACGTCACCCCCTCGCATCAATATCCACTCGGCATGACAATGTCGATGCCACGGCGCAGGGCGCTACTGAGCTGGGCGGAGCGCCACGACGCGGCGGTCATCGAAGATGACTACGACACCGAATTCCGCTACGTCGACCGGCCGCTAGAGCCTCTCCAGGCACTCGATGCGGACGGCCGGGTGGTGTACGTGGGCTCATTCTCCAAGACGTTCTCCCCGTCGGTCCGCCTCGGCTTCGCTGTGGTGCCCCAGCCGCTTTTCGAGCCGATCGCCGCGCTGAGGCAGCTCATCGACTGGCATCCGCCGACCGCGATGCAGACCGCCCTGGCCAGCTTCATCAACGATGGCCTGCTCGACAAGCACATCCGGCGCAACAGGCGCATCTACACCGAGCGCCACCACATCCTCATCGAGGCGCTCTCCGGGCCGCTGGCTGACCACCTGACAGCCCGCGCCGCCAACGTCGGACTGCACGTCGCCGCCGTGCTGCGGGAAGGGCTCTGCGAGAACGCGGTGCTACAGACCGCAGCCAGGCACGGCATCGTCACATCCGGGCTGAGCGACTGCTTCCAGACTGTCCCGGCACAATCAGGCCTCCTGATCGGATTCGGCGCAGTCAGCACCACTGGTCTGTCAGCCGCACTGCGCACACTGAACCGCATTCTCGCCTCCTAGGCCCCACCGGCCAGCGCGCCGATTACTCCTGTTCCTTTCTGACTACGCCCATGTGGTGGAGTACGTTGCGGGTGAGCGCCTGGATTCCAGGGTCCACCGCGAGCGCCCCCGCGTAGTTAGTCGCGCCCGCGTTGAAGACGCGCCCGCCGGCCGGCCGCTCCCAGTAGATCAGGTCAGCGCCGTAGCCGGTGTCAGCACCCCAGTGCGCCACGAACCGCGGCCCGTGTTCGGCGTGCGCGAGCACCGTCAGGCCGTTCGGGTCCAGGGCCGGCATGCCCTGCGCTTCCGGCAGTCCGTCCATCTCGTAGCCGCTGACGGCCGGGCCGTCGTGGGACCGCGTTCCGATGAGATTGCCGCTCTCCAGCGGGACAGGCTCAGGATGCCGGAACAGGAAGTGACCGGGTTCGCAGATCGTGAACGGGGCGAACGCGGTTTCGTCCCCGCTGTCGATCCACCCCAGTGTCTCCAGGCCCAGGATCTCGCTGGGCGCCTGGCCGAGGTAGGACCACTTGCCCCCCGGACGACCGTCCGTGTGCCACCGTTCGCCCCATTCATCGGGCGGCAGCCACCCCACGCCGGTGCCTTCGCCCGGGTGAGTCGTCTTGCGCGTTTCGATCAGTTTGGTCTCTGGGTCATAGCTGACCCGCCAGAACGCGGTGTTGCCGCTCAGGCAGAGGACGCTGCCGCCGCCGCGAAGATAGGCGTCCACCCCGCCACGCATCCGCTGAGTCCAGTATTCGTTGTGCCCCACGATCATCAGCGCCGAGTAGCGCTCCAGCAACTCCGGATCGGCATCCAGGTCGGAGTCCGTGATGCATTCGTAGGCGTACCCCTCGCCAGCCAGCCATGCTTCCGCGAGCCGCTCCGGCCGGACCAGATGCTGGTGCATCTTCGCATCGCGCAGATGGGTGCGGTGGGCGTACGGCACGGCCCGCGGCAACGGCATCCGCATTCCCAGGTTGAAGTAAAGCCTGCCGCTCACGTTGCGGGTGTACGCCGACGACATGAGGCCGGGAATGCTGACGCCGTCAGTCGAGCGGCGTGCATACGCCGTCCAGGTGAACGTCGCGTACAGCAGGGCGACCGCGCCCCGGCGACGAGGCACCGGGCGGACCACCACAAACGGGATTTCCAGCGGCTCGGCCTCCGCGCCAGCGAGCGTGACGCGAACGTAGTAGGTTCCGCTCTCTGCGTCTTCAGGAATCGTTACCTCGGCCGCAGCCGGCCAGCCGCAGTCGGTCAGGTCGTCAGAGGCGAAGCGGATCGAGCCGCCGCGCGTCGGATCGCTGACCGGATCGTACCCGGGTCGGCCGATCGCCCGGGAAGCCGAAGGCCCGGGGAGGTTGAGCGTGGGAGTGTTCACGAGTGCGCAATCGCGACCGTTTCCGCTGGCGTCGGCCGCGCGCGGACCAGACCTCTCACGCAGTGGCCAGTGGGCCAGGAGTGACGCGCGGGCGACTGGCATGGTGACAGACATCGCCCGGTCTTCTGTCAGCGCCACGATCTCGGGCCGGCTCAGCTGACGGGAGAACAGCGCCACATCGCTGACGTCACCGTCGAGAAAGTGATCGGCCAGGCCGCTCTCGGCCGCCGCACCGATACGAACCGTGCCCGCCGCAGGTGGCGGCGGCCCCGTACCGGCGTCCGCCGCGGCGCCCTCGCCCGCCATGTCGCCGTCCACCCACAACTGGACCGTGGTGCCGTCCACCGTGAACGCGATGTGGGCCCACTCGCCCAGCCGGCTGAGCAGAGACGAACTGGCGAAGCACCACCAGATGCGGTCATGGTGCCCGCCATCGCCCACGTAGCAGCCCGGATGCCCGTCCGCGTCGATGCCGAGCGCCCAGTTGCACCGGCCCGGGTAGTCCATGTCGCTGGCGATGGAGGCCCAGCTCGAGGTCTCGACCGTCGCCGGGAGATGCCAGACCCGAACCCAGGCGGAAACCGTGCGAGGGCGGCCGATGGCGGTGCCGTCTACCCGGGCGTACGAGCCCGGGTAGACGTCGTGCCGACTGGCTGCGGGAGACTCCAGCCTGGCCAGCCACTCGGCCTCCGCGCGATCGGCCTCGTCATCGGGTTCCGGTCGCAGCAGCGCGGAACGGCCCAGCCGTGCGACGGCGATCTCGTACGCGGCCGGGGCAGTGAGATGCATCCGGAGCACCTCGCCCGGCTTGACGGCGACCGGGTCGACGTATCCCATCAGGCCAGCGACCCGAACGGGCCGGTGCGCGGGTTTACGGCTAGCCGGTGCAGCCGGGGCCCGCAGCTCCCAGGACCCAGCCGGAATCAACTGGTCGTGCGCATCTGCCGGCATCGCTCAGCCTTCCAGACTGTGAACTGAGGTCAGCAGCCGGAGATCACCGGCATGCCGCCCTTCATGATCGGGCGGAACTCCGCGTCCAGCAGGGCCGCCTGGTCAATCGGGTGTCGTGCGGCGGCACGTGGAACTCCTCGTGCGCCCACTCTTCCACGTTCGTGGCCACGGCGATCTGCTGCGACGCCTCGACGAGCTTCGGGGCGCCGAACCGGGCCGTGGCCTCGTTCGGCCCGGCGCCGAGGAACGTCACGAACCGGCCCGCCGCCAGCCGGCCCGCGATGTCGGCCGCCGCGTCGTTGCACCAGTCGAGCGTCTTGGCCGCCTGGCTCGCCAGCTGCTCGCACGCGTCCCGCATCGCGTGGTCGCTCCCGGCCCGCGGAGTCCGCCGGGCCAGCTCGATGAGCGTGCACAGCATCCCGACATAGGTGCTGGTACCGGGGGAGAACCCGAGCGTGGGCACGTCGATCGGCAGGACGCGGTCGGCGGCTGAGGCCAGCTGGCCGCTGACATCGCCGGTGAGGGCAATAACCGGGATGCCGAACGAGGTGGCCTGACGCGCCGCCTCGACGGTCTGGCCGACCTAGGCAAGCCCGAAGCCTCGCGCTTAACCCCGTAACCGGCAGCCTAACTTCCAGATTCCTGGAAAAGGCATTGGACTCGCGCGCACGGGACTCGATATCGCCATGCCCGGGTAAGCTGCCACCGAGATGCCGGACTGAGTGAAGGCCGGCAACCGGGATTGGCCGCCTTTATATTTCACGCAGCGGATGCTTAGGAGGTCCAGATGCACATGGGATCGGTGGTCCTTGCCGTCTGGCTGGTTATCGGTGGTATCGCCGCCGGGCAGCGTGGCGATTTCGGTGGACCTTTCGGCTGTAGCCGGGCAGGTACGATCGCGGTAACCATCCTCGCTGGCCCTCTCAACTACACCGGCGTGCACCCGAATATCAATTGCACCGTACGGCACCCCAGCAATTAGCTTCATAAGAACTTCGGACCCGTTGACATTAGGTCATATCTGTCGAGCCGCAGCCGTGCGTAGATGCTGTTGGCTGAAAGCGCGCGAACTTCTGAATAGAGTATGCCCAGTAATCTACTTAGCCCCGATCCGCCGGTCAATCGATTAGCACGCGGCGCGGCAATATGAAATGCGGCCCCTGAGCATGGACGATTGGAGTTGCCGGAGCTTCCAGCGCCTGGTTGAAGGAGCACCCGTCAAGTGCCGTCGCTGCCGCGCGACGGCCAGGCGGTCACTACGACGGCGCCGTCGAGCAGCCTGGCGACGAAGGCCTCGCGTACGTTGTCGACTTCTCCCGCGTTGAGCCGCCAGGACATACCTGCCGGGGCGGATCCCATTGAGCTGCGCCTCGATGGCGTCAAGCAGTTCGGGAACGTGCTGGTACTCGTCGATCAGGACGGGCTGGTCCTGGGCTCGCCACGAACCAGTACCCGGCCTGGGGCCAGCCGCCCGGCCGGAATAAGGCCCCGAGCCGGTTCCCCGGGCGAGAAACTGCGGACCGTTCGGCTAAAGGCCTTTTTAAAATGCCGAACGGTCCGGCCTTTCCGCACTCGTGGCCAATGGGGGCGCGGCTGCGCTGGCCTGGATCTCGTCTGCCTGCTGACAAAGGCGGCATGATAGTCACCTTCAGACTCTCGAAACCAGGAGCGTGATCGTGGACTACGCCGATGCAGTGGCTGCCTTCTTCGTGCCCCGCCCAGAGGGCACCGCGCTGCCCGTGCCCGTCGCCGAGGGCAGTCCCGCACGCCGGCTGCGCGACGCCTGCGAGCCGGTGGCCATGCACGCGGTGTGGAACCGGAGGACGAACGAGCGACTGGCCCAGCTTGGCCTGGACTTCCTCACCAGCTACGTCGGCGGCCGGGGCGCCTCCCTCGGGAACCCGGCCGGAGCTGTCGTCGCCGCCGCCTTCGCCTGGTTCGAGCCCGGCCTGGTGGCCGCCCTGTGGGAAGCGGCACGGACGGCCGTGGCGCCTGACCGGCTGGCTCAGGCCCGCGATGAGTCGACCGTCGCCAGCTTGCGGGAGGTGCTGGCGGGCGAGGACCCGGGCGAGGTGGCGAGCCTGCTCGCTGACGCCGCGGAGGGCGCCGACGGCATGGGCCGCCCGCTGTTCAGCGGACGGCGCGCCGACGGCCGGCCGCAGGATGCCGTGCACTGCCTGTGGTGGGCCTGCGGCCTGGTCCGCGAGCACCGCGGCGACAGTCACGTGGCCGCGGCGGCCGCCGGCGGCCTGAGTGCGGTCGAGATGAACATCCTGACCGAGCTGTGGATCGGGATGCCGCTGCTGTCCTACACCGCCACCCGCGGCTGGGCGCCGGATGTCATGCAATGCGCCGTCGCGGGGCTCGAGAGCCGCGGCTGGGTCCGCGACGGCGATCTCACCGACTCAGGACTCGCTGCGCGGCTGAGCATCGAACAGCGTACCGACGCTCGAGAGCAGCCGATCGTCGCTGCGCTCAGCGATCGGCTCGAGGAGGTCTGCGGCCGCCTGAACCACTGGGGGCAGCTGTGCATCGACGCCGGCACGTTCCCTCCCGACATCCTCAAGCGCGCCGCCGGCTGATGACCGGCGATGAGCTCGAAGTCCCTATCGACGTGGCGGATGGTGAGCCGGCACCCGGCCACGATTAGGTCAGCTAGCTGGCACTTCAGGCGGATTTCAGTCCCTTTCCAGGCCCTCTGGCCATGCTGGCCAATCGGCGGTACGGCACAGCGCCGGTCGATGTGACCGTCTGCGCCGGTGGCCGGCCTGAGATCGGCCGGCGCGATGTGGCATCGAGCCGGCTATAGCCGGCTCGATGTGGCAGCGTGCCGGCGGGGGACGGGGCCGGCCCGGGACGCATGAGCACCGTGAAGCGCCTGGGGCGTGAGGGTGGCGGGCCAGGAGCCAAGGGCCAGCCTTGCCTGCCACGGCACTAGTCAACCGGAATATCGCCGGGCGCCGTGCCCGCCGCGTGGCCGCCCGGACCGCCGTGGTCCTGCCCGCCGTCGGCGCGGCCATCGCCTTCTCTGGGGGCGGCACGGCCATGCATTAACACGCTCCCGCGGGTGATTCAGTTCGATCTTTAAGGACTCAGCGGTAGACGAGCGTCCCGTCGTCGAGGTCCGCCTCGGGCAGGATCTCACGCTCCTGCTCGTGCTCCAGCATGTGGATCCACGGCTCGCGATCGCCCTGCTTGAACAGGATGTGCTGCGAGCGCGTGACATAGCCGGGGTTGAAGTTCTCCGGATCGGACCACGGCCGCAGTTGCATGCCCGCGTCCTGGGGTCGCAGGGTAGGGACCACCATCGTGGCGCCTTTGTCCTGCATGTTTGCCAGCAGGCGGCCTACCAGGTCGCTGACTAGGCCCACGCGCAGGGTCCAGCTGTGCCGGAAGTAGCCGAAGACGTAGGCCATGTTCGGCAGGCCGTTGATCATGATGCCGCGCCAGGTGACGCGTTCGGCGAAGTCGACCGGCTCGCCGTCGACGGTGAACGCGACGTCACCGAGGACCGACAGGTCGAAGCCGGTGGCGGTGACGACGATATCGGCGGGGATCTCCTCACCGGAGCTGACCTTGATCCCGTGCTCGGTGAACGCCTCGATGGTGTCGGTCACGATCGAGGCCTTCCCCTCGCGCAGGGCCGCGAACAGGTCGCCGTCCGGGATCACGGCGATGCGCTGCTGCCACGGACGGTAGCGGGGGGTGAAGTGCTTATCGATGTCGAAGCCCTCGGGCAGCAGCGGGCGCATGGACTCGATGAGGAACGCGTGCAGCTCGTCGGGCGCTTCAAACGACGTCCGGGCCAGCCAGTGGTACTGCGAGATGTACTGGCGGCGCATGATCTCGTGCATCCACTCGTCGGGAAGGTCCAGGGGGCCCAGCATCACGGCCAGCTCGTGCGTGGTGGGTGGGGCGTAGAAGTAGGAGGGGGAGCGCTGCAGCATCGTCACGTGCTCAGCCTTCTCGGCTATCGCGGGGATCAGCGTGGCGGCCGTGGCACCGGAGCCGATCACGACGACGCGCTGGCCCGCTAGGTCGAGGTCATCCGGCCACCGCTGGGGGTGCACGACCACGCCCTGGAAGCGGTCCATGCCTTCCCACTGGGGCCGGTAGGGCTGGGCGTGGTTGTAGTAACCCTGGCACATCCACAGGAAGCCGGTGGTGAGCCGCAGCCGCTGCCCGGTGTCGCCCCGGGTGACCTCGACGGTCCACCGGCGGTCCTGCGTGGACCAGCTGGCCGCAGTGACCTGGTGCCGGTAGCGGATGTACTGGCCGAGGTCATACTCGTCAATGACCTCGTCGAGGTAGGCGAGGATCTCCTCGCCCGCCGCGATCGACGGGCCGCGCCACGGCTTGAACCGGTAGCCGTAAGTGAACAGGTCGCTGTCGGAGCGCACGCCCGGGTACCGATGGGTCCACCAGGTTCCGCCCCGGTTGTCCTGGGCCTCCAGGATGACGAAGGTCCGGTCGGGGAACTGGTCCCGCAGGTGGTGCGCGGCGCCGATGCCGGAGACCCCGGCGCCGACGATGAGGATGTCGACGTGACCGGCGTCCTGGATCTCCTCGGCGCCCTGGGCGGGAGCGGTCGTGGGCGCAGTCGTCATGGCTGAACCTCCGGGACACGTGCACGGGATGCCCAGTAATTCTAGCTCCGGCCCTTACGGGGGCCTTCGGCCGATTTCGTCGCCGGCATCGAATTAATCTTCGTGGACCCTGCTGCGGCGCCCGCTTTTGCCGGGCGCCGCGGGCCACGACCAGGCTGCGGCAATGAACTCGCTAAATCCAGATGCGCGTTTCGTTGCGTGCTTCCTTCCGGGGATCGCATGGCGGCCGCCAGCTGCGCGTTTCAGGCGGATTTCAATCCCGCTCCAGGCCCTCCGGCCATGCTGGCCCAACCGACCTGGTGCAGGTGGGCGGCACCGCCACGAACACGCGGGACCACGCGGATCATGACGCTGCCCGCCGGCCAGACCTCCACCACGTGCACTGCCGCCGCGGGCCTGCTCAACAGCGCCCGCATCCACCCGGGCCTGGGCCGGGCGTCGCATCAGCGCCGCGTGTGATCACGGCACGCGTCGACCCGGGCGCCGAGGGACGGCGCCCCAGGAAGGGATTTCCGCCATGAAGACCATGACCCGACTACTCAACCGGAATATCGCCGGGCGCCGTGCCCGCCGCGTGGCCGCCCGGACCGCCGTGGTCCTGCCCGCCGTCGGCGCGGCCATCGCCTTGGCCGGTCCCGCCTTGGCGGCGCCCGCGTGGGTGATCACCCCGACCGTGAACCCGTCGCCGCAGAAGGTGGCGTTCTCCAACGTGCTCAACGCCGTGGACGCGCGGACCAGCACCGACGCCTGGGCGGTCGGCAACTTCCTGGGCCCGGGCGAGGACGACGGCCAGGTCATGCTGGCTGAGCGCTGGAACGGCAGCGCATGGTCCCAGGTGCCCACACCCAACGTCGTGCGGTTCGACGAGAAGCTGAACGCCGTCTCGGCAGCCGCGGCGAACGACGTCTGGGCGGTCGGCTCGACCAACCGGACCGGGTTCGCCACCACTGACCCGCTTGCGGCGCACTGGGACGGCACGAACTGGACCATCGTCCCGACGCCGGCCACCACAGGCGGCGCGAAGTCGATCCTCTTCGGGGTCGCGAACCTGAGCGGCGGGAACGCCTGGGCGGTCGGCCGCAGCAAGGCCAACCGCGCGCTGGTCGAGCACTGGACCGGCTCGGCCTGGACGATCATCCCGACCCCCGACCCGGTGGCACCGGCCGGCAGCACGTTCTCCGGCAGCACGCTGACCGCCGTCTCGGCCCGCGCCGCGAATGACATCTGGGCGGTCGGCTACTCCACGGCCCTGAAGGGCACGAACAGCAACAGCTTCACGCTGACCATGCACTGGAACGGCTCAGCCTGGACGATCGTCCCGAGCCCCAACCCGGCCATACCCACCCCCAGCGGGGTCCGCCAGACCCTGAACGGCGTCGTGGAGATCTCACCGAACGACGCGTGGGCGGTCGGGGGCACCACCGACATCTCCGGCTTCCAGCCGGCGAAGCCGATCGCGATGCACTGGAACGGCACCGCATGGTCGGTCGCCACGCTCCCGAACCTGGGCAGCGGCGGCGCGCTGTCGTCGGTCACCGCCAGTTCCCCGACCAGTGTCTGGGCCGCAGGACCGGCCGGCGGCACCACGTCGGTCCTGCACTGGAACGGCACGTCGTGGACGCCGGAGACCACCCCGGTCGGCCCGGACGGCCAGCCCATCATGAACGGCATCAGCGCGGTGCCCGGGTCGGCGACCGAGGTCTGGGCGGCGGGCATCACCCTGCCCAGCGGCGGCGGGTACCACACCTTCGTAGTGCACCATCCCTGACCTGTCACCGGCCTGACCGGCCGGCGCGCCGGGTACGTGAGCACCACGTGCCCGGCGCGTCTTCCCTCCTATGTCACAGATGGCCGGACTGTCGCGTCTGAGGTCTCAGAGACAGACTCTGGAATCAGGAAGGTGATGGTCATGCGGGTGTTCGTGGCGGGCGGGACCGGGGTCTTGGGGCGGCGGCTGGTGCCGCAGCTCGTGTCCCGGGGCCACCAGGTGACGGCTACGACGACGAGCGCGGCCAAGCTGGACTTGCTGGCGCAGCTGGGCGCAGATGGCATCGTGATGGACGGGCTGGATGCGGTGTCGGTCGGTGAAGCGGTGGCGGCCGCCCAGCCCGACGCGATCGTGCACCAGATGACCGCGATCGCCGGCAAGCCCGATCTGAGGCACATGGATCGGTGGTTCGCCACCACCAACCGGCTGCGCACCGTGGGGACGGACCACCTGCTGGCCGCGGCCGAGGCGGCCGGCGTATCCCATGTCGTCGCGCAGAGCTACGCCAGCTGGAACGGAATCCGCGAGGGCGGATGGGTGAAGACCGAGGAGGACCCGCTGGACCTGCAGGCGGGGACGGCGGCGCACCCGGGGATGGAGGCGATCCGCCACGTCGAGGATGTGGTCCTCAGGGCTGGCGGCGCAGTCCTGCGATATGGCGGGTTCTACGGGCCGGGCGCCACCGACGACCAGGTCGAGCTCGTGCGCAAGCGGCAGTTCCCGCTCGTCGGGGGCGGCACCGGATACAGCTCGTGGGTGCATCTCGACGACGCGGCGAGCGCTACCGTCCTGGCTGTGGAGCAAAAGGCGAGGGGCGTGTTCAACATCGTCGACGACGAACCGGCCCCGGCCAGCGAGTGGCTCCCCTACCTGGCAGCGTGCGCGGGGGCGAAGCGCCCGATGCGGGTCCCCAAGTGGCTGGCCCGGCTGCTGGCCGGGGAAGTGGCGGTGACGATGATGACCGAGGGGCGCGGCTTCTCCAACGCCAAGGCCAAGCGGGAGCTCGGCTGGGAGCTGCGCTATCCGTCGTGGCGGCAGGGCTTCCGGGAGGGCCTCGGGTAACCCGGCCCGAGGAGTCCGGGGAGCCGCGGCCGCTGCTGTTCGCGATCGCCCACGGATACCGGGCAGTGTGCCGCGGGCGGCCGAGTTCTGCCGGATTTCAGGGGGCGAGCACGTCCGGCGAGCTCGCGTCGTAGTCGGCGAGCCAGGCCGCGCCGCGCCCTTCCGGGTCGCGCCGGTTCACGCGCCGTCGCCAAGCGATCTTCAGATCTCGCCGCCATGCGGCCCACCGGGACGTCAGGTGGTTGCTCAGCCCCCGCTCGCGGGCGGCGAGTACCACCCGGCTTGCTCTCGGCCGGCGGGTGCGCTCGTATCGAGCCAGGCCGGTGAGCGGGTCAGAGGCCTCCGCCGAGAGCGCCATCGCCAAGACCGCTCCGTCCTCAATCGCCTGGCAGGCGCCCTGTCCGAGGTACGGGAGCATCGGATGCGCAGCGTCGCCCAGTACCGTGACACGGCCGCGTGTCCACTGCGGGATCGGGTCGCGATCGTAGAGCGCCCACTTGTACCAGGTGTCCGCGGCGGCGAAGAGGCGGAGCAGGGACTCATGCCAGCCGGCGTAGCGCTCGAGCACCTCCTCGCGGCCGCACTCGGCGATCCACGACTCGTGGCGGTAGTTGTCATCGTCGTAGTGGCAGACCACGTTGATCAATTCCTCGCCCCGCAGCGGATACAGGACGATCGTGCCATATGGGCCAAGCCACTGGGCACCTTCGGTGCAGGGCCGGCTGCCGCGGACGGATACGGTCGGCACGACGCTGCGATAACAGATCTTCCCGGTGAACCGAGGGGCGTCCGGGCCGAACAGCGAGGCGCGCACCGGTGAATGGATGCCGTCAGCGCCAACGATGATGTCGGCCTCTATCTCACTGCCGTCCGCGAAGCACGCGACCGCGATGGCACCATCGGTCCGCACCTGCAAGCAGCGCTTGCCCAGGGTCACGATCCCCGCCGGCAGTGCGGCGGCGAGCACGTCGAGGAGATCGGCCCTATGCGCGGTCGCACCTTCTGTGCCGAACGAGGCCGCCTGCTGTTGCCGGCTCGTCTTGGCGATCACCCGGCCTGTCTTCCAGTTGCGCATGGTCTGCCACTGCGACCGTCCCGCAACCTTGCGGACTTCTTCCTCCACGCCGATGGCGCGCAGCACCTTCATCGCATTGGGGTGCAGGGCAACGCCGGCTCCGATCTCCTTGAGCTCGGCGGCCGCCTCGTAGACCGCCGCCTCTATCCCCGCCCGATTCAGCGCGTTCGCCGCTGTCAGCCCGCCGATGCCTCCCCCGACTATCGCGACACGTGTCATAGGGCAGCCTTCCTCCGGCGGGTATGAGTCTCACCACCGGATGGCGGAGGCAGGTGTGCCGGCGGCCCAGAGCCGGTCAGGGTAGCGGGCTCCGTCCCCGGTGCACGATAGTAACCGTGCCAGCGCTCTCCGGATGGGCGCTGCCCGGGGCGTAGTCAAATACGGTGTGGTGCGCCAAGTCCATGACGAACACGTCCACGATCGCGAAGCTCGCCGGATCGAGCCAGGACACGTAAAGCTCGTGGTGACCAACTGGAATGGCGACATAGTCTTCCGGCGGGAATTTCGTCCCGACCAGCGGGGCGGGGCTGGTGGTGCCGCGGTGCCGTGGCGTCCGCCGCCGCGGCGGTCCCGGCCAAGGCGATCGCGATGAGGAGCCCTGCCGCGCTCAGCAGGATCCGCCTGCTTGCCTGCATGCTTCCTCTTCTCGACCGGCAATAAAGTCGCAGTCTATTTCTCGACGCGTCGTTCTGGCATTAGCGTGCCGTCATAATTGCACGCTCCGGAATTTGTGACCAAGACGGTGCTGGAAACGGCCCTGCACCAGGAGATGGCCGGGCACCTGGGCCACGAGAAGTACGGGCTGGACGCTGAGATGCCAGCAAACGGTTCGCCAGGGCCCGTTCGGGCCGTCGCTTCGTAGACTGGCACGGTCACATTCTTTGTTTCTCAGGCCCGAGGTGGTGGACTTTGGCCATGAGGGCGCTGCCGGCGCTGCTCGTGGTGCTTGCCGCCACCGTGACTGTCACGGCTTGCAGCGGGCCGGGTCCGGCTGGCCATGGCAGACCGCGGACCGCGCCGCTCGCTTCGCCTCGGGCCGTGGGCTGTGACCAGATCATCCAGCAGGTAGGCCAGCCGGGCGGCAGGCTCGTGCTCGGTGTGCTCGCGGTGCCGCCGGCCCGCCTGGAGCAGGCCGCCCCGACCGCCGCCCGGCCATGGGCGTACTTCGCCAAATACGGGATCGCCGTCCGCGCCGGCAGCCCCGCCGTCCTGATCACCGTTCCGGAGACGTGGCGGCGCCGCGCCGGTATCGGCTGGGGAAACAATATCGGCGTCTTCAGCTCGCTCCGTCTCCTCAGCTGCCCGCGGCAGCTAGGTGCGTGGGATGTCTATGCGGGAGGCTTCTACTTGCGATCACCCTCTGGCTGCGTGCCGTTGGCCTTTCACATCGGACGGCAGACCGCGACCCTGAGTTTCGCCATCGGCAGCGGCAACTGCGGCTAGCTACCTGGTGAACCGCACCGGCGACCCGGATCGGGCGGCGGCGGGGGAGCTTGCCGTGGAGCTGGGCAGGCTGCCGCTGGCACTGGAGCAGGCCGTCGCCTGCATGCAGGCCACCTGAAAGGGCTGACTGGTTCGAATCCAGTACGGCCCACCATAAGGTCCTTATTCGAACCCGTGACGCCGCGGGTTCCTTCGTGTCCGGTCAGGGCGACGAGGTACTTCGTACGGGACGAGGTACTGAGTTTCCCCGGCGAAATTTTGGGCTTCCTGCGCTTCTGGGCAGGCCAGGAACAGATCTGCGCTGAACGCGAGCGCAGGACCGATCGCAGCGCCTGGCATCGTGATGCGCTTCCCGTCCGGTGCGCCTGGCCCGGTCCTGTCTGCGCCCGGGCCGGCGACTGCGCCTCAGCCTCGGCTGGTTGCCGGCCGCTGGCGCGGCCCGGGAGCTGAGCAGCGGAAATTGACGGGCCGGGGCCGGGGCCGGGGGCCTGGGCCGGGGGCCTGGGCCGCCGCTGCGGCCTGCCCGGAATACGCCACCCTGCGGCTTGTGCCCAGCCGCCGGCCGGGCCCGCCCCGGCCGGCGGCGTCAGCGTGGATCGTTACACCCGCCAGGGCGGGTCTAGGTATCCACGATCACGAACCGGCCCGCAGGCCGCGCTCGCCGGCACCGCCGGTGACACGACGGCGGGGGCCGCGGCCCGCGGGACGGCCGCCAGGCCTGGCCTGCAGGGCAGGCCAGGGCGCGCGCTGACGCCAGGCCGTGGCGTTTCAGGCTCAGCAGTGTCCGACGAGGTGCACTTTCGGATGCCTGGTGACGCGTGAGCCCAGAGTCGTGCCCCACGCAGGCAGCCGGTAGATGAGGAAGACGGCCTCCAGGAGCTTGATGTAGTTCTCCGCCGTGGACTTTTCCAGGCCGACGGTTCCGCTGATCGCCGCCAGATTCAGGACCTGCCCGGATCGGGCGCCGAGCAGCCGGGGCAGCATCGGGATTGTTCCGTGATTCCGCTGATTATTTTCCGTCTTTCCCGCACGGTGGCCGCCCCGACCAGTTCCCGGCAGGACACCACGGTGCCCCGGCGGCCCGGGACGCGGGCCAGGGTACGAGCCAGTGTCTTTGACGTGCGCGACCGGCGGCTTGAAGCGTGATCGTGGCATTTATGACAACCTCCGCGCCCAGGGCAGGGAGCCTGTCCCATGGCTGAGCACATGAGCATCCTGCTGTCCCGTCTGCGCCGGTCCCTGGCTGCTGATCCGGGGCGATTCGCCGGCGGCTCGGCGGTGAGCGACCCGCTCGGCTTGCTGGCCGTCCAGCAGGAACGCCTGCAGGCAGGCCGTGCCCCCAGAAGCCGCCGTGGAGGCCAGCCGGGTGAGCTGGACATGGCCCACCGTCATCGCAGCGGGGAAGGGAGCGACATCGTGGACTGCGAGCTCGAGGTCGTGGTGATACCGGTCTCCGACGTGGACAAGGCCAAGGACTTCTACTAGGGACTGGGGTAGGCGGCGACCACGTGATCCGGCTCGAGGAGAATCAATCATGACCACCGCAATCACCCAGCGCCAGCCGGAACTGACCGGGCAGACCGTCGTCGTGATCGGCGGCAGCGCCGGCATCGGGCTCGAGACGGCCCGCCAGGCCCGCGCCGAAGGCGCCGACATCATCCTGACCGGCCGCAACCCCGACCGCCTGCAGTCGGCCGCGGCCGAACTCGGCGCGCGGAGCACGGCGGCCTTCGACGCGACCGACCCGGCCGCCCTCGCCCGGTTCTTCGCCGAGCTGCCCGGCCAGGTCGACCACGTGCTGGTCACTGGCCCCGGCCCGTACTACGCACCCCTGGCCGACCTGGACCGCGAGCGGGCGCACCGCGATTTCGACGACCATATCTGGCTGGCCGTGGCCGTCACCCAGCACGCCCTCGGCCGGGTGCGGCCCGGCGGCACGCTGCTGTTCATGGGCGGCACCGGCGGCCGCGGCCGCGGACCCGGCCTGTCGCTCATCGCGGCCGGTACCGCTGCGCTGCCCGCCCTGATCGCTAACCTGGCACTCGAAGCAGCACCGATCAGGGTCAACCTGATCGCGGCCGGCTTCGTCGACACGCCGCTGTCCGCGTCGCTGCTCGGCGACGACCTCGACCAGCGCCGCGACCAGCTCCGCGCGACGCTCCCCATCGGGCGCGTGGTTGGGCCGGCCGACGTCGCCGCCCTCGCCGTGCACATCATGACCAACACGGCGCTGACCGGCGCGACCTATGACATCGACGGCGGCCAGCAACTGGTCCCCTGAGGGGTGATCGCACCGTCCGGGCGGCTACAAGATCTTGGCGAGCGGCCAGCACGTGACGCCGGTTCAGCGCTTGGTGAAGAAGTCGCGGATGCTGGCGAACAGTAGCGCGGCGGCGGCCAGGATGAGCAGGACGGCGATAGCCGATCGCCAGTGGCCCAGGGCCGCCCAGGTAGCCAGCCCAGCCGCCGCGGCGACGACGGCGACGGCGAGCAGTCCCGCGACGAACTGCACCAGATGACCCCTGGCGAAGGCTTCCGCGCATAGCATCATCACCGCCAGGCCGCCGACCGCGGGCAGCAACGCGCCGAACTGGCCGAGGATGACCAGGGCGAGCCCGGTGAGCAGGACCGTGGCCGAGACGGCGGACCATATTCGCAGCACCCGGGTACGGGTGCGGGCCGGGTCGACGTTGGGCAGCGCCCGGCGCCGCAAGTGGGCGTGCGGGTCCTCCCGCGGAAGGCCATGGACAACTGCGCGGGCCAGGGCTTCCCGCTCCTCGGCCAGGGCCTGGCGGCGTACGCGTACCTGGTTGATCGAGGTCTCAAGCGCGGTCAGCGGGGCCAGGTCCCGCCGGACCCCGGTGCCGCTCAGCGCCCGGATGCCCGCGCGGGCGCGGCGCAGTTCGTCGCCGCGGTCATCGAGTTCGGCGGTGACAGCGGCGAGCTGAGCGTCCAGTTCCGTGATGCGGCCCTCGACGGCCTCCCGCTCTGCTTCCGGCGACGGTGCCTCCTTATCCAGGCCTGCCCATCCCACCGGGTCAGACCAGGAGAGCCGTACCGACCCGTCGCGCTCGTAACGCGGGCCGGCCGGCGCGCGCTCCCCGCCGAAGGGGTCGCCGGTATCCAGCCCCCACAGGCCCCGGTAGTCACGCACCCATGGCGTCTGGTCATCGATGAGCACCGGGCACCACCTCTTGGCCTCGCCCGGTCCCACGCCGGGACCGTCGCCCCGGTGGTAGTCGATGAACGGGAGGCCGAACGTGGCGCCGCTATACGCCCGGGTCCACGGCAGGAGCAGCCCGCTGAGGCGGCGCAGCGCGGCGAGCAGCCGTCCCAGCGACGGCGGCTCGACGGTGACCAGGTAATCGCCCGGCAGGCAGGCGCCAGAATGCGACCCGGCGCCGACGAAGACCACCGGGTGGGTGTCCCGCCATTGCAGGTCGGGGTCGTCGGACCGGCGGCGCAGGTCGTCGCCGGTTTCGTCATGGGCGGAGAACGTCACCCAGGCCGGCCGCGATGACACGGCCGGCGGGTCCGGCAGGAACACGGTGACCTGCTCCCAGTCGGCCTCGTGGTCGTTCACGCCGGCGAAGGTGGACCGCCAGTCATTCACTGCGTAGAAGAACCAGTACTGCAACGAGATGAAACCCCGGTCGCGGGTGACCCGGCCGTAATACGGGCAGCTGTCCGGGTCGGCGCGAGCCCGGTAGTCCTGCTCGGCCGCAGCCGTCGTGCCGCCGGGCACTCGCCCGCGCAGCAGCAGCGACAACCGCATCACCGCGTCGATGAACCGGCTCAGCAGGCCGACCGCGGCGAACCGGCTGCTTCCGGCCGCCAGCCGGGGGCGGCCCGCGTCGCGCCGCCACGCGCGGAGCTCGCTCCGGCCGAGCGCCCGCTCCACGAAACGAAGCGACAGATCCCGCTCCGGTGCGCTGATCTCGGCCAGACGAGCCGGCGTGAGCTCTCCGGGCGCGCAAAGCCGTTCCGCGGCGCCGCCCCGGCCCCGGCCGCGCCTGGAGCCGGCCCGCCACAGGCTGCACTTCTGCAGGTAGTCCTCGACCGGCATCGGCAGGAAGAGCTCACCCTCGGTAAAGCGAAGCACTGGCTCGTACCGGCGCAGCAGCCGCAGGTCATCCGCTGCGCCTGCCCCGGCGGCGCCAGTAGTCACGTCCGCCAGCTGGTCAGCGGTCACGACTCCAGTGTGCCGTGCCGCAGGCGGGAACGCGAAGGCAAGCCCCCGGGCCACGGTGCGACGGCTCCCGAACCCGGGGCCGGGATTCCTTGGCCAGCGCTCTCAGCCGGACGTTACGGTGTCCGCGTGCCGTCGTGGTACTCGTCGTGGCGGCGGATCCAGAGCTGGGGTGGGTCGCCCTCGTCGCGGCCGAGCGGGGCGCGGTCGAGGAAGCCGTAGTAGCCCATCATGAACTCCAGCCCGCGGGCGGTGGTGGAGTAGGTCAGGTAGACGGTTCCGTCCTCGAGCGCGTAGGTGCTCATCACCGGCGCCTCGGAAAGATAGGCCGCGGGTTCGGTCCCGCACTCCTGCGCGAGCTGAGCGGCCACCGCGGGGACGCCGCCGGCCAGGAACTCGCGCGTCGCCTCCTCCGGGCGCGAGATCTCAAGGTCGAAGTTGTAATCGCTTCCGTGTGAGGAGGCCCACGGGAAGCTCCACCCCATCCGCCGCTTGTACGCTTGGAGCTTGTCCAGCGACGCCCGCGAGATGCAGGTGAACGTCACGTCGCGCGCGTTCAGGTGGGGGACGGCGCCGTTGAAGGTGTCTGCCGCGGAAGAGCAGACTGGGCAGCCCGCCGTGTACGCCGGGCCGAACATGAAGTGATAGGCGATCAGCTGCGAGCGCCCGCCGAAAAGCTCTCGCAGCGTCTTCGGCCCCTCGTCGGTGCCGAAGACGTATTCCTTCTCGATCGGCACCCAGGGCAGCTCGCGTCGTTCGGCCGCGAGCTGGTCGCCGCGCCGGGTCAGCTCCTTTTCCCGCGCTAGCAGTTCGCCCCGAGCGGCCAGCCACTCCTCGCGCGTTGCGACATTGTGCTTCATCGGGCATTCCCTTTCCTTGTCCGCGGATCGCGACCGAACGGCCATCCGAGGATCACGCTACTGTGACTGCTCCGGTACCGGCTGCGGAGAGTCCGAGGTGCAGATGTCTACTTCAGCCAGGCGGCGGCCCGGCCGGCGGTTATGGCCGGGGGACCTCGGGCCGGTCGATGATCCGCAGCCAGGAGTCATCGGGCTGGCGGCGCAGCACCTGCACCCGCACACCGGTGTTGTCGGCCGAGCGAGTCGAGGTCAGCGCCAGGTCCTCGAACCTGACGGTGGGCAGCGGCGTCTCGATAGCGAACTTCATCCCCGCATCGGCCATCTGCTGGTAGATGGCCTGGATGGCCTCCCGCCCGGTCACCGGCCGGTCGGCGGGGTAGGCCAGCACCGCCTGCGGCTCGTACAGGGCCGCCACCCCGGCCGCATCGCCGGCGTTGAGCCGCTCGGCCACCAGCCGCGTCACATCCTCAGGCCGCATCGCCTTCGCCTGGCCGCTCATCTCAGGACCTGCTGCAGGTGCCATCGCGCGGAGTCCTTTACATCCTCATCGGCTGGGTCGCGGTCCTGGTCGCGGTCGGCCAGGCTTCGCATCAGGAGCCTGACCAGCAGGGTGCTTTGCAGCTGCTCGCGGGCAAGCCGTATGGCCGGCTCTCGCTGTGGCTGCTCGGAATCGGATTCGCCGGCTATGCGCTGTGGCGTCTCAGCGAGGCCGCCTTCGGCGTCACCGGTGACGGGAATGGCGCTGGTCCCCGGCTGAAGTCGCTGGCCCGAGCGGTGATCTACGCTGGTTTCGCCTACCTGACCATCAAGGTGATCTCCGGCATACAGGGCAGCCAGACCAAGAAGCAGCAGGACCTGACCGCTACGGTCATGCATCACGCCGGCGGGCGGTGGCTGGTCGCCATCGCCGGCCTGGGCATCGTGATCGCTGGCCTCGTCCTGGTTTCCGAGGGAATCCGGGCCAAGTTCATGAAGTACCTCAAGCTGTCGCGGCTGAGCCCGCGGATGCGTCGCCTGGTCAAGTGGCTCGGCGTCGCGGGGACCGCCGCCCGCGGCGTGGTGTTCGCGCTCGCCGGCGTCCTCGTGATCGAGGCGGCCGTCACGTACCAGCCGTCCAAGGCCGGCGGCATCGACAAGGCGCTGCTCACGTTGCGCGGTCAGCCGTTCGGCGAGTTCCTGCTGTTCCTCGCGGCGCTCGGGCTGATCATCTTCGGCATCTACGGCCTGTGCGAGGCGCGGTGGCGGAGGGTCTAGCCTATGCGGGCGGCCCAGATGCAATTCCGCCAGCCTGTGCAACGCCAGTGCCCCGTGATCCTGGTGACCGCGCCGCTAAGGACCGATCCGCCGCCGGTCCTCCGGGCAGGGCCAGTTCGTCACGCGACAGCGCACCAAGCAGGTCCACGAGCAGGCCGCGCTCGGCGCTCCTCACCTTCGCTTCGAGAGAGTCCACGTCGTCATCCGGGTCGACCGGGACCTCGCGCCTGGCCAGCACCGGCCCTTCATCGTAGTTCGCCGTGACCAGGTGTACCGAAGCGCCGCTGACCCGGACGCCGGCCTCGATGACGGCCTCGTGCACGGCTCGCCCGTACATGCCCTGCCCGCCGAAGCGGGGCAACAGGGCCGGGTGCACATTGATGATCCGCCCGTCAAAAGCCGCGAGGGTCCTGGGGCCTATTTTGCGCAGATAACCGGCGAGCAGCACGATATCCGTATCGTGCTGCTGCAATGTCGCCCGGACGGTCTCGTCGAGTTCCTCGGGGTCGGGGTGGGTCTTGCGGCTCAGATGACGGAAAGGGATCCCGCGCGCCGCCGCGCGCTTTAGTACTTCCGCCGACCCGTTGTTCGAAATCACGACGCTGACACTACCGCTTATACGACTGTCCCGGCAAGCATCGATCACCGCCTGGGCGGTCGTGCCGGCGTGCGAGGTGAGGATGCCAATAGAAATCACGCTTATTTGCTCTCCAATTGTGCAACGCAAGAACCTGCCCTGGGTTCAGCTAATAGACAATATACGGTCAGGTGTTCCGTCCGCCGTTGACGCCGATGACCTGGCCGGTGATGTAGCCGGCCTCCGCGCTGACGAGGAACGCGCAGGCGGCGGCGGTGCCGGGTCACGTTTGCCTGGTCGCTGTGATGCTGTACGGGGGGTGCGGCCTGACTCATCGCACCCAAGGATCGAGATCGTGGATTTCTCCCTCACCGAAGATCAGCAGCGCATCCGGGAAGCGGTTCTCGGGTACTGCGCCAGGTTCCCCGACGAGTACTGGCTCGAACGTGATCACGAAGGCGCCTTCCCGCACGACTTCCACAAGGCTATGGCCGAGTCCGGCTGGCTCGGCGTGGCCATGCCCGAGGCGGTTGGCGGCGCGGGTCTCGGCATCACCGAGGCGGCGATCATGATGCAGGCGGTCGCCGAGTCAGGGGGCGGGATGACCGCCGCCTCCAGCATCCACGGGCCGGTGTTCAGCATGCAGCCGGTGGCGCTGTTCGGGACCGAAGAGCAGCGGCAGCGCATGATTCCGCCGGTGCTCAGCGGCGAGGACCTCATCTGCTTCGCCGTGACCGAGCCCAACGCCGGCCTGGACACCACGAAGCTGACCACCCGGGCCGAACGGCGCGACGGCGGCTACCTGGTCAACGGGGAGAAGATCTGGATCTCCGTCGCCCAGGCGGCGAGCAAGATGATGCTGCTCGCCCGGACCACGCCCCTGGACGAGGTAAAGCGCAAGACCGAGGGACTGTCGCTGTTTTTCACCGACCTGGATCGCGCCAGGATCGAGGTGCGCGAGATGATCCTGAACTTCCTGGCCGAGAAGGTGCTCGGCCTGCCCAAGTCGTACTGACGCCAAACTGGCCCGGGCCGCCCATGGCATCCAGGAGCGGGGTTTCTGATCGCTGCCGCGCCGGTTTGTGCTCTCCCCGAGGTGCCGGCCGGGGATCGTTGTGGCCATCGCCAGTCCCGCCGGGTCCGTGCCGCGGCGCTCTTTCCCGCCAGCCCGGCCGCGTGTACTGAAGGTAGCTAGGGTTCCCGAGCACAACAGGAGGATGACGATGGCGTACCACGCCGACGTGATCGGCTCGCTGCTCCGTCCGCATTACCTCTCGGAGGCGCGTGCCGCGCTGGCGGCCGGCCAGATGACCGCGGAGGAATTCAAGCGGATCGAGGACCGCGCGGTCGACCAGGCGATCGCGATGCAGGAGGCCTGCGGGCTCGACGTCGTCAACGACGGAGAGCTGCGCCGCTTCTCGTTCCTCGATCACCTGCTCGGGGACATGGAGGGCGTCGCCGACATTCCCGGAGCGCCGGTGCACTTCCACGCGCCGGACCCCGCACAGGACTGGGACTGGCACCCCCCGTTCACCGTCACCGGCAGGATCGCGCCCAAGCGGTCGATGATGAGCATCGAGGAATTCAGCTACGCGCGCGGGCGGGCCCGCGTCCCGGTGAAGATCACGATGCCGAGCCCGCTGGTCATGTACGGCGCGTGGTCGCCGGAACTTTCCCGCCCGGCCTACTCGGACCCGTTCGAGCTGTTCGCCGACGCCGCCGCGATCATCCGCGAGGAGGCGCGCGAACTGGCCCGGCTCGGCTGCACCTACATCCAGATCGACGCACCCGACGTCGGCACGCTCGTGGACCCGGAGAACCGTGAGCTGCGCGAGAACCTGGGCATGCCCACCGAACGCACGCTCACCGAAGGCGTCGACATCATCAATTCCGTCGCCGACGTGCCCGGAGTGACCTTCGGCCTGCACATCTGCAAGGGCAACTACGAGAGCAAGTGGATCGCGTCCGGAGGCTATGAGTACACCGCGGACAAGGTGTTCACCCGTTCGGCTAACTTCGACGTGTTCCTGCTCGAGTACGACGACGAGCGCTCCGGCTCCTTCGAGCCGCTGGCCAAGGTGCCCGACGACAAGGTGGTCGTGCTCGGCCTGGTGTCGAGCAAGCTCCCCGGGCTCGAGCCGGCCGGCCAGCTCATCGCCCGCATCGAGGAGGCGGCCCGCTACGTCGGCCGCGAGCGGCTCGCGCTGTCCACCCAGTGCGGGTTCTCGCCGGTGTCGATCGGCGGGAACCTCATCAGCGAGGACACCCAGCAGCGCAAGCTCGAACTGGTCGCGGAGGTTGCCCACCAGGTCTGGTAGCCGCCGGCCGCCGGTCCTTACCCGGGGTCGCCCGCCAGGCCGTGCTCGATGGCGTACCGGACCAGTTCGACCCGGTTGTGCAGGTGCAGCTTGCCGAGCGTGTTCTGCACATGGTTCTGCACGGTGCGGTGGGACAGCACGAGCCGGGCGGCGATCTGCTTGTAGGACATGCCGGTGGCGACCATGCGGAGGATCTCGGTCTCGCGTTCGGTCAGCAGCGGCACGTCCCTGCCGTCCCCGGCCGGCGCGGCGGCCAGCCGCCGGAACTCGCCGAGCACGAGCGCGGCGAGTCCGGGGGTGAACACCGCGTCGCCGTCGGCCGTGCGCCGCACCGCGTCGAGGAATTCCGGGCGTGCCGCGGACTTCAGCAGGTAGCCGACCGCGCCCGCCTTCACCGCGTCGAGCACGTCCTGCTGCTCGCCGCTCGCGGACAAGACCAGCACGCGCACGGCGGGATGGGCCGCGCGCAGGCCGCTGGTGACCTCGACGCCGGACATGTCCGGCAGCTGCAGGTCGAGCACCACGACGTCGGGCCGGGCCGCGCCGGTGATGCGCAGCGCCTGCGCGCCGTCGGCGGCCGTCGCGACGACGTCGTATCCCGCCTCGGTCAGGTCCCTGGCCACCGCGTCGCGCCACATGGGATGGTCATCCACCACCATGACCCGGATCGGCGCGTTCTGCCCCACGTCCGCACCCTAGCCCGCCCCCGGCGGCCGCGCCACTGGCTGCGCTGGCCCCGCGCGGCAGGCGGAGTTCCACCTCGGTGCCCTCGCCGGGTACCGACCTGATGGTGGCCGAGCCGCCCAGGTCGCGCAGCCGGCCGCGGATGGAGTGGCTGACCCCGAGCCGTCCGGCCGCCGCCGCCTCGGCCAGCCGGCCGGCCGGGATGCCGGGGCCGTCGTCCCTGATCGTCACCGTGACCATGCCCGGCTCGTCCTCGATCAGCACCCACGCGCGGGCCCCCTCCCCGCAATGCCGCCGTACGTTGTCAAGCGCCGCGCAGACCGCTGAGGTCAGCTCATCTGCCGCCGCCTTTTCCAGCCGAACGGCCTGGGCCGGCGCCGACACCGTCACCCGTTCCGACTGGGCGGGCAGGACAAGGGCGCGCAGATCCACGTCCCCGGGCGCGCTCGCCGCGGGGCCGCCTGCGACCAGGGCGCCCCCCACCAGGACCCGGAGCGCGGCTTCCTGCTGGCCCGCGAGCCGGCCGAGTTCGGCCGCGGCGCCGCCCGCTTCGGCGCCCCGCCGCTGCACCAGCGCCAGCACCTGCAGCACCGAGTCGTGGATGTCGCGGGCCAGGCGTTCCCGTTCCCGGCTGGCCGCCTCGACCTGGATGACGTGCTGGCGTTCCGCCTCCACGTCGGCGGCGATCCTGGCCAGGTGGCCGACGATCACCCCGGCCAGCAGCAGGAGCACCACGCCGTTGAGCACCACGGTGACCGACTCGCTGCGCAGCAGGAAGTCGCAGCCGGACACGATCAGGGCAGTGACCGCGCCCGCTCGCCTGCCATGCCGGACCGCCCAGGCCAGGACGGGTCCCGCCACCCAGGTCGCGGTCACCGGCGTCACCCCGTGCCGCATGGCGAGCGGGTACTGCAGTAGCGCGGTGCTGAGCAGCAGGCCGACGGTGACCGCGAGGTCGGCGCTCAGCAGCAGCGGGGTGCGACGGTCCGGACGCGCGTAGGCGATGGTGGTGGCGACCGTCCACGCCGTCATCACGGCGATCACCACCCAGGCCCAGCCCGGCCGGGAGTACTGCTCGCGGTCGATGACGCCGGCCAGCAGCATGGCGTAGCCGAGGCTGGCGAACCGGAAGACTGCGATCGCCCGCCACAGCGGCTCGGATCTTCGGCGCCCCGTATTACGAGGCTGGGCCGTCGTCGCCATGGGCGAGCGCCGCCTTCGGCTGCCAGTAGGACACGCCGGTATCGTCCCACGGCGCGCTGTCCCTGAGCCAGCGCAGGCGCGCGTGCGCGCACTCGCAGATCACCGCGTGCTCGTACACCATCCGGGGGACGTCGGCGTTGCTGTCGACGCGCACCGGCAGGGATGGTGGCCGCCAGCCGAGGAACGTGCTGTCGCCGGTGAGCGCGGCCAGCACGGTGAGCAGCGAGGCGTCCAGGCGCATGGAGTGCACCGCCCGGCGGTACTCTTCGCGGGTCAGGCAGAGCGCGAACGGGATATTCATCAGGCAAAGCGTGGTCTGTATGTCGAGGCTGAGCAGCCGGCGGGTACGCGGTTCCGGGTCGATCCCGGGGATGTCGAGCCAGCCGAAGTCGAGATTGCCCGGGGGGCCAGCACGGCCCGCGCGGCCGAGCAGGCGCAGCACGCGGTAGACGTTCAGGTCGTGCTCGATGACGGCGTGGTCACCGAGTTCGCCTAGCGTCCTGGGGCGCAGGGTGACCTCTGATGCGCCGGGTACGCCCGCGTTGCGCAGGCAGAAGTTCAGCAGGTCCGTTTCCACGATGAAGTGCCTTATCAGCAGGGTGACCGCGTCCGGTGAGACGAACCGGCGCAGGAACCACAGGCACAGCTTGTCCATCGTGGCGTGGGCGGAGAACCGGACCGGGCAGAGCTGCTTCGCACCGGCGATCAGCGTGACCGTGACCCGCGACGCAATCCGGGCCCACGGGTAGAGGAGGCTGCGGCTGCGCTGGTCGCGGATCACCAGGCGCATGGTGGCCTGGTCGACCGGGATTGCGGGGTCGACGGCCATGACCTCCCACAGCGACGGGCCTGAGGGGTCAGACATGGCCGAGTTCCTCCAGTTGCAGGGCGTAGAGCCGCGCGACGACGCGGGCTGTTCTGACAATCCTGGTGACGGCGGAGTCGTCGAACAGCCCGGAGCGCAGCGCGGCGCTCAGTATCTGGAAGTGGTCGTCGTCGCCTTCCGCGTGGTAGCGGAGGAAGCTGAGCTGGTCGTCACGCAGGCCCAGGCTCTGCTGCAGCCGCTCCGCCCAGCCGGCCGCCCTCAGCTTGCCGAGGCCCTCGATCACGAACATCGCGCCGAGCAGGTCGACGGGATCCGGCAGGCCGGCCCGGTGGAAGACGAAGGCGGACAGCGCCGCCGAGCCGACGTTGGCGGGGGTTACCGCCATCGCCTCCGGGTCGCCGCCGGCTGCCGCGAAGTCACGTTCCAGCAGCTGATAGTCGCGATGTTCGGCCGCGGCGTGCTGGATAGCGGCGCTGCGCAGCCAGAACCACTCGGCCGAGAAGTTCGCCGCGGCGAGTGAGATCCACCGGCCGCCGTCGACCACCTGCTGGCGCAGGTTGAGCAGCAAGCGGCGATAGTCGTCGTGTGTCGCGGTGCCGTCCTCGATCCGCCGGACGACCGGGACCCTGTCCAGCATCCGCTGGAATTCCGCCCAGACCCCGGCCAGTTCGGTGAGCGCGCGGGCGGTCTCGGGTGTCTTGGCGGCCCCGGGGCGGCCGAGCGGGGAGGCGGCCAGCTCGGCGGGACTCGGCGGCTGTCCGGGGCCCTGTCCGGGGCCGACGCAGGTGAGCTGGGCGAAGGCCAGCGAGAAGCGGCCGGATTCCGGGACGATCAGGAGCACCCTGTCGCCGGGACGCAGCCGCGGGCGGGCCGCGTCGAGCATCACGAAGATGCTTGCCGCTCCGGTGTTGCCGGCCGTGTGCAGGTTCGTGAACCAGCTGTCGCCGCCGGGTTCGTGGCCTGCCGCACGCAGCCGGGCGAAGAGCTTCGCGCGGAAGTGCTCGGCGCTGTAATGGCACAGGACATGCTCGGTCCGCGGGTCGATGCGGCCCGCCTGCACCAGCGCGCTGAACTCGGCCACGCCGAGGTCGATGAGCGCCGGCAGCGCTGACATGTCCTGGCGGAGGACGGGGACCTCGGGCCTTCCGTCCTGCGGCGGGTCACGGCGGTCGAGCCAGGTGGCCCCGGCCCGCGCCTCGCGGTCCTCGCCCAGTCCGGCGCTCATGCACGCCGGGTGGTCGTGGGCGTGCGAGACCAGGTGCATCCAGTCCACCCGCAGGCTCAGGCCGTCCGGCCGCGGCTCGGGTTCCACCACGACCGCTCCGGCGCCGTCGGAGAGCGTCCAGCGCAGGAAGCCGGCATCCAGCGTGTCGCCTGGCGTGCCTGGGGCAGCGAACGAGCGGCTGACCAGCTCGGAGCCCACGACGACCGCCACCGGATGCTCGCCGAGACGGACCGCGGACACGGCCGCCTTCAGCGCCGCCATCCCGGAGGCGCACACCCCGGCGGCCGACAGCAGCTCCATCGGGCCGCCGCCCAGCCGCCCGTGCACCATGGAGGCGAAGCCGGGTACGAGCACGTCGCCCGCTGTCGTCCCGGTCGCGAGCATCCGCACCGCCGAGACCGGCAGGCCCCGGTCCCGCAGCGCGCGCAACGCCGCGTGTGCCGCCAGCTCCTCATTGAGCATGACGGTCATCCCCTTCTCGTTCACCGCATAGTGCCGTGTCCTGATCCCGTTCGCCGCGAGCGCCCGGCGGCCCAGCGCCGCGCCGCGCGGGCTGCCGTCGCTGAGCCTGGCCGCGAGCTCGGTGTTGCCGACCGGGTCGCCGGGCAGGTACGCGCCGACGCCGGTGATATATGCCTCAGTCATGAGGTTCATTTAGCCACCGGCCGGACCGGCGGACATCGGCGCGGATACCTATCTTGGGCGGGTTATTGGCGCATGCGGTGCTGAGTAGGAAGCAGCGTGCGGCTGAGTATGCATGCTCAGGCGCGGCGGCCCTGCGGTCCTTATGGTGGGGAATAGGAGAAATTCAGACAAGGAGCGTGATACCAATGAAATTGCCGACGCGGAGGTTCCTGCTGAGCCTCATTATCGCATCGCTATCGATCACGGCGGTCCTCGGAATTATCGCTGTCCTATGGGCCGGCCTGGGCGAAGCCGGCGCGAAAATACTAGGCAGCGCGATCGGGGTTGATATCGCGAGTATCTTGACGCTGTGCTGCACGGGGCCGGCGAAATCAGCCTTGCATCGCGCGGTGCAGGTGACAGGCATCCTGAGTGCATGCCTCGGCGTGCTAACCGGCCTTTATGTCATCTGGCTAGCCAGCGGCCCAGGAGAAGGCATGACGCGGACAGCCGCGGTGCTGTTCCTCCTTGCGGCCGCCTCGGCGCACGTCTCTGGGGTGCTTGCATGGCGTACACACAACCGGCCGATGAGAATCGTCACGCCTGCGACGATTCTGTGCACCGCCGCCGCCGCCGAACTCATCGCCAACTACCTGGTGTTCCCCGGCTTCGACCCGGACCGCGGCTACCTGAGGGCACTAATGGCGGTCCTGATCCTGGATGCGCTTGGCAGCATCCTGCTCCTGCTCCTGCGTCGCTTCGGGCCGCCACGGTCCGAAACTGCGGCGGCAGGAGCCACTGTCCGTCACCCGCGTCTAGCCGGGCCTGGCTCTTGGCGGCGCTTTCCGGGGTCAGCTGAGTCATGTGAGGGTGAGGTAGGCCAGGCTACCGAGCCCGGCCACGGTGCAATAGATGGCGAACGGGGTGAGGGTGCGGGTCTGGAAGTAGCGCAGGAGGAAGCGGATGGACAGGTAAGCGCCGATGCCTGAGAGCACGCTCCCGACCAGGATCTGGCCGTGGATGCCATTGCCGAGCGGTCCGAACAGGTCGGGGATCTTTAGTGCGCCGGCGGCGAGGATGACGGGGGTGGCGAGCAGGAACGCGAACCGGGCGGCGTCCTCGTGGGACAGGCCGCGGGTCAGGCCCGCGACCATGGTGACCCCGGAGCGGCTGATGCCGGCGAGCAGGGCGAGGATCTGCGTGGAGCCGATGAGCAGGGCCTGGGAGTAGCGGAGGCCGGCTAGCCGCTGGTCGGCAGCGCGGTCTGCCGCGTACTCATGCTGGCGGTCGGCGTGGTGGCCCGAGGGCTGTTCCGGCGCGGCGAACTGGGGGGCCGGCTGGGAGGCGGACACGGCGGCCATCTGCCTGACGTGGCCCGCCGGGGCGGCGTGGGCCGGAGCGGGCTGGGCCGAGTCGCGGCGGCGCAGTCGTTCCCCGGCGTACAGGATGACGCCGTTAATGGTGAGGAAGATGGCCGCCGGGATGGGCTTGCCGAACACGGTCCGGAACAGGTGTTCCAGCAGCAAGCCGGTGATGCCGACGGGGATGGTGGCCAGGATGATCAGCCAGGCGAGCCGCTGGTCAGCCGTCCTGATCTGGCGGTCGCGCAGCGAGGTGGCGAACCCGGCAATGATCCGCAGCCAGTCCCTCCAGAAGTAGGCGACCAGCGCCAGCGCGGTGGCCACGTGCAGGCCGACGATGAACGCCAGGTACGGCGATTCGGGGGCTGAGACGTTCAGGTCGCGTGCCCACCGGCCGCCGATGAGCGCCGGGATCAGCACGCTGTGCCCGAGGCTGGAGACGGGGAACAGTTCGGAGACGCCCTGGAACAGGCCCACGACGATTGCTTCAGGATAGGTCAGCGCAGGCATCTGGCGCCTTTCGGTTGGCCGCCGGGGCGGCGATCATTGGGGGCGAGGATCCGGTCACCGGGCCGGACGGGCGTGGCCGCTACAGAGCTCTTCCTGGTGGTCAGCGCCGGAAGACCGGGCCGCGTGCCGCCCGGCCGGGGCGTACCGGCGGTTCTTGCGCACCTCGATCAGGATCGGGAGCAGGGACAGGATCACGATGACCGCGATGGCAGGCAGCAGGTACTGGTCCACCCCGGGAATCGTGGATCCGAGCGCGTACCCGGCGAGGGTGACGCCGAGCGACCAGACAAGCCCGCCCGCCGCCTGCCACATCGTGAACGTCGTGACCGGCACGCGGAGCGTTCCGGCCAGCGGATTGGCGATGGTCCGCACCACGGGAACGAACCGGGCCAGCACGATCGCCTTGCCGTACCCGTAGCGGGCCAGCAGGCTCGCGGCGCGGTCCGTGCCCCGGCGCAGAACCCGGCTGCGAGAGCGCTCCAGCAGGGGCGGCCCGGCGGCGCGGCCGATCAGGTACCCGACCTGCGCGCCCGCCAGCGCCCCCGCCGCCGCGGCGACCAGCACGGAGGCCAGGGGCAGGTGGAGCGCCGAGCCGGCCCGGGTGGACGCGGCCAGCCCGGCGGTGAACAGCAGCGAGTCGCCCGGCAGGAAGAACCCGATCAGCAGCCCGGTCTCGGCGAAGACGATCGCGAACAGCCCGAGCGCACCCCAGCTTGACAGCAGCGACGACGAGCTCAGCACGTTCACGGCCAGCACAGCCGGGGTGGCCGCGTCGTGGAGAACCAACATCCGGAGTCTCCTTTCCCTGAGCCCGCCTCACGGGGGTTCCGATGGCGGCCAGCACACCGTGGTGGCACACTGTCAGCGTCTGAACGTCTACGTCCCGGTAGAAATTCTACAGGTTCGTAGATATTACTCGACGCGAGGGGGAGATGCACGGCCCCGTGTGATCAGGGCCGGCGTGATCGGGGTCGGTCAGTTCCCCGCGCCGATGCCGTAGCCGCGCAGCAGTCGCGCGACGTCGGGGCTGGGCGGTTTGGGGTCGTCCGGTGAGAGCGTGATGTCCCGGGTGCCGGCTCCCGCCTCGATGAGAGCCCGCACCGTGGCGATCCAGTCCGGGCTGGGGTTAGACTCCGGGCGCTCCCCGCTGCCGACGATCGCCCCGTACCTGCGCCGAGCCGGTAAGCAGGAACCGGCCCGCTCTCGGGTCGGTGTCCACGGCCACCTTGATCGAGCGGAAGAGCTCCGGAGCCAGCTGGACCTCATCGATGACCAGGAGGCCGTCGTGCTCGACGAAGCCGGCCGGATCATCGCGGGCGGCGCGGAGCGTGGCCGGGTCATCCAGCAGGCGGACCACCGCGGCCGGGCTGGCCGAGGCTGGCTGCGGGCGCCACGTTTGATGAGGTTATTGCCGCGTGCGTTGGTCTTCGGGTGCATCTGCGGTTCCAGGTCGGGCTCCCGTTTCCGTCCAGCTCGCTGAACGGGTTCAAGGCTGACTTCGCCGCCGACTACCCGGTCGCGGAGCGGGCGTTTGAGAATCTCGCGGCTCGTGAGCTGGAGCGGCTGACCGCGGCGATCCCGCCTGGGGACCTGGCGATCCAGTGGGACCTGGCGTACGAGACGCAGGACCTGGAAGGTGTGCTCGCGTGGACTGGCGAAGGCGCGTGGGAGCGGTTCGCCGGGCCGGTCACCAGGCTGGCCCGGCTGGTCCCGGAGGAGGTCCTGGTCGGCTACCACCTGTGCTACGGGACGTTCCCGGAATGGCCGATGTACGAGGCGCGCGACATGGGGCTGCTGGTGCGGATGGCGAATTTCGCGGTGGCGAACTCGGGGCGCACGGTGGACTGGCTGCACCTGGCCGGGCCGCGGTACCTGCGCAGCGAGGACCGCAGCTTCTTCCGTCCGCTGGTTGACCTGGAGCCTGGTGACGCCCGCGTCTTCCTGGGAATCGTGCTGCCGATCGACGGGGCCGCCGGACTGCGGCGCAGGCACGCCACGGCGTCGCGCTACATCTCCGGCTTCGGCGTGCGATGTACTGCGGGTTCGGCCGCCAGCCCGGCGCGGACGGCACCCAGACCATGCGGGAGCACGCCCGCGTGGTCCGCGCCGTCCGGAATGCGCAACGCCCGTAAACCCCACCGGGGCTCGCCATCCGCGGCATCGGCGCCCGGGCGGATGACGGGAATCCAGCGGCCGCGGAAGCCACATCATCAGAGTTGTGGCGTGGAGACCCCGGTCTTCAGGCCGGGGAGGAAACGCCGCTCCTCCTCTCGGCGTGTCACGCTTATCTGTTCGGATCGTACCGGATAAGCTTGGTGTTTGTGAAGACTGCGTACAAGTGCCGGGCGTACCCGACACCGGAGCAGGCCAGCGTGCTGAACCGCACGTTCGGATGCGTCCGCATCGTGTGGAACCGGACGCTTGCGTGGCGGCACGCCCGGTATTACGGCGGCGAGCAGGTGAAGACGAACTTCACCCAGGCGAACGCCTACCTGACGGCCATGAAAACCACCGGAGAACTGGCGTGGCTCAATGAGGTGTCCTCGGTCCCGCTTCAGCAGGCGATCCGGCACCAGCAAGTCGCGTACGCTAGCTTCTTCGCCGGCCGCGCCCGCTACCCGAGGTATAAGTCCCGCACCGGCCGGCAGTCCGCGGAGTTCACCCGGTCCGGGTTCCGGTACCGCGACGGCGCGCTGTTCCTCGCCAAGATGGACACGCCGCTGGCATTCGCCTGGTCCTGGCCCGGTATCAGCCCGGGGTCGATCCACCCGTCGACGGTGACGGTTTCCCGCGACCCCTGCGGACGCTGGTACGTCTCCTTCACCGTCGACGCAGCCGGCCCGGAGCAGCTTCCCGCCGCCGGCAGCGCCGCGGGCGTGGACCTGGGCATCAAGGACTTCGCCGTCACCTCCGGCGGCGAGAAGATCGCCAACCCGCGCAGCCTGGCCCGCCGGGAACGGAACCTGGCCCGCTACCAGCGGCGCCTGTCCCGCTGCCAGCGCGGGTCCGCGAACCGGGCCAAGGCGAAGGCGAAGGTTGCCCGGGCGCACCGGAAGGTCCGCGCCGCCCGCACCGATTTCCTCCACAAGGCCAGCACCCGCCTGGTCCGCGACCACGACGTGATCGTCCTGGAAGACCTCGCCGTGAAGAACATGATCCGCAACCGCACGCTGGCCAAGGCGATCTGTGAGTGCGGGTGGGGCACCTTCCGGGCCATGATCGAGTACAAGGCCGCCAGATACGGACGGCATGTGATCGTGACCGACCGGTGGTACCCGTCGTCCAAGACGTGCTCGGCGTGCGGGCATGTCCTCGCGGACCTGAGCCTGAACACCCGGACGTGGCAGTGCCCGTCCTGCGGCACCCGGCACGACCGGGACCACAACGCCGCGAAGAACATCCTGGCGGCAGGTCTTGCCGTAGCCGGGGACAACCCCGGCCATGCCTGCGGAGCTGATGTCAGACCGCAAGGGAACCCCCTTCGGCGATCGGCTGTGAAACAGGAACCCCGGCCCGTGAGAGCCGGAATCCCCGTCCTTCAGGGCGGGGAGTAGTCAAGATCACGAACCAGGCGGCGCGCCGTCCCGCGCGTCGGACGGCGCCGTCACTCCTGCTCAGACGGAGCCGCATCCTGCATGCCCGCCTGTCGCCATGGGGCCACCCGCTCCTCATCGAGCAGGCCTGGCCGGCGCAGATACCCGATCATCAGCCGGACCGATTCAGCTGCGTCCCGGGTCAGCTCATAGCACCGGGCTGCGGACCTGCAGCGATCAGGTCCGAGCTGCCGGGCAAGCGACACGATCTCGGCCGAGAGCCGGCTGAGCTCCGGGCCATCGGCTGGGTTAACCGGCCACGGCTCCGCTCCGCCAGCCGCGCCCAGCTGAGTGAACTGGTCCCCGAGCCAGCTCCACGGATCAACTGTCAGCTTCGCATCCCAGACCCGCGGGCAGGGCTCATGACCCAGGAACTGCGGATGGTAGTGCGCGACCCCGAACGTTCCCGGCGCGTCGGCAAGACGGTCAAACAGGTCGGCGCGCCACAACGGCCGGTCCACGGCCACGAGCTGCGCGGCCGACTCGCTACCTCGGTGCTGGTGCGCCGCCAGCTCCCTCAGCTCGATCCGGACGCCGTGCTCCATGGAGGCATCATCCAGGTCGATCTCGAACCAGTGCCGGACGACGACCGCAGTGCGCGACAGGGTGAGAATGTGCTGCACAGACACCTCCAGCAGGGCTCGCCGCTGCCATCTTGGCCAGCGCCCACATCGCGGAGCGGGCACAGCCGGACTGCACGTCGTGCTGCCCCGGACGGCAGATCACAGCACCTATTCAACCCAGCCGAAACGAGCTGCGCTACAGGCCTGCAGCCGTTCAGGGCGGTTTCGCACCTCCTGCGGCGACCGCAGCCTGCACATGACGATGATCTCGTCCTGCCACGCACGCTAACGGCTGCCGGCTCTCTCCGCTATCAGGGCTTCGGGTTCCTCGACTGGATCTAACTCATATGCCGAAATGAGTACTTCATCTGAACGCATATCTATGCACGAAGGGGTCGGCGGCCCAGAATAGTTGGTTCTGGGTGAGTGAGCCTGCTGCCCCTCGCGCTCATATTCTTCAACTGGATCACGGGCGATAAGGTGGTCGTCCCCAGTTCAATGAGCGGCTCGTACTATACCAGTACGCGCAACCTATTCGTCGGTTCGCTGTGCGCGCTCGGCGTCTTCCTGATTGGCTACCGGCATACCAGGCGCCAAGATGTCTGCACATCGTTTGCGGGCTTGTGCGCATTGGCGGTGGCATTCGCACCGACCGCGCCAGCGCCTCCGAGGACCGAGCCGGCCTGGATCAATTACCTGCATCACGCCGCCGCGATCGCTCTCATCTTCACCCTCGGCCTGTTCTGCTGGGTCGTCTTCGCGGCCTACGGTCACCCCGCCACAGCGCGGCCGGAGTCAGGGATGGACCGCGTCCAGTCGTGGCTGAGGGGCCTGCGAGCCTGGCTCGGCAGCGCGTGGAAGAGCCTGGAACGGCCCGGGCGGAGCACCATTTACTTCATCTGCGGCTTCCTTGTCTTCGTTTCGGGGGCCCTCGCCCTCTACACCGGAGTCTGGCCGGTCGACTGGAGCACCGACTGGCCATCGCTGTACCTGTTCGAGGCCGTGGCGGTGTTCGCGTTCGGCTTCGCCTGGATCATCGCGGGCCTGGAGCCTGCCGTGGCTATCCAGGAGCGTGTCGCCGCCGACATGCAGCGGCGACACGGACCTGCTCACCCGGATACCCTCACCGCTAAGGCCAACCTCGCCTCCGCATACCGGTCGGCCGGGCGCACCGACGCAGCCGTAGCGATCGAGAACCAGATCGCCAACCTGGCCGCGTCAGACGGGCCCAGCGGACCCCACTGACAAGGCTGACGCCGTACAGACACACGTCGCGGCCGGGTGCCGACATGTCCGTGTGCATATCTATGCATCGAGCGGCATGCTCACTCATGGTCACCGCACCGATTTTCCACTGTTTCAGTAGGGAATCAGATCGCCGGTCAGTGCGCCTCAGAGTCGGTTCAAGCAGCATGGCGCCTCGTACGCAGATAGGCCAGATATGCGCGGATAACCAGGTGAGTGTCGAGAGGCCGCTGGCCGCCGGAGGACTGTGAACCGGGAGATCGCGCAGGCGCTGTCCCGCCTCGCGTGTCACGGTCCAGCAGTTCCGCAACCACGACGTCATGCAGACCGGAGGTCCCGCCCGTGCGGATCACGACGAAGGCGCGGCGGGATGTCAGGAAAGGGCTTCGGGCCCGGGGGTGCCGTGCCATGTCGTCAGTTGCCGGGTGCCGGTGAACACGTCTCGCAGCCACAGGGTCTGGTCGGCGTCCCAGCCTGCCAGCAGCGTCGCGGCCGCGTCCCCGCTGTCTACCGCCATCCCGGCGGTGCTCAGGTAGCCTGCCACGCTGACGTGCACGCCATCCCACTGGGCTGCCACCGATCGCCAGTCCGGCAGGATCCACCGCCCCTCGCGCCCGGTCCAGCGGCTCCAGTCATGCCATCGCGAGGCTGTGACATCCCTCGGGTGGGCAGCAGCCAGCCGCCCCCAGTCGCCGGGTTCGTGCACCTCATATACCCGGGCAGCTGGGTCTATCTCCACCGCCCAGACCTCGAACTCTTCTTCTCCCAGCGGATCCTCGGCGCAGGCGAGCCCGACCGCGGGCAGGTCACCGATGTTCCCCCGGCTGGTCCACACCGTGCCGCCAAGGGGGCCCGACCACCAGGTTCCGGAAACGGCCCCCTCGGCGCCGGCCCGCCGCGCCGCCAGCGCCCGGTCCCGCGCCATGGCCTGTTCTTCGGCCGCTGCATCTTCCTCCGCCGCCTCGACAGCACGTGCGACATCGCCGCCACGCGCCAGGGTCCTGTGGTGAGCGCAGCCCACCCAGCGCTGATGCCGCAGGTCAGCCGGCTCCCACCACCAATTAGCCGCTGGCGCGCTGGCCACCGCCTCGGCCAGCGGCCTGAAGAGCTGGGCTTGACCACCCGGCAGTGATGGTTCCCGCTGCTCAGCCGCCCGCGCCACCGATGCCAGCAGGGCCGGCGGATCGGTGAACCAGGACTGTTCCGCCGGTGCCCGGACCGCGCTCGCGACGGCTGTCCCGATAATCGTGGCGGCATCTTTCCCGCCCGGGTTCATCCACTGCGGCCAGGTTCCCGCGTCGCGGTGAGCGCGACGCGGGCGAAGCAGCCTCCGGAGCCGCGCGCTGAGACCGCTGGACGACTCCAGGAAGGTCACTCCTTCCGGGGGAGGCTTGCCCTCCGCGGCCAGCAGCATGAGCGTATCCAGCCCGGCCAGGTCGGCGAGCATCGCCCGCCCGGGCCGGCCGCCGAGCAGAAGGTCCGCGCGAGATTCCACCGAACCGCTCACGCTTCTAGTCTGCGCATGGCCAGGCCCGCCACCGCAAAGCCTTTTCCCGCCAGCACAGGCCTGTCCGAGGGCCGGTCCAGGTCGCGCTACCCTCGGCGCATGGGTCCGGCCGTACCTGGCATCGACCCGTGGGCACGGAAGCGCGCCTGGCCGCCCGCTGCGGCAGCGGCGTGGAGGCGTGGTCCGGCGAGTTGCCGGGCGTCACCCGGAGCTGACGGCGCTGGTCCCGCCGAAGCTCTACCAGCGCGGGCACGCCCTGGCGACCTGGCTCGCGCAGGACGACCGGGCGGTCGTCCTGCTGCACCGGTGACCTGACGCCCGGCAACATCCTCGACGGCGGAGCCGAGCGCCGCCTAGTCGCAATCGGCCCCGCACCCTGCCTCGGCGATGCCGCCTTCGACGCGGTCGACCTGATCCTGTGGCAAGCCGGCAACCTCGATGCCGGACAGTTGGCAGTCGCAGGGTTGGATAGCAGCCTCGCTGGGAAGACGAGTGACCAAAGGGGGGAGGCTGGCGATGTTTGTTCAAGTAATCCGGGGTAAGGTGAGCGACCCGGAGCAGGTGCGCGCCGCGCTCGGCCTGTGGTCGGAGCGGCTGGCGGCCGGTGCGCCAGGCTGGCTTGGATCGACTGCGGGGGTGACCGGGGATGGCCGGTTCGTCGCGCTGGCCCGCTTCGAGTCGGAGGAGGCGGCCAGGCGCAATAGTGACCGGCCCGAGCAGGGCCAGTGGTGGATGGAGACCTCCAGGCTATTCACGGGGGAGGTCATCTTCCGCGATAGCAGCGACGTTACCGCCGACGTTAACGGCGATCCGGACACGGCGGGCTTCGTGCAGGTGATGCAGGGCCGCGGCAGCGATCCTGAACGCGCCCGGGAGCTCATGGCCCAGAACCCGGACGACTGGGCCGCATTCCGGCCGGACGTCATCGGCCGCGTGGTGGTGGGGCACGAGGGCGGTGCCTACACCATGGCCATGTACTTCACCTCGGAGGAGGCGGCACGCGAAGGCGAACGCAAAGAGCCGCCGCCTCAGCTGAGGGCACAGATGGAGGAGATGGGCAAGCTCAGTGCCGGCGAGCCCGAGTTCCTCGACCTCAGGCAACCCTGGCTCTACTCACCTCGATGAGCAGGCGGGCAAAGCTCG